>Ga0209006_10002783_pt1 | contig 15894 bp, 14 predicted proteins | sample JacPin_JW_Ref_O2_FD_188567 | JGI IMG/M metagenome (GOLD analysis project Ga0209006, IMG submission 188567) | Forest soil microbial communities from Algoma, Ontario, Canada - Jack Pine, Ontario site 1_JW_Ref_O2 (SPAdes) (version 2) | ecosystem: Environmental > Terrestrial > Soil > Boreal... | reverse complement strand
CGAGCTCGTGCAGGCGGTCATCGACTACCAGGCTGACACCATCGTCACTCACCAGGGGCGCGTGCTCAGCAGCGCGAACGGAGTCGAAGCCTGGCGGAACATGGTGATCACCGCAGCGAAGCTCACAGAAGCAAAGGGGGGCTGCCCGCTTGGCTCGCTCGGCGGCCAGCTCGCCGAGAGCGACCCCGAGGCCCGAGCGCTCATCGCGGCAGGGTTCGACCAGTGGGCAGCCATCATCGGCGACGCGCTCAGATCCCTTCACGCCGACGGGAAACTCCCGCCCGGCATCGACCCGGACGACCTCGCCACTACCCTGCTCGCCACGCTCCAAGGAGGTCTCCTGCTCGCCCAGGTGCATCGGAGCGCCCGCCCGTTCGAAACTGCGGTCAATACCCTCCTCGCCCTTGCCATCGGCAGATGAGCACATTCAGCCGACCCTGACTGCTCGTGCCTCTTGGACACGGGCCGGCCTGATCAAGGCCGGCGAAATTTCATGACGGCTCCTCGCGGAGTTCCCGTGCTTGCACGGATGCGCGGCTGACGTGCGTGACGCCCGCCTGCTCAGCCCTTTCGGCATCACCCGACCGTCAGATCGCCGACCAAACACGGCCTCGTTCCACTGATGGACCCCGGGTCCGATCTATTTCTTGTTGCGTCGGCTGCCGCCGTGCCAGTCTTCTCGGATGCCCACCTGGTCGGTGTCGACCCCGAAGCTGCGCAGCTAGGGCCGCTCGCGCAGGCTGCGCTTTAGCCGGCGAATCCGGGGAAGCCAGCGAGGCCAGGTGCCTGCACCTGCTGTCGGACGTTCTTTTGCCTCCGAGGCGCATGACGGTTCATGCACCTCGCTGAGGGATTGGCCAGATCGATGAGAAAATCGCTGGCCAGATCGATGAGAAAACCAGGGGAAAGAGCAGGTCAGCGGCCTGTCATTGGCCAACTAAGATGAGAACCTACATCGGCGCCTTTGTGGGGCCAGACGTCCACCAGGAGCTTCAGCCCCCGAAACTACCCGCAAGAGGAGCAGGAAAGCCTTGGGGCGGAAATCTGCCGTTGGGTTCTCGGGCTCGACGAAGACGAGATAGCCGATATCCGCAGCCAGCACCACGTCGGAGCCGACGCCGTCGATCAGCTAGACAACTTCTACGAGTACAAGGTCCAGTACTCCGGCGTCCTGGCAGCGCGCGCGCTTACCTACCGCTTCACTCTCGACAGCGACGCCCCCGACGAGCCGGAGGAAGCTGAGAGCAACGACCATTCGGACTAAGGGGCCCCACAGCGACCCCGCGATCACTTCAGCCGCGGTTCTTCATCGGCAGCCGATGGGACGAGCAAGTGTCAGCGACAGCAAGTTGTGACGCCCTGTCACACTGTTAGGCCGACAACCTCAAATTGGTACAAGTCGGATGCAGGCTGAGCATAACCGTCTGCGACGGCTTCTGCCGTCGACGTGCCAATAGGTCGCGGTCATCACCACAACTGGTACCTTCGTTCACGGGAACGTACCTGGACTTGGATGCCGATACGACTCGACGCTCTCACATTAGGGGGCCCGCGCGGACTTCATTGGAGGCAGGCAGGCCCGCTCAGGATGTGCGCTCGGGGACCGTCGCTGGCATCATCGATGGCATGCCCGGCAGTGAGGCGAGCCCTGTTTTCGTTGGCCGTGACGCCGAACTTGAGTTCCTTGAACGAGCGCTTGACGTCGCGGTCGGCGGTGCCACGGGCACGGTACTGGTCGGCGCTGAATCCGGCGTTGGCAAGTCGCGGCTGATCAGCCAGTTCGCGGCTAAAGCGCGCGATCGCGCACTGGTGCTTGCGGGCGGCTGCGTGGAGGTAGGCACTGCCCTGCCCTACGCACCAGTCACAGCCCTGCTTCGGATGCTCGTCCGGTCCCGCGGCGCGGGCGAGGTCGCCGCGTTGCTCCCTGGCAACCAGGTCGCCGAACTGTCCGTACTGCTACCGGAATTCGGCGAGCAGCCATCCGGCGGCGACCCGGCGATGGCGCGGGCGCGACTGTTCGAGGCGCTGCTGACCTTGTTTGAGGCGCTCGGCGAGGAACGGCCACTTGTGCTGGTGGTCGAAGACGCGCACTGGGCGGACCGGTCAACGTGTGATCTGCTGACCTTCCTCGTCCGCAATGTGCGGCAGGCCACGGTGCTGCTCATCATCACGTTCCGGTCCGAGGACACCGAGCGTGCTCCGCTCCGGTCGCTCATCGCGGGGCTCGGCCGGATGGAAGGCGTCCAGCGGATCGAACTGGAGCCGCTGTCGCGCCGCGACGTCGCAGCTCAGCTGGAGGGAATTCTGAGCGGCCCGCCCCGGCCCGCACTCATTAATGCGGTCTACCAGCGCGGCGGTGGAAACCCGCTGTTCACCGAAGCGCTCGTGAACCGGGACGGCAGCCTCGCCACCAGGCTGCCGTGGTCGCTACGCGACCTGATTCTCGCCCGGGTGAAGGAGTTGCCTGCCGAAACCCAGCAGGCACTGCGGATGACCGCGGTGGGCGGAGACCATGTCACGCACGCGCTGCTCGCCGCGGCGGCCAATCTTGACGATGCCACCCTCACGAGCGCGCTGCGCCCGGCCGTAGCTGCCCACATACTGATCAGCGGCGCCGACGGCTACGGTTTCCGCCATCAGCTTTTCCGCGAGGCTGTGCTCGCCGACCTGCTTCCGGGTGACCGGGCGGTCGCGCACCGCGGGTTCGCGACCGCCCTCGCCGCGACGCCGCCCGACAGGCGGGACGGGACCGCCGGGGTGCAACTGGCGCTGCACTGGCGCGGCGCGCATGAGAACGAGTGCGCGCTGGCCGCCGCCTGGCAGGCGGCGGCAGATGCGGGAGCCGCGTTCGGCTATGCGCAGCGATTGCAGATGCTTGACCAGGTGCGGGAGCTGTGGCCGAGCGTCCCGGATGCGGCCAGCTCGACCGGCACTGACTACGTGGGCATCCTCGAACTCGCCGCCGACACCGCGCGGTGGGCCGGGGAGCCGGAGCGCGGCCTCGCCCTCGTCGCGGACGCGCTCGCCAAGCTGGACGAGAATGATGATCCCGAACGGAGGGCGGCGGCTCTGTTCCGCCGCGCGGATCTGCGGCGGGAGCTGCTCCAGCCGGGCCAGCTCGATGACCTGCGCGAGGCATTGCGGCTGGCGAGCGAGCCGACCCCGGTGCGCGCGCGAATCCTCGCGTACTACTGCTGGGCGCTGCGGCGGGAGGACCAGAACGCGGCGGCCGAACGGTACGTCACCGAACTGTCGGTCCTCGCAAGCCAGCTCGGTGACGAAGAGCGCCAGGTCGAAGCTTCGATGCTGCTCGCCGCGGTTGCCGCGCACAAGGGCGAAGACACGGTAGCCGCGCTGCTCGCCGCCCGCGACGCGGCGGCCAAGCTCGGGTCCGGGCACCTGGAAGTGTGGGCGTACCTCACGCTCGGGCATGTGCTTGGCGACCCACCGGGCGACCGTGGCAGCAATGCCGATGCCATACAAATTGGCCGCCAGGGGCTTGCCCGTGCCAGGCAGCTTGGCCTTGCCCGGCAGATGGCCGCCCCGATCGCCGGGAACCTGGCCTACGCGCTCACGGCCGCCGGACGCTGGGATGAGGCGCTGGAGATCATTGACGAGATCCTCAGCCTGGACCAGCCGCCGCTCGGACGCGTCCACCAGCTGCTGGCCCGCGCCCAGATCGCCGTCGACCGCGGGGATGTCGACAGCGCGATCGCGATTGTGGCCGAGGTGCGCTCCCTGCCCGCGGCCGTCCACGCCCAGGGGCACTACGCGTATCCGCTGGCACAGCTTGAGATCCACTGGCGGCTCGCCAGCGGCGATCTGACTGGTGCACTGGCCTGCGCGCGCGCTTTTCCCGCGCCTGATCCGGCAATCGACCCGGCCCCGCGCTATCAGTGGGCGCTGATCGGATCCGCGATGCGCACGTGCGCCGAGGCCAAAGCGTTCGGCGTGTCAGACGCGGACGTTTCCGAGTTGCGCGCTGACCTGGAAGCGCGGGCCGCCACACTCCCCCCGCGGCGTACCCCGCTGCAGGATGCGTACGCTGCGCTGGTCGCCGCCGAAAGTTCCCGGGCGGAAGGACGCCAGGACCCCGCCAGCTGGGACGCCGCGCACGCGGCGTGGGAGCGCCTCGGCAGGCCTTATCCGGCGGCGTATGCGCTGCTGCACGCCGCGCGTGCCGCTGTGGCCCGCGGGGACCGTGACGCTGCCGCCGCCAGGTTGCGGGCCGGAGCGGAGCTGGCCGAACGAGTGGGTGCCCGCCCACTCCTCCAGCAGATTGCCCGGCAGGCCCGGCAGGTCGGCGTGGACCTGCCTCTTTGGGGTCAGGCAGCGGTGCCGACGCGTTTCGGGCTAACCGAGCGCGAGACCGAAGTGCTGCGGCTGGTCGCGGAGGGGCGGGGGAACCGGGACATCGCCGCTGAGCTATTCATCTCGCCCAAGACAGCCAGCGTCCATGTATCGAATATCCTCGGCAAGCTCGGCGTAGCCACCCGCACCGAGGCAGCCGCGGTCACCTACCGGCTGCACCTGCTCGACGAGCTGTGAGCTAAGCCTGGCTAAGGCAAATGCTTAGCCGTTTCTGACGCGGCCGCCTTGCCAAATGCGGCTGTCGCCCCATGTGGTGGCGTGTGTCTCAGCCATAAGTTGCGGTTATCGGTGCTCAGCAAGAAAAGGAACGAGCAAATGATGCCGTACCAGGCCTACCAGCTTTATCAGATCGAGCGGCCCAAGAGCCGGGCCGAAATCCTCCGGGCTGACGAGCAGCTCGGCCGCATGGCCGAAAGCGTGACCGCACTGCGGGAGCGCATCGCGCAGGCGACAACCGCGCGCGCCCGGTCGCTTCGGGGCTTGCGCCGTCAGCCTGCCACGGCGCCACGGCACACCGCGCGTGTGTGACCGGGCGCGTCCCGCGAACAGACCTGTGAGAAAGGACCATGACGTGGAAGGGTTCGATCCCCGGAGGAGCTTCGGGCGCGAGGTGTCCAAGCGTTACGACGGCGATGGCCGAGGCGACGAGGTGGAGACCGTCGCGTTCCTGGCCCGGCTGGCGGACCAGGCGGACGCTCTTGAGTTCGCTGTGGGAACCGGCCGCATCGCGCTGCCGCTGCGCGCGGCGGGTGTGCGCGTGGACGGCATCGAGCTTTCGCCGGACATGGTGGACCGGATGCGCGAGAAGCCGGGTGGCGACGCCATCGAGGTGACCATGGGGGACATGTCCCGCGTTACCACCGGGCGTCGCTATGGACTCGTCTACCTGGTGTTCAACACCATCGGGAACCTGATCACCCAGGACGATCAGGTCCGCTGTTTCGAGAACGCCGCCCGGCACCTGGACCCCCACGGCGTGTTCGTTCTCGAATGCATCGTCCCGGTCGCTCCCGCGCGGCCGCATCGCCAGTTCGTTGACGCCGAGCACATAGCGATGGACTCGGTGACGCTGGAGGTCTGCCGGTACGACCCGGTGACGCAGGTCCTCGACAAGAACCACATTCGCATCGGTGCCGACGGCATCACCCTGTCGCCGGTCAGCTTGCGCCAGGCGTACCCGGCCGAGTTCGATCTGATGGCTCGCATCGCCGGGCTACGGCTGCGCGAACGGTGGGGCGGCTGGAACGGTGAGCCTTACTCGGCTTCAAGCTGGCGCCACATCAGCGTCTACGAATGGGCCGGTTGACACCGCTGCGTATTGGCCCGTCTGAGGAATTGGCCAGATCAATGAGAAAGATCGCTGGCCAGATCGGTGAGAAACCTCGGGGAGGCCCAGGTCGGCGAGGACGCCGTTGGCCAAGGCGTCCTTTTACGTGTGTGCGGGCTGCCTGACCTTCCGGGCTGGCAAGGCGGGAACCTGCCAGCCCGGGGTAGCGCCGCGTGCCGGATGCGCGGTGCTGGAGCGGCGGGCAGGGGTGGGCTCAGCCTGAGATGTTGACGCCGAGGTCGAAGTCGAACCCTGCGCCGTGGCGGGCCAGGCCCATCAGCAGCAGGCCCGCTCCTCCAGCCAGTGCGCCATCGCCAGGTCTCGAGTGTCCAGCGGGCGCAGCCCGATGCTCTCGATGAACGCCGACACGCTCGGCGCCGGGCTCGGGCTGGGCATTCTCCCGGAATCGATGATCGCGATCGCTGGCCTGATGGGGGGCCGCTGCGGCCCGCCATGACCTTCGGGGTGGCGTTCGTCGTGCCCAGTGACCGGCCGCTATCCCCGGTGGCCAAGGCGTTCGCCGACCTGGTCGGGGCTACCGCAGCAGCGGCTGCGCGTCATAGCGCCAGCAGGCCATATCGATCTCCGGTTCTCCTGATGCGGCTATTCCCACCGTAAGTGGCGCCACCGACATTTCGGTGCACCACGCCGATACGCCCCTTTAATGCATATTGATTCTCGCCCAATCCACGGCATGACGGATTTGCGGCATTCCGCTGATGGGCATGAGCGTTCAAGGGTTTGCAGCTACTGTGTCGGGTGTGATTGGACGCTCTGTTCTTTCGCCGGATCAGTACGTGGCGTCGCTGGCGCGCAAGCGGATGGCGGCGACCGCGTTCTTCCGCGACGGCCAGGGCCGGGTGCTGCTGGTGAACCCGGTCTATAAGGAGACATGGGATCTCCCGGGCGGAGCGGTGGAGGCAGAGGAGTCGCCGCACGCCGCGTGCCGCCGAGAAGTCGCCGAGGAGCTCGGACTGGACCGTCCGCCAGGCCCGGTTCTTGCAGTTGACTGGGTTCCGTCCCGGCCGGAGCGCCCGGAGGGGCTGATCGTCGTCTATGACGGCGGAGTGCTGTCGGAGGCGGAGATCAAGGAAATCGTGCTCGCGGACGATGAGCTCGCGGGCTTCGCGTTCCTTGCACGGGACAAGGTTCGCGATCTGGTGACGCCGCTGCTGGCTCGGCGTGTGGCGTCGTGCCTGGACGCGGTGGCGGCCGGCGCGGTTGCGGCGCTTGAGAACGGCGGCCCGGCTCGCTGACCTCGTGCCACTGCCCGCTTGGGGTCAGGCCGGGACAGGTGCCCCGGTCTTTTGCTCCCGCATCACCGGGATGCGGGACATGGCTGTGTCCGCCGCGGCCGTAACCAGTCCCGCCGCCATCGAGAACTTCATCGACGGATCGTCGTCGAGGCGGGTAGCCACTTCATCCTCGCTATCGCCTGCCACTATCAGCAATGCCCCGTATGGCTTCCCGCTGCCCGCGAGGCAGGACCTGATGTGCGCGGCGGTCGTCTCGGGGCCTGCTCGCCCAGGTTGTCCGACAGGCACCAGCGCTCAGCGGCCTGCAGGGCGCCGAGGACCCCGGCGCGGGCGCCCGCTAATGGCAGAGTCGGGTATTGCAACTGTCCGGATGCGTGCCTGGAGGCGGTGCCTGGGCTTGCCCTGTGCGTGGTTAGCCGCCTGCTGTCGGAGCCGGGAGAGCCTGTCTCCCCACGGGTGGTCGCCGTGGGTTCGTGCGATCGCGTCACTGAGCCATTGCCGTTGTCCGTGGGTGAGGGAGGAAAGGACGGCGGTGAAGTCGGTCACGTCCTTCGGGCGGAGGCCCGCCGGCTGGTCGGGCGGCGCGACGCTCTTCATGCTGCGAGTGTGCGGGTGATGGTGTATCCGCCGCAGGCGGGCGCCTTCCGCGGACGCCAGCAGAGGAATATGATCGACCATGCCCGAGAGGCGTTGTGGCCTGATATTGTGAATGCCGGGAGCCCGGTTTCCCGACGGGCCGTTCTGTAACTTCCACAGGTCCAGGGCGGCCCGTTTTCGTTGTGCCCTCCGAAGCGCCCCTTCGCGACAGCCGGGCCAACCTGCCAGTGCGGCTGCTGGTGGCCGGCGGTGGATCTCGACGCCGGCCTTGACCTCGCGGTGTACCGGGTGATCCAGGAGGCTCTCACCAACGTGGTCAAGCACGCCGGCGCCGACCGGTGCCAGGTGAGGATCACCAGCGAACAGGGCAAGCTCACGGTCGAGGTGACCGACAACGGCCGCGGGCTCGGTGGCCAGCCGGGCGACAAGGCCCAGGGCCACGGGCTGATCGGGATGCGCGAGCGGGTCGGCATGTACGGGGGCGAGTTCTCCGCCGCGTCGCTGCCCGGCCGCGGCTTCCAGGTCTCCGCCACCTTCCCACTAGCCGAGGCGCAGGTCAGCGCATGACGCCGATCCGCGTCCTGGTCGTCGACGACCAGGCCTTGCTCCGCGCCAGCTTCCGTATCCTGCTGGACAGCGAGCCGGACCTGGTCACGGTCGGTGAGGCGGGCACGGGCAGCCAGGCCGTCACGCTTGCCCGGCAGGAGAAGCCCGACGTCATCTTGATGGACATCAGGATGCCGATGCTGGACGGCATCGAGGCGACCCGCCAGATCACCAGTGACCCCGTAACGTCCGACGCCAGGGTGCTGATCCTGACCACGTTCGACCTGGATGAGTACGTCTTCGCCGCGCTTCGGGCCGGGGCGAGCGGCTTTGTGCTCAAGGACACTCCGCCCGCTGAACTGCTGGCCGCGATCCGGGTGATCGCCGCGGGCGACGCGCTGCTGTCTCCCGGCATCACCCGGCGACTCATCAGCGAATTCACCAGCAGGCCCGAGCCGAGCAGCACCCCGTCGGCCGTGCTGGCGGAGATCACCGACCGGGAGCGCGAGGTGCTCACGCTGATCGGGCTCGGTATGTCGAACGACGAGATCGCCGCCAAGCTTTTCGTCAGCATGTCCACAGTCAAGGCGCACGTCGGCCGGCTGCTGGCCAAGCTGGGCGCCCGTGACCGCGCTCAGCTCGTCATCGCCGCATACAGCGGCCGGCTGGTTGGTGAATCGGCCCGCGAGTAGGATCCGTTTCTGTGGACAAATTGTGGGCCATTTCGGGGGTGGACCTGCACTTGGACCTGTCCGGAAACCGGGTGAGGGTTGGCCTGGAGGCGGCGCTGCGCGAAGCGGTCCAGGCCGGGCGGCTGGCACCGGGGACGCGCCTGCCTTCGACCCGGGCGCTGGCCGTCGACCTGGGTATCGCCCGGAACACGGTCGCTGAGGCCTACAGTCAGCTCACCGCCGAAGGCTGGCTGACCGCCCAGCAGGGCTCGGGCACCCGAGTTGCCCCCACAGCCGAGGTTCCTGAGGCATCGGAGGCGACCACCGGGGCCTCGCCGCGGACTCGGCAGAGCCGGTACGACCTGCGGCCCGGGCGGCCCGACTTGTCGGCGTTTCCGCGAGCCGGGTGGCTGTCCGCCACGCGCAAGGCCCTATCGGCCGCGCCCACCACGGAGCTGGGCTATGGCGACCCTCGCGGCCTGCCCGAGCTGCGCAAGGTGCTCGCGGCTTACCTGTCCCGAACCCGAGGGGTGCGGGCCGCGCCGGATCGGATCGTGGTCTGTACCGGGTTCACTCAGGGCCTGGCGCTGCTGAGCCGGGTGCTGCCCCGCTGCGGGGTTACCAGGATCGCGGTGGAGGGATACGGGAATGCTGGCCCCGTCCGAGCGCTTTCCGCCTCCGGCCTTGTTCCCGTCATGCTTGACGTAGATGACGGCGGTGCGGTCCTGGGGAATGCACTTGGTGCCGAGGCGTTGCTGCTTACCCCGGCGCACCAGTTCCCGCTCGGCTCGGTGCTGTCACCGCAGCGCCGTGCGGGCGCCGCCCGCTGGGCTGCTGACAGCGGGGGGCTGATCATCGAGGACGACTACGACGGGGAGTTCCGCTACGACCGCCAGCCGGTTGGCGCCCTGCAGGCGCTGGCCCCCGAGCACGTCATCTACGCCGGCACCGTCAGCAAGACCCTGGCGCCGGGAGTGCGGCTGGGCTGGCTGGTACTTCCAGCCCGCCTGGTCGATGCCGTAGCCGAGGCCAAGAACCTGACGGATTCGCAGACGAGCAGCTTCGCGCAGTTCACGCTCGCCGAGTTCATCACCTCCGGGGCCTACGACCGGCACATCCGCCGGTCCAGGCTCGCTTACCGGCAGCGTCGCGACCGGCTAGTCGCCGCGCTTGCCCAGCACGCGCCCGGAGTGCGGGTCACGGGCGTCGCCGCCGGCCTGCACGCAGTCGCGGAACTGCCCGACGGCCAGCGGGAAGACCAGGTTGTCGAGCATGCGGCCGTCCGTGGCCTGGCCATCGAGGGCCTCGGCAGCTATGCGCTCGGCGACCACGTTCGCGGACCTGCCCTTGTCATCGGCTACGCCACGCCGCCGGAGCACGCCTACACTACGGCGCTCGCCCGGCTCACTGCGGCGCTCCAGGACCAGTAGGCGACCCGGTGACATGTGCGGAGGGCCGCGCCCATCTTGTTCCGGGGTAGGAATGGCCCATGTTTTCTTCATGAAAATGGACCTTACTCACGGACCGCTTCCCGCTTACCGTCGGTTTCATGACAACGACCGAGAACAGCAACGCCGCCGCAGCCGTACCGCAAATCCCTGTCCGGCTTGACTTCGACGCTCACGCAGCCGTGTTCGCCCGCGCCATGTCGCACCTGGACCAAGCCGCGACCAAGGAACTGGATGCGGCCGGCATTGACCCCCTACTGCGGGAGTTGATCCGCATCCGCGCCTCCCAGCTCAACGGGTGCGCCTACTGCCTCGACATGCACACCAAGGACGCTCGCGCGGCTGGCGAGGCCGGGCAGCGCCTGTACGCGCTGCCCGCCTGGCGAGAATCGCCCTTCTTCACCGGGCGGGAGCGGGCCGCGCTCGCCCTCACCGAGGACGTGACCCTGATGGCAGGCGAGCACGTGCCCGCCGCCACCTATGATGCCGCCGCCGCCCAGTTCACGCCCCGCGAGATCGCCGCCATCTTGTCCCTCATCGTCACCATCAACGCCTGGAACGCCATCGGCGTGACCACCCGCGCTTGGACCCCAGGCTCATATCAGCCCTGACACCCGCCCGGTTCCGTCCGACGCATGAGGTCAAGACCTGGCATTCGCGTCCGGCACCGTGGCCCGTCTCGTCGTCCCTGGTTCGAGCGGCACGCTGGCATCGTAAGCTCTCTCCGTGGGCAAAGCGGGCAGGCAGCGGCGGCAGAAGAAGGAGCAGTCTCGCCAGCGCGCCCGTGCGACGGCCGACAGGCCGGCGTCCGGGCACGTTCCGTCGCAGCGGGAGCAGGTAGCGGAGCTCGTCGGGGGTGCCATCGAGGCCGTCTGCTCCGGTAACGAGCGAACCTACCGTTCCTCCCTGGATCAGCTGGCGGCGGAGCGGTCCGCGGAGTGGACCCAGACGGTCAGCCGCGTTCTGGTCGACAGCATGCGCTCACTGCTAGCAAACGCTTGGCGCGGCGGCTGGCAGCCCGCCGAGCTGGCCAGGCACTTCAGCCGCGAACTGAGTGCGGCGCACGCTGCGATGATCGCGGACATGATCGCGCACGAGGCGCGCACCTACCCCGCCGTCGCCATCGACCCCCGCTGGGCCGACCAGGTAAGCGGTCTGCGCGCCACCTCCTACGGCCCGGCTACTTATGAGGAGCCGAACTGGTGGGGGACCGACGGCGATTACCTGATCGCGTGGAAGGCGCAGACCACCGACCCCACGTTCTGGGCTGCGGTCGCGACAGCGATCGAGACTGTGCATCTCTTCAGCCACCTGCAGCAGTTGGAGATGCTCCTTCCGCTCCCGGGGACGGTCCGTCGCGCCGGGGCGAGCAAGCCAGTGAGCGCGCCGAACGGCGAAGGCACCGCGAGCGCGGCCGACGACCGGATGCTCAGCAGGATTCGCGCGCTGCTTGCCAAGGCCGAGTCAACGGAGTTCGCCGAGGAAGCCGAGGCACTCTCTGCCCGGGCGCAGGAACTCATGGCCAAGTACAGCATCGACCACGCGCTGCTCGCCGCGCAGTCCGGGGAGCGCGAGGAGCCTTCCGGCCGCCGGATTCCCGTTGACAGCCCCTACGAGGAGCCGAAGGGCACCCTGCTGAACGTCATCGCCCTGGCCAACCGATGCCGGGCAGTCTGGTCGAAGAATGTCGCCCTGATGACGGTGGTCGGATTCCCTGCCGACCTGAACGCGGTTGAACTTCTCTTTACCTCGCTGCTCGTGCAGGCCAACACGGCGATGCTTCGCGCCGGAGGCAAGAAGGACGAGTTTGGCCGGAGCCGCACGCGGGCGTTCCGTCAATCGTTTCTTGTCTCGTACGCGATCAGAATCGGCGAGCGACTGGAAGAAGCGACTGCCCACGCCACTGCGGAGGCCGTCGATGAACTGGCCGCTGTCGAGCGGGACAGCGCCGGGGCGGTGAGTTCGGGCGCCGACCTGGTGCCGTTCCTGGCCGCACGGGAGCGGGCCGTTGACGACGCCGTCGGCGAATTGTTCGGCGGGAACCTGACGCGCGGCCGCGCCGCCCGGGTTACCGACGCGGAGGGCTGGGCATCGGGCCGCGCCGCCGCCGACCTCGCCAAGCTTCATGACCGTCAGCCAGTGGCGAATTAGTCGTCGGCGAAGGCTTCCTCCACCGCCTGATCCAGGCTGCCGGTCCAAGGCACGGTCACCGAGGCGGTGACTGCGTCCCAGTGGGACGGCTTGCTCGGCCCGACGATTGGCGCGGTCACGCCGGGCTGGTTGAGGAGCCACGCGAGGGCCAGGGCCGCCGGCGCGAGGCCGCTGCGCTGGGCCACCTGGTTGAAGCGGCGGACCTTTTCCAGGACCTCCTGTCCGCTGAGCGCCGTGAGCGTCGGAGCCTGCGTACTCAGGCGACTGCCGTGCCCCGGCTGTTCTCCGTCGCTGTACCGGCCGGCGAGGAGGCCGGCGGCCAGCGGCGAGTACGGGGTGTAGCCGATCGATTCGGCCCGGGCGAGCGGGAGGACGCCGGCCTCGTCGCCGCGCGCGATCAGCGAGTACCGGTTCTGGATTAGCTGCGGCCGCCGGATGCCGAGGCGGTCCGCGGTCTCGAGCGCGTCGGTGAGGTCGGCCTCGGTGACGTTCGACAAGCCGTAGGCGCGGATGAGGCCCTGGTCGACTGCCTCGCTGAGCACCGGCAGGCTCTCGGACCACGGTGTGCCTGGGTCCACGGCGTGCGGGAGGAACAGGTCGACGCGGCCGAGGGTCCTGCGCGCGCTCTCGAGCTTGCCGCGCAGGCGCCCGGGTGAGAGATCGGGCCCGTTGGGGGTCATTCCGGCCTTGGTCTCGATGAGGAGGTCGGCCTCCGCGTGGCGGGCACGCCAGCCGCCCAGGATGCGCTCGCTCGCGCCGCCGGCGTAAACGTCGGCGGTGTCGATGACGGTAATCCCGACCTCGAGCGCGTGGTCAACGAGGGCGCCGCCCTGTTCCTCGTCTAGTCCGATGCCGGGTCCGGTCACTGCGGCGACGCCGCCGATGCCGCCGGCGCCGAGGATGAACCGGGAGACGGATATTCCAGTGCTGCCGAGCTGGGTGCGTGGAATCGCGGTCAAGTCCTGCTCCGTTTCGCAGTCAGATCTGAAGGTCCATAATCTGGACCCACACACGTGAAGGCTAACACAGTGAGTCCAAAGGTTGGACCATCACCTTGACGGTGGCTACACTGAAATCATGAGTTTGCTGAGCAAGTCCATCGAGATCAGCGGCCTTCCTGGCTGCCCGATTGCCGCCGCGCTCGACGTCGTGGGCGACCGGTGGACCCTGCTCGTGCTCCGCGACCTGCACCGCGGCGTCACCCGGTTCAACGACCTGCGGGACAGGACGGGCGCTCCCCGCGACTCGCTCAAGGCCCGGCTGCGTGACCTAGAGGACGCGGGCCTGGTCACCCGGCATCGTTACTGCGAGCACCCCCCGCGCGACGAGTACCTGCTCACCGACGCGGGAAAGGCCATCGAGCCCGTCCTGCGCGAACTTCAGACCTGGGGCGAGGCGCACGCTCGCTGATCCAGTCCCGCTGCCGTCGTCATGGGTGGTAACGCCGGATTCTCCATGTGGCCGCGCCGGCCAGGGCCAGGGAGATGGCCAGCAGGATGCCGGTTTCCTCGGCTTGGAGCTGCCAGAACCGGCTGGCGGGCTGGTAGCTGATCTGGCGGCGCAGGTGCTGGCCGGCGAACCACGCGGTGCACTCCGCCTGGGCCGGGTTTGCGCAGGCCGACGCGAATGCGCTGCCGGATGACTGCGGGACGGTGAACACTTGCCCCGACGGGGTGATCGTCTGGTTGGAGATGATCCACGCGCCCGGCAGGCTGTTGTCAGCGACTATGACCTCCCCGGAGGGCAGTACCTGGTCCCGGGTCAGGTCCGGGGTCACCGGGGCGACCTGGGTGACCGGCGTGGCCAGATGGGGGAGCACGAACGCGGGCAGCGCGTACACGAGCCCGGCGAACAGCACGAGGGTAATTGCCATGGCCGGGATGATCTTGCGCGCCAGCACCCCGGCGAGCACGCCGATGGTGAACGTCAAGGCGGCGAACCCGATGGGGACGAGGCCGCGAGCCGCGAAAACCTGCGGGGAGAACCGGCCGAGCTGGGTGTGGCCGACCGGAAACCCGCCGGCCGCGTCGAGCGGCGCCGCCCACCACGAGACCAGCACGCTGGCCAGCCCGGCGATCGCCATGGCGGTCAGGCCGACGAGGGCCAGCTTGACCAGCGTCCACCGGGTCCTGGTCACCGACTGGTTCCACGCCAGCCGGAACGTGCCCGCCTCCAGTTCCCTGGCGATCAGCGGCGCGCCCCAGAACGTCCCGATCACCGCGGGGAAGAGATAGAGGGCCGCGCCGCCGAGGAAGTAGCCAAGCGGGTACTTGCTAGCCTGGACCGCCGCAAGGAACGCCGCGGTTCGCTGCCCGCAATCCCCCGGCGCCGCGCACCTGTTCAGCCCCTTCGCCGCGTACAAGTGCGCGAGGCCGGGCTCGGTCCAGATCAGGGCGACCGCGAGCGCCACTAGCGGGATCAGCAGCGCCAGCGCCTGCACCCGGAACTGGCGCCAGGTCAGCCAGATCATCGGGCCACCTCCGTCTCGCCGTTGCCGCGAGCGCGGGACAGGTAGCCGAGTACCAGCTCCTGCACGCTGAGGGGCGGTTGCGCGGCGAGCAGGTCAGGGACCCGCCCGGCGACCTGGACCCGCCCGTTGGCCAGCACGATCAGGTAGTCGCAGGCGCGCTCCAGGTCTTCGATCAGGTGCGAGGAAAGCAGCACCGACAGGCTCCGCTCGGCGGCGGCCTTGGCCAAGTCGGTCATGAACTCGCGCCGCGCCAGCGGGTCAAGCGCCGCGGCCGGCTCGTCGAGGATCAGCAGCGACGGCTGCTTGGCCAGCGCCATCGTCAGGGCCAGTTGCGCCCGCTGCCCGCCGGACAGCTTGCCCGCCTTCTGCTTCGGGTCAAGACCCAGGTGAACGACTCGTTCCCTGGCCAGGTCCATGTCCCAGCGCGGGTTCAGATGCGCGCCGAGCTTGAAATGATCGGCGATCGACATGCCCGCGTACACCGGGGCGTCCTGTGCCACGAACCCCACCTTCGCCAACTGGCGCGCCCCCGCGGCTGGAGCACCGCCGGCCACCTGGATCCGGCCCGCCGTCGGCGGCAGCATCCCGGTGATCATGCTCAGCAGCGTGGTCTTGCCCGCTCCGTTCGGTCCGACCAGGCCCGCAATCGTCCCGGCAGGCACCGTCAGCGAGCAATCGGCCAGCGCCCACTTGTCTCCGTACTTCTTCCCCAGGCCCTCGGTCTGGATCACCGCGTCCATCTCGTGTCCTCCGCTTCGCGACGCTGTATCTGGCTTGCACCGCCAAGACTCGCCTCGCCGACCGGGCAAAACGTCAGGCCGGGGTCCAGACCCCGCTATGTACCGTGGTCCACACGGCCTGGCCGCAACGTGGCCTTCGGTCTAATGCGGCCGCCTGGTTGGCACGGTTAACGTGAACCCATGCAGAAGAGCCGATTCCGGCTGCATCCCGGGCGTGAGATAGCCGTCGACTGCGCGGTGACCGCGCTGCTAGCGCTGGTTTACGGGCTGACCTGGCGCTGGAGTACGGCACAGGAAACCGCGCCGTGGGCCGCCAC
>Ga0209006_10002782_pt1 | contig 15900 bp, 12 predicted proteins | sample JacPin_JW_Ref_O2_FD_188567 | JGI IMG/M metagenome (GOLD analysis project Ga0209006, IMG submission 188567) | Forest soil microbial communities from Algoma, Ontario, Canada - Jack Pine, Ontario site 1_JW_Ref_O2 (SPAdes) (version 2) | ecosystem: Environmental > Terrestrial > Soil > Boreal... | reverse complement strand
CGAAGCGCGCCGCCGCCCCTGCTCTCAGTCTCATGCGCGCGTTAATCATAGCACTCCATCGAGCTTCCTTCAAAATCGGAAGTTCCTTATCTGCATCGTTCCAGACGCCGAAGAAGTCCCGATAGGCTTTTCCGGCTTTCGCCGTGTCGACCTCAATCGCGGATCCGCGCGCCAGACCCAGGTAAGAGAGCGAATAGTACAGTCCCCAATTCGCGCCCTTGTGATCGAGGATCTTCTGGAACTCAACCGTCGCTTCCTCGCCCTTATCCAGGCGCAGTAACGCCAATCCTTTTAGGTATGGAACCTCCCCGTATGCGCACTCAAACGCAGCCGCCGGCGCCAGCAATTCGACCGTCTTCACCGGTTGTCCACGGTGCAACTCGATTGCCGCTCGAATCTCCGGCAGTTGCACGGCATTCCAAAGCGTTCCGTTCGGGAATAACTTAGTCTGATCCGCGGCGTACTTCTCAGCCTGCACCGCATCGCCACATAACCCTACCGCAAAAGCCGGACGCCCTAATTTCCGCACGCTCCTGCAATCTCCAACAAGTGCATCCGCCAGCGCGTCGGCCGCGTTGAAACCGGACGCTACGCTCGAAAGATTTTGCCGCCCGGCAGTCTCCGAAGCGCGCTTGTACAGGTCTCTTGCCTTGCGCCGCTGGCCCAAAGCGTCAGCTTCCTTCGCCTGCAAGCCAAAACTGAGGTACTCTTCGGGCTTGCCCGCGAACCACCGGATCTCCTCTTCCGCCGCCGTCCGATCGCCTTCCGCAAATGCCATTTCGAGATAGCGCCAGTGGAGTCTGGCACTGCTCCCTCCTGCTGCCCGCGTCCGCTTCGCCAGCACGTGGGCCTCTCTGAAACGGTCCAGGCGTATGTAGGCGTTCAACAGATTCACGTTGTGAGGCACCCCGCTAGGCTGCAACCGAATCGATTCCTCGCCCTCTTTGATCGCTTCTTCAAATCGCCCCAAGACCGCGTAGCCCTCGATCAAATTGTTATGGAATCCCCAGAACCGTGGATAGGTCCGGCTACCCGATCGAAGTACATCGATCGCTTTGTTCCACTCCCCGGTGCAGTCCTCGTAGTAGTTACTCGCGATGGAAACCCTCTCGAACTCGGAGACACGGTCGATTAGGCTGAAAGCCTTTCTCGAGTATTCGCAGGTGTGGCCGAAGTCCGAGGCATTGTAGGAAGCGTTCGCCAGGAAAACATAAGCCATGGCAAAATTCGGATCCAGCGCGGCGGCGCGCTCGAATAGAGGAACTGCGGCTAGAAATCGGCCCTGGGTCATATCCTCGAAACCGGCGCTGTAGCTCTGGAGAGCTTCGAGCGACGAAGTGGTCGCCTGTTCCAGCGGACGGTTCAACCTCTCGATCGAACTCAGCGACTCCCCCAGTTTGGCGCGCATTGCCGTCGCGCTATTCCCCAATGCCTTCAAAATATGTTCTTTATCCTCAACTTGGACCTGCTCCCGGGCGAGTGTCGCGCCTGTCGGGCACGTGATCGCCTCAAGCGTGATCACATAGTTCCTGCCAAGGCTTGCGATCGAGCCGTCGATCGTGGCCGCCGCACCGTCCCGCAGGCAGATGTCATGAGCAATCTTCTTGGTGAGGCGGCTTTCGGGAGGAAGGCTCATCAACCGCAGGTCCCTCTGCACCTGCTCGTCGTCAATGACCTTCAGAAAAGGCGATTGCTCAAGCTGAATGGCCAGCCCCTGCCGCAGAGCCCCGTCGAAGACAGCATCGCCCGTCGCGTTGACAAAATCAGCCAGGACGATCGTGTCCTGGACTGTTAGTTTTGGCGTGCGGCTTATATAGAAGTGGATACATATGTAAATACCAGCCGCGACCAGCACCGCGCCGGCAGCTCCCCATGCGAAAACCTTGCGGCGGTGAGTCTTTGGCCCAGGGAGATCAGGGGCCGCCTCCCCTGCTTCCTTAATAATCGCCTCCAACGGCGCAACAAACCGGTATCCGACCGTCGGTATCGTTTCGATATACCGGGGCTGCTTCGGGTCGTCGTCAAGAGCCTTCCGAACTTGCGCGACTGCCCCGGTCAGCGCGTTGTCGGAAACCGCTACCCCCTCCCAAACCTCATTCAGAATCTCGTCTTTCGGCACCACCCGACGCCGGTTTTCAACGAGAAACTGTAATAGTCGAAACGATTTCGGTTCCAGGAGGCGAACCACTCCGGAAACGGTAAGTCTCAGATTCAAAACGTCCACCACAACGTCTCCGAACTGATAACCGTCTTCCGGCAATTGCGTCACGAATCCATCACCTCTCTCCGGAGCAACATCCGGAGCCCATCACGACCTGGCAGGGTCTGCCGCCGCATTGTGGACCCATGTCAACACGATTTGCGCTGTACTCACTTATGATAATCTCGGCCATCGTCCCCTGCAAAGCCCGCTCTCTGCAAGCGATGAAAGGATCGATCAGGCTTAATATACCCAACGGCGTGCCCGTCATCGACGGCGTTTTCCTTAACGGGCACGGTCCTTACCGCTTCGTCCTTGATACCGGCCAACAGGGCAATCAGGTCGATGCATCGATCGCCCGCCGGCTCGGCCTTCTCCCGGCTTACCGCGTCGAGCTGGCTTCGATTACCGGAACCACGATCGTAAGCGGAGGACTCGTCGGGGAAATTTCCCTCGGATCGGCTACTGCATTCAACCAGGAGCTCCTGTTCACGTCGCTTGAGGGCGCTACCGGGCTGGGTGCGGGAATCAACGGCATCCTTGGCCAGGCATTCCTCGGCCACTTTGATTACCTGCTCGACTTCGCCCATCATCGACTCGTATTCGGGGAAACGGTTCCACAGGGAGGCAGTCGCGTGGGCTTCGAAGCCATCGATGGCCGTCCCGCAATCGATACCAGCGAAGGCAAACTGGTCATCGATTCTGGAACAAACGTCACGGTTCTCTACCGCTCTTGCTTGGTCCATGATGGTTCGATCCCTTCGACTCTTTGGACCTCGTCAGGACAAACATCCATCTCGCGGACGCAGGTCCGACACCTCCGAATCGCCGGACGCGAATATCGCGTAAGCACTGTTTCCACGCCAAGCTCGCTCACGGAAAAAGGCGTACTTCAGGCCACCTTGTTCCACGCCCTATTTGTCAGCAATTCAGCCCGGTACGTAATTCTCGATCCGGAAACGGGACGACGTTAATGTCCGACAACGGGCCGTAAAAGTGTCAGCACTGAAAATGCGACCTTTCTCCGAACAGCGCATCATCAGCGTTTACCAATTCCGAGTACGAGACTACACAGGACCAAAACGGCGTTGGGCCGCTGCTGCCTCGCGTTATGCGGCGAGCGCCGTAGGGCCGACCGCGATATGCTGATCGCCGTACTATTAGTAGGCGTCGCAAACGCCGGCGATGGCACCCTCCTCATGTCGCGAATAGTGATCACAGGCGCGCCCGGCGTAGGGAAGACCACGCTCTTGCTGGCTCTGCAGGCTCGTGGTTGCACGATCGTCGGCGACACCGCCCGTACCATCATTCAAGATCGCCGAAGACGCGGGCTGAGTCCGCGACCGGATCCGTATGCGTTCGCGCAGGAAGCGCTGCGAATGGACATCGATAACTTTGTTCATCACGCTGCCAGTCCAGGCCCGGTCTTCTTTGAGCGAAGCGTCCTCGATGCGCTGTGCGGGCTGGATCGCGTCACACCCCTGAACGAGATTGAGTTGAGAATGTGGCTCTCGAAGTACCAGTATTTTCCGAAGGTCTTCGTCTTACCGCCGTGGAAGGCGATCTACGTGAAGGATGCCGAACGCGACCACACGTTCGAGCACGCTGAGTCGGTCAACAGGATCGCGCAGGAGTGGTACTGTCGATGCGGATATCAGGTAGTCGAGGTTCCCAAGGTTTCGGTTGACGAGAGGTGTATGTTTGTGATCCAGGCGCTGGCAAACAGCGACACCTAACAATTCGTTGCAGTTGTTTTACCCACGATCGCCCGCGTTATACGGCGCACTGTTGACCAATCCCGTCAACCCGATTGGTCCGTCAGCCGAAATTCCTGATTCTGAGGGCCGGTCACGCGCTCCCGGCCACGCCGGAATCCCCAGGCTGATCCCGAATCTGTTTGGTCGTATCGGCCGGATTGCCCCAGAGCGGACGCCGGGACCAGCAATTGTGACAGAGCGAGGGTAGAAATCTTTTTAATTATCGTTTTTTATAAAGCTATAAAGAGTTTCTGCCCTGCCGTTGTCACAATCGATGGCCGCGGTGTGCCAATCCTCAAGTTAAGTTGGAACCGGAGCGCCGTGACTTCTGGGAAATCTGCGTGGACCGCGACCAGTGCGCTCTGCGGTCCTAATCTCGCGCAGCTGCCAGTTTCTCGTTGGCACGAGCAGATCGGCGATCCAGCAGAGCAGCGGATTTTTCTATGCGGTCGCTGGTGAGATGCTGAAACAGGAGTTTACGAACGACGAAATCGGCAAAGTCGCGGCGTTAACTTCTGTTTGCGTTTACAGGGTTGCGAAGAAACCCTGGCGTTTTTTATACGCGCGAACTGCTTCGATTTACTACATTCATGACACTTCCGCTTCGCACTCATCGGCACCTTGCCGGATCAGAATCGGTAATACAGCGAGAACTGCACGATTCGGTTGCCGAAAAACTGGCTGGTAATCTTTCCGAATGTAGTGCTGTTGATGTTCTGGTCGGGCACGAACCACGTAGTGTGGTTCAAGACGTTGCTGGCGTCCATGCGTAGCTCGAAGCTTTGCCGTTCGCGAATGCGGACGATCTTGCCAACTTTCGCATCTAGATTGGACACCCATGGGCCTTGGAGGTCGGCCCTTTGCAGCACTCCGATTTGCCCCGCTCCGGGATTGAAAAATACTTGTCCCGCGAAGGGAGTGGTCCCGTCCGGCGCCACCGCACGTCCATCCGGTCCGACCGCCGATGGATTGACGATCACCGGACCGTTTCCGGTGACCTGTACTTGGAACAGTTGGTTCAACTGCGACAGGTTGAGGCTGGTGTCGGCCGTTTCATTTGTGGCGCGGGCGGTCCGATTCAGCGTGCCCCGTGCCGATAGAATGGAAAAGGGCGATCCGGATTGCACGGTCAGGATGCCGGCGATATTCCACCCGCCGATTACATTCCGCACAATGCGATTCCCAGGATTGAATTTCTTGCCTGATCCAAAGGGTAGTTCATACACCCCGTTGGCCTTAAAAACATGCGTCAGCGAGTACCCTTCTGGACGGTGGCGTTCGATTTTGGCGTTGTGATTATCGAGGAACGGCTCGAAGTCGGTCTGTCCAGTGCCTTCGGCATCGCTCAGCAGGTGTGAATAAACGTAGTTGACCTGGAATTGGAATCCGTGCGCGAAGCGATGCGTTACATCCGTCTGCAACGCATTGTAGTCGCTGTTGCTGTAGTTGGTCAATACGTTAGCTCCCAACAGATTCGGGTTTTGGAAGAAGCTAAACGGACCGTTCAAACCGTTCTGCTGGTAGAGCGCGGCCAACTGTCCCACTTGACCGGTCTGAATGTCGCTGATCACCGTAGAATTCGTCAACAGTCCGGCGCTCGGCAGTTGATTGAAAAAGGGCAGCGGCTGACTGCCCGCAATCGCTGGGTTGTAGACAGGGCGGTACACGCCGCTCGCCGCCTGGGAGAGAAGACCGTTCTGCTGGGCCAACTGGAAGTTGGGCAGAATCTGATTAATCAGCACCTGGTTGTAATCGATCCCGCGAATTTCCTTGGTGCCGTGATTGCCTACGTAACGGACGTCGAGGACCGTTCCCTTAATCAAGCGCTGCACACCGACATTCCACTGCTGAACGTAAGGCGCGGTGAGGTTGGGACTAGGAATGCTGAGCGCGGCTCCCGAGTTCAACGCGTAGTTGGTAGCTAACGAAATCGGCACCTGGAAAGGGGGAGTCGGAACCGTCGGCAAACCCTGGTTAACTCGACTGGTGAGGTTCACGAGCGTCGGCGTGGTGGTTAATCCGGCGTTGGTCGCAATGCTATTATTGACCGCCGCCACCAGCGAATCGTTCACATAGTTGATCGAATATCCGGCCCGAAGCGACCATTTTCCGGCTCCCGTGGGATCCCAGGCCAAGCCAATATTCGGAGCGAACTGGTGCTTATCGGAATTGTAGAACGGACGGCCCGTTCCACCTCCGGCGAAGCCCAGTTGCGTATTGGGGTTCAGGATCGACTGAATCACGTTGTTATTCTGAATCGTCGGCAGCAGCGCCAAGCCATTGGCCTCGCTGACCGGCGTCAGATAATCCCAACGAACGCCGATAGTGGCGGTAAGGTTACGCCTGATCTTCCAGCCATCCTGCACGTACGCCGCATAGTTGTCATAGAGGAGGTTGCGGATCTGGGAGGCGTTATTGACGAAGCCCGAGGTCCGGCTGGTGACATTGTAGGTCTGGGTGGCTGAGGTAACCAGGCCCGCCAGGGTGGCCAGCAACGAGTTTGCATTGGCCAGATCGTTGGCGCTGATGCCCTGCAACTGAGCCGCGGTCAGACCCAGCGTGCTGCTCGGGCTGATTCCCAAAGTGTACGTAGGAATGATGCCCGCGGCATTGAACGTCTCGATCCGAACGGACTCACCCTGAAAACCAAATTGCACCGTATGGTTTCCATGGATCCAGTTGGCATTATCCGCATAGTTAAACGTGTTGGTATTCCGTCCCTGGGTGAGGAATTGATTCACGGGATTCGTAATAAAAGTGGGTGTTGTAAGGAAGGATGACGGCTCCGTCCCACTGGTGGCGAAGATCGCCGGCGCAAGGTTGAAGCCAAAGCGCACTTCGTTGGTCAGAGTCCCGGTGGGGCTGTAGCGCCAGGAGGTGGAGAGCAGGTTGGCGTGATCGTTGTTAAAAACGTTCGGGACGACGTCGAAGGATGTATCCTCATCGGGACGGTCGAGATGATCGGTATTGTAAATGTAAGACGCCGTGAGGGCGTTCTTGGGCGAAAGAATGTAGTCGAACTTGGTTGTGATATTTTTACGCGTGCGGTCGTCGCGCCTGTTAAAAGAGTAGCCGGCAGTGTTGCGGAGCAGCGTCGGCGTCGAATCGCCGGTTCTGTAATTGTTGATCGCGGACGGATTAGGAAGCTTCGCCAGAATCGCCGCTTGGACCGCGGGGTCGATGTTCAATCCAGCCGCTTGCAGGATATTGACCTTCTGCACTACGCCGGCGGTGTTGGTGTAGGTAAATATTCCGTTAAGCGCGGATTGCGTAAGTACAGTGGTATTGGCGGTCGCCTGCTGATGCAGATCGAAACCTTCGTAGTTGCCGTAGTAAAACAATTTGTTCCTGATGATGTGCCCGCCAATCGATCCGCCGAATTGATTCTGATTCAGGAAGGCAACCGGGACGCCCGACTGGTTATTGAAAAAGCTGTTCGCCCGGAGGTCGGAGTTGCGATTGGAGAAGTACAGATTTCCATGCACCTGATTAGTTCCGGAGGGGGTGACGAACGCGACCTGCGCAGCGCCCCCATAGGCAGCGGTGCTGGAATTCGAGGTCGTGATGCTCACCTCCGCCACCTGATCGAGCAGCAGCAGGTTCGGCAGAAAGTCGAGATCGTTAGTACGAATGAAATTATCCTGCACGTTGATTCCATCGACAGTTACGTTGACGTAGGAGCTCCGCATGCCATTGACCGTGGTGGTGCCAGCTGCGTCGTTGATACCGGCTTGCGATTGCAGGAACACCAAGGGGCTGCGATCGATACTCGGAAGATTTTGAATCTGCTCCTTAGCGATGGTAGTGCTGACTTCGGCATTAGAAGTATTAACGGATTCCGTGGCGGCCGTTACCTCCACCGTCTGGCTGGTGCTCGAGACGCCCAATTCTACCGCTGGCACGTCGGTGGTTCGGTCCTGATCCACCTTGATGCCCGACACAACCAGTCGGGCAAAGCCGTTCTTCGAGATCACCAGGTCGTAGGTGGCCGGCGAGACACTGACCAACGTGAAACTTCCCGCCGCCGTGGTGTTTGTAGTGTAGGCAACGGCGTTGCTGCCTGAAAGTTGCAAGTTGACGGTAGCTCCGGGAATTGCAGCCTTGCTGCTATCTAAGACAGTACCAGTAACTCGCGTAGACGTCTGTGCGAAAACACTTATGGCGCTCACTGTTATGGCTGCCGCTAAATATCGAAAGCTTACCTGTTTGGACATGATTTGGCCCCTTCTCCTAACCCAATTAAAAAAATGAATACCGAGCGAGACGCGAACTATTGGTCAAAGTATAGCGAGCGTCCCGCTTGATTACCATTCGAAAAAAGATAATAATTTTCAAGAAGCGGCAATGTCCGCTAAGAATTCAATAATTACTGCCGAATGACATGCGGTGCGTCACTACCGCGCTCCGGTCGACGCCGTCGATAAGCGAAACCGCAACCCCAAGCCCTTTGTGTGGACCGCCGACGCGAGTCCACTCGCTCCCGCGACACTGCCATAGTGACTAGAAGGGCACCTCCAGGGAGCGCCGCAGTCCCAGGTTCGCGAGTGGTGTTGGAGAATGTGCATGCTGCACCGACACTTCAGAGCATACACCCGGAATATACCTTTTCGACTTTTAATACCGATCTCAAAAGCCTTAGTATTTTTCTAATGCCATTAGTTTTAGCGTTGAATTACTGACGAGAAGATTGCGAATTCCAAGTTGCCTGCCGCTTGGACGGCGTCGTAAAAACCGGGAAGTGTGCTGCTGGCGTTCTCGGTGGACGGAAAATAATCCGTTGTATCATCGATGAACGATGAGCTGCGGTAAACGTAGCCGAACATCTGGCGACGGTTGCGCTGGAAGAACATCGCAAAGAACACGGCTGCTGATTTCCCCGATTAACACAATCCGAGCAATTTTGCTCAGACTTTCCTAGACACAGCGTGCACTATGAGAGTGCACATATGGCGAAATGCTACCCCTGTGGTGCCGAAACTAAACTGCATTCTTTCGGCTTACCAGTATGCGTGAAGTGCTTAAAGAGCCAAGAGCAAACCATAAAGCAAGCCATTGCTCAACGCTTCAGCGACGGTTCTGCCTTTGGAACAGATCAACAGTCACCACAGGCTGAAACCACAACAGTTCACGACTAGGCCGGTTACTAGGCCGGTTCCCCCGCCGCCTGCCCATTTGCCTGATATACTCGTGGCGCTCATTTTATGGGCGGCAGGCAAAAATGTCTCCCAGGGTGGAATTGGAGGAGATCGCCATTCGCATCTTGAACGACGATAAAGGGCAGCGGGCCAAGGGAAATCTTCCATGAACGGAAACCATAAGGGTTGGAACTTACTTTGTCATGGACCGTAGCGAGTGGTGCGGATGCTCGGAAAAAGACCACCTACTGAAAGACAAGAATATCGCCGTCAGGGAATATGCCGAACGGGCTTTCGCTCTGCTTCAGGATGCCAGGCGAGATAGCCACTTATATCGACGATTATGGAATGAAGCAACGGCGGCGCAGAAAGCCGCCAAAGAAGCTGAGGCGGCATTTGTGAAACATGTCGAGGAACACGAATGCAGATCGGTTGCGAAGATAGGTGAGGTTAGGCTTGCTTAAAGTGGAAGAGCCGGTGCTTCGATTGAGCGGACGCTCCCTAATCCGCTTGGTCGTAGCGGCAGAATCGTCCAAAGCGGCCGGGCGACCCAGGGGTTGGGACACCGCAAGGGTAGAAATTCTTTTATAAGTTATCCTTTTTATAGGTTAATAAAGAATTTATAGGTTAATAAATAATTTATAGGTTAATAAATAATTTATAGGTTAATAAAGAATTTCTACCCTCGGCCCGTCACAATCGATGCGCACCGGCGCCGCTCCTTAAGCTTTGGGGAACCCGAGCGTCGCGACTTCTGGGAGATTTGCGTGGACCACAACGCGCACCGAATCGAGATACAGGGTGATTCGATGCCAAAAATTGGGGAAACCGAACGGGTTAGACGACAACGTCGCAGGATTGATAAACGCTACGGAAGTTATCGCCCGGAGCATCCAATGCCACAACGTCGGAACCCACCTTCCGTAGGGCATACGATCCACCCAGAATCGGCCCAACTCTCGAGGAGATCTCGTATCTTGGCGTGCTGCTCACTAACCCTATTACAGAATGCCCTGCGTTGGCGTGCGTTCCGTGCTGCAAATAGATATTCACTACGGTCGCCGGTCTCTGACTTGTTCTAAAAATCCTTGGTGATCCCCATAGATCACAGCTTGTCGCTGCTGAAGACGCGCGGGCAGGTTGGCCCGGGGGCATCATCAGCAAAATTGGCGTGATCGTCCGTTGCATGGCCCACGCCGCACCCCATTCAGTCTGCACCCATTCACTGGCCATCGAGTCAGGAGACGCCAATAGAGCAATTTCGCGACTGTTCATCAGAGCTAGCCGGACTTCCTCTTCCCAAATATCGCCATACGTGATTTCTTTGCGATCTTGAAAAATCCTCAATCCCAGCCCTTCCGCCGCTGCCACGATCACCGCCGCTTGATCCCTATTCTTGGTTGAATAGCTCAGGAATAAATCGTAGTCGTAGTCTCGCTCATTCGTTTCCCTTGCCAGCCATCGCACCGCGTTCCCCGCAAAGTGGATGAAGTTGGGATCCTTATACATCTCCGAAAAGTGGCCCAGCGAAAACCACGCGAGTCGTCCTTCACCCCGTGTCGTGCAGGCAGCTACAGGCATTGGCGTTCGTTGAAAGCGTTCCGGCGCGAAAACACGGTCGCCCACCTCGGCCATCAGGAGCGGTCGCACGCCGGGCGCCAGGTTCTGGGCCCAAACTTCCTCACCAAGTTCGAACTCCTGCACGCCGTCCAAAATGGGGTGTCTACCGCCTTCGGGCACCGGCTTAATTGGGAAGCGCGTCATTGCGTCGGTTGGATCCGAGCGCGCCAAGGTGATCTCAATGCGCGTCCCTCCTGGCGTTGTGATGATTTGCATCGCCGCAGTAGCGTTGCGGATGCCGCACGCGGCGATGAATTGACGATTGGCCGCATACGGAAAAACCGTATCATGTACAGCGAATACGCCGCCGCCACCTTCGACAAAACGCAAGATGCGGTTCTCAGGAATTGAACCGGGCAAACTTGGGATGCTGTTCAGCACCAGCACCTCTGCGTTAGTGAGTAGATCAGGTACCGCACGCGTCGTGCGAACAGTAAAGCCGTCTAGCTCAGCTAGTCCGAGTCCGAGCGTTTCCGGGGCGGGATGTTGCGTCTCGACGATGCAAACGCGTGGCATGCTTTGGTTTGTGTCATTATAGCCGCGCGGGCAATAGCAATAGTTTCCCATATTTGCATTCTTCGGCGTCACAAGAGTAAGAAATCTTTTTTAGTTATCCTTTTATGAAGTTATAAAATAATTAACTACCCCGGCGTGTCACAAGTCGGTTCCCGCAGCGCGCGAGCCACCCTACCAGGTGGATCGAATCGTTAGACCTAGGTGGAACTCTTCCTGAAGGGACGGCGAGTTTCGTGAAATCATTCGGAGCGGGCCTCTCCAAATTCCTGAAGCTGGATCAGCCGTGATTTGATGGGGCCCTGGGGTCACGGCCCCGGTGTCCCGGAAACTATTTAATCAACGGCACTTAACAAATTAATCGAACGAGTCCGACAAAACTGTTCCAGATTTCGACCGGGCTGGTACGAGGCCAGGAGGTGACCGGCTTGGCCAGTTCGTGGGAAGAGCCGAAATATTCGGCGTCGTGAATCTTCGCGGCTCGCGCTTCTTCCAATGAAGCGAAAACCGTGATGTTATTGATGCGTCAATTGTGAAGATTGTCATTGCGACGCCATACAGCCGCACTCCACTGCTGTGCAAGGTGAAGGAATTTTGTTTCCATCCGAATGCTGTGTCCGACCACTCCTTGGTAAACACATTCATCCCTCAGGGCGTGCGGAATGGCAAGTCGATTTACGATGGAAAGTGTTTGGCGAGCCTGCGCCTGAGTAGGAAAAGGCGAACTACTCACCACTTAACGACACTATTCCGGGTGGGTCCACTTTCTAGTTCTGAATATGAATCCATGGCGCACTGCTTCGCCGCGCTCCCACTAAAACGGTGGCGAGGTCTCGCTTTCGCCTTCGAATCGTGGTGAAACCGGATGCTTTTTCTGGATCTTTCGCGTACGATTGGAAGACATGCGGGAAAATCTGCTGGCGCCGTCGAATGAAACCGAACGTGGGTTCCAGGCCAGTGGAGGCGAGAGTACCTATCGCTCCGTCGCCGTGCTAGCCGCCGACCTCGGACTGAGCGAAAGGTCTACGCGTAGTGCGCTACGGCGTGGTGAGATTCCGCATATCCGCATCGGCCGCCGGTTCATCTTGCCGAGGGCTGCGATTGCGGAGTGGTTGCGAAAAGCCAGCTTGAGCGGCGCATTCCAAAGTCCGGCGGCTGTCATTGAGCGCCCCACTCTCGTTGTTTCTTCTGGCCACTCAGAAGTAAGCGTCACGAGGCCAGGCAAAATTGGCACGGAAACGTAAATTTCGCAAATGACAGGATCCATCTTCAAGCGGAAACTAAGGACGGGCTTTAGCTGGGGATACGTTTTCTTCGGTGGGTGGGACGAGAACGGCAAGCGGATTAACGTGTTCAAATCCGGATTTCCGACTAAAGACGCTGCTTCAAGGGCCCTGCGCGTTGCAATTGAGCACCATGAAGCGAACATCGGCAAGGTCGCACGTGCTATCGACTCTCGCGACCGCTTTGTCTGGGCGTTCTCCCTGGGAGGCATTCACGAATCCGGGTTCGAAACGAAACCTGAAGCCCAACTCGCCCTCCAAAAGGCACTCGCGTGCCGCGACTCTGAAAAAGCGAAGCAGGCTGGTGATGCGGCCAAGAGCACCGGCCCCTTGTTCGCTCACTATTTCGAGCATTGGCTGAAGGAACACGCGAGCCGTCGCTGCGCACCGAAGACGCTCGAACGTTACGGCGAGATTGGAGCCTATTTGATCCGGGAACTCGGTGAAGTGCGGTTAAACGAAATGACCACTGCGGAGATTCAGGAGGCCATTCATCGATTGCAAGATCATGGTGGTCGACGGACTGAAACGGAACCGTATGGACGACATCTGGCTCCGAAAACCGTCCGGCACATGGGTACACTCTTGTTTACCGTGCTCTCCGATGCGGAGCGGTTGGGCGTGCTCCGGATTCCGCACCCGATGGCAAATCGGCGGGTTTTGCTGCCGAAACTGACGAAGCGAGAGCCAGCGGTGCTCGACGTGAATAAGCTCCAAGCGCTGTTTGATCGCGCTCTCGACACCCGCCTTCATCCATTGGTGGTCTTGGCTGCCGCTACCGGCTGCCGGCGCGGCGAGTTGCTTGCGCTCGAATGGAGCGACTTGGATGAAGCGACCAGCGAAATCAGTGTTTCGAAGTCACTGGAACAAACGAAGGCAGGCCTTCGCATCAAGAGCACGAAGTCAGAAAAGCCACGGCGCTTCTCCGTCCCCGAGTGGGCACTCGAGGTGCTGCGTGAGCATCGGCAAGAACAGCAGTATGATCGCCAGATGTTCGGAACAAAATACGACGATCACAACCTGATTTTCTGCCAACCGGGCGGTGCTTACTATTCGCCGGATCGTCTGGGTGCACGTGTCGTCGAACTCATGCGGAAAGTTGGGCTGGAGGGCGTGAGCCTCCATTCGCTCCGGCATTCGCACGCCAGCATCCTCCTCAGCAAGGGCGTGCCTGTAGCCGTTGTTTCCCAGCGCCTCGGTCACGCGGACCAGAACATCACGCTCTCGATCTATAGTCACGCTCTTCCGGCAGACAGTTGCGCGGCGGCAAAGATCTGGAATGATTCAATGGCAGACGTAATCGCGAAGGCAAGACGGACACGTCTTTCGTTGGGAGCCGCCCTGCGCCACGACTGACATCGGGGACAAATCAGGTGTCGGCCTGCAGGCCAGTCCTTTCCATGACCACCGCCAACAGCCGCACCCTTAGAAGCGGCGCATGAGGAGCAGAATTTCATCTTTCTTACTACCCTCGTGGGCGACGTTGTCCCCTTTCTTCGCGGACGTTCGCACTGTGTCGCGTCGTTTGCCCTTCTGTGCGTCGTTGTCCCGCTTCCTCTGGGCAGGGGCGGCGCTGGGCTGCCGTTTGCCCAAAGTTCGGGGATTGCTGGAAACTCCGGATTGGCACAATGGCCCTCTACTCGAACTTTCTCGCGCGACCAGCCCCCTGAAGTATGACTCTGAGTGTCGCGGGCTGGCGAATATTCAACGCCAATTTCCCCCCCCGGAACACCTGCGCAATGTTAAGCATGGGCACTCTTCGAGAAACGTTAAGTATAGAAAACAAAAGGAAGAGTATGGCGGGGACGGGCCCACCGGCACTGAGCAGCGACGCCGGGTAAAGTGTTTGAATCACCTGCGCGCGATCCGGCAACCAGAGGCAGGCATTTCGCGCGGCATCTTAGCACTATGTTTGCGCGGCCGGTTCTGAGGCGCGATGAAGCGAAAAGACAATTCAGATTCGTGTGCAACGAATGTTCAATGGCATCGGAAGAAGAACTAAAAGGCAGAGATCGAGCGGCTTCGCGCCGAGACTTAACCTTTCACGAAAACTGCTCGGGGCCAGACAGCGATGAAGGTGAGCGAAAAGGGCGGCTTCCGTATTTGGCCTGGGACGCTTTTCGTTACGTTGTATGCAAGCAGTGGGAGCAGTTCCTGGGAATGGCGGATGGGATCCGGAGTTTCATCACGAAGAATAAGTCCGCTCTGAAAAAGAAATGACGGTTCTGTAGTCAGGCCAGTCCCAATCACACCGGTTGCGCGGCGTTGGGGATAAACACGCGATAGGCTGCAAACCGCGTATTCCATCTATCCACCAGCCGCCACGCAGCATTCCGCGCTCTGGACTGCTCGGCGTGGACACCTTGATCGTCAACGATCCGCATTTGAGCCCCGCGGCCCATCTGCTCACAAAAGCGTGAGACTAACAACCTCCGGACAAATATCCAGAATGCTTTCGTATTCTGTTGTTTTCGGGCCACACTCGATTCGGCGGGCGGTCTACTTGATGGAAATCGATGCCATTGGTCCTACCTGGATGAGGGAGTGAAGGCTTTCGAAAAGCGGATTAGCAGTTTCGGATCCAAACGCTTGATTTGCATGCGCAAATTTCTCGGGTCTCAACTCACTTCACAAATCGTCAATCGTCCAAACCCAGACTCCAAATTGATCGAATGATAATCGCAGATTGGTCTTACATAGATTTCATCTCTATTTCAGAATTCTCGCATCGCAAGCTCTCGAATACACAATCGGGAAATATATTTAAGGAATTCGGGATTTTATGCACTATTGTGATACCTGTAAGTTGACATTTTCTATTTCAGCCCCTATTATTGAGGCAGACACGCTATTTTTGGCGTGCCTATTAAGCGCTGTGACCGTTTTGCACGTGCCGACGTGCCCTTCTCAGGTGCCCCTGTAGAAACAGGCCGCGTTCAACTCCAGAAAAACTTGGAAATGTTCTCGAAGATGCGGTAGCTTGCCAAAAACGGTCCTGGCTCCCCGCATTACTCCAGATAACACGGCTTCATCAGAAAGCCACCCACCTCAGTTCAATCGTATGCACAAGAGTTAACTCATGAAGATCCCTGCCTACCGAAAAACTCGCATGATCAGCGTCAGGCTCTCGCCTGGTGAATACGAGACCTTGGCCAAATTGTGTCCCGCATTTGGAGTGCGCGGCCTCTCGGACATTCTTCGAATTGCGGTTCAGCAGCTCGCCGCAAAGAGTGGGGGCTCCGATCCTCTCGACTTCGAAGTCCGCGATATCCGCAGCCAGCTTAAGGTCATGGTCGATGAGGTGGATCGTATCGCGGACATCGTGGAGACCCGCAGGGCCGCGAAAGGCGGTTTAGACTAATGAACCCCGTCCCCCTCTCCACCGCTCTGTT
>Ga0209006_10002781_pt1 | contig 15904 bp, 13 predicted proteins | sample JacPin_JW_Ref_O2_FD_188567 | JGI IMG/M metagenome (GOLD analysis project Ga0209006, IMG submission 188567) | Forest soil microbial communities from Algoma, Ontario, Canada - Jack Pine, Ontario site 1_JW_Ref_O2 (SPAdes) (version 2) | ecosystem: Environmental > Terrestrial > Soil > Boreal... | reverse complement strand
CGAGCCGGGCGAGCCGCAGCAGTCGGATCGTCGCGGCGACCTGGAGCGCCGAGCGCACCGCGCGCGCCTTTATCGATCGCCACCGCACCGGCGCGCGCTTCTCCGCCCTGCCCGACGCGATCAAGGACACGGCGCTGCGCCACCTCGCCGACCGGGCCGTCGCCACGTTCGGCACGCTCGATGCCGGCACGCGCGAGCAACATTCATTCGAGCTGCGGATTTTTCAGTTTGCCCCCGGAGACGCGCATGCCTGACACGCTCGACAATGCCGTGCTGACCGACCTCGGCCAGCGCCTCATCGCCGGATCGCTCAGCGACGCCGCGCTCCAGCGCGCGACCGAGGCGACGCCGAATTTCGCGATTCTCCCGTGGGTGAACGTGGTCAAGATCGGCGGCCAGAGCATCATGGACCGCGGGCGCAGCGCGGTCGGTCCGGTGGTCGACGAGATCGTCGCCAACCTCAAGCGCCACAAGATGATCCTCGGCACCGGCGCCGGCACGCGCGCGCGCCACGTCTACAGCCTGGCGATCGACCTCGGCCTGCCCACCGGCGTGCTCACGGTGCTCGGCACCGCGGTCGCGTGGCAGAACGCACAGATGCTGCAATATCTGCTCGCCCAGCACGGCATCGCGTTCATCGAGCCGGAAGGCTTTGCCTCGCTGCCGCACTACCTGATGGAGCGCGGCGCCGTGATCTGCCAGGGCATGCCGCCCTACAAGCTGTGGGAGCACAATCCGAGCGAGGGCCGCATTCCGCCCGAGCGCACCGACACCGGCTGCTTCCTGATCGCCGAAGTCTTCGGCGCCCGCAAGATGATCTACGTCAAGGACGAGGACGGGCTCTACACCGCCGACCCGAAGAAGGACCGCAACGCCAGGCACATTGCGCGCATCAGCGTGCAGGAGCTGCTCGCGCACGACCTCGACGACCTCATCGTCGAGCGCGCCGTGCTCGAGCTCATGCTCAAGGCGCGCAACATCGCGGAAATCCAGTTCGTCAACGGCCTCAAGCCCGGCCAGCTCACCGCCGCGCTCGACGGCGCGCCGGTCGGCACCATCATCTACAACGCCGCGCGCTAGAGCATGATCCCGAAAAGTGGAAACCGGTTTTCGGAAAAGATCATGCTCGAACAAGGAGCCGCCCAATGAACGACACCCCGGGAAGCGCCCAGCACGTGGTCTCGCGCCTGATGCGCGAGTCGCTGATGGACAAGACGCTGATCCGCGCGACCGAATCCCCGGTGCGCGCGATCCTGCCCAACCTCAACGTGATCCAGATCGGCGGCCTGTCGATCATGGACCGCGGCCACAAGGCGCTCATCCCGCTGCTCGACGAGATCGTCGCCAACCAGGCGGCCTACACGCAGGTCGTCGGCGTCGGCCCGGGCGTGCGCGCCCGCCACATCCTTTCGGTCGGCCTCGACCTCGGCCTGCCGACTGGCGCGCTCGCGACGCTCGCGGCGAAATCCTCGGCGCAAAACGCCTACATGGTGTCGTGCCTGCTTGCCGCGCACGGCTTCGTCTACCTCGAGGCGCCCTTCATCGTGCAGCTCCTGCCGGCGATGCTCGCCGCGGCGCGCGGCGCCGTGTTCAACGGCATCCCGCCCTATGACCTGTGGGAGCACCCGCCCGCGATCGGCAAGATCCCGCCGCACGGCAGCGATGCCGGCTCCTACCTCGTGGCCGAAGCCTTCGGCGCCCGCAGCGTCATCCTGCTCAAGGACGTGGACGGGCTCTACACGGCCGATCCGAAGACGAATGCAGACGCCAGGTTCATCGCGGAGATCGGCGCCGCCGAGCTTTTGGCCATGCAGCTTGCGACGCTGCCGATCGAGCCGGTCGTCCTCACGCTGCTGACCAAATCGAAGCTCGTGCGCAGCGTCCGCATCGTCAACGGGCTCGTGCCGGGCAATCTCACGCGCGCACTGGCGGGGGACGATGTCGGAACGGTGATCCGCATGTGAGCGGATCCGAAAAGCTGAAGGGCAATCTCAAGGGGTTCTATTCGATTCGCATCAACGATCAGTGGCGCGTGATCTTTAGATGGATCCAGGGCGAGCCGCACGAGGTCCGCATCGTGGACTATCACTGACAGGAAAAGACGATGGCAAACACCGAATTCGCACCGGTCACTCCCGGCGAGATGCTGAAAGAGGAATTCCTCGCGGCCTACGGTCTGTCGCAAAATCAGCTTGCGAAAGCGATCGGCATCTCGCCCAACCGCATCACCGAGGTCGTCAACAACCGGCGCCGGATCACGGCCGACACCGCGCTGCGACTGAGCCTCTATTTCGGTAACAGCGCGGAGTTTTGGATGAATTTGCAATCGCACTACGATCTCAAGATCGCGCGACGGAACCTGAAACCCGTGGATGCCAAGCGTATCAAGGCACAGCGAGCGGCCTGACTCTTTCGGCTGACGCGAAATCGGAAGGGACTACAATAGCCCGACGGCATGTCGCGTGCGCCCGGCACCGCGCGGTCGCAATCGCTGATCCTTGGGCGCGAGGCAGCGCCAGCATTGGAAGGCGCGAAAAGAGACGCCAAGTTCATCCCGGAGACCCGGAGATCGGGGCCGCCGACCTGCAACTGCCGGCACTGCCGATCGAGCCGGTCGTACTCACGCCGCTGACCAAGTCGAAGCTCGTGCGCAGCATCCGTATCGTGAACCGGCTCGTGCCGGGCAATCTTACGCGCTCTGGCAAGCGAGAAGGCGGGAACGATGGTCTATTCGTGAACCCGCACAGTCACTATATTCATCGATATTCTAACTGGTAGCCACTTACTTTCCGTAAGCAAGTAAACATTAGTTGCAATTGAACATTAATCCATCAACTCCTTAGCTCTCTTGCATACTATACCTGCATTTACATATCGGATACTACCGAACAATTCATCACGCCGGTCTATTACTTAGCACGACAAGGGCTCAACGCCGAGCTCCGCTTATGTTCACATTAGTCAATCCGGCCCACCCCCGGTAAGCTAACCGACTAGCACCTCGCGCAATTGTGTACTATAGGTTGCCTCCCTATCGTCTGACCCTATTGGTTACCAAATGGCCGAAGAACAAGCATCCGAAACTCTAAGATACTTCTTTTCCCCAGAACAACCCCTAGGCTCAGTCTCCGCGCGTGAGGAGGTTGCTGAGGAGTTCAGACTTGTATTCCGCACATACTTCGACCGCGAAAACTTCCCGATCCAACAGCTCCGCCGCAATCCGACGATGATAATAGGCAGAAAGGGGGCTGGAAAAACAGATGCGCTTATGAGTTATTCCTTCGGGCTATCGCCAACGGGTCGTAATGGCCAATACTTGCCAATTTATTTTGATTCTAAAGGAGCATCGCGCCTCTTTACCACCATAATAGTACAAGTTTCTGACGCCGTCCGCCAAAATGCACCGCCGCCTATGGTTGAAGCAATCGCTGACCTCTGGGACCGATTATTTTGGATATCAATCCTCGTGAGGATTGCCCACGAGACTATCGATGAAGATATTCTTGAAATGGGTACCCTTCGCCAGTTCGCCCATTCTCTCGGCATTCGCACCGACCGCGTTCCCGATCCATACAATGTCGTTCTTGATGCTCTTGTCTCATTACTCCACATCTACGCTGAAAGCCGCGAGAAGATTGTCGGAATCGATTTCTTTTCTGCAATTCCCACCATTATGCGCGACCATCTAGATCTTGAAAATGCAAAATTAATCGCTACGAATTGGCTCCGAAATAATAACTCTCAAGCCATAATTCTGTTCGATTCCATTGAATCAATAAACATCAACGAATTTAACAACGACCTCGTTCTATCCGGATTGCTCAAAGCAATCGGCGCTTTCGAACAACCCGGCCTCCCTGTTCAATTTCGATGCTGCATACCGTCCGAAATTTTTCACTATCTACTCATTTCTTCTTCAAATGCCTTAAAGGACTTCCAACGTGCGCATACACTTCACTGGCACGCAGGGGAACTGTTGAAGATTGCAGCGAGGCGCTACCAAAAATTCATAGAACTTTGGTCTCCAGACAACATAAACGCACTTGTCTCTCCCTATTCGTTAACCCACCGTTCCTCCGGTATAGACTTCTGGACCGCCATTCTGCCAGATACGGTACCCAACGCATTTTCCGGTTCATTCGAAAGAACTATACCGTATATTTTGCGTCATACACAACTACTTCCACGCCACCTTCTCTTGATACTAAATAAAATAATCTCACGATCAATCAGCGAAGAAAGCTCTGTTACACCCTCCATTAGTCCACAGATCATCGTCGAAGAGGTCTGGAAATCCGAAGAGCTCATTCGTGGCCAAATCTTCGACAGCTACAAAGCATTATGGCCGCAGGCTCGCGACTCCCTCGAGCATGTATTGCCGTCCCTCGGCAAAAACGTTGTCTCCTATGGAGACATGCACCGAACGTTTAACAGATCAGCGGCACGCAGCTTAGGCTTTGATGATTTTAGACATTTCATTCGAATGTTATCTGAATTAGGTGTAATAGGGCGCTTTGTTGGAAAAACAGATAGATATACTCGGGCCGTATTCGAATACAGCGAACCGAGCCGACTTATCTTCACATCGGATGACTTTCTGTGCATTCATCCTTTGTTTTCCAGTGCGTATCGGGTCACGCATCCCCAATTCCCGCGGGGAGATTTCTTGCCTGTTTATCCCCTGGGGACCGACCCTGATGAACTAGATCGCCGACGTGAACAGAGTTTGAATTTTTAATTACCTAGGTTGAATTATCGATTTGCTCGCGGAGGTGCAAATATGGTCAACACGAAGATTGATGCCGACCGCCTCTTGGGCTTGCTTCGCACATTGACGACGAGTTTAGAGACTCATGAGGCAGTCGGCATCTCAGCGGAGATGTCCGATGGGCTAAAACAAACCGTTACTGCCATCATGGCAGAAGCGGACTCATGGCCCGTTGAGGTGAAAGCCCACACTGCACATATCACTAATGCACGAAACCAGATCGCGGAAATGCTTTTACAGATCGGTAAATGGAAAGATCACGAGGGACCGTCAATCGAGGCAACGCAAGCTAGGCGTGACTTAACAAAGGCCATTCGAAGCTTTTCGTCAAGGATTGTCGCCCTGCTGTCAGGCGCCGCTGACGCGCTAGTGGAAAAAAAACCTTTAATATATCTCGCTCCAATTCCGAAAGATTTGTTGGAGGTATTGGCTGCGACGGGAGTAGATAAGTGGGATCGCGTATACGTATTAGGATGTTTTGACTACCGGAAGACTGTATTCACTCAACAATCGCGTGCTTTTATTTTAGCTAAGGCTCTTTTGTTGTCAAATATAATTTCTGCCGGTAGTCGAGTAGCAATCATAGGCGGCGGCATTGGGGGTGTGACTGCCGCCGCCGCCTTGATGATCAACGGCACTCATGTTACCATTTATGAAAAATCACATCGACTATTGGTTCTACAAGAGTCAAACCACAGCAGATACATTCACCCATCTCTTTATGAATGGCCACGCGCTGGCTCTATTGACAATAACGCTAACTTGCCGATGCTAAGATGGAAGGCCGGCGTCGCAAGTGATGTCAGTCGACAGATATTGAGGGAATTTCGACGACTATATCGAGCGTTCCCGAGCTTGCTAACTACCAAACTGGTCCACGAAGTGACCAAAATAGTTCCTATCGAGCCTGCGGCTCATGCGAGACAGTACAAAATAGTGGCCAATGATTCCCCTCTCGAGGGTCCATTCGACGCCGTTATTTTGGCAATTGGTTTTGGTATTGAAAATAACAGTAGGCACGGGATTTCTATGCCATCCTATTGGGAGAATGACACTCCGCACTCGATTGGACGTTTCTCAAAGCTCAGACCGGGACGTCTACTTGTTTCGGGCGCGGGTGATGGTGGTCTTATAGATGTGTTGCGGACGGCGTTGATTGACTTTAATCATGTCGACATTTTGAACATAATTCCGGGGTTAGATTCCGACGATGTCGTCAATAGTCTTATCGAGATTGAGGAGCTTTCCGAGAAACATTATACCTCTAGCCCAAATGTTGCATTTGACTTCGGCTCGCTTTACAGTGCTAAAATAGGAGAATGGGCTAATCGATTTTCGTGGAAAAGGAGCTTTGAGAGGAGAAGAGCGCATGATCAGGTGGTGACATTTAATTATAGGCGACCTCAAATGTTTTTGCGAGATTCGTCAATAATAAATAGAATTTTAGTGCAGATTCTTCTTTCTATCGGAATAGTTTCTCCAATACTAGGATCGATTGACTCGAGCGTAATTATGCCGGTTGATGAGGACAGGCGCCGACGGTATACTGTCAAATGGTCTCAAAATAGCCCTGCGGATACCTTTGACCGTGTAATCATCCGTCACGGAGTTAACGGTAGCTGGTTTGAAGAGAGTTTTCCCGATCTAGCTCCTGGTTGTATCTCAATGCGCGGGCGGCTTGCGAATCTTCGCCTGCATGAGACCATTAGACAAGAGCATTTCGACTTCTTCGTTAAGTGATAGAGCTGCGGTTACAGCAGCCCCAGCTGCGTCAGCTCGCGCCGCATCGTCTCCGGCATGTCGCGTGCGCCGGGTGCCGCGCGGTCGAGATCGCGTGGCGCGTCCTTCGGCGCGAGGTAGCGCCAGCCCTGGAAGGCGCGAAAGGGCCGCGGCTCGACCAGGATCACCTTCGGCACCATCGCGACGCGGCAGCGGCCGATGCCCTCCTTGTCGACGAAGGGCCGGACCGCGATGATCCTCTCGCGGCACATGACCTGCCCGCGGATCACCCAGTAGAGCGAGCCGCCGTCGACGAGCTCGTCGGCGCGCTTGGGCACCATGCGGGTCGTATGCGTGTGCTCGCGCGGCGCGCCCTTCTTGAGCGCTGCGAGCTTCTCCTTGACCCAGTCTTGCAGGTCCTTGACCGAGTCGCAGCCGACGCAAAGCTTGATGAGATGCAAGGGCATGGACACTTTCTAGCCGACCGCGGCGGCGCCGTCGAACTTCCGACACAGATTTGCGGTGGATAGCGCGCCTTTCGCCACGGCGAAATTCGTTATTTTGCGGCTCCGCCATGCGCGACGATATGGACGAGGTGATCATCGAGCGCCCCCGCCGGGGCAGCCGGATGCGTCATGTCCGCCGGCTACGCCGCGTCGATCCCAAGCGCGCCGCCCTGCACGATCCCGATTCACTGCCGCTCCGGATCGGGCTCCAGCGCGCCGCCAGTCTCGGCAAGATCACCAAGTCGCTCTCCGACCTCCTCGGGCCGCTCAAGCGCTACCTGGTGGGGCAGGTCAATCGGCCCTGGGACAAGGTCTGGTCGGAGATTTCCGCCAACCTCAAGGCGACCAACCCGGTGCAACAGCACGTGCGCGACCACGTGCTCGACTTCGTTGCGGTCAATACCTCCATCCGCGACGGCGTCGTGTGGGTCGGGCGGGCGGGCTGGCGTCCCGTGCCGCTCTCCGAATCGTGGACCCTGCTCTACGTCGATCCGCGCACCGGCATCCTGCGCCGCAATACGAAATACAAAAGATATGCACTGCGCCGTCGCGAGCAGGCGGCCGCGCAGGCGCGCGAACGCGCCCATCGCATGCGCGAGATCGGCCCGCTTCTGCAGCTGCACCGGCTCAAGGAGTGCTGGTGGGAGGTGACGCTCGCGCCGATCCCGCGCACGCGGCGCGGCGAATACGCGGCTTATTCCGATGTCGTGATCGCGGCCGCGATGACGGCGCTGCCGGCGCCGGAGCTCTACGGCCGCGCGGACGTACATGCGGTGAAGAAGCGACAACTGACCAGCGCCGAGATCGCCGGTCTCGACCTCAATAGCTAAGCACCCTCGATCGTCATCATCGGCGCACCCTCGGCGACCTGGTCGCCGGCGCTCACGCGCACGTCGCCGACCGTGCCGTCGATCAGCGCCGTGAGCGCGTGCTCCATCTTCATCGCCTCGATCACGGCAACGCGTTGGCCCTTGCGCACCGTGTCGCCGACCGCGACCAGAACCTCGATCACCTTGCCGTGCATCGGCGCGGTGATGCGCCCGCCCACGCCCAGATGGGCCGCATCGAATGGATCGAGCGCGCGCAGCCGCACCACCGTCTGGCGCCCGTTGCGCAGCACGAAGGCGGCGCCATCGCCGTCGATCACCCGCGCGTCGGGCGCGGGCGCGATCCCGTCGACCGTCACGGTGGCGGCGCCGCCGCGATAGCTGACCATGGCGTTGACGGCCTTGCCGTCGACATCGAGCGGCAGCGCGGTCTCGCGCGGACCGGACAATTGGAAACCGTCCTGCGCGTCCCACGGCGAGGCCCACGCCGATGCATCGCCGTCGCCGGCTTGCGGCACGTCGCGCGCAACGAGGTGCGCGGCACCCGCCGCGACCGCCGCGCGATCGAGGCCCGGCGCGGTCGCGCCGCGCGCTGCGAGCAGTCGCTCGACAAAGCCGGTGTCGAACTGGCCTCGGCGGAAATCCTCCGCGCGCGCAAGCGCCGCGAGCAGGCCGACATTGCTGCGGATGCCGGCGACCAGGGTGCGCTCGAGCGCTGCCGCAAGGCGATCGAGCGCGGCCGCGCGCGTCGGCGCCCGCGCGATCACTTTCGCGATCAGCGGATCGTAGAAGCGGGTCATCTCGTCGCCGGTCGCCATGCCGCTGTCGACGCGGATGCCCTCGCCGCTCGGCAGGTCGAGCGCCAGCAGCTTTCCGGTCGACGGCAGGAAGCCGCGCTCCGGATCCTCGGCATAGAGCCGCGCCTCGACCGCGTGGCCGTCGAGCGGCACCTGCGCCTGGGCAACCGGCAGCTTCTCGCCGGCGGCGACGCGGAACTGCCATTCGACCAGATCGAAGCCGGTCGTCTCCTCGGTGACCGGATGCTCGACCTGCAGGCGCGTGTTCATCTCCATGAACCAGAAGCCGTCGGGCTTGAGCCCGCGCGCCCCGTCGGCGATGAACTCGACGGTGCCCGCCCCCTCGTAGCCGACCGCGCGCGCCGCCTCGACGGCGGCTGCGCCCATCGTGGCGCGCAGCTCCGCCGTCATGCCCGGCGCCGGCGCCTCCTCGATCACCTTCTGGTGCCGGCGCTGCAGCGAGCAGTCGCGCTCGTTGAGATGGATCACGTTGCGGTGGCGGTCGGCGAAGATCTGAATCTCGATATGGCGCGGCGCCGCGACGTATTTCTCGATCAGCACGTGCGGATTGCCGAACGCGGCCGCGGCCTCGCGCGTCGCGCCGGCGAGCGCGGCGTCGAACTCCGAATGCTTGTCGACGCGCCGCATGCCCTTGCCGCCGCCGCCCGCGACCGCCTTGATCAGCACCGGATAGCCGGTCTCGTAGGCCTTGCGCTTGAGGAAGTCGGCATCCTGCCGCTCGCCGTGATAGCCGGGCACGACCGGAACGCCCGCCTTCTGCATCAGCGCCTTGGCGCGGTCCTTCAATCCCATGGCGCTGATCGCCGCCGGCGGCGGGCCGACGAAGACGACGCCGGCCGCCGCGCAGGCCGTCGCGAAAACGGCGTTCTCGGCGAGAAAGCCGTAGCCGGGGTGGATGCAGTCCGCCTTGGCGTGCCGCGCCGCGGCGATCAGCTTGTCGATCGCCAGATAGCTCTCGGCCGCGGGCGCCGGCCCGATCGCGATCGCCTCGTCGCAGACACGCACATGCAGCGCGTGGGCATCGGCTTCGGAATAGACCGCAATGGTGCGCAGCCCCATGCGGCGCGCCGTGCGCGCGATGCGCACCGCGATCTCGCCGCGATTGGCAATGAGGACTGAGGAAAACATGCACGCGAGCCGGGCGACTTCTGGGCAAATTCACCCGTTCGCGTACCAGCTTTCGCGCCCGATCGCACGCCTCAATGCAGCGACGGTCCCGGCGCGGTCGTCGGCGGCGGCGCGATCTGCTGCGGCGCGGCCGTCGCGGCCCGCGGCTGCGGATGCGCCGGGTGCAGCACCCGCCGCGGCGGCGCAGCCGGCGCGGCCGGGGCGCTCGTGGCCGTCGTCTTCGGATCCGGCGGCGCGCCCGGCTCGGCCGTCATGATGCTGACCGGAGGAATCGAGGCGGCCGACGGAAAGTCGTATTTCGACGGCACCGGCATCGGCGCGGACGGCGCCGACGCCGTCGTATAGGCGTTGCCCGGCGCCGCCGCCGCGACGGCCGGCTGCTGCGCGCGCGCCGTCCATTCGGCCGCGTAGCGCTCGACATAATGGTCGAACAGGCGCTCGCGCAGGTTGGCCTGCACGCGGTCCGGATCCTTGAACAGGACATAGCTGTCGCAGAGCAACGGCGTGCAGCTGTCGCGCACCGAAAGCACGTGGGCGACGAGGCCGAAACGGTCGGTCTCCAGCGCAAGCCGCATGTTCGCGAGCGCGGTCTCGTAGCGCTCGCCGCTGTGGCGGGCGAAATCGACCGCATCGGCCAGCAGCGCCAGACGCGCCGATACGTAGGACACCGCCGCCGCGACCGAATCGGGGCTCGCGAAGACCTGCTTCTCGCAAGCGGTCTCGACCGCCTCGCCGGCGATCGCGTCGAGACAGGCAAGCGCCGAGCCGGGCGCAACCGCGCGCGCCGCGAGCTCCGCCGCGCGCTGATCGAGCGCACGCCGGTCGGCGGATCGCTCGCGCTGAGCGCCCTGCTCGAGCAGGAGCCACACCGCCGCAAACCCGGCGATGATCACGGCGACACGCAAGATCGCGCCCGCCACGCCCGCGCCGGTGCGCGTCAAGGCGAGCACGCCGACGACGACGAACAGCGCGACCGCCGCGCCCGCCGCCCATGCGGGCAGCGCCACCGGATTCGTCGCGAATTCGAAGCTCGGCATGGCGAAATTCTCCCCCCGCTCACGCCCCCCCGAGCGGCCCCGCAGAGTCGTCTCCGACTATGCCGCAGATGGTTGGTGATGACTAGCCACCGCGACCATCGCGACCTCATCGAGGGCGGCAAGCGCGTACGTGCGTACCGTCCAATAACCGTCCCCGTACGGGATTACGGCCGGCACGCGTATCTGGATCGTTCTCCGGTGCGCCATCGCAACGGCTTTCCCTCGGCGGCGACTTTCCTGTAGGCTCCGCGCGTCGAAAACCCCTCATGGAACAACGATATGAACGATCAATCAGCCGGCGGCCGGGCGCCGGCCTCGGGCGGAGCAGTCGATCCGTCGATACTTCAGGACCTCGTCTACGCAAATCATATTTGCGCCGAGCAGGGCGTGCTCGACGGCTACGGTCATTGCAGCGTGCGCCACCCCACGGCGCCAGAGCGCTACTTGCTGTCGCGCTCGCTGTCGCCCGCCGTCATCACGATCGACGACATCATGGAATACGACCTCGATTCCAATCCGGTCGATCAGCGCGGTCGGCTGATGTATCTCGAGCGCTGCATCCACGGGGAGATCTACAAGGCGCGGCCCGACGTCAAGGCGATCGTGCACAGCCATTCGCCGGCCGTTGTTCCGTTCAGCGTCGTTCGCGCGGTGCAGCTCAAGCCGATCTGCCACATGTCGGCCTTCCTCGCCGAGGGCGTGCCCAATTTCGAGATCCGTGACGGCTTCGGCATGACCGACCTCCTGATCCGCGACAATCTGCTCGGTCGCGCGCTCGCGGAGACTTTGGGTAAGAAGAATGTCGCCTTGATGCGCGGTCACGGCAACGTCTGCGTCGGGCCGAACATCATGACGGCGGTCTATCGCGCGATCTACACGGAGGTGAACGCCAGGCTGCAGGCGCAGGCGATGGCGCTCGGCGGCGAGATCACGTTCATGGACCCGCAGGAATGCGCACTCATCACCGGGCGCAAGGATTTGAACTTCGACCGGCCCTGGCGCATGTGGAAGGAACGGATCGGGGTCAAGTGAGGCGCCCGTTTTCGGGCATCGCCGATGCGCGGCTGCGGACGGACCGCGCGCTCGGTGACGGATTTGGGCGACGGATTGGATGGAGGCAACAATGACGATCAGGCTCAATCGGATCGCGCTCGCGTCCTGCGTCGCGCTCATGCTGCGCGCCGCGACGGCCGGCGCCGAGCCGCTGCTCACCCAGGGGATCGGCACCTCGAGCTGCGCGCGGCTCGCCGGCGACCTCAAGCCGACCGAGGGGCTCGGCAATCCCGTCAACCTGATGGCCTATTCGTGGGCGCAGGGCTACATCAGCGCCGCCAACATCTCGCTGGTCGAAGCCGACGCCAAGCACGTCGACATGGGCCAGCTCGACGAGGGCAAGATTCTCAATCTGCTGCTCACCTACTGCAAGGCCAATCCCGACAAGCAGCCGCTCGGCGCGCTCAACGAGTATCTGCGCAAGAGCGCGAAGGTGCACATCAAGTGGGAAAAAGGCACCGTCGACTGGAACCAGTGACGACGCGAGCGGCGATGACCCGCCGCCTGATGCCGGCGAATTCGCGCGTTCCGCTTCCCTGCGCGCAGCTTTGCCGGGCGACCATCGCGATAAGAAACGCTTATCGGCATTCGTAGATGATACGACTGGACGTGATCACGCCCGGCGCTTAAAACGCCGCTTGTCCCGCACCGCCGTCGCCAAAGCCGACGAGGATCTCGACGGCAATACCCGCCAGAAATCATAGATTCTGGGCAGACGACCCGAAGAAAACCACAGAATACGAATCGGAGGCAACCATGGACGCAAAGACCGACAAGAGCGCGGGCAAGTGCCCTTTCGCGCACAGCAATCGTGACTGGTGGCCCGACCAGCTGAGTCTCGAGCCCCTCCACCGCAACTCTTCCCTGTCCGATCCGATGGGCAAGGAGTTCGACTATGCCAAGGAATTCAAGAGCCTCGACCTGAATGCCTTGATCAAGGACCTCACCGCCTTGATGACGGAGTCGCAGGAGTGGTGGCCGGCCGACTTCGGCCACTACGGTGGCCTGTTCATCCGCATGGCGTGGCACAGTGCGGGCACGTACCGCATCACCGACGGCCGCGGCGGCGCCGGCGCCGGACAGCAGCGTTTCGCGCCGCTCAATTCCTGGCCCGACAACGCGAACCTCGACAAGGCGCGCCGGCTCTTGTGGCCGATCAAGCAGAAGTACGGCCGCAAAATCTCCTGGGCCGACCTGATGGTTCTCGCCGGCAACGTTGCCCTCGACTCGATGGGCTTCAAGACCTTCGGTTTCGCCGGCGGCCGCGCCGACGTCTGGGAGCCCGAAGAGCTCTTCTGGGGTCCCGAGGGCACCTGGCTCGGCGATGAACGCTACAGCGGCGAACGCCAGCTCGCAGAACCGCTCGGCGCCGTGCAGATGGGCCTGATCTACGTCAACCCTGAAGGGCCGAACGGCAAGCCCGATCCGGTCGCGGCGGCAAAAGACATCCGCGAAACCTTCTTCCGCATGGCGATGAACGACGAGGAGACCGTCGCGCTGATCGCCGGCGGCCACACCTTCGGCAAGACGCACGGCGCCGGCGATCCCTCGCTGCTCGGCCCGGAGCCGGAAGGCGCCGCAATCGAGGATCAGGGCCTCGGCTGGAAGAGCCGGCACGGCACAGGCTTCGGCGCCGATGCCATCACGGGCGGTCCGGAGGTGACCTGGTCGCAGACGCCGACGAAGTGGAGCAACCACTTCTTCGACAACCTGTTCAAGTTCGAATGGGAGCTGACCAAGAGCCCGGCCGGCGCGCAGCAGTGGAAGGCGAAGGGCGCCGAGGCGACGATCCCGGACGCGCACGACAAGGCGAAGAAGCATGTGCCGACCATGCTCACCACCGACCTGTCGCTGCGGTTCGACCCGGCCTACGAGAAGATCTCCCGGCGCTTCCAGAAGAACCCGGCTGAGTTCGCGGACGCGTTCGCGCGCGCGTGGTTCAAGCTCACCCACCGCGACATGGGGCCGATCGCCCGCTACCTCGGCCCGCTCGTGCCGAAGGAGACGCTGATCTGGCAGGACCCGATCCCGGCGGTCGATCATCCGCTGATCGGCGAGCAGGACATCGCCGCGCTCAAGGCAAAGATCCTCGCGTCCGGCCTCACCGTGTCGGAACTGGTCTCGGCGGCGTGGGCGTCGGCCTCGACGTTCCGCGGCTCCGACAAGCGCGGCGGCGCGAACGGCGCGCGCATCCGCCTCGCGCCGCAGAAGGACTGGGACGTCAACCAGCCGGCGCAGCTCGCCAAGGTGCTGGCGAAGCTCGAAGCGATCCAGAAGGAGCCCGGCAAGAAGGTGTCGCTTGCCGACCTGATCGTTCTCGGCGGCGGCGCAGCAATCGAGAAGGCCGCGAAGGATGCCGGCGTCGACGTGAAGGTCCCCTTCGCGCCGGGCCGCATGGACGCCTCGCAGGAGCAGACCGACGTCGAGTCGTTCAAGCCGCTCGAGCCGACCTCCGACGGCTTCCGCAACTATCGCCGCGGCAGGCAGTGGATGTCGCCGGAAGAGTCCCTGGTCGATCGCGCGCAATTGCTGCGGCTCACCGCGCCCCAGATGACGGCGCTGGTCGGCGGCCTGCGCGTGCTCGGCGCCAATGCCGGCAACTCCAAGCACGGCGTCCTCACCCGGCAGCCCGGCAGGCTGACGAACGACTTCTTCGTCAACCTGCTCGACATGAGCACGGAATGGCAGCCGGCCGGCTCGGAGGGCGTGTACGAAGGGCGCGACCGCAAGACCAAGCAGGTCAAGTGGACCGGCACCCGTGTCGACCTGATCTTCGGCTCGCACGCGCAGCTGCGCGCGCTCGCGGAAGTCTACGCGTGCGCCGACGCGAAGGAGAAGTTCGTGAAGGACTTCGTGGCGGCGTGGGCCAAGGTGATGAACGCCGACCGCTTCGATCTCGTCCAGGGCAAGGACCTGGCGGCCTGATCGCACGACACTGCTCGATGCTGGGGCGGCGTTGCAAGGTGACTTGCAACGCCGCTTCGATTCCGGATCGGCCGCCGCCAAAAGAGATCGACGGTATCGCACTTCCGGCCCCCCTTGCCACATAATGCAGGCATCGCTTCCCCGTCACTCATGCGAGGATGGGATCGTAAGGCCAGCCTCTACGACCTGCGCTGACTCCTGAAAGCGAGCGCTCTGTCATATCCCGTATTGATTCTGGGACACCTTGGTCCAAGCTTCAGGATCGCGACATCTGCTGGTGCGTCAAAGACGGCCAGGCCTCGTCGACTACGACCTAAGCAAGTCTTTGGCCGCCCGCGAACCGCCTTGGGGAGCCCTCCAACAAAGAGGCATGAAGACCGCATCGACGTTCCGCTTGTCGCCGCCACATCCCTCTTGATGACCTTTCCGAGGGCCGCCCGACAGCTCGTCAAGCTGCTCTAACAGCCGCCGCACTAGCCTCATGATGCAATGGAGACCGTGGGCCGTCTGGCCGGATCGCCCCTTAGCCCAGGCCCAAACGGCTTTCCTAGGAATGGACCGTCCGCTCTTCTTGCCGCTGTTCTTCCGCTGTTCACAGCTTATATGATGCGCTCAACCTTGGTCACGGCAACGACGCGTCGAAATCTCAACATGAGACCCCTCCCAACTGTCTTATTTCACGGTCAACCGCTGATCACCCATGCCCATTCAATTACAGAAGCCGTTCAGCGGGAACTGTCCACCGCTACCTACGAGTATCTCAGTGCGCAGCCCGTCGATACACTGATTCAACATCTCTACACCGAAAATCAGATTTTCCTTCCCCATCTCCGACGTGATCAGATCTCTTTTGATCACTTCGAGGATTATCTATCCCCCTATATTGACCCTCCTCTTATCGGACAAGCCGGCCAACGGATATTCAAAGATACACACCGAGGGATGTTGTTCGCATTCGATGTCGGGTTTGTAGGAAAGAAGCGCTTTTTTAATCTAAAGCCGTCTCGCACTGAGCCAAGCTACCCTCTCGCACACGTCGGAGAGAACACTCTCACGATATACATACCGCAACGCAACCGTGACATGCCGCAGATAGAACAGTCTTTCGAGGAGACCATTTCCC
>Ga0209006_10002780_pt1 | contig 15914 bp, 14 predicted proteins | sample JacPin_JW_Ref_O2_FD_188567 | JGI IMG/M metagenome (GOLD analysis project Ga0209006, IMG submission 188567) | Forest soil microbial communities from Algoma, Ontario, Canada - Jack Pine, Ontario site 1_JW_Ref_O2 (SPAdes) (version 2) | ecosystem: Environmental > Terrestrial > Soil > Boreal... | reverse complement strand
CGGGCATGCGTTCGTGTCCTCCTCGCTGCGCCCGTACGTGATCGCGGCGCTGAGCGAGATCGACGAAGCGGCGGTCACCCATCCGACGCTGGTGGTGGTCGGCGATGACCGCGCGGCACGCGACCTTGCGGGCGACCTGCGCGCGTGGCTGGCGCCGCGGCGTGTGCGCTACTACCCCTCCAGGGGCGTCGCGTACGAGTCGCACCTGGCTCCGCCCGCACACCTGGTGGGCCTGCGCGTGGCTGCGCTGGACGCGCTACTCGGCTCGGCCTCCCAGCAGGACCCCGGCGCTGAGCAGCCGGTGGTGGTCGTGAGCGCGGTGGCGCTGTCGGAGAAGGTGCCCGACCCGGAGCTGCGCCCGCATTCGTTCACGTTGCGCGTGGGCGAGCTGCTCGACCTGGACGAGTGTGCGGCGGAGCTGGTGAGCGCGGGCTACGAGCGCACCGACCAGGTGGAGGAGCGCGGGCAGTTCGCGCTGCGCGGCGGCCTCTTGGACGTGTTCCCGGCGACCGAGGAGCGGGCGGTACGGGTTGACATGTTCGATGTGGAGATCGAGTCGCTGCGTTGGTTCTCGACGTTTACGCAGCGCTCGTTGGGCGACGTGCAGGAGGTGGAGATCGCACCGGCGGCGGAGCTGGCGATCGAGCACCGCGAGCTGGCTGAGATCGCCGTGGAGCAGCTGCCGTCCCGTCGCGTTGAAGGCGGAGATGATGTTGAGGCGTTCGAGCGGCCCGACATCGCGGAGCTGTTGCCGGTGGAGCGTTTCGGAGCACTGCTGGATCTGGTGGGTGAGCACACGCAGCTGGTGGTGGCGGCGGAGGAGGACCTGGACCCCGTCCTGGCGGACCACTGGAGCGACGTGTGCGCGGCGTTCGGCGACGAGGACGCGCATCACCTGTACGTGAGCCCGCAGAGCATCCGTGAGACGCTGGACGCGCGTGCGCGCATCTGGCTGTCCTCGCACTCCAGCGGACAGGAGATCGAGCTGCGCGCGCAGGCCGCGGACACGGCCGCGCGCTCGCTGGCGGAAGCGGAGCCGGAGCTGGAGAAGCTGGTGCGCTCGGGCTACCGGACCGTCGTCGCGTTTCCCCGGCGCGGCGAGGGCGAGCGGGCGGCGTACAACCTCGGCCGCCTGAAAGCCACCTGGCTGCAGGGCGAGTCGACGGCGAGTGCATCCGGGGTGGGCCATCAGGTGCTCGAGCCTTCTCTGCGCTTCGCCGCGGCGTCGCTGCGGGAGGGCTTCGTGGCGCCCCAGCTGAAGCTGGCTGTGTACCCGGAGCACCGGCTGCTGCGCCGCCGGCGGACCGAGCGCGACGCCGACGGCGCTCGCAGGGGCGGCGGCATTACGGGCACGCGCCGCGGCGCCTTGCGCTCGTTCACGGAACTGCGCACGGGCGACATCGTCGTGCACGAGGACCACGGGGTGGCGCGCTTCGCGGGCTTTGAGACGCGCACCGTGGCGGAGGTGACGCGCGACTACCTGTACCTGGAATACCAGGGCGACGATCGCGTGTTCGTGCCCACGGACCAGCTGGCGAAGATCTCGCGCTACGTCGGTGCTGGAGGGGACCACCCGCCGCTCTCCAAGCTGGGAGGCACGCGCTGGGAGACGATGAAGGCGCGCGCGCGGCGCGCGGCGCAGGAGCTGGCGGGTGAGCTGCTGAACCTGTACGCGGAGCGCCGCCGGCGCTCGGGTCACGCGTTCGGCCCCGACTCGGACTGGCAGCGCGAGTTCGAGGAGCGCTTCCCGTTCACGGAGACGCCCGACCAGCGTGAGGCGATCGAGCTGGTGAAGGCGGACATGGAAGCGCCGCGCCCGATGGACAGGCTGATCTGCGGCGACGTGGGCTACGGCAAGACGGAGGTGGCGCTGCGCGCGGCGTTCAAGTGCGCGGCGGAGGGCAAGCAGGTGCTGATGCTGGTGCCGACGACGATCCTTGCCCAGCAGCACTACGGCACGTTCGCAGAGCGTCTGGCGGACTATCCGTTCACGCTCCAGCACGCCTCCCGTTTCCGCACGGCGGCGGAGCAGAAGGCGGCGATCAAGGACTTCTCCGACGGTCGCGCGGACATCTTGATCGGCACCCACAGGGTGCTTTCGCGCGACGTGCGCGCGAAGGACCTGGGCCTTTTGATCGTGGATGAGGAGCAGCGCTTCGGCGTCAAGCAGAAGGAGCTGCTGCGCCAGCTGAAGCTGCGCGTGGACGTGATCTCGATGTCGGCGACGCCGATCCCGCGCACGCTGCAGATGTCGCTGGCGGGGCTGCGCGACATCTCCGTGATCGAGACGCCGCCAGAGGGCCGCCGGCCGGTGCGCACATATGTGGGCGAGTACGAGGAGGAGCTGGTCAAGCGCGCGATCGAGCGGGAGCACGCACGTGGCGGCCAGGCGTTCTTCCTGCACAACCGCGTGGACTCGATCGAGGAGACGGCGGAGCGCCTGCGCGCGCTGTGCCCGGGCGTGCGCTTCGTGGTGGCACACGGGCAGATGGGCGACGGTGAGCTGGAGGAGGTGATGATGGACTACCTACGCGGCGGCGCTGACGTGCTGGTGTGCACGTCGATCATCGAGTCCGGCATCGATATCCCGCAGGCGAACACGCTGATCGTGGAGCACTCAGACGCCTTCGGCCTGGCGCAGCTCTACCAGATTCGCGGACGCGTGGGCCGCAGCCGCGAGCGCGCGTATGCGTACCTGCTGTATGACTCGGCCGCGGCCCTCACTCCGGAGGCCGCGCAGCGCCTGTCCGCACTGTCGGACTACACGGAGCTGGGCGCGGGCTTCAAGATCGCGATGCGCGACCTGGAGATCCGCGGTGCGGGCAACCTGCTGGGGGATGAGCAGTCGGGGCACGTGGCGGCGCTGGGCTTCGAGCTGTACATGCAGATGCTCGACGAGGCGGTGCGCGCGGCGGAGGCGCTCGAGGAGGGCGAGGAGGAGTCTGAGCGGGCCGAGCCGGTGCGCTTGGACGTGAACGTGGACGCGTACGTGCCGGCCAGCTACATCCCCTACGAGCAGGCGAAGATCGAGGTGCACCGGCGCGTGGCGGGTGCGCTGGAGGTCGCCGATGTGGAGCAGCTGCGCGAGGAGCTCGAGGACCGCTTCGGCCCAGTGCCGGAGCCCGTGGAGAACCTCCTGGCGCTGCAGCGCGCGCGCATCAAGTTCGGTCAGGCGGGGGCGCGCACGGTCAGCTTCCGCGGCGATCGTCTGGCGGTGGCGCCGATCGAGCTGGATTCCGTGCGCGCGAAGCGTCTACGCGAGGAGCTGCCGGGAGCGCTGTACGAATCGGGCCGTTCGCAAGTTTCCATGCGGGTTCCAAAGGACGGGAGCGAGCGATTCCCCAGCGTTGTGCGAGCGGCGGACGCGCTCCTGGCGGTGGTGCGCGAAGCCGCTTAGGAAGTCGTTATCCGCTTCTTAAGCACAACACATCTGCTTTCCGCTAAAGTGCCCGCCGTCGTGTCAAAGCCTCTCAGGTCCCTCTCGGCGCTTGGCGCCGTTTTGTTTGCCCTCGTCGGGCTTTCGGCGTGCGGTGGCATCCCCGGCAACGCCGTGGTGCAGGTTGCGGGTACCCCGCTCACCAAGGAAGCGTTCGACCACTGGATGAAAGTGGCTTCGGCGTCCAGTTCCACTGGAACGACCGAAAAGGCGGTCGTTCCGGAACCGCCGGACTACACCGCCTGCGTCGCACATCTGGCGAAGACCACCGCGAAACCGGCCAAAGGTCAGAAAGCTCCCACCACCAAGGAGCTGAAGTCGGAGTGCGCGACCGAGTACAAATCCCTGCAGAGCGAGGTCCTCGGATTTCTGATCTCCTCGCAGTGGGTGCTCGGCGAAGCAAAGTCACTGGGCGTGAATCTGAGCGACGCGGAAGTCAAGAAGGAATTCGCGAAAATCAAGACGCAGGAGTTCCCGAAAGCCTCCGAATTCGAAAAATTCCTGGCCACCTCTGGCCAGACGACCTCCGATCTGCTGCTGCGCGTGAAGCTGAACCTGCTCTCCCAGAAAATCGAGAAAAAGATCATCAAGGAGAAGAGCAAAGTCACCGAAGCGCAGATCACCAAGTACTACAACGAAAACAAGTCCAAGTACGGCACGCCTGAAAAGCGCGACGTTGAGATCATCCTGACGAAGACGGAAGCTCAGGCGAGCAGCGCGAAGAAGGAAGTCGAATCCGGCAAGAGCTTCTCGAGCGTGGCAAAGGCTGTGTCGATCGACCCAACCAGCAAGGCCAACGGCGGCCTCTTGAAGGAAGTGGTCGCGGGCGAGGAGGAGAAGGCGCTGAGCGAAGCGATCTTCTCCACCGCCAAGAACGTGCTCAGCGGCCCGGTGAAGACGCCGTTCGGTTACTACGTGTTCGAGGTTCTCAGCACCACTGCCGGCACGCAGCAGCCGTTGTCGAAGGTGAAGGCGACGATCAAAGAGCAGCTGATCTCCACCGGCGAGCAGTCGGCGCTCAGCAAATTCACAAAAGAATTCAAAAAGCGCTGGCAGGCGAAAACGGAATGCCGCTCGGGCTACCTGGTCGCGGACTGCAAGGGCTACAAAGCGCCCAAGACGAGCTCGACCTCGAGCACGTCCAAAACTGCCGAATAGGCCTCTGCGCCGGCGCGCCTGACGCATGAGCCAGATCGAGCGAATTCACGCGCGCCAGATCCTCGACAGCCGGGGTAACCCCACGGTCGAGGTGGAGGTCACCCTCGCCTCGGGTGCACAGGGTCGTGCTGCGGTGCCCTCAGGGGCCTCTACGGGTGAGTTCGAGGCGACGGAGCTGCGCGACGGTGGCAGCGATTGGGGCGGTAAGGGCGTAACGCAGGCCGTGGCCAACGTGGACGGTGAGATCGCGCGTGAGATCGCTGGGATGGATGCCTCCGACCAGGAGGCCCTGGACGGCGCGCTGATCGCGTTGGACGGCACTCCCAACAAGTCCCGGCTTGGCGCCAACGCGGTACTGGGTGTGTCGCTGGCCGCCGCGCACGCGCAGGCAGCGGAGGAGGGCCTGCCGCTGTGGCGCTTCCTCGGCGGCGAGGAGGCGAGCGTGTTGCCGGTGCCGATGATGAACGTCCTGAACGGCGGTGCGCACGCGGACAACAAAGTCGACTTCCAGGAGTTCATGATCGTGCCACTGGGCGCGGAGAGCTTCTCGCAGTGCCTGCGCATGGGCGCTGAGGTGTTCCACGCGCTGAAAGGCACGCTGCACGAGCGCGGGCTGGGGACGGCTGTGGGCGACGAGGGCGGCTTCGCGCCCGACCTGAGCTCCAACGAGGAGGCGCTGAAGGTGCTGGTGACGGGCATCGAGGCCGCCGGCTACCGGCCGGGTGAGGATGTAGCGATTGCGCTGGACCCCGCCGCCAGCGAGATCTACCGCGACGGCTCCTACGTGCTCGAGCACGAGGGTCGCTCCCTGAGCGCGGCCGAGCTGACGGACTACTGGGCGCAGTTGGCTGGTAGCTATCCGATCGTGTCGATCGAGGACGGCATGGACGAGGAGGACTGGGACGGCTGGGCGACGCTCACGCAGCGTCTCGGCTCCCAGGTGCAACTGGTGGGCGACGACGTGTTCGTGACGAACACCGAGCGCCTACGCCGCGGCATCGAGGCGGGCGTGGCCAACTCGATCCTGATCAAGGTCAACCAGATTGGAACGCTCACGGAGACGCTGCAGGCGATCGCGATGGCTCGCGAGGCAGGCTACACGGCGGTCATGAGCCACCGCTCGGGTGAGACGGAGGACGTCACGATCGCCGATCTGGCGGTGGCCACCGGCTGCGGGCAGATCAAGACGGGCGCCCCTTCGCGCTCGGACCGCGTGGCGAAGTACAACCAGCTGCTGCGCATCGAGGAGCAGCTGGGCGCCAGGGCGCAGTTCCCCGGCCGCGACGCGTTTCGCGCCGCCCGCAGCAGCTGACTGCAGGAGGATCGCTGCGGGCAGCGAATCGGGACGGACGATGCCCGCGCTCTCAGCCTCGCCAGCACGCCGTTCGAGTCGCCACCCGGTGGCTCGCGTGCGCTGGGACCGCATCGGGCGCATGGCGATGCTGTGCGTGCTCGTGGCGCTCGTGTACCTGTACGCGAGCGCAGGCCTGCACATGCTCTCCACGTGGCGCCAGTCCCACCGCGACAGCGCGACTGTGGCGAGCATGGAACGCGAACACTCCCAGCTGGTCCGACAGCACCAAGCGCTGACGGCGCCGGGAACGCTTGAAGCGGAGGCCCGCCAGCTGGGCATGATGAAACAGGGCGAGCAGCCTTACGTGATCACCGGACTGCCGGAAAACTGAGCACCGTTGCGGGCGAATCTGCCAGGCTCGGTTGACGGCGAGCGCCCGCTGCTAGCCTCGCTTCGTGTCGTTCGAGACGGCGATCTACCAGTGGCAACAGGGCGAGCGCCGGCTGCAGGCATCCCCGGAGCAGCGGAGCGCGCTGCTGGAGCGAGTCATCGCTGCGCTGGTAGCCGAGCTGCGCCGTCGGCTGGGAGGACGCTTCTCCACACAGGAGCTCGTGGACCTCTACGACGGGGGCACGATGTGGTGCCTGCAGCTGGCGATGAAAGCTGCTCCGGAGGACCCATGGGCGTGGGATGCAGGCGTCGTGGTGGACACGGCATTCGCCCGCTACCTGCGCGAGGCGTCGGACTACGCGGGAGGCCGACGCACGCTTTCCGAGGCGTAGGTGTCGGAGACACAGCGGGCGTGGGAAACGCCCGTTGCGATCACAGCTGGCTAGTCCTCGTCACCGGCGCGACGGATGACGATGCGGTCCTCCTCGACCTCGACCTCGATCGGTCGGTGCCCGGCCCAGTGCTCGGCGTAGATCGGGTTGTCCTGGATGGCCGGGTCGAGCCACAGGCCGTAGCCCTCCTCGCCATGGTCGAAGGTGCCCTCCAGTGGACCGGTGTTGCGCCCGCCGGAGCGCGATCGGCCGCGGCCGCCGCGACGGCTGCGCCTGCGGGTGCGCGTGGCGCCGGTGTCCTCGGAGTCATCCTCGCCGGAGTCCTCGCCGGCCGCCTCTGCAAGCTCTCGCGCGCGCTCAGCCTCAGCTTCGGCTGCTTCGAGCTCTGCGGCGATCAGCGCATCGTCCTCGGCGCGCAGGTCGATCTCCTCGGGGTAGTCCCCCGCGCTGCCAGCGCTCTCGGGCGACTCCTCGTCGCTGACGAGCTCGTTCTGGCGCTTGAACTGCTCGATGTCGCGCACGGTGACCTCGAGCTGGTGGGCGACCCAGGCGTCGGTGCGACCCTGACGCACCCAAGCGCGGATCTGGTTCAGGTGCGGGCGCAGAGATTTCCGGGGCATGGACGGTCCGGGAGACTAGCGCAAGCGCGGACGCGACGCGGCAGGGGCGTGTTGCGGAGCTGCCGGGCGGACGCTGAGAGGAGCTTTCGCGAAGCATCCGAGAAATTGGGATCGCGTTCCCCCGGTCCTGTGACTATGCTTGCTCCTCCGGCGATTTGGGGTCGCGCCGGCTCGCCAATCGGCAAAGAGGAAGGTGCACCCAAATGCTGGTTCTGACGCGCAAGTCCAACCAGAGCATCATGATCGGGGACGAGATCGAGGTGTCGGTGCTTTCTGTGATGGGCGAGAAGGTGCGCATCGGCATCCAGGCGCCACAGCGGGTCCCGGTGTTCCGCAAGGAGATCTACCTGGAGATCCACAGGGAAGCGGGTGGCGCGCCGGCGTCGGAGGCGAAGGACAGCGTCGCCGGCAAGAGCACCACTGAGGTTGACGAGTCGCTGCGCGAGCTGGGCGACGCGCCCTAGCTCACCGGGCCGGCTCTCACCCTCTCACCCTCTCACCCTCTCACCCTCTCCGCCTCGACTGCCTCGTACTGCGCTTCCTCCTCAGCCGAGCAGGAGGTACAGCGTGCGAAACATCACGACTGCGACGATCACGACTGTGGCGATGAGCGTGAGCACCAGCAGCGCGAAGCGCAGCGAACCGCGCTTGTGACGCTTCTCAAGGTCCCGCTTGAAGGCGCGCTGCTCGCTGGTGCGGCGCAGGGAGTCGCGCCGGTGGCGGTCGAGCGTGACCTCCTTCACGAACGCCTGCTCCCAATCGGCCAGGCTCTGTCGCATCTTCACAGCGAACGATCCATCCGTCGTGACGAGGTCATGCGGATGCGGCTAGGGACTTGCCGCGCTCGTATACGGCGATGAAGCGCAGGTAGTTCTCGGCGATCTTGCGCGCGCCGGCGGAGCGCTCGATCTTGCCGTCGACGTAGGCCTTCAGCGGGTCCCACCAGATGGAGCGCCCGATCGCGAAGCCGATGTAGCCCTCCACGGGTGCGGCGGCTGTGAGCCACTGGTCAACCTTGGCGTCGTTGGCGCCGCGTCCGAGCACCACGCACTTGACGCCGTCACGGCCGCCGACACGGCTCTGGACGGCGAGCATCTCGCAGTCGGAGCGCTCATCGACCCCCTCGATCTTCCAGATGTCGACGTCGATGCGGGCATCCTGGATCTCGGCGATGGTGCGGCGCATCAGCTCGGGGCGCAACTCGGCGTCGTAGCGCTCGACGTCGCCGTCGACGTCCTGAAGCTGGGTCTCCTCGGCGGGCACGAGCAGCTCGAACAGGAACTTGCGCTCGTGGGCCTTCAGCCAGTCGCTGAGCTGGCGCAGCTTGCGCAGTTGCTCGTCGTTGGCCTGGCGGTCGCCGTCGGGGTTGTAACGCACGAGCACCTTGGTGAAGTCGGGGTTGAAGCGTTCGATGTGCTCGCCGAAGTCCTCGCCGTACTGGAAGTCGAACATGTTCTGGCCCGAGCGCTCGGCCGGCATGGCGAGCTTCAGGCCCTTCTCGTGCGCCTCCTGGGGCACGGTCGAGCCGAACTGCTCGTCGACGAGCACGCCGGTGACGGTGGGATCCGCACCGGCACCGACGGCCTGCAGCATGCCCTCGAAGATGAGGTGCTTGGCGTCGGCGATGATGGCGGTCTGCTCGGAGTCGGGCTCGCCGTCGATCCCGAAGAACTTCTTCTGGAACGAGCCACGATGGTCGAAGGCGAGGATGTAGAGCTTCTGGTCGTATCCGAGGTTCATGGGCCTGAGTATTCCAAAGCAGCGCGGCCAGCGCTCGGGAGGGCCATAGAATGGGTTGACGATGACCTCAGGGGCTGATCTGTTCGTGGTGTGCAAGCAGTGTGAATCGGAGGTGAGCCCGTACATCACCGAGTGCCCGTATTGCGGCAGCCGTTTGCGCAGGCGCGCGCCGAAGCTGCCGCGGATGCACGGGTCGACGCACGCGCCGAGCAGTGGTGGGCGGCTGCGCTCGCTGCTGGGCCGCGGCAAGCCGGCTCCGGCGCGCCGGCGGCGTCGCGCTCGTGTGGCTCCAGTGCGCAGTCGCTGGGCGGCGGACCGTCCGTACGCGACGATGCTGCTGGTGGCATTGGGCTGCGTTGGCTGGATCGTGTGGCACGCCGAACCGGACCTGTACGAGCACGCGGCTGTGATCGGGCCGCTGAACGGCGAATGGTGGCGGCTGTTCACGAACGAGTTCGCCTACGCGGACGGTGTGGTGGCGTTCGTGGTGCTGCTCGCGGTGGCCATCTTCGGGTGGCTGCTGGAGCGCAGGCATGGGCCGGCGACGGTGCTGGCGCTGTTCTTTGGCGCGAGCGCCGCAGGAGCGCTGGTGGCGCTCGCGGTCTACCCGTTCCCGGTCCTCAGCGGCGGCACGGGGGCGGCGCTGGCGCTGCTGGCGGCGTGGGCTGCACCCGACCTGGAGGCGGCGCGCGCGGGCGAGCACTACGAAGGCGATCTGCTGGGTGTGGCGGCGATCGCGGCGCTGTTGCTGGCGATCCCGTTCGCGCGCCCGGAGGTGAGCTGGCTGGCGGGCGTGACGGGCGGCGCGCTGGGCTTGGTGGTGGGCCTGGGCATGCACCGGCTGGTGGGTACAGAGTCTTAGAGCCGAGCCTATGATGAGCAGGCGATGACGATGACCAACGCGGTGGTGCTGATCGAGGCCGAGCGCGATGCCCTGTCCAGCCTGGGAGGCGAACTGGCTGACATCGACGGCGTTGCGGAGGCGTACTCGGTCACGGGCGAGTGGGACTTCGTTGCGATCGTGCGTGTTCCCGACCACGAGCAGCTGGCGGATGTGGTGACGGGTCAGATTGGGGCGCTGTCGGGGGTCGCGCGCACGCAGACGATGGTGGCGTTTGCGGCGTATTCGCGCCACGATCTGGAATCGCTGTTCTCGCTCGGCGAGTGATCGGCTGAGGACGATGGTTGCGCTGCCGATGAAGCCGGAGTACGGCCCGACGCTGGGGCGGCTGCTGGCGCCCCGCTGGAACGTCGCCCCGCGGCTGGCGCGGCTGGCTGTGGTCACGATCGGCGTCGGCCTGGTGGTGGTGCTGATTGGTGCGGGCCTCACGCTGGAGAATGCTCACTACTCTCATGGCGGCCCGGTGCCGTTCAGCTTCGCCTACCGCGACCTGTATCGCGTGACGCCGGAACCTGGCGGCTACGTGAAAGTGGAGAGCCGCTGGCCGAACGGCGAGCTGAAGTACTCCTACGCGGTGGACCCGCTGCGTCTGCCGCCGTACTCGGGCGAGCTGACGGCCGAGATCCCCCTGTTCGCGACGAGCTACGTAAACGCGCTGAGCAGGCGCTACCGGGACTTCGCGCTGAGCGGCGAGGGCAAGTCGAAGATCAACAACACGCTGACCGGCTATCAGGTGGCGTACTCAGCGGTCCTCGATGGCGAGCAGGTCTACGGGCGCGACATTCTGATGGTCCCGCAAGGCAGCGGCGCGCGCGACGGCGTGGTGATCAGGATTCTGGCGGCGACGAGCGCCAACGTGCAGGTGACCTCGCCGCGAGAAGTGGCGGAGACGGGGATTCTGCTGCGGCCGCTGAAGACGTTCTCGTTCAGCTAGCCGGTTGCGCGGGCGAGGGCTCCTGCGTGACCGACCGGCTGGTGCTGTGGGACTTCGACGGGACGCTGGCGTTCCGCGAGGGGCTGTGGTCGGGCTGCGTGATGGAGGTGTTGGACGCGCGCCGTCCAGGGCATGGGATCGTGGTGGAGGACGTGCGCGCGGGGCTCAGCAAGGGCTTCCCGTGGCACCGGCCGCACGAGCGCCATCCGCATCCGGGTGACGCGGAGCGTTGGTGGGATGAGATGGAGGCGCGCATCGCCGATGCGCTGGCGCGGGCTGGGGTCGAACGAGGCGAATGCGCGGCGCTGGCGCGAGCCACCCACACCCGCTTCATCGACCCGGCGGTGGGCTGGCGGCGCTTCGAGGACACGGTGCCTGCGCTGACGGCGACGGCGGGGGCGGGCTGGACGAACGCGATCGTCTCCAACCATGTGCCCGAGCTGGCGGATCTGGTCACCGGGCTGGGGCTGGATCGGCACGTTGATCGCGTGTTCACCTCGGCGCTGATCGGCTGGGAGAAGCCGAACGCGCGGTTCTTCGAGCACGTGCTGGCCGGCTACGGCGAGCTGGAGGAGGTGTGGATGGTGGGCGACAACCCCGTGGCGGATGTCGCGGGCGCTGAAGCGGTAGGGCTGCGGGCGATCCTCGTACGCGCGCAGGCGGCTTGCGCGCGCCGTTGCGCGACGGGACTACTGGAGGCTGCGCAGATGATCCTCGCTTCGGGTGGGCCTGCGCACCGCCCTCAGGCGCGGCGGACCGACGATCTCACCTGAGATGGTCGCGACGGTCTGAGCCGCGAGTGATCCGCACTTCGTGTGCGACGACGCGCACGATTATGGGAGCTTGGGCCACTTCGGCGTTGGTTTCGCCGGTGGCGGAGACGCCGGCGCTGTTGCTGGGTGGCGCAGTGGTGTTCTCAGATCCTGACGAGGGGTCTTCCACGGGCGGGGTGGCGGTGGGCGTTTCGGGCGTGGTGCTGGTGACGGGCAGGGTTTCGATCGTGGTGGTCGTGGTGGTGACTGGCGTCACGGGAGCAGTACCCGCGGGTCCGGGGGACGGTGTGGTGGTCGGTGTGGTGGTGGCGGTGGTGGGCAGCGTTGTCGTCGCGGTCGTGACCTCTGTGACCTGTGTGGTCGCCTGCGGGTCGGTGGGCTTTGGTGTGGTGGTGGTGGCCGGCGGTGTGGTTGCGGCGGCGGTGGTGGGGGCCGCGCTCTTGACGAGCTTGGCCTTCTTCGCTGCGTCTCCTCGCGGATGGGTCGTCGCCTTGTGGGCGGTGCTCGAGCCTGAGGTGACCGGCTGGGCGGCCTGTCGCACGACGACGGGCGGATGGCTGACGTCGGCGGTGGTGGGAGCGACGGCGGCGAGGGCGACGCGGGGGTGGTGATGGTGCACGACGACGGCGTTGTCCGCGGCGACGGCCCCGGCGGTGACGATCGCGGCTGCGGCGAGCCCGGCGACCGCCTTGGTGGCGAGCGCGCCGGCGCCGGCGGTTACCAGCCCACCGGCCATCCCACCGCCGCCGGTGGCTGCGGCTCCCGCGGCTGCCGTTGCGCCCACGGTCGCGCCGGCGCCGCCGGCGACGTGCGCGCCGCCGGCTGATGCGGTGGTTCCGAGCTTGGCGAACAGGAGCTTCTTGACGATCAGCAGCGGTCCGACGGGCAGGATCATGGCGAGCGCGTGGTTGTTGTCCTTGAGCTGCTTCTTGAAGGAGGCGCAGCGCTCGCACCCGCGAACGTGACGGCGGGCGGGCGTGCTCAGCTTGGCCAGCCCCTCGGCGACGGTGCCGAGCTCGAGGCGGACGTCGTCGCAGCTGAGGTTGCGCGCCTCGGCGGCCTCGGCGAGCGAGATGCGCGCGCGCACGAGCAGCGACTTGACGGAGGGGATGGTGGTCTCCATCGCGTGCGCGATCTGGTCATAGGACATGGCGTCGATCTCGCGCAGCAACAGGGCCGTGCGCTGAGTCTCGGGGAGATGGTGCACGTCGTCGATGAGCTCGCGGAAGCTCTCGCGGCGCATGACCTTGTCGCCCGTGGAGATGCCCTGCTCGGCGTAGTGGATATCCATCGAGTCGACGCCGATGGCGGAGGCGCGGCGCAGATGGTTGAGCGAGCGGTTGCGCGCGATCCTGTAGAGCCAGGGACGTACGTTGATCTCGCGCTCGTCGGCGAGCACGGCGTTGAAGGCGGCGGCGAAGACCTCCTGCAGGACGTCCTCGGCGTCCTCGCGAGAGGCGAGCATGTGCCGGCAGAAGGACAGCAGGCGGCTCTGGTAGCGCGCGCAGAGGACCTCGAAGGCGGCGGACTGGCCGCGGCGGGTGAGCGCGATCAGGCGCTCGTCGGATTGCAGCCGCAGCAGCGCAGAGGGCCCGCGCAGGCCGGGGATGCGGCTCGGATGTGAAAGTGCTGAGGCCTCCATAGACAGTCCTATAGCTGCTGTCGTCCTCATCGACACGCTAGCAGCGCAAAAGTTGCGCTTTGTAAAGGTTTCCCGATCGGGATCGTGCTCAAACGAATGTGGCCAGATCGTGCCTCTGCGCCCTGAGATAGCGTCCGGGCGGCGGCAGCGCCCGGGTGGCGAAATCGGTAGACGTAATCGACTTAAAATCGATGGTTCCCTACGGGGGGCGTGTGGGTTCGAGTCCCACCCCGGGCATGTTGGGCGGCCGGCGAGGCGCCCGCTGCGGGCGGTGAATGGATTAGAGTCGCCCGCGCATGTCTACACAGAGCGACAGCGCGCAGGAGACGGGCACCTTCCACGGTGGCCGCCTCGTGGCGAGACGCCTGAAGGCACACGGCGTGAGCAAGCTGTTCACGCTGTCGGGTGGCCACCTGTTCTCGATCTACGACGGCTGTCGCGAGGAGGGGATTGACATCGTGGACGTGCGCCACGAGTCGACGGCGGCGTTTGCGGCGGAGGGCTGGGCGAAGGTGATGCGCGAGCCGGGCGTGTGCGCGCTGACGGCCGGTCCCGGCGTGACGAACGGGATGAGCGCGATGGCCTCAGCCCAGGCGAACCACTCGCCGATGGTGGTGCTGGGTGGCAGGGCGCCGGCGATGCGCTGGGGCCAGGGCTCGCTGCAGGAGATCGATCATGTGCCGTTCGTGCGCCCTTTGACGAAGTTGGCGGCGACGCCGGGCAGCACGGAGGAGATCCAGCCGTTGGTGGACGATGCGTTTGCGGCGGCCTGTGCGCCGCACGGCGGCCCGGCGTTCGTGGACTTCCCGATGGACTACGTGTTTATGGAGGCGGCGGAGCAGCACGCCGAGGCGGCGCCGGCGGGGCCGTCGCGGACAAGCGACAGGGGCGCCTCGGGCGCGGGCTTGGAGCGAGCGGCGGCGCTGTTGGCCGTCGCTGAGCGCCCGGTGATCATGGCGGGCACGGACCTTTACTGGGCACGCGGCGAGCAGCCGCTGCTTGAGTTGGCAGAGACGCTGCGGATCCCGGTGTTCTTGAACGGTCTGGCGCGGGGGTGCGTGCCGGCTGACCACGAGCTGTTCTTCTCCCGGGCGCGCTCGCAGGCGTTGAAGGGCGCGGATGTGGCGCTGGTGGTGGGTGTGCCGATGGACTTCAGGCTGGCGTTTGGCGGCGCTTTTGGCGATGACACGGAGATCGTGGTGATCGATTCGGCGGAGCCGGAGCGCACACACCCGCGGGCACCGGCGGCGGAGTGCTACGGCTCGATTGCGCAGACGCTTTCAGATCTGCGCGCCGGTGCCGGCGGCGAGGCGCTGGCCAGCGAGGGCTGGATCGCGCAGCTGCGGGCGGCTGAGACGGAGCGTCGCGAGGCAGAGCGGCCGGAGCTACAGGACGATCGCTCGCCGCTTCATCCGATGCGGTTGTATGCGGAGCTGGGTGCAGCGCTTGACCGCAACGCGATCGTGATTGGCGACGGCGGTGACTTCGTGTCGTATGCGGGGCGCGTGGTGGACAGCTACGAGCCGGGGTGCTGGCTCGACCCGGGGCCGTTTGGCTGCCTGGGCTCGGGCCCGGGCTACGCGCTGGCAGCGAAGCTGGCGCACCCGGAGCGTCAGGTGGTGCTGCTGATCGGCGATGGCGCGTTTGGCTTCTCGGGGATGGAGTTCGACACGCTGGCGCGCCACGGCGTGAACGTGGTGGCGGTGATGGGCAACAACGGCATCTGGGCGCTGGAGAAGCACCCGATGGAGTTCCTTTACGGCTACTCGGTGGCGGCGGACCTGCGTCCGGGCACGCGCTACGACCAGGTGGTGGAGGCGCTGGGTGGCCACGGTGAGCTGGTGGAGCGCCCGGCGGATCTGCGCCCGGCGCTGGACCGCGCGTTCTCCGCAGGCGTGCCTGCGCTGGTGAACGTGCTGACCGATCCGACTGTGGTGTACCCGCGCAGGTCGAACCTGGCTTAGCTGCCGCGGGCGAGCTGCAGCGCCCCACCGTAGAGGATGTCGTGCTCGGAGACTTGAACCTGCTCGAGCGCGAAGGCGTGCATGGCCTCCTGGAGCAGGATCATGCCGGCGACGATTGTGGGGGCGCGGTCTGGGTGCAGTCCGACAACCTGACGGCGCTCGCTTTCGTCCATGTCGGCGAGGCGCGCGAGCAGCAGTTCAACGGTGCCGAGCTGCAGTTGGTAGCCGTGCACACGTGAGGGGTCGTAGGGGTCGAGCTCCTGGTCGATGGCGGCGGCGGAGGTGGCGGTGCCGGCGACAGCGATTCCCAGCTCGACGGCGTCGCGCTCCTCTTGCGGTAGCCCCGCGAGCAACGTGGCGCGCACGTCGGCGCCGAGCGCTTGCAACTCCTCGGGGGTGGGGGGATCGGAGTGGATGTGGCGCTCGCTCATGCGTACGACGCCTGCGTGCAGCGAGGTGTGGAATCCGGCCTGGCGGTGTACGCCGATGACGAACTCGGTAGAGCCGCCGCCGATGTCCACGACCACCGTGGGCTTGGAATCGGCGTGGTCGTCGCCATTGCTCGTGGGCTGGCCGCTCATGGCGCCGAGGAAGGTGAGCTGCGCCTCCTGCTCGCCGCTGAGCACTTTGGCGTCGAGCCCGTAGTCGTCGCGCACGCGCTGCGCGAACT
>Ga0209006_10002779_pt1 | contig 15920 bp, 10 predicted proteins | sample JacPin_JW_Ref_O2_FD_188567 | JGI IMG/M metagenome (GOLD analysis project Ga0209006, IMG submission 188567) | Forest soil microbial communities from Algoma, Ontario, Canada - Jack Pine, Ontario site 1_JW_Ref_O2 (SPAdes) (version 2) | ecosystem: Environmental > Terrestrial > Soil > Boreal... | reverse complement strand
CTCACTTATATCAGTGGATTTCGTACGAAATCATTCCTTATCCGTCGCACGCGGGTCATTTTCGGGCTCGTTGTCTTTGTTCTCCGCCAGCAACGCTATTACATTTGTTCTGGATTTTATTGTTGCTCCTGACTTGGAAACCGATGTTATTCTTGGAGTTGACTGGCATTCAGTTAACCTCTCTCGTCTTGCTGCAAGTCGTATTACGGTCCCTCCAGCAACTCTAAGATCTTATTCTGGAAAGTCTTTATCTTCGGTGTTCTCTCGTAAGTCATATTTTCGTCCTTCGTTCCCGATTATTAAACTGATCACTTTCAATGTATTTATTTCGATGGTAAAGCAACATTGCCCTCTCCTAACTTCTCCTTATCGACTCCGCGTGAGCTTCATTATTTTCTATATTGAACCTGTTATTAATATTTTATGTTAAACAAGACTGTCATCAGTCTTCGTCAACCTGTGTACATCCACGCCAATCATATATTGCATCTCCTAATTGTCATTCATCGAACACTTCGTCTTCACATGCTTCTCACTCGACGTTTAGTATAATAGATAAATATTTTTTGAGTATTCACTTGTCGGGTGTGCATCCTCATGTTTTTTCTGATAATATATTTTCATTGCAAGGAGAACTTGCTCACCACAGTATTCCTTCAGACGATTTATCCATATCAGACTGTCGGCGGCAACTCATACTGCATTTGCTGACAGGCGCATGTGTTGATCTTGAGATGGACGTACGACACGAAAGAGTTACATGTCGTAGCGTTGCTATCGGTTTCAAGTCAGCTGCAGAATTGGCATCGGCTAATCTGAATGTTATCGTGTCCGCTACTTCAGAAAATTTGCCCACAGCTCGAATGGCGATTATTGCTCAAACTTTGGGTTTTGATGTCGCTGGCAAGAGAAATCATCGGCGTAGCTTACTTATGTTCTTGAAAAAACGGCTCGATACTCTGCGCACCTCTAGTGCTCAGGATTCGATTACGACCACAGTCGATCTATTTCGATCGTTTGAATCTTTGCCCAAACATTTTCTCCTCGGTCAAGCCTATCTACATGGTATTCAGCTCCCTCCGCGCCCCACGTCCGATAAACTACGATCTCTGTTATTGCGACATGTTACTACAGGCTCTTGCGCTTCATCCTCTTCAAGTGAACAACCTACTGGTTGTTCAATTATTGTTGACGAATATCGGCAGCAGAACATTTCTGGTAGTTCATCCAATGTACATATTCAGATATACATCCTGTCATCACTCGTCAAGAAACTTACATTTAACCCTATGCGACGTCTCTTGCAAGCTCATAACGTGGAATTTGACGAGGATGATAGTCTCAGTAAACTCCGGAGATTATTGAAAAGGTACATTTACCGTTTAAAAAAGGGCAAGTATTCGGAAGATAGGCAAACGAATATTGATGCTAACCGTGCCCGGAACGAAAATGCTAGGAATACCTTGATCAAAAGCTGGCCAAACCAGATTCCTAAGAGTCTTAAAGATAAGTTATTAAAGGAATTTTACCGACTCACATCAAAAGAAGAATTGTCTTCGTTCACATGTGCATCTTGTGTGGAGGAATGTCTTAACAAGGAGCGATGTAACGTATTCTTAGATGACGTTGATATGGACGTTTTATTACGTCCTGATCATCGTGACGCAAATCACAATTGGCTTGACGTCGATTGCTCTCAACCTCCTCTACCTTATAATGAAGGTCCTCTCAAAGACCTTTTGCTTGATCCGGCTGGCGTATCCGTCGATACACATGGGAATCCGTCTATCCTTTTATGCAAGTCTTGCCTTTCATCTATGAAGAAAAAAAAGGTGCCGCCTCTTTCCCTTGCTAATCGCACTTATCTTGGTCCCATACCAGATGAATTAAAAGATCTCACGGTCATCGAGGAAGCGATGATTGCTTGCTGTCGTTCCAAATGTTGGGTAATTCAGTTGAAAGATGACCGAGAGCTTGGCTTACCTACCTCTCAGAGAGCAATGAAAGGACACATAATTATTTATCCCCAGCGTCCCTCTCAAATTGCAGCTGTTCTTCCTCCATCTATAGAAGACGTACTTACTCCAATTTGCGTTATTTTTGTAGGATCGTCTCCCCCATCTGCTGCATGGTTGCGTGAGAAAGCAAAACCCCTTACTGTTCGTCGAGAGAAGGTTCGCTCTGCTCTCATATGGTTAAAACAACACAATCGACACTACAAGCATATTACAATCAATCATGACATGTTGAATCAACTCGAGGATCAGCAGATCCTTCCTTTTTCCATCGAGCATGTACTTCCTAGTCAAGCAAATGAATCTCTTACTTCTAGGTATGACACAACTAGCTCACTTGAGACTCATTGTCAAGCCCCCCTTGATGCTCCGATCCCTTTTCAGAATGTAGTCATCACAGATGTTGATGCTCGTGCCCCAGCTAACGAGTTACGTGCAGCTGCCGTTCGTCATGTAATCAAAAAAGGAGGAAGTTATATTGAAATACCTCATGATGCTCAGCCTGTGAATGAATTCTGTAATCCCGATTTATTTCCAATGATATACCCTACACTTTTCCCCTATGGTATAGGAGGATTAGAGGATTCCGATCGTGAATCCAAGCTATCTATGAAAAAGCATGTCAAACACTTATTCAGTCTGGCCGATCGCCGTTTTCAAGAGCATTATTCTTTCCTATTTACTGCTTTTAATATGTTACAAAGACGAGAAGTCCTTCTGCGAACTAGCCTCAAAGTTAAAAGATCAAATTTTCCTTCAGTTGCCGCTAATTTTGCCAGTGTGTCTCCACAAGCCGTCCACATCGTATCGCAAAGAATAGCAAATGGCGATTCTATTACTGCTAATACTGATGATGAGCGTAAGGTTCTAAATCTCATGAGACAAGTTAAGTTAGTATCTTCTCATGTACCAGGGTCTTCTGGATCCCGAATAGCTATGCGGAATGAAATACGAGGTCTCATGATGGATAAAGGCTTACCAAGTTTTTACATCACGATCAATCCTGCCGACGTTTTCAACCCTTTGGTAAAGTTCCTCGCAGGGGCTGAAATTGATGTCGATTGTCTTTTGCCTGAGCATGTTCCTGATTATTGGGAACAGTCAATTTTAGTTGCTCGAAACCCCGCAGTTGCGTCGAAGTTTTTTCATCTATATATGCAAGCTTTTATTGCCGCACTGTTGAATTATGATCCAACCCAGAAAGATTTAGAAGGTGGAATACTCGGAGTTGTCAAAGCATACTACGGATGTGTTGAAGCACAAGGTCGGGGAACCCTTCATTGCCATATGATGGTATGGCTTGAAGGAGGACTAAATCCGAATGAAATCAAGCAACGAGTAGTGGATGAAAACGATACCGATTTTTGCAAACGACTTCTAGCGTATTTAGATGACACAATCTCTAATGCCATTCCTCCCGATCCTGATCCTGATTTGATTGTACCCTCGTCGTCTCATCATCCCTGTTCTGTACGAGGTATATCAAATATGTTATTTCCAGGACAAGAACTCAATAATGCCCGACTGAAAGATATGCACAATTTAGTAAAACAGTGTCAATCGCATAAACATTCAAGTACCTGTTACAAGTATTGGAAGGGCCCACCTAACCCAAAAGAATGTCGGTTTGATCTTGATGCTGAAAATGTGCGATCTGAGAGTTCAATTGATATGGAGACCGGTGAAATCAACCTTCGTTGTCTGGATGGTTTAGTCAACAACTTCAATGCAACTATGTTGGAAGCGATAAGGTGCAATATGGATATTAAATTCACTGGATCAGGCGCGTCTGCAAAAGCGATACTTTACTACATCACAGATTATATTACGAAAACTCAATTGAAAACTCACGTTGCGTTTGCAGCCCTAGAGTTGGCTGTCAAGAAACTTGGAGAATATGATCCCGCAGTGGACGATTACACTATTCGGGCGAAAAGACTTCTTCAGAAGTGTGCTCATGCTATGATTACTCACCAAGAATTGTCGGCCCAACAGGTTTGCTCGTACCTCATGGAATACGGGGATCACTACACAAGCCACGAATATCGTAATCTTTACTGGACAAGTTTCGAGAGACACATAGATGGCGAAGAACCTAGCCCTGAGTGTCTTGGTCATGCTGCGTCGGATAACGTGGAGCATGAAAACTTACAGTTGAATAATCCAGAATGCCTTCACAATGAAAGTATAGGTGATGTCGAGGACGATTGTACTCTGAATAATGGCGAAACTGACGATGACGATTTATTCGACGATGTCATTGTTGCCTTCTCTCCAATAGGTGAAGTTGTTCCAAGATGTAACCAAGTAGCCGATTATGTTTTTCGAGGGAATGAACTGGATGGATTGTGTGTTTGGGATTCCATAGCACAAGTCGATAAGGTTATCAGACCTCGTTGTAACACAACTACCAATATGGACATTTCAGATGGTGAGGATGTTGACGAAGATATACACGTACCAGATCATTCGATTATCGATGAATTGTTAAGTCGAAAAACTAGAAAGCGCCCAAAAATTAACCTCGTTGAACCTCACCTGGAGGCAGCTTCTCATATACTACGTGTACGTTCGCCTGATAAAAGATACGTTCCTGTTCCTATAGGACCTAGTATACCGCGGCGAGATCGAGATGAAGTAAAAGCCCGATATTGTCGATTGATGTTGATTTTATTCAAGCCATGGCGGCGTGCATCCGATCTACGTTCAGCAGGTCAGTCCTGGGAAAGCAGTTTTGAAGAGTTCACCGTTGAGTGTTCAATTCGCTATCGAAAAATTATGGACAATATGCAAATCTTACACGAGTGTCGTGACAGCAGAGACGATCATTTTGCACAACGTCTCGGAGGGTGTAGGTCGCTTGCAAACCGTTTGTCGCAGGAAATAACAGGTCGTCGTGATGCAAGTGATGATTTTGGTGGTGAAGACGATGATGAAGGTTTGATATTGGAACATCTCGAATCGATCGGTGCCTGTCATTCTCACAAATCAGCATCGGGTAACGAAATGGCATTGCAGTGTATCGAGTACTTAGCAAGAGGAGGTTTTTGGAGCGAACGTTCATCTGAAGCATTGAATCATTCCACTTCGTCAGAGCAATTCGAAGTGGAGGTGCACGAAAGTCAACCCACTTTAGAAGAGTCATGGCGAAAAGCGTACGAGGATCGACGCGACCTGTCTAGATATAAATCCACGCAGACGGAAGTAGGTATAATGGTTGATCAGCAAAATATAAGTCAGCAAACGGAAATGCGTAGTGTCTTACAAGATGGTTCGGCCTTTCGAACGAGTTTTAACGTTAGCACTGAATCTCGATTACCAGCCGTCCGCAGTGAAGTTGCAGCTGTCACCGCTGGGAGTGATGGTGATCAACTTGAAGACATTATCAAATCTTTTACTCTGAACACTGAACAAGAACGAGCTTTCAGAATAGTAGCTAATCATAGTATGCAATTAAAACCAGACCCATTGAGAATGTACATAGGTGGCCCGGGGGGCACTGGCAAATCAAGGGTGATTCATGCTTTGAAGAGCTTTTTTGAAAGCCAAGGTCAAGGACGACGTCTTCGCTTGACATCTTATACTGGTGTTGCTGCACGAAATATAGGTGGTATGACCTTACATTCTGCCCTCTGTCTAAATCAGCGAAGTGGAAAATCTAGCAAAGGGTGTAGTACTCGCCGCAGTCTAGTAGCAATGTGGGAAGGCGTAGATTATATGTTCGTTGACGAGGTCTCTATGATTGGGTGCAATTTTCTTTTACAAATAAGTGAAGCTTTGATCGAAGCAAAAGGAAATACCTCTGCGTTCGGAGGAATTAACATAATATTTTGCGGTGATTTTGCTCAGTTGCCTCCTGTCGGTCAAACTCGTTTATTTGCTCGTATCGATACCAGGGGTCTTGCGCGATGCGGGACTACTAGAGGTCAAAACACAGTGTTAGGAAAATTGCTATGGTTGTCAGTCAAAATTGTCGTAATTTTACATGAGATCAAACGACAGACAGGTCGAGGAAATGAAGAATTTGTCAGTCTTTTGGGTCGTCTACGTGAAGGGAGATGTACGGACGCTGATTATGAACTACTCCAGACCCGTGTTCTTGGTGCCGTACAACCTGACTGGTCTGATCCTTCATGGAGACATGTACCGATTATCGTCACAGAAAATGCCGCGAAGGATGCCATTAACGCCAGCGCAGCTGCAGCGTTCGCTCAACATACCCGTCAGCAGTTACATTGGTATTACGCCACCGATACAAGAGGCGGCAAGACATTGACTGATAACGTATTGAAGTCCTGTCTAGAAAATCTCAATTCGGGTCATACAAATCAAAGACTGGGAAAAATACCTTTGGTTGTAGGTATGCCCGTTATGTTTACTCACAATTTTGATGTGGACGGAGGTATCGTGAATGGTAGTATAGGTATATTGAAGTCCATCCGATACCGACTTGATTCACAGCAACAACGTCATGCCATTTCGTGTGTCGTCGAAGTCACAGATTCCACGGGTCCAGCTCTGCCTCATCTCCCACAACATCATGTTGTTGCTTTGGAAGAAACAGTGGATATGACGTTTACGCATCCCTATTCTGGTAAGAAATGTCTCATCAAGCGTACGCAAGTTCCTATAACTCCAGCGTTCGCCATGACTGCACACAAATCTCAAGGCAAGACCCTCCAAAATGCTGTTATCGATTTAGAAGGATGTCGAGGAACAGAAACACCTTATGTTATGGTATCTCGCGTTTCTACTCTTGATGGTCTATTAATTTTGCGCCCTTTTTCTAAGACCCGTATTACTCGTCGACAGTCAGAAGATTCAAGACGCGAAGAACAGCGTTTGAATTTATTACGTCTACAAACTATCACACAGACGGGGACGTCCAATGAATCAAATGTAGCCAGTCTCGCTTTGATATGCGCCGATACCGGGTACAATACAACTCGAGATAAGTCACCATCTGGAGCTCCTGCTGATGCCCTTCGTGACCCTCGATCGAATATTCATCATGATGGTGTCGTACCTCAGGAATCGGGAGTCCCTCCAATCCGATTTCTAACGCATCGATCGCGTTCTGTTTCACCAGAACCGATAGACTCAAGTTCGAGAAAACGACGACGATTAGGTTGAGTTGTATGAAAATTTCTCGATTAGTAAGAAACTATTGACTTTCACAACCCTTTTCTTCTACTAAGTGTTCTGTATCACAGATCCCTTTGCGAATAACATATATCAATCCATATTCCTACGGTTTTATTCACTATCCAACATATACATATCACCTTCGACGGTATCAAGTGCCGATAAACGTCCTTACTTTGGGTTATTGCAAGCTGTACATTCGACGGCCTTTCGTACCCATCCGATTCGGTACTGGACGTATATTCACAAACGTTTTCGTATTATTGCTGTAAGTCGTCGTTTCAAGCAGTGTCTAACCTTTTTTTAACTTACTAAGTACAGGTATATTGTATAATACTCATGTCACCGCCGACCATGTCTTTCTATGTTGGTCCTATAGCGTTGGAATCAATCAGTAAGATGTCACGGGAATTCGAAAAATTGTATCGTAACCGACCTAACAGATCAGTAAGTGCGGTGATTCTACTGAAAAAATTTCAGATCTTCCATATTGATTATGACATTGTCAGATCACAAGCGACCGATCTCTAAACTCATATAACGTATTTGGCCATCATCCGTCCACTTGAAATGCTACGGTATGTTATCTTCAGTTAGCGTGTTACCAATGCTAGGGTGAGTCGCCGTTGTATCGATTTCGGGCCTTTGTTTTAATACGTGTCTTTCAATACTGATCACACAAATAGATCTTACTATGCATCCATCCATATCAATGCTGTCGCGATCCGCCCATTGGGTGCAATCTTCAAGCTTGGAATAGACAATGGTGCACTCCAGATACGACCCCCTCGGATTTATACCGGTTGAATTAGTATAGGTATGCTATTTAACATCCTTATTTGACTTATTCCAACATTCTACAGTATCACATGGGTCGGAACACACATGGCAGACCCTGCATTGTCTTTTTGACAATCTGCATGCTCGGTACTGTTTTTCGAATTTAGGAAAAAGGAGGGACCACTTTGCCGTCTCACGATCGCCTTTCTCCCAAGTTCTGTTCGCACAGACGTGTCTTTGTCTGCCTTCGTAGTGGATAGCGTATTTCCTCATCCATTTATGCCGTGAGTTACGATCCTCGTAATACATTATCTGTTTAACTTACGTTGCAATTAAATTCAGATCAAGACACGTAGTAGCTAGTATCAGTCAAAATTCAGAGTAGGAGAGTATCGCGGCGTGATTGAGGCCGAGGGTTTCGTATTCATACCAAATATCGTTCCATCGCTATCTATATCATGTGGATCGTATTGTTTTAAAACTAATAAAGAACTTGGGGGGATTTTTTTTGGTAATATATTCGTCTCTGTACGTTATACGCATCGTGTTAGCTGTGATGCACTTACTACCTTGGCGAATCAGGGCAGAGATGTGGGAATCGAAGCTCATTTCCCTGACTTCCAATTTTTGGCACGTCTGAAATAGAAAATTAACGATACAAAATCAAAATTGTGCGTCTGACCGATTTGCTATAAAAGCCCGCCTGTTCGATATCCATTCGCTAGGATATGATGAGTAACCCCGGTAGTCCTCTCAGTTTTGGCACAGTTTCCACCCTTACTTCCGACGACAGTCCCGTATTTCAACCGCACGACGAAAACGACATCCGTTCCCACTCACAAACTGATCTTTCAACTCAAACGCAATCCCAAGCCGACCTTTACTCTAGGTCGCCTCTTGCGCAATCTTTGATCTCTTTTTCTTACCATCCCAGTTGTCCTGCTGTTTCGGGCTTCTTCGACAATGTCGCTGTCGACGATCAACCGCGCCGACTTGCCTTTATGCCCGATACCGCCGATTATTTCGTCGATAACGATGGTCAACCTATTACTTTAGTTTTCCCAGCCGAACTGGACTTCGCAGGTAAATATAGTCGTGCTGGTGCATACTTCAATCTACCTGCTTCGGTGAGTTGAATACTGTGTATTCGACAGAGTTGAATATAGGAACTCATGGATATACTTAGTTAGATGTCGTCGATCTGAGGAAGGCTCGTGCCCAATTCGAATTACGTTTACTTGACAACGTTGATTGTCCGGAGATCGCTGTCAGAGCGTCGGCTTCCGCATATGAGGCTTGCGTCGCTTTATTTGCTGAAGTCGAATCACATAGGAATGGCTGTACTAGTTGTTATTTCTTCTAACAATATACTTCTTCTGATAAATTTAACAGCTTTACCCGAATCGCAATGTCCCTCCGTTACCCCCTTTTGGCGAACGTACGAAGAATCGGGGGGGTATTACACTCTAATCGTCCAGACTTCGCCTCTCTTTGGCAACATCCCTGACCTGAAGAATATACCTGTCCCGAAAATTACTCGTCATCAAGTTGGTTGTAAGTACAATGATTAACCGTCTTAACAGTGCTAACGATTAGTACAGTGTCATCTGTGCCCCCCACCCCGAGTAGGTTTTTTTTTCACTATCTATTTAGACTGTTAATGATCTTTATTTTCAGGTAAATTGATTGGCAAACACTCGGCCGCAGCGGTCACACATACGAATTCTCCGTCTAACACCCTAGGTATTTGATATTCCTAGCATATATTCTCTCATTATACTCACACTATTTAATAGGTGTTCATGAATGGAAACTCGCCGACCTTGCCGATCCTGAAGGCCGCTATTCCAAATTAGGAGCAAACGTCAGGAAAGACACCAAAATCATTGTTCCTGACATTCGGGATGGAAATGGCGCCCTCATTCACCCTCAACAGTATACTAGCCAACTTGAACACGGTACCAAAGTCGTTGTCGAGGTTATGCTCAAACTGTAAGTTTGTTCATCCTACTGCTAATTGATGTATTATTCAGCGTGTTACAGTTGGAATATCCGAGCTCCCGATAAGTCTAAACCCACAGTTCCTTCGAAATGGAAGGCTCGTGAACGCGATAATAACGGTTCGCGAACATACCAGTTGATCCTGACCAAAATGCAGCTCCTACCCATTGTCGATATCAGCAAGGCAGTACTCAGTGTCCCGACCACCTCTAACGGAAAACTCAAGTCGTCAAACTCCACCGACATCAGTGAATCTCTACCCAATACTTCAACCACTGTCTCGCAAGGAAAACGAAAAGCGGCCGGTTCTAATCGAAAAGCTGCGAAGAAGCGTGTCGTCGAGGACACTGGGTTGATCGATATGATCGTAGGTGTGTCATATCAGTAATTCTTACATTTTTGTGACTCATTCATTCATTAGGATAATTTCCGCCACTATTCGAACAAGTTATTTGATCTTGTGAATTTGAACAAAAGGGTTTCGTTTTGTTCGTATTGTTTCTTGCTCCCCACGTCTGATGTCTTCTGTAATATATGTACAATAGTTCATTTTGTATATACTTCGTCCATGGCCTATATTGTCTTCTTGTTTTCTATGTCTACTTTTCACCCTGTCTAGCTAAATTTGAATAGTTAGGAGTAAACCTGTTCATTTCGAATTCATTGAACCGCTACATCTCCTCTCATGATCGAAGAAAAATAAACATCCATTACTTGAGATTACAATCTTTAAGTGAACAGCAAATATGGAACTAACGCTAAACTGATTGATTGGGAATTCGACATAGAAAATTCAGCACATATGGATACTTAACACGCCGTATTACTTTCTATAAACATCTGACCTTCGCTAGTATAACGGATGTTTTATAAACTACAAAGTTAGATGGGAAGGTATCGACCCCGACACCGGAAAGCCTTGGGCGCAGAGTTAGGTGTCCAAGCATGACTGCACGGACGACCTCGTTGTAGCATGGAAACGATCTAAAGCGCGAAATAAACGCCAGAGAGAGAGTAAAAAGAGTACGCTTCCTATCAATGTTACTCACCTCCGCTGAACCGCACACATCAGCTCTCTTGCCTGCTTCCAAGGCACCCTCAAGGGCAAACACAGCTACCTCTTCTTCGACATCACGACGACAGACCATAGCTTCCGTCGCTATCCCGACTCTTCACCCTGCATCCAAGACACAACAAGGTAAAAATAAGCGCCAACGAGCTGACGAAATGTCATCGGATGACCCTCTTGCTATGGAACGGCAGCACAAAAAGCTCAAGCCTACGGCCAAGGACCTCCGGAATAGGCGCTCAATGATAGCGACGAGGAGTGGGATAAGGATCCTAGTTCGAGTCCGCCCAAAGCAATGGAACGAGGTAAATTTACGAAAAAGCGGAAGAACATGGCATTGCAAGATGAATGAAATGATGGTCAGTCTTGAATGACGCGGTCAGGACTTCAGTTGTCAAACATTTTATTAACGAACAGGCGATATGCGTACTCCAGCAGCAAGTTCCATGTTCAAGGTCTCTTCCAAGAAACACCTTGAGGCTACAAGGGTGTCCATCTCGTCAAAGTCGAAATCAAACCCGAATCGTATGAAAAAGTTTCATACAGACACGCATTCTGTCTCCGAAAAGATTCAGACTGTACCAGGCCCCAAGGTGAAGCGTAAGGACACTAAAAGTCGACGCAGTAGTAATGACAACAGCGAGGACGACGTAGTCGAGATTCTCAGTCCGCGGCGAGGTGTACCTGATGGTGAGGATGATGATGTCGCGCTACTTCCCCGATCACCCCCACTGTTTCACAACCACTTTGATCCTGGTGGATACGAAAGCGATGTTGATGTCGCACCCGGCAGCCTTGACAGCCCAAGTCGTGAAGATGGTGGCGCCGTTGCAAAAATACGACGTCCACGTACTCCTTCTCCCTCTCTGTACAACCGAAATACATCAACAGGAAAGTACAAACCCAAAGAACACGTCAGGATCAAAAAAAAAATCCCAGCTACCGCTGCAAATGATTCCTACTTGACGGGGATAGTACCAGAGACCGAGACCGAATCATCTGCCAACACGCAATCACAGCCCCATCCCTTTGTATTATCATACACCTCTCTGCTGAAACTCGATGCAATAGGTTCCGTGCCTGCCACTCCACGTCGGACCCAAGGCATGCCTGGTTCTTCTCCGGGTCGCTCGTCCGTCATTTCTCGCATGAAACCCAGAAAACCGTCTCCTCCAAACCTTGCCCCAAACCATATCCCCTCAATAGCCTTCTCCAAGCCTCAAAACGACCAAATGGCCCATACCAACTTTCCGATATCGTTCAGACGCTTTCTGAAGCATCAAGGTCAGTTGCAGAATACTAGTGTCAAGGATACAGTAGACATCTAAAAGCGTTGCTTGGAAAAGGTTTTTTTATTCTTATTTTCACTTTTGTACATCGTAAACACATAATTATGACATGTAGTTGTGAAGTGTGGTTGCCTGAACTGTTGACCAAGATGCGACATTGGAAAGATGACGGATCAAAGACTGGCATAGATGTGGACAAAAAATATGTATATACAGGATATACTGTTACATGTGCTTCAAAACGAAATGGTAAATTCTCTCAGAGCCAACTCGTCCATCGGATGGCGTCGCGGATAATGTACGTCAATGGAATGAAGAGGGGGAAGTGGATAATCGAGTATTCGCCTTATTTCTGGAGAATTCGGTGTGGACTGCGACGCTACTGATTGTAAGGTGATGGACAGTTCCGAGGGTACAAAAGCAATCTTGTACATCGGGTCATTGTCGGGATAAGGATCATCGAACCTCCCTCGAGGAACGATCGCATCACGTATGTCTGGAAAATCATCAGTTGTTAGATGATCTTTCTGTCTTTCGGCGTTAAAGTATGCAGCTCGAATATTGTATATCAATACAAATCAAATCGATACGAATCAAATCAACTTACTAATATGCAATCGCCGTTTGTTGCGATAAGGGGATTCGCCGGGTAATCTAGCATGGACGGCGTAGGATTGTTTAATGAGACGATCCGAGATTTTAGTTGGACATGATCTGTAGAATAACCAATGCATTAGCATCTGTTGTATTCAACTTTGTGTTTTGTGTGCAAAGTGAATTATATATACACTTACCTTATGTATAACCCACTGTTATTTGCATTGTGCTTCTGTTCATATTGCATGAGTCCCTGGAAGCGATGGTATATTATAATTCGCAAGATGATGTACTTTTCTACACTTACACCTTTAATGCTACCACGTTTCTTCCATTCCATACCATCCGTCCAACGTCGGATGCCCATCGACCGCGGTACGTTTGACTGTCGCTCTTCCCACACATATACATCTCCTGATTCGATGGCCATACAATCCTCACGGGTTATGCGAGTCGACACGAGTGGTAAACAACCGTTTACTACTGCATTTAACACTTGATATGCGTCCTTCGTCGACCGGATCTTCACATTTTTTAGTGTCGGTTGTACCATGAGAACTATCAAAACAGAGGATAAGATGGGGGCATAACGTGCGACATGCTGTAGCCACGAGATAGCTACAAATAAGGTCTTTCAGTTAACCAACTAATATTGGAGAAAAACTTGAAAGCTTAGTGATATTTACCACCATCAAATCTCTTATTCATCTACCATCCTTCGCATATCTGAAAGAAATTACTCGACAGCACCTATAATTCATAGAAGGAATAGACTTCCCTGTATTCCTCATCACTATCGAATATGACATCCTGGCCACCATTAAATCCCAACCATTGGATCCAAATCTGTAAAAAAATGTATAATTATCCCGCTCTCATCGATTTTGTGCATATCTTCTACATGTGATTAATTTTCATCTAGGTTGGACGGCTGCTTGTCAGTCAAATGTACGGCGAAGCGAAAGTACATAACATTTACCTCGACGTCTATCCTACCAATGGACGTACGCTGTGGTAAATCGCTCTCTTGTATCAGTGCGTAAAATAGTATCAATCTAATCATAGCAGATACTCACCGTTTTACATGCACGTCAAGTATACAGCCTGTCCGTATACGGCCTGATTAATCCGTGCCGTCGTCTTCATATGAATATGAAATCAACGATGCGATGTCCGCTCTCGTTCGACTTGGGTTACATCGTCGACAACATATCCAAGGTTAGTCGACTAGTTGTCATGGATGTCAAGTATGTTTGCATAAAGTTTTATAATTAGATGACATACCGTCGGAGGACCGCGATCAATAACGCTTTCGTCTCCGAAAACAAATATGTTTACCGACGATTTTCAAATATTAACCTATATATGAGACCGATAAACTCACCTCGACGGGAAAACAGAAACTCTCTTAACTGGGTGTCCGCGGGACCTTCTACGATCCTCCCTAAAAAAGGATCGATATGACCCTAATACTATTCGATCATACCTGTTTGATATGGTACCCTCGGTGATTCTTGATGATGACGAACGTTCAGTGATGCTTGGTGTTTGACTAACAAATTAACTCACATTTTATTATAGACAACGTTATACTCATTTGTCTGCGAAAACATACCAAGACACAAAATAGTTCTTCCCGATAATAATCTGCAACTGAACTTGCAATGAGAAAAGAGAATATCCAATCACAAGAAGTCTCACCTTCGACCAAATGTATGTTGCATCCATTAACATCTCTTACAAGGCACCTGCGATCGCGAAAATTTATCGAGGAGGTCTTGGATTATAGAGCTTCACGAAGTTGAACAAGACAGATATACGAATATTCAAGCAATAACGATCACTTGAAACCACTGACCGGAGGTGGTAGGCTGATGATGTGCTTCGAAATCAACAATTACCAATTTCGCCGTGACTCCGCTACGACCGACTCTATTCCACATCCCAGCATTTATCTCAACAATTCAATATTCATTCTTCATCCTTCGCTATCAAATTTGTAACGATTATAGTATGTGACGTTTTCCTTGTATTCACTCATCTTCGACATCTACAGTAAAACGATTAGGTATACAAAATGTCAATGCATCCGACATGGATCACACAACTCCTTACACCAACTCTAACAGATTTGGGAAGCACCTATATTCAAACTCGCTCATGCTTTTCGCAAAACACCACCTACGCCCTCGACGTCGCTTCATATTCCATCGCCTTGATAATTTATCTAAAATTACGCGTCCAACTTCGACAAGTATATGGTTCAAACAGGGTGCCATGGTACGCTATTCCACTCTGTGATTGTTTTAAACTGATATTATTTGTCGTACTTGTTTACTTGCATAAACTAATACAGACATTACACTGAATCAATAATCGATGGTCATACGTTTCAAATTTATGGCCCGACTCGAGCGTACTCATACATATCTCTATGCAAACTCGATAACATTAGTTCCAACAGTGAGCAACATCCTTTACAATTCCCCGAGAGCGCAGATTACTGTTGGATATCTGGTTTTCCCAAGGTACCGATGCAACCTAGTGCAAGTACTGGGGCATCTCTGTCTTTCCGCTCAAGCCTATCGTAGATCAATCATCGAAATGGTTCGATACAACAATCATTGGCACGCGCCTGTCTACAAATTTAATTATACGGGTAGATGGATACGCCTTCTCAGTGTAACTTGTCATGGTGTAGCTAAATATGTCTCAAAATCATCTTACAATATTGAACATTCTCAAGATCATTTGAAACGTCGCCATAATCTGTTATCCCTGCCAATATCTATGTGCATAGTATGCACTTACAATGTATGCACTCACAACGTATGTACATCCAGGCAATGAACTATCATATAAAAAGCAAACTGTTATATATGATGTAAGGTAGCGGGCTTTGCCACGAACGTGGCCTTACAGCTTTATTGATTATATAATCACATCATGATAATAATTTGACCTCGTCACTCCATTATCATTGACACTATGGAGGAAAATCGAAGGATACGCGAGGTAAGTATT
>Ga0209006_10002778_pt1 | contig 15925 bp, 10 predicted proteins | sample JacPin_JW_Ref_O2_FD_188567 | JGI IMG/M metagenome (GOLD analysis project Ga0209006, IMG submission 188567) | Forest soil microbial communities from Algoma, Ontario, Canada - Jack Pine, Ontario site 1_JW_Ref_O2 (SPAdes) (version 2) | ecosystem: Environmental > Terrestrial > Soil > Boreal... | reverse complement strand
TGGGCAGCTCCACGATAAAACGAGCCCCGGTGGGCACGTTGTCCTCCACGCGAATGGTGGCTTCGTGATCCGCCAGGATGCGATTCACGATGGCGAGCCCTAGCCCCGTTCCCCGCCCCTTAGTGGAGAAATACGGCAGGAAGAGCTTTTCTTTGTCTTCGCGCGAAACGCCGCAGCCGGTATCGGCGATGATCAACTCCACCGCATCGTCTTCGGTGGACCGCGTCCCGATGTAGAGACGTTTCACCAGCGAATCCTGCATCGCCTCCGCCGCGTTATCCACCAGGTTCACCACCACGCGCTTGAATTGCTCGCGATCCACCTGCACCAAAGGAAGCACGGGAGCCAGATCTTTCTCCACGCCAATTCCGTCCAGGCGCCCCTCGAAAACGGAAACGGCGGTTTCCACAATTTGATTCAAATCCGAAGCCACCGGCTGGGCCGCCGGGAAGCGTGTGAACTGAGAAAACTCGTCCACCAGCGTGCGCACGCTTTCCACCTCGCGCGCGATAGTAGCCGAGCACTCCTGCAGAATGCGCCGCGTGTCGGCGGTCTGCTCGGCGCGCCCCAGCTGCCGCGCGATGCGGTCCGCGCACAACGCGATCGGCGTGAGCGGATTCTTGATTTCATGCGCCACCCGGCGCGCCACTTCATGCCAGGCCGCGGCCTTCTGGGCGCGCAACAGCTCGCTGGTATCTTCCACCACCAGGACGAATCCGGAGCTGCGCCGCTCATCCAGCGCGGCCACGGTGAGCGCCAGTTGCAGCAGGCGCCGCTCGGCTTTGTATTCGATCTGCGTGCGCGCTACCGCGGTGCGCCGCGCGCGATTCATCAGGTAACGGATCTCCGCGGTGTCTTCGCGCGAGAACAGGTCGCTCAAACGCGCCGCCCGCGCCACTTGTTCCTCCGGAAAAATATCCAGCAGCGCGCGGTTCACGCGTTGGATGCGGCCGTCTGAAGTCAGTGAAATGACGCCCGTGGGAATGCTCTCGAGAATCGCTTCGGTGAATCGCCGCCGCGCTTCCAGCTCTTTACTGTTGGTTTCCAGCGCCTCCGTCATTTCATTGAACGCGCGCACCAGCGTAGCCATTTCGTCGATGGCGTCCACGCGCACGCGATAGTTCAAATTGCCTTTGCGAATCTGCTCGGCCGCCCGCAGCAGCGCCGTGATGGGCGTGCTGATCTGTCCAGCCATGTAGCGCGCAATCCAGATGGCGAAGAAAAGAATAAACAGCGTGATCAGAGACAACAGCAGCAGATACAAACGGCGAAAGGCCTTCTTGTCCATGGACAGGCGATTGTAGTCCGCCACCGCCTGGCTGATCTGGCGCTGCTTGGCGGCCAGGTCCAGCGGCATCCGGGCGGAAAGAACCAGCTGGCCCTCGTCCGTCTGCACGCTGGATTGGTAGAGTTCGCTTTGGCGCGCGTCGGAAACCGAACACAGCATCCTGCGCCCGCCGTCGGGGCGTTCGATCTCCGCCTTTTCGATCTGGTTCTCCTGGCAGAAGCGCTCGTAAAAATCGGCGCTCTGGGCCGGCTGAGAGGCCAGCCAATGAGCCTGCGCGGTGAGTTTGTCGCCCACTTCTTGATGCAGCGCATTGGCGATCTGCACCAGATCGATATTCATGGTCTGCGCCGGCTGGCTGAACCATTTGTCCAGGTTCCGATTGAGCACCGACACGCTCCACAGCACCAGGAAGATTACCGGCAACACGCTGAGCGCCAGCGCGCCGCCGATCAGCTTGCTCTTGATGTGCGAGCCCGGACGGTTGGTCTGCCGTTCGATGTACAGCTTTACTACGGTGCGGAACAGCATGAAGCCCAGCGTCACGGTGAAAATAAAAATCAGCGTGGAGACGGCCCAGAACAAGTAAGTCTGCTGGATGTTGGAAGGCGCGGGAGCCACCGTGCCCAGGTTGAAGGAGCCCTGCAAAACCACCAGCGACGCCAAGATGGCGAGCAGCACCACCGCCGACCCGAACATCACTCTTTTGCGCATGTTCTTACAAAAAACGTCCTGTTCGAATTATAGGAGTTGGAGCACGCCAGCGGGGAGCGGAGTGCCGGGCCTTATCGGCTGGAGCAGTTTGCTTCACTAGCACCACCTCCGCGCAGTGCTCACTCCCGTTTTTAGAAGAATCGGCCTTCCGCTTCTACCGGAATCCGTATAAGAAATTGCCCAGCAAAACCGTAAACCTATGGTAATCAATTAGCGAGTTTGTTATTCTGCCAAGAGTAAGTTTGGTACCGGGAATGCTTACTTGGTACGTTCTTAACAAGCCCCAGCCTTAGTTTGTCTGGGCGTCTTGTTTTTCTTCAGTACAACGGGGACTTAGCGCTGACGCGCCGGGGGCCGTAACAAATGAAAGTTTACGCACAGGAGCATAAAATGACCAAGATTCTTACCCGAACTCTGATCGATGCGGACAAGCGTGATGTTCTGTCCCGTAGCTCACAAATGCTGCGGAAATCGCTGCTGCTCTTTTTTGGCCTTTGGCTAGTTACCGCGCTGCTGTCAGCCCAATCGATCACCTCGGGCGATGTCGCGGGAAACGTGACCGATCCAACGGGGGCTGCCGTGCCTGGCGCCACGGTAACTCTAACCAACGCCGCCACCAACGGTTCTCAAAAAGTAACTACCAATGGTGACGGAAGCTATCGCTTCGCGTTTGTCTCGGCGGGCACCTATAATCTCACCGTCACCGCCAGTGGTTTTCAAACCCAGCAACATCCCGCGATCAGCGTGACGCCGGGGCAGCCTACGCCGGTGAACGTACAGCTCGCGGTGGCAGGAGCTTCCCAAACCGTGGACGTGGTAGAAGCGGCGACCGCCCTTCAAACCGAGAATGCCGATGTGGCCACGGGGTTCAGTCAGAACATGATTGAGAACTTGCCCAACCCAGGCGGCGATCTTACCTATATTGCGCAAACCGCGCCCGGCGTGGTGATGAACACCCAAGAGGGCTACGGAAATTTTTCGGCCAACGGCATGCCGGGTACATCCAACCTGTTCACCGTCAATGGCCAGAATTACAACGATCCTTTCTTGAGCCTCAACGATAGCGGCGCTTCCAACTTGTTGCTGGGCGCCAACGATATCTCGGAGGCGAATGTCATCAACAACGCTTACTCCGCGCAATACGGCCAGTATGCTGGTACGCAGGTTGCCTATATTACGAAGTCGGGCACCAACCAGTGGCATGGAGACGGAGTTTACAACTGGAACGGGCGAGCGCTCAACGCCAACCAGTTCTTCGCGAATGAGTCGGGTTTGGGCAGGCCCTTCAATAACTTCAACCAGGGCGCGACCGATTTTAACGGTCCCATCTGGAAGAACCACACCTTCTTCGACGTGGATTATGAAGTGCTTCGCAATTTCCTGCCGACATCGGCCGGCCTGGATCTGATTCCCAGCCAACAATTTCAGGCGGCAACGCTGGCTAATCTGCAGTCCAACGGCAATAGCGCCGAGATCCCCTTCTATCAGCAGGCTTTCAAGATTTACAACACCGCGGCCGCCGGCGCAACGCCGGTAACATCGGATGGCGATGGAGGTTGCGGCGGCCTGACCTTCACAGGCCTGGCGGCCGGCGCTCCTTGCGCCCTCCAGTTCCGCGCAACGCCTCCGAATCTGAATCATGAATATCTGTGGTCCGCCCGTGTCGACCACACTTTCGGCAATTCGGACCACGGCTACATCCGCGTCCTGCGCGACAACGGTTTCCAGCCTACCTACACCAGCCCGTTTGGATCCACATTTAACGAACAGAGTCTGCAGCCCGAAATGTCCGCCCAGGTTTCTGAAATTCACACCTTCGGACCCAATACGGTGAACCAGCTCGGCGGCTCGGTCCTTTTCTATGCAGCGATTTTCGGGCCCTCCGATCCGAGCGGCCAGTTGAACGCCCTGCCGACCTTCTTAACGTTTTCGGGAAGTCCGTTTACGTCGATCGGCGCCTTGGGATCGCCCGGCGGTTACGAATATCCGCAAGGACGCCGCGTGTTCCAGTATCAACTCACCGACGACCTTTCCCATATCGCTGGGAAACACACCTTCCGGGTCGGCGTAAGCTGGCTGCACGATACCCTCACGGACGAAGCTTTTCAACAGAATACTCATGGGTTCATCACGACCAATCTGACCGACTTCTACAACGGCGGTGGACCGGACACTTCGGTAAGTCAAGCTTTTCCGTCCTCACCCGAAGCGGGCTACCGTTTCAACACCCTAGCCGGCTACGTAGCGGATGACTGGAAGGCCACCGATCGCCTTACAATTTCCTTGAACTTCCGCCTGGAGCATTATGCCAATCCGACCTGCGATTCGGATTGCTTCTCCCATATGTCTTCAACGTTCACTGGCGCGGCCGATCCCAACGCGCTCACCACGCCGTACAATCAGATGATCATTGGCAACCAGCATAATGCGTTCCAAAACACGCAGGCCGTGGTCTATGAGCCCCGCCTCGGGATCGCCTGGAGGCCGTTCCACAGCGACAAGACGGTAATCCGGACCGGAGCTGGGATTTTCGCCGACGAGCTGGAAGGCCAACTCGCGGAGCAAGCCGCGCTGGATCCCCCGAACCTGGTCAATTTCACGATTGGTGGACTTCCCAACGCTCCACTAGCCCCCGGCGTTGCGGGCAGCCTTTTCTCAGTGGCTTCGGCGTCTAATGCCGCTTTCCTTTCGCAATTCAAGAACGGCGGGAGTTTCAATTCCATCTCCGCGGCCGTGCCGGCATTTGCGGCGCCCAACTACTATAACTTCCCGACCAAAATGAATCAGCCCACCTATTACAAGTGGAACTTCGAAATCGAGCAATCGATCGGCGCGAAGATGATTTTGTCGGTGAACTATAACGGAATGCACGGTATCCACATTCCCGTGCCGGATGGCGGACTCAACGCCTACTGCCCGCCGAGCGTTTGCACCAACGGTTTCGTAGGGTTGCCGTCCGCTCCTCCCAATCCCGCGTTCGCCACGGTTACCCAGCTCATCCAGGCTGGCACTGCGAATTACAATGGCCTCACCATCAGCTTGCAGCGCCGTCTTTCCGCGGGTCTGACCTTTAACCTGAACTATACCTGGAGCCACGCTCTGGACGATATCTCCAACGGCGGGTCGGGTGAACCCTTCGGCGCTCTGGTCACCAACGAAAGCATTACCGAGCCGCAGAATCCTTTCAACATCCGCGGCGACTACGGAAACGCGGATTACGATGTCCGCCACTATCTCAGCGCCAGCTTCGTCTACAGCGACATGTTCCGCCATTCCGGTTTCAAGTGGGGCCCGAACCAGGTTTTCGGAGGCTGGACGCTTTCCAGCAACTGGTTCCTGCGTAGCGGAGTGCCGATGAGCATCGTCGACAACGCCTCGTCCGGTACGCTGTATGGATACAACTATGGCGGATACGGAGCAATCTTCGCCTCGCCGAACGGGTATGTCTCACAAAGCTGCCCCAACGCGGTGAACACCCCCTGCATGACCACTTCGCAATTTGCCCCGAGCGTGGGTGTGACCGGTGTTCCTACCGGCTTTGGCACCATGGGCCGCAATTCGGTTTACGGACCGCACTTCTTCGACGTGGACATCGCTCTGACGAAGGACATCCGGATTAAGGAGCGTCTCATGTTCTCGTTCGGCGCACAGGCGTACAACGCTTTCAATCACGTGAACTTCGACAATCCAGTGGGTGATATCTCCAACCCGAACTTCGGTTCCAGCATCAACGCCGTTGGACCGCCCACCAGCATTTTGGGTTCATTCGTCGGTGCGGGCAACTCGCCCCGCTTCCTCGAACTCAGGACCATCCTGCGCTTCTAAAGCAGCGATTCTGAGCTAGTCAAAAAACGGGCGGTGCCGGGATTTTCCTGGCGCCGCCCGTTTTCTTTTTCAGGGCCCGCGCTTTATGGATGACTGGATAAAGACCTCTAAGTATTCCATTTTCAATAGCTTAAGAGCGTACAATTTCCGTTAAAGTAACAGTTACAACCATCGCCTTTTGAGCAGTTTGGAAACAGGCTCAAAAATGGCCGATCTCGTGCATCCCACGCCGCAGCATCTGCTTCAGCAGTTCATCCTTATCCGGGAGAAATCTATGTTGCGAAACTCATTGCTGCTTTTGACCGCGCTTGCGCTTCTCGTTACATTCCAGACGCAAGCCTTCGCCCAGTCGATCACCTCTGGCGATGTCACGGGAAACGTGACCGATCCTAGCGGGGCCGCCGTACCCGGCGCCACCGTGACTTTGACGAACGTCGCCACTAACTCAGCGCAGAAATCGACTACCAATGGGAGCGGTGAGTACCGGTTTGCGTTCATCCCACCGGGCACTTATAAGGTTGATGCGAGCGCCACCGGCTTTCAGACCCAGAACCGTCCGGGAGTGGTTGTGCTCGCTGGGCAACCGACCACCGTCAATCTTCAACTAACAGTTTCGAGCGCCTCGCAAACTGTGGACGTGGTGGAGGCTGCTTCCGCGCTTCAGACCGAGAACGCCGACGTCTCTTCCGGTGTCTCGACGGAAATGATTGACAACCTTCCCAATCCTGGCGGCGACCTCACCTATTACGCCCAGACCACGCCAGGCGTAGTCATGAACACCCAATCCGGCTACGGAAATTTCTCCTCGAGCGGCATGCCGGGTATTTCCAACCTGTTCACCATCGACGGCATGAACTTCAACGATCCGTTCCTGAGCCTCAACAACAGCGGCGCTTCTAACCTCATGCTGGGCTCCAACGACGTCTCTGAGGCCAATGTCATCAGCAATGCGTACTCGGGTCAGTATGGTCAATACGCGGGAGCGCAGGTGACCTACATCACCAAGTCGGGCAGCAACCAGTTTCACGGCGATGCCACCTATAACTGGAACGGCCGCGCCATGAACAGCAACCAGTATTTCCTGAATCAATCCGGAGAGCCGACGCCCTTCAATAACTTCAACCAGTGGGCGACTGGCTTCAACGGCCCGATCATCAAGAACCGCACCTTCTTCGATGTCGATTACGAAGGGGTTCGCAGCCTGCAGCCGTCGAGCGCTGTGCTGAACCTCATTCCGAGCCCGCAGTTTCAAGCCGCCACGCTGCAAAACCTGACGGCCAACGGCAATGCCGCCGAGATTCCGTTCTATCAGCAAGCCTTCAAGATCTACAACAGCGCTACCGGGGCGACGCCGGTCGCAGGCGGCGGGTGCGGAAGCTTTACGTCAACCTTGCTGGGCGGCGCGCCCTGCGAGTATCAATTCAGGACCGCGCCTACAAGTCTGTTAAGGGAATACCAGTGGGCAGCTCGTGTCGATCACATTTTCAGTGACAAGGACCGGGGCTATATCCGGGTATTCCGCGACAATGGCTTCCAGCCCACCTACACCAGCGCGTTTGGTCCCACCTTTAATGTGTCGAGCACGCAGCCGCAAATGGCCGGCCAGGTCTCCGAGACTCACACCTTCGGGCCGAACGCCGTGAATCAGTTGAGCGGCTCGGTGCTATTCTACGCAGCTATCTTCACCCCCGCTGATTCCAGCGGCGCTTTGTCAGCTCTGCCTACCTTCCTCAACTTTACGGACGGCGAATTCGTGCCGATAGGCGCCCAGGCAGAGAGCACCGACCCGAACGCCGTTTTCCCCAATGGCCGGCGCGTGTTTCAATATCAGCTCCTGGACGATTTCTCGATCATCAAGGGCAGACATACGTTCCGCCTCGGCTTTAGCTGGCTGCATCAGACCGTCAGCGATTTTGACTTCTCCTCCCTGGCCGGTCTCTTGCATGGAACCGTGAATACGAACATATCCGACTTCTATAATGGAGGCGGGTCGAGTTCCTACCTGATTCAGGGCTTTCCTTCTTCCCCGGAAGCCGGTATTCGCTTCAACACCCGCGCCGGGTATGTCGCCGACGATTGGAAGGCCACCGACCGGTTGACCATTTCCTTGAATCTCCGGTTCGAGAACTATGCCAATCCGACTTGCGACCAGAATTGCTTCACGCGTCTGGCAACGCAGCCCACCTTGCTCCAGGATCCGGGCGCGGTAAACGTGCCTTACAACCAAATGATCCTTTCCGGCCAGCATAGCCCTTATGCGAACACCAAAACGATCGTCCCGGAGCCCCGCATTGGAATCGCCTGGAGACCCTTCAAGAGCGACAAGACCGTTATTCGCACTGGAGCCGGAATCTTTGCCGATAACCTGCCGGGCGGTTTGGCCGAATTCGCAGCCTTCAATCCTCCGCAAACTTTGACCGCCATCGTGGGAGCGCCGGTCTTAGCTCCTGGTGTTCCGAACAGCCCGTTTACCGCAGCCTCGAATGAAAATCAGGCCTTGCTCACAGGCTTTAAGTCCGGTGGAAGCTTCAACTCGCTCTCGGCGGCAGTGCCCGGCTTTTCGGCGCCAACCTTCTACAACTTCCCCAGCACGTTCATGCAGCCCACCTATTACAAGTGGAACTTCGAAATTGAGCAGTCCATCGGAGCCAAGATGGTGCTGACGGTGAACTATCAAGGCATGCATGGCGTGCATCTCCCGCTCGCCAATTTCGCAATCAACGCTTATTGTCCCCCCAACGTGGCGGGCAGCCCCTGTCCCAACGGATTCGCCGGTTTACCGGCAACACCTGCCAACCCGGCGCTTGGAACCATAGAGCAATACACCAACGCCGGCATCTCAAACTACAACGGGCTGACGGTCAGCTTGCAGCGCCGTCTGTCGGCCGGTCTCACCTTCACCGTCAATTACACCTGGAGCCACAATTTGGATGATGTTTCCAACGGCGGCATCGCCAATGAGTACTACGCCGCGAACGCAACCAACCTCAGCGTCACAACCCCGCAGATCCCGTATGACCTGGCGGCCAATTACGGCAATGCGGACTACGATGTTCGTCATTACTTGAGCGCCAACTTCGTGCTCTCCGACATGTTCCGCCACACCGGCTTCAAGTGGGGACCCAACGCCGTCTTCGGCGGCTGGACTCTTTCGAGCAACTGGTTCTTGCGCAGCGGTTTGCCCTATAACGTGATAGACGGCGCCGCGGAAGGTGCACTTGCCTCTTACAACAACGCCACTGCCACCATTTACGCCACGCCGCTCGGCTATATTCCCACCAGCTGCACCAATGGCGTGAACTCGCCCTGCATCACGGCTTCGCAGTTTGAACCCGGCTTCGCCTCCACCGGTGTCATCAACGGATTCGGCACCATGGGCCGCAATCAGCTGTATGGTCCGCATTTCTTCAACGTGGACATGTCCATCATGAAGAGCGTCCGGCTCAAGGAACGGCTCTCGTTGTCGTTCGGCGCTTCCTTCTACAACCTGCTCAACCATCCGAACTTCGACAACCCGGTGGACAACCTCGCCAGCCCCGAGTTCGGCTCGGTAATCAACACGGTTTCACCCCCCACCAGCATTTTGGGTTCGTTCCTCGGAGCGGGCGGCTCGCCGCGCTTCATCGAAATCAAGGGCGTTATTCGGTTCTAAGAACAAGAGCAGTAACGGGCGGCGCGGAGAATTAGTTCTTCGCGCCGCCTTTTTTTTCGCCCGGCGCGTAGTAACCCCGCCTTACCGACACCCGCATGCCCCCTGTTTGCACTCTCACGGACAGCTTGCGGAACTTGCCATCGTGCTCCTGGTTGATGGGCACGTAACCGATGGCATACTGGCTGCGCAATTCGTCTTCGATCGATTGGTAAATCTCGCCCAGCGATTTCCTCCGCTTGCCCGCATCAAACATTCGTCCACCCGTGGGCTCCGCCAGGCCCTTCAGAAATTCGCAGCCGAAGAATTTTTGGTCGTAGCAGATTCCATACACGATCGTATTGCTGGCTTGCACCGCTTCCAGCGCCTCCTCCATGTGCATCCGGCTGCCGTTGTCCAGGCCGTCGGAAATAATCACCATGGCTTTGCGGCCGGGCGCGCTCTGCAATTTGCCATCGGCGGTTTGATACACCGCGTCGTAGAGCAGCGTGCCCGGCATGGGTTGCCCAATGGCGGGCAGGCCGCGGAACGGAATCGCATGGAGTTGGGCCAGCGCGCCGCGCAGACGGATGGTAGACGAAGTGAAATCCTGCCACAGCACCAGTGTGCTGGAGAAGCCCAGCAGCAGCGCGTGGTCCGTTGGCCGGAGAACAACGTCGAAGAATCTCCCCGCCGCCTCGCGTTCCGCATCCAGGGACTCGCGCACGCTGCCGCTGACATCCATCAGCATGGCCACGGTCAACGGCAGATCCGTGTCGCGAGTAAAATAGCGGATCTCCTGCTTGCGGCCGTCTTCGCGGATCTCGAAATCTTCCTTGCGCAGATTCGTGACTAAGCCGCCGCGCTTGTCCGACACGGTGCACAGGACGTTCACCACGTCCACGTCCACGCGGATAGGAGCCGGATTTGCGTCCGGTGCTTGAGCGAACGCCCGCGCCGAGCAGGCCAGCAACGCCAAACTAGGGATTATTTTCAAGCGTGTTGTAATCGTACTTCATCAGCTTGAAAATCGGCTCACGGCTTTTTTCACTGCTTCGGACCATTATCCGGCGAGCCCGCGAACAGCTTCCGCCCATCCGGCGTGGTAATCTGGCGCGCGGCCAAAGTATGCGAGCCGTCTTTCGCCACAAATCCATGCACTGCGATGGCGTCGCCCGGCTTCACCGTATCCCGGCGCCAGCCGCCGCGATACAAAACATTGGGCGGCCCGGTTTCCAAGCCCCAATTCGCGACCGTGCCATCGTCGGACTTTACGTCAATATAAATCCAGGAGTGCGGATTCACCCAGTCGACTTTCGTGACCGTTCCCGCCAGATCCATCGGCTTGCTGCCGTCGAACTCGGCCGCGAAGGAGTGATGCGCCAGCAGGGGCGCCACCGCCAAGCCCAGCCCCACGGTCGCTGCCAGAGCGAAAACCAACGTTGTTCGCATGGAAAATCCTTACCAGTCATTTCTATCACGATTCTTAATATGACTGCAGAACCGCGCCATCGGCCAACTCCACCCGCGTGCAGCGCATCCGCGGCGAGCCGTCTTTGGCGCGCGCGCCGGAGCAAAGCACTGTATCGCCTGGCTTCACACTATCTTTCGACCAGCCCACGCGCTCCAGCATGTTAGGGCTCGCTACTTCAATGACCCAATGCTCCACCGTGCCCTCGGCGCTCATCGCATCCAGATAAATATGCGCGTGCGGATTAGACCACTCAAAGCGAGTGACAACGCCGGCCGCGCTGGCAGGATGCTTCAGATCGTAATCGGCGGTCGAATGATGCGCCAGCAGCGCGGGCACAATGAGCAGGGCCGCAAATAGCCGTGGCATAATCACAGTTTGGCTCACATTCTTCCACTCAAACAAGCGATCCAGGAAATGGTTCGCGACGGTGATGTGGTGGCTCTCGAAGGTTTCACGCATCTGATTCCTTTCGCCGCCGGACACGAAATCATCCGTCAAGGCCGCCGCGATTTGACGCTCATCCGCATGACGCCGGACCTGATTTACGATCAACTGATTGGGTCGGGCTGCGCGTCGAAATTGATTTTTTCCTGGGGCGGCAATCCGGGCGTTGGCTCGCTGCATCGATTGCGCGATGCAGTGGAGCAAGGCTGGCCCGTGCCTCTTGCGCTTGAAGAGAACGCACATGCCGGGATGGCGGCCGCGTATGCCGCCGGCGCGTCGCACTTGCCCTTCGGCGTGCTGCGCGGATTTCTGGGAACCGATCTTCCCAAGTACAACCGCGTGAAGTTCATTGAATGTCCCTTCACCGGTGAGAAGCTGGCGGCGATCCCCGCCATTCGTCCGGACGTTACGGTTATTCATGCGCAGAAGGCGGATCGAAAAGGGAACGTGCTGATGTGGGGTGTGATCGGCGTGCAAAAGGAAGCGGTGCTCGCGGCCAAACGTGTCATCGTCACCGTGGAAGAGATTGTCGATCAGCTCAATGCGCCGCCCAACGCCGTGGTGCTGCCTTCCTGGGTAGTGGGCGCGGTGAGCGAAGTGAAGGGCGGAGCGTTTCCATCCTACGCGCAGGGTTATTATCCACGCAACAACGCCTTCTACAAACAATGGGACCCCATCGCGCGCGAGCGCGAAACCTTCCAAGCCTGGATGCAGCGCCACGTGCTGGGCACCCAGGATTTCGATGAATTCAAGCGCAGTCTGGAAACGGCGGTAACCCATGTCTGAGAGCAAATACTCCGCCGATGAAATGATGACCATCGCCGCGGCGCGCATGATCCGCAACGGCGCGTCGTGCTTCGTGGGCATCGGGCTGCCGAGCGCGGCGGCCAACCTGGCGCGGCTCACGCATGCGCCGGATACGGTGTTGATTTACGAATCGGGCTGCATCGGCACCAAGCCCACGGTGCTGCCGCTTTCCATTGGCGACGGCGAGCTTTCAGAAACCGCGGACGCCGTGGTTTCCATCCCCGAGATTTTCGCCTACTGGCTACAAGGCGGCCGTATCGATCTTGGATTTCTGGGGGCTGCGCAGATCGATCGCTTTGCCAACATAAATACCACGGTGATCGGCGATTACTACAAGCCTTCGGTGCGCCTGCCCGGCGCGGGCGGAGCGCCGGAGATAGCGGCATCGTCCAAAGAGGTGCTGATTACGCTGCGTCAAAACAAGCGCGCGTTCATCGAGAAGCTGGATTTCGTCACATCGGGCGGTCATTTCACTGGCGGCGATAGCCGGGCGAAAATGAATCTGCCCGGCAAGGGTCCCACGGCGGTGATCACCGATCTGGGAATCATGACTCCCGATGAGACCACCAAGGAACTTACACTAACCAGCCTGCATCCCGGAGTAACCGTCGAAAAAGCGATCGAGTCCACCGGTTGGGCGCTGAAGGTTGCGCCGCAGCTGGCCACCACGGAGCCCCCTACGGAAACCGAGCTACGCGTGCTGCGCGATTTGAACGAACGCACTGCGCGCGCCCACGCCGGACAGGCCTGATGTTGTCCTTCGCCTACGACATGCTGCCGTCGCGCGTCGTATTCGGCGTCGGCTGCCTGGAGAAATTGCCTGAAGAAATCGAGCGGCTAGGCGCGCATCGCGCGCTGGTGTTGTCCACGCCCGAGCAGCGCAAGGAAGGCCAGCAGATGGTGGATCGCTTGGGGGCGCGCGCTGTCGGATTGTTCGACCGAGCGGTGATGCACGTGCCCATCGATATTGCCGAGCAGGCGCGAGAGCAAGCCCAAACGCTGGGCGCGGATTGCTGCGTCGCAGTGGGAGGCGGATCGACAACAGGCCTGGCGAAAGCCATCGCGCTGGTATCCACGCTGCCGATTTTATCGATCCCAACCACCTATGCCGGATCGGAGATGACGCCCATCTGGGGCATCACCGAAAACGGCTTAAAGAAGACGGGCCGTGATCCGCGCGTGCTTCCGAAAACGGTGCTCTACGATCCTACGCTCACCGTCAGCATGCCGCCCATGCTGTCGGCCACTAGCGGCATGAACTCGATCGCACACTGCGTGGAAGCGTTGTATTCCAAAGACGCCAACCCGATCGTCTCCATGATGGCCGAGGAAGGCATCCGGGCCCTGGCCGCAGGACTGCCCGTAGTGGTGAAGGAGCCCACGAATCTGGAAGCTCGCTCCAACGCGCTCTATGGAGCGTGGCTGGGAGGAATTTCGCTAGGCGCGGTGGGGATGGCTCTGCATCACAAGCTGTGCCACACTCTCGGCGGAACATTTAATTTGCCGCACGCCGAGACGCACACGGTAGTGTTGCCGCACGCCACCGCATATACCGCGCCTGCCACCGCTGAAGCCATGTCGCGCATTGCACGGGCGCTTGGCGCGTCGTCGGCAGCGCAAGGGCTGTACGATCTGGCGGCTTCGCTCGGCGCGCCAACATCGCTCGCGGCGCTGGGGCTCAATGCAAGCGATCTCGACAGAGCCGCCGATATCGCAGTGCAGAACCCTTACTATAATCCGCGCCCCATCACACGCGAAGGCATCCGGGCACTACTTCAGGATGCCTTCGAAGGTAAGAGGCCGTCCGGATAGACCACTACCGCCTCCAGCCGCGGCCGTAGTAACCACGTCCGTAGTAGCGTGGACCGTAGTAGCGTGGCGCAACCCAGCGAGGACCGTAATAAGCACGGGCACCCCAATAGGGCGCGGGCGCAACGTAAGCAGGCCGCGGAGCATAGTATCCATAAGCCGGGCCGACTCCAACGCCGACGCCGACTCCACCCACCCCAACTCCAATTGCGACGCGCGGTGCAGCGAATGCCGCACTGCCAACCAGGAACAAGAGAGCAAGCAATTTGGTTTTCATGATCTTTCTCCTTACACGCCTTATATAGGCAAGCATCGTGCCAACGGGGATCACCTGTGGAATATTCAACATGCGCGCGACTCCCGCTCATCGGGCATGGCCCATTACCACCAAGGGGATTGATTACAGCCAAAGGGTGCGGCCTTAGTACAAAGGTCTATCAGGGATACTAAGAATCCATATAAGCTCTCCACCCGATTGGGACTGCGCAAACCCCCGCCTTAGAATGCAGTAGGACCATGAACGCAGGTACGCTTCCCTCCAAACAAAATAAGACTCAGTACTCCGAAGCGGAGGCAGCTCAGGAGTTGGGTATAACGGTAGAGCAGCTGCGCGTCCTGATTCGCAGGCACATCGCTCAAACCGATGAAGACCTGAATCACATCGCGATCGCAACGTTCCATCCATCGGATCTGCTGGTTCTCAAGCTCCTAGCCGGCTCCCCCACCGAATAGTCTTTCGCGCTTCGTTTCATTCCGCCGATTGGGAACAACGGGCTTGGTTTTTGTCTTATCGGCGTTCATCCGCGTTCATCAGCGGCCAAATAGCCTTTCCGCATGCTTACGCATGGCGGTTCAGTTACCGGGACGGGATACCGGGGCAAGCCTTCATTGCTACCATGCTGGGTATGGCTAAGCTTGGATTTCTTGGATTGGGTCTTATGGGCTATCCGATGGCGCGCAACCTGGCGCGCGCCGGTCACCAGGTGGCGGCATGGTCGCACACCGGCGCCAAAGCCCAGCAGCTGGCATCTGAAGAAAAAGCGATCGCTTGCGCTACTCCCAAGCAGGTGGCTGAACAGTCCGATTTTGTGTTCGCCTGCGTGGGCGACACCCGCATGTCCGAGGAAGTATTCACCGGGCCGAACGGCGTCCTGGAAGGCGCTAAGGCGGGCACGGTAGCTGCGGACGCCAGCACCATCTCGCCCACCGCCAGCCGGGGCATCGGCCAGAAGCTCGCCGCCAAGGGCATTCACTTCCTGGACGCGCCTTGCACTGGATCCACTCCCGGAGCGATCAACGCCACCCTCACCTTCATGGTGGGCGGCGATCAGGACGTCTTCGAAAAAACGAAGCCATATCTGGAAGCCATGGGCAAACAGTTCTACTATTGCGGAGGGCCGGGGCTAGGGCTGCAGGCCAAGCTCACCCAGAATCTGATCCTCGCTAACCTGATGCAAGCATTCAATGAAGGATTAGTGCTCAGCACCAAGGGGGGAATCCAACCGGATCTGATGCTCGACATCCTGAACAACAGCGCGGCCAAGTCCGGATTGATCTCGTTCAAGGCCCCTTTCGTTTTTAGAAGGGACTTCACCACGAATTTTTCCACAAAGTGGATGCACAAGGACATCGGACTGGCGCTCGGGTCAGCCCAGGAATTAGGGTTACCCATGCCGTTAACCAGCCTGACCGAACAGGTGTTTCAAGCTGCAATTGCAGAGGGTTACGGGGAAGACGACCTTTGTTCCACCATCCGCGTGATGGAACACTGGGCCGGTATCGAAGTCAAGGGAAAATAAAAATACAGAAAACTGTTGCGTTCCAAGAAATCATATATTAGTATTGGAATTAAGCCGGGGAGGCAACTCCCACCAAAGCGAGACTAACCTCATTAAAGACCCCTGAAGCAATCCTCCCCGGCGCCCGAAAGGGTTTGGGT
>Ga0209006_10002776_pt1 | contig 15928 bp, 9 predicted proteins | sample JacPin_JW_Ref_O2_FD_188567 | JGI IMG/M metagenome (GOLD analysis project Ga0209006, IMG submission 188567) | Forest soil microbial communities from Algoma, Ontario, Canada - Jack Pine, Ontario site 1_JW_Ref_O2 (SPAdes) (version 2) | ecosystem: Environmental > Terrestrial > Soil > Boreal... | reverse complement strand
ATCGTGGCTGCCATGGCGCGCAAGCAGCCAGTACGCACTTACACCATCACTTTCCCCGCAAAATATCGTATCGGCGAGTCCACCATCGACAATCCTGCCGTGCCCCAGCGTCTCGCCGCGAAGTTAGGTTGCGAGCACCACGAAATTATCGTCGAGCCCGACGTGGTTGGTCTCTTACCGAATTTAACCTGGCACATGGACGAGCCCACCGCCGATCCCGCAATCATCGCCGCCTACCTGGTTTGTCGCGAAGCGCGAAAGCAGGCGACTGTTCTCTTATCCGGCGTTGGCGGAGACGAAATTTTTGCCGGATATCGTAAGCATGCCGCCAGCGCCTGGGCCGAAGAGTATCGTCGGGTGCCGGCTTTCGCTCGTTCCGCCGCCGAACGCGCTGTAATCGGACTGCCCGCGCTGCGCGGAACCTCCATGAAAGGTTCAGTTCGTCTAGCGAAAAAAATGGCCCGTAGCGCCGCTCTTGACCCATCCGAAGCCTTCATCAGAAATGGCACCTACTTCGACGCTGAACAGAAATTGGATTTATATACCAGAGAATCGCGTCAGGCGATCAACGGAAATTCCGCGAGCCAGCATAATGCCGCTTTCGACAAAGTGAAACACGCGAATTTTCTCAATCAGATGCTTTACCTGGACACCAAAATTTTCATGACCACCCTGAATCTTACCTACAACGACAAAATGAGCATGGCGTCATCCGTCGAGGTCCGTGTGCCCTTTCTCGATCGCGAACTCGCCGAATTCGTCGCCTGGAACGTGAGCCCGCAATCAAAGCTGAAAGGGAAGTGGCGTCCCGTGACCAAACATATCTTCCGCGAAGCGATGCGCAGCATGTTGCTCGAAGAAGTCATGCGCCAGCCCAAAGCCGGATTCGCCGCGCCCATCGATTACTGGCTGGCCCACGATTTGCGTCCCATGGTCGACGATCTTTTGTCAGAGACTCAAGTCCGCAAGCGTGGATTATTTCGACCCGAAGTTGTGCGGCGCTATGTCGAAGAACACCGCCGGGGCGCGCAAGATTGGTCCATGCAAATCTGGCAATTGCTGACACTCGAAATTTGGATGCAATTGTTTCACGATGGCGGAGCCCGCTCCTTCGCGCAACATCAAATCGATGCCCAGCAACTGGCGACTGCTTGAGCCGGATCCCGGATCCCGCAAGCATGCAATAAAAATAAAAATGACCAGCCCCGAGTCCGCTTCCCAGCGAAAATCAATCTTAACCAGCGCCGCCCGAGCGCTGAGCGAAGCTACAGGTCTGCTGCGCGCGCCACAACGTGCGATTCCGTTATTTTCCAGGCTCGCGTCCGACCAACTGCGTACCACCGTCAGCCATCGCCATCTTTATTCCTACGCCTCCACCACAGTTCCCACCGAAAACGCCCTTCGTTCCCTCATCGAGTGGATTCTCCAGGCACAAAAAGCCGACGGCGGCATCGCAGCCTACTACAGTCTCCTCACCGGATACTCCAATTCCTATCCCGAAGTAACCGGCTACATCATTCCCACCCTCTACGACTTTGCCCGCAACCCCGAAAGCGCCACCGGCACGCAAACCGCCGGCGAAATAAACTCGAGCGCAGAAAAAGCTCGCGAAGCCGCTGACCGCGCCACCCATTGGCTTTACTCGCTGCAATTGCCGACCGGCGCTTTTCCCGGAGGCCTCCACGGCCAAGCCGTCAAACCCAGTCCGTCCATATTCAACACCGGCCAGATCTTGCAAGGTTTGGTGCGTGCCCACATCGAAACCGGCAGCGCAGAAAGTCTCAAACGCGCCGTGGCCGTCGGCGACTGGCTCGCTGCCATCCAGTTACCCGATGGTTCCTGGTCCGGAGAAGCCGCCTATCAAGGCACCCCCCACACCTACTACAGCATGGTTTCATGGGCCTTGGCGCAGCTAGCCGCGGTCACGCGAAATCCGCAGCACTCCGCTGCCGCTGACAAGAATATCGATTGGGTACTCGAACAAGTAAAGCCCAGCGGTTGGTTTGATGGAATCAATCTGCGCAGCCATCCCACCTACCTCCACTTCGTCGCATACGTAATCCAGGGCACGCTCGAATCTGGAATCCTGCATCAGCGCACCGATGCAGTCCAGGCAGCCGCGAAGGCCGCGTGGGTTCTCCTCCGCAAATTCGAAACTCACAAGCGTCTTGCCGGAACCTACGAGCCCGATTTCACCAGCGGCCAACAATTTGCTTGCCTTACCGGAAATGCGCAGATGTCCTGCATCTGGCTGCGTCTGTTCGAAATAACCGGCGACCCGCGCTATCTCAACGCCGCTCTCAAAATGAACGAATTGCTCAAGCAAACACTCCCGTCCAAAAGCCGCCGCCCTCGAGCAATCGAAGGAGTCATCGGCGGAGTGGCCGGTTCCTCTCCGATCTGGGGCGCCTATCAACCAATGCGCTTCATCAGTTGGGGAAATAAATTCATGGCCGACGCTCTCATGCTCGAGCAACGCCTCACTCGCCAATTCGAAAAGAAATTCGAGCAAGAACTCCCCGCCAGGCCCGAGGCCTCCGAATGCGCCTAGCCGTCCTGTGTTCGAGTCCCTACAGCGAAACCGGATGCGCCGTCGCCGCTCGCTTAGTCCAACTCGGACACATCCCCGTAGGCGCGCTGACCCTCCCGTCCTGGGATCGCAACACTCTTTTACGAAAAGTCGGACAGTGGGGCGTGAAGAATTCCTTCCGCTACGCCGTCGCTAAACTTGCGCCCGGCAAGCCAAACACCAGCAGCCGAATTCGTAATCCATATCTCGAAAGTGCATTGCGCAATCGGGAGGGAATCTTCCGCAGTGTCCATGAACTAGCCGCTGTCGCTGGATTTCCAGTCGCAACCTGCGCCAGTCAGAATTCACCACATGCTATCGCGCAACTCCGCCAGTGGTCTCCCGATCTGTTGATTTTCACCGGCGGCAACATTCTGAAAGACGAAATTCTGAGCGTTCCTCGCCTCGGAGTTCTGAATTCCCATCTCGCCTTGCTCCCCGAAATCCGCGGTATGAGCAGCCCCGAGTGGTCGCTCCTGTGCAACATTCCGCTAGGCATAACCATCCATTTCATGGACGCCAGCATCGACACCGGCCGAATCCTCATCCGCCGCCAGTTCGTCCCTGCAACAGATTGCGAATCATTCCCCGACCTCCGCAATCGCATGATAGCCGAGGGCGTCGAACTGATATCCCAGGCAGTCGCAGGTCTTGCTCAAGGCACGCTCGCACCAGCCCCGCAGCCCGACTGCGAAAAAGATCACCAGTATTTTGTTATGCACGATCAGTTGAAGGTCCTCGCTGCACGCCGCTTACATCAAATCCTGCCGCGCCCCGTGGCAGCTCTGAACACCCACCAGTCCGGGGGACACAATGGGTAAGCTCAGCATCCAACTCGGCACCCTAATAAAAATCGGCCGCACCTTCGGTATGCGCAACGGCCTTCTGCGTATGCAATACGAAACCCAGCGCGCCACCGGACTCATGTCGCGCCGCATGCAATCGGTCCAAGGCTGGGATTTCTGGAATCTCAAAAACATCGTCCCGAAAAATTCGTCCTCGCCCTCGTCCAAAGACCTGCTGAACATCCGGCGGCAAGGCGCTCGCCTTTTCTTCTTCGCCGACCCGCGCGATCTGAAAGTCGCGTTGAAAAATATCCTCGGCCCAACCGGGGAAGCGAATACCATCGCCGAAGCCGACAACATTCTCCAGGGCAACGTGCCCTTTTTTGGACGCCTGTCATTCGCCTGTGGTTTCCCTCCCCAATGGTTCCAGAATCCCGCAACCGGCCAAAATGTTTCACCCGATCGCCCCTGGACCACGATGCGATTTGCATCTCCCGATTACGGAGACCTCAAGTTCATCCTCGAACCGTCCCGCTTCCTTTTCGTCTATCCACTCGCGCGAGCCTACGCCTTGACCGCCGACGAACGTTTTCCCGAAGCCTTCTGGCAAGCAATCGAGAATTGGGCAGCCAACAATCCACCCATGTCAGGTCCGCTCTGGATATGCGGCCAGGAATCTTCCCTGCGAATTCTGGCGTGGTCGTTCGCCCTCAACGCCTTTCTCCATTCGCCCGCAACCACGCCCGAGCGAACAGCGTTACTCATCGCCATGATCGCCGCGCACGCCTGGCGCACCCAGCAAACCCTGGGCTACGCAAGATCCCAGCGCAGTAATCATCTTTTCAGTGAAGCCGTTGGCCTCTGGACCGCCGGAACTCTCTACCCCGAACTATCCGACGCAGCAGCGTGGCAAGAAAAAGGCTTCCATTTCCTGCAGGAAGCCGTTCGCGATCAGATCACGCCCGAAGGCGCCTATCTTCAGGATTCCTTCAACTATCACCGAATGGTTCTGCATCAACTGCTGTGGACCATCCGCCTCGCCGAGATTAACCACATCGATCTCGACCCCGAGATTCGCCATCGCACCATCGCAGCCGTCGAGTTCATCGCCGAGCTTGTCGACCCGCGCTCCGGCCGCGCTCCAAACCACGGCTCCAATGACGGCAGTCACATTTTTCCCTTAGCGGCATGCGATTACACAGATTTTCGGCCGCTGCTCCGCCTCGCCGAAGCCGTTCTCAATCAACCATCCACTCTCCCACCGGGCCCGTGGGACGAACCAGCTCTATGGCTCACCGGCGAATCCGAATCCGCCAAAAAAGATCGCAGCGCCGAACCTACCGCCCACGCGAACGTCACTTCGAAAGCCGGTTATCACCGCATCGGCACCGCAAATTCCTGGGCCTTTGTCCGCGCCGGACGTTACACCAGTCGCCCGTTTCAAGCCGATCAGCTTCACATCGATCTCTGGTGGAACGGTCTCAATCTCGCCCGCGATCCCGGTACCTATCTCTACAATGGCGGTCCTCCCTGGAATAACGGTTTAGCCGGAACAGCCGTTCACAATACGGTCATGGTCGATGGCCGCGATCAAATGCGCCGCGCCGGACGTTTTCTCTGGCTCGATTGGGCGCAGGCCTCCGGCAAATCCTCCTCCACCACCAACGCTATTTCTCCCAACCACTTCGAAGGCCAGCACCACGGATATCGCAATCTCGGAGTGACACATCGCCGCACCGTCGACTGCGTAACAGAAGACGCCTGGATCATCGTCGATGACCTTGTAAATATCGTTGATGATCTTGTAAATAATGATTCCCTAAGCCAGGATCGCCCCGCCCCTGCCAATCACGATCTACAGTTGCACTGGCTGCTGCCAGACCTTCGCTTCGAAGTAATTGCGTCCGCTCCGTTTTCTGGAATTCTGTCAGAAGAGAACGCGCGATTTCGCTGGCACATCTTTTCCAGCTCCGCGGGAACCGCAGACATACTCCGCGCCGGAAGGAATCTCTCGTCAAGCTCGTCGCGAACCTATAAAAACCCAGACGAAATCGGAGACGAACTCAAAGACGAACTCAAAGACAAAGCTCTGTTCGGCTGGGAGTCGCCCACCTACGGTGAACGACGTCCGGCGATTTCGCTTCTCTACCATGTGCGATCATCGCTGCCCGTGCGAATAGTTACCGTAGTCCTGGCAGATGATGCACTTCTACTCCAGCAGAAAGACGGCGAAATAATCGTTTCGCTCCATGGTGCACAACTTTACGGTGTAAATATCAAAAATGGTGTAAATATCAAACGATAACCGTCAAACTGCCACTAACAACTCCGAATCTGAGAGTCCATAATCGCCCGTCGTACAATAACGTCTGCGGCAATCCGTCGTCGCCAAGTGTTGCCCACCAAAATATGAAACAGCTTCTCCAGCAAGTCAGCGGAGGCGAAGTCGAAGTAGTCGATGTTCCTGCTCCCAAGTTGCTTCCCGGATGCGTCCTGGTCCGCACCGCTGCTTCATTGGTCTCCGTCGGAACCGAGCGCGCCTCCTCCGAATTCGCCCGGAAAAATCTCCTGCAAAAAGCCCGGACCCGCCCCGACCTGGTCCGCGAAGTCTGGAACAAAGTTCGTCGCGACGGCCTTCTCTCCACCATCACCGCCGTCCGCAGCCGCATGGATCAGCCCAGCGCGCCGGGCTACAGCAGCGCCGGAACCGTAGTCTCCGTCGCCGAAGACGTAACCGACATTCGTCCCGGAGATCGCGTAGCCTGCGCCGGTGCCGGACACGCCGTCCACGCCGAATTCGCTTGCATCCCCCGCCTTCTCCTCGCACGAATTCCCTCGGAATCGAATACCAACAATTCCAAAGTCACTTTCGAGCACGCCGCCGCAACCACCGTCGGAGCCGTCGCCCTGCACGGCGTTCGAACCGCTGACGTAAAGTTAGGCGACGTCGTCGGCGTAATCGGACTCGGTCTACTCGGCCAGCTCACTGTCCAGATTCTCAAAGCTGCAGGTTGCCAGGTCATCGGCATGGATATCGCCCGCTCCCGCGTCGATCTCGCGCTTCGCGTCGGTGCCAATGTGGCCGCCGATTCGCAAGCCAGCTTCAAAGATGCCTGCATGCAGCAATCCAACGGACGTGGCCTCGATGCCGTCCTCATCACCGCCCAGGCGTCGAGCAGCGATCCCGTCAATCTCGGCGCCGAGGTAGCCCGCGACCGTGCCGTCATCGTCGCCGTCGGCACTGTCGGCATGGAGCTCGAGCGTCGAACGTTTTACGACAAAGAACTCGACTTCCGCGTTTCCCGTTCCTATGGTCCCGGCCGCTACGATGTCGCCTTCGAGCAGAAAGGTGTCGATTATCCCATCGGCTATGTGCGCTGGACCGAGACCCGCAACATGGAAGCATTTCTCCAACTCCTCGCGGATGGCAAAATAGATGTCGGCGCTTTAATCACTCACAAATTCCCGATCAGCCAAGCGCATTCCGCCTACGACCTCATCACCGGAAAATCATCGCAACCCTTCCTCGGGGTTCTGATCACTTATCCGGATGTGCCCGAGCCAGAACAATCGCAGCTTTCCGCAACCAAGCCGGTCATCGCCGCCAGAACCCTCGCCATCCCTGCCACTGACTCCATTGCCATAGGACTTCTCGGAGCCGGCAGCTTCGCCACCAACACGCTATTACCAGTCATAAAAAAAGTTGGCGGCGTCACTCTCGTCGATGTCTGTTCAGCCAACGGATCAAAGTCCCATCACGCCGCGAAAAAATTTGGATTTCAAAAGAGTTCCACCGACGAAGACAGTCTCATCGGCGATCCGGCAATCAACACCGTCGTCGTCACAACCCGGCACAACTTGCACGCCAGGCAAGTCGTAGCGGCGCTCAATGCCGGCAAGCATGTCTTCTGTGAAAAGCCGCTGTGTCTAAACGAAGATGAGCTGCGCGATATCGTCAACGCCTGTCAGGCTCATCCGTCGAAGCCCTTACCCTCGAGTTCATCGCTCTCGAAGCCGTCGCCTTCGAACCCCAGCCCCCTGCTCATGGTCGGTTTCAATCGCAGGTTCGCCCCGCTCGCGCTCAAGCTCAAGGAATTTCTGCTCCCAATTCACGAACCCTTGGCCTTGCATTACCGTGTGAATGCCGGCTTCATTCCCGCCGACCATTGGCTCAACGATCCCGCACAAGGCGGAGGCCGCGTCATCGGCGAAGTCTGCCACTTCGTCGACTTCCTCAGTTTTCTCGTCGGCACCGCTCCCGTCGAAGTGCAGGCGCACGCCTTGCTCAACCCCGGCAAATACAGCAACGATAACGTCATCAGTTGGCTCCGTTTCGCGGATGGCTCGCAAGCCACCATCACCTACGTGGCTAACGGAGACAAGTCCTACTCGAAAGAACGCGTGGAAGTTTTCGGAGGCGGTGCGGTCGCCGTTCTCGAAGATTTTCGCCGCCTCGAACTCGTGGCCAGCGGCAAGAAGCAAATGCATCGATCCATCCTCGCTCAAGACAAAGGTTACCGCGCTGAATGGCACGCATTCCTCGAAGCCCTCCGCACCGGAGCCAACTCCCCGCTGCGGCTGCCCGAGATCGTGACCACAATGCTAACCACATTCGCTTTAGAGAAATCACGTGCCACCGGCCAATCCGTTTCAGTCGGAGCAGTGTAAGAAAATCCGGTGAAAATTCTCTACGTCTCGCAATACTATCCACCAGAAATGGGAGCGCCCGCCGCGCGTGCCGCCGAATTATCCACTCATTGGGCGCAAATGGGCCATCAAGCATCCGTTCTTACCGGATTTCCCAACCACCCCACCGGCGTCGTTCCCCAACAATGGCGAAAACGTTTCCGCCGCCTGCGCACCCACGAAACCGTCGATGGAGTAACCGTAATCCGCACCTGGCTCTGGCCGCTGCCTAATCGGAAAGCTCACGAACGCATTCGCAACTACGCGTCTTTCTTTATCTCAGCCGCACTCACCGGACTAACCGTGCCCAGGCCCGAAGTCGTCGTCGGCACATCCCCCCAATTGCTCTGCGCTCTGGCAGGGTGGTGGATCGCCCGCTGGAAGGGCGTTCCCTTCGTGTTCGAAGTCCGCGATCTCTGGCCCGAATCGCTCGCCGCCGTCGGCGCAGGCAGCGAAGGCAGTCTGCTTCACAGTACCCTAGGCGCAATCGCGGGATTTCTCTATCGTCACGCCGATCGCATCGTTGTCGTCTCTCCAGCCTTCGAAGACCATCTCGTCCGCTACTGGAAAGTTCCACCGGCAAAAATCTCCACCATCGAAAATGGAGTCGAAACCGATATCTTCTTTTTCCACCCGAAATCCGTCGAATTGCGAAAACGCCTCAATGCGCAAAATCGTTTCCTGGTCTGCTACATCGGCACCATCGGCAATGCCCACGGATTAGAGACGCTCATCGCAGCCTTCGCGGAATTGAAAACTACGATGCCCAGCGCGATGCTTCTAGTCATCGGCGAAGGTGCGGAAAAGCAGCGAATCGTGGATCTCGCCGCCACCCGCGGACTCGACAACATCCAGTTCCTCGGCCAGCAGCCCCGGGAAAACATCCCCGCCTGCGTTTCAGCCGCGGACCTCTGCCTCGTAATGCTGAAGAAAACCGAACTTTTCAAGACGGTCATCCCCACCAAGCTCCTCGAATACATGGCATGTGAGCGGGCGGTCATCGTCGCCGTAGACGGGCAAGCCAGAAAAATTGTCGAACAAGCCGGCGCCGGAGTTTTTGTGGAACCGGAAAACGTCGCCGCCCTCACCAAAGCAATCGTCGACCTGGCGAAAGATCCCGCACTCACCCAGACCATGGGAGTAAAAGGTCGCCAGTTCATCAAAGATAATTTTTCGAGGGAAGAAACCGCGAAACGCTACCTGGCGGTTCTGCAAGAGCTAGTGCAAGAGTTAGTGCAATAAGAGGTTCAGAGTCTAGATGTTCAGCACGGCTCAGTCGTTTACGAACGAACCCCAGCCTTAGTGAACCGCAACCACCGCCAGCGCTGCCGACATCGACACGGCTGCATCCGCCGTCCGGTACGCCGCCGCCTTCGCCGCGCTCCCAGGGATGAACAAAATATCCCCGCGCATCATCGGAATATCCGGAGCCTTCGCGTAGAGCACCTTCTTTAGGTCGACCGGAATCTCCTGAATCCCGTTCGGCGTCTGCCGCAGGATTCGCGTCTTATTCAGAGCCGATGTCCGAGTATTTCCGCCCGCCAGCGCCAGCGCTTTCAATACACTCAGGTTGGTATCTTCAATCAGAAACCCGCTCGGATGATTCACATCGCCCACCACATAAATCACACCGGCGCGCGAAATAATAATCGTATCTCCCGGATAAACATCAACATTGTTTTCCGTATCTTCCGCCAGGTTCGACGATAGCTGAACCGTAATTTTCTGGCTCGGATCGCCCCGCCGCTCGATGATGACGCTGCGGCCCGCTTTATCGCTCAATCCGCCCGCCGCCGAAATCAAGTCGAACAACCGGCGTTCGCCAATCGCAGGGTACGGCCCCGGATGGTTTACCTCGCCCACCAGCGTAATCGCCTGCGATGCCGATTCATCGACGAAAATGGAGACGTGCGGGCTGCGCACAAATCCTCCATCTTCCAATCGCTTCTGAACCAGATCCTGCGCCTCATCCGTCGTCAGTTCGGCAACATGCACATAATCGATCAGCGGCAGATACACATCTCCGGAGCCGCTGATCCGTGTTTTGATCGACAGATCGGGAACTCCAAACACATTGATTTCAATCAGATCGCCCGCGCCCAGTCTTACGTTGGAGTTGGCCAGCAAACGAGCGGAACTCGGCGCGGCTGTTTCGTTTGGACTTGCGGAGGTCGTCGTTTGCGACCCCGCCGGAGCCTGCGCAAAAACCTGCAACCCGCACCAGGAAGCCACCCACAGTCCAACCAGTAACGCCCCTCTGCTTCGTGAAATCAAGCTGCGGCTCGACCCCGGCATGCTGAAACTCCTGTATTTAAGCGTGTTCCGAGTCTAACACGCGACTTCGCAAAAAACAGCCCGAACTATTTTCCTGCAATAAGCTCAAACTCGGCGCGCATCGCCCGTTTTCCTCGAGCGCACCACCCGAGTTAACCAAAAGAAACAGCTCTCTATGGTTGCTCGCCGATTGCCCCAGTTGTATAGTTTGAATAAATAACACACTTATCGTGCCGCGCCATCAGTGGGGGGACCTTGTCTGCAAGACTGGACTGAAACGACCGTTGTGCATGCACTATGAAGTGCCGCGGGCGTTCAGCCGGAAGGGAACTCTGATTTGACTCTCCTGTTCTTTGGATTATTCGCGTTCTCGCTCCTCGTGTCGTTCGTCGCCACGCGCGAAGTGCGAGACATGGCAACCCGCAGAGGTTGGGTTTCCATGCCGCGTGAAGGTCGGCACATCCACCAGGCTCCACTTCCTCGTCTCGGCGGACTCGCAATCTTCCTGGCTTTCTCCGTCAGCTTAAGCGTCTGGCTCGGACTCTCTCTAATCTTTCCCCGCCTGCTCGATGGACTCGCAGCCACCACCTTGCTGCGCATTTACATTCCCGCTTGCCTCATTTTTTGTCTCGGCATCTACGATGATCTTCGCGGTGCTGGTCCCTGGCTGAAATTTTCCGTGCAGGCCGTCGCCGCCGCCATGCTCTTCGCCGGCGGAATGCGGGTCTTGGACATCCCGCTCATTTTCGGCTCTCACTCGCTACCCTGGTTCGTCGGCTTACCTCTCACCATATTGTGGGTCGTCGCCGTCACCAACGCCTTCAATTTAATTGACGGATTAGACGGTCTCGCCGCTGGCTCCGCTTTATTCTCCACCTTGGTCTTCTTCATCGTCTCGCTCGTCGATCATTCCTGGCTCGGCGCTCTCATGAGCGTCACGCTCGCCGGAGCCATCCTCGGGTTTCTACGCTTCAACTTCAATCCCGCCACCATTTTCCTCGGCGACTCGGGCAGCCTCTTTATAGGTTTCATGTTGAGCGCTCTCGCACTGGCCGGAGCGCAGAAAGCTCCAACCTTCGTCGCCGTCGCCATTCCCGTCGTCTCCTTCGGCCTGCCCATTCTCGAGACTGCACTTTCCGTTCTTCGGCGCCTCATCAGCGGCCGTCCGATCTTCACCGCCGATCGCGAACATATCCACCATAAGCTTTTGCAGATGGGTTTTTCGCATCGCCAGGTAGTCATCGTTCTCTACGCTGTCTCCGCCATGTTTGCCATGCTCAGCCTGTTTTTGCTGTGGCCCTCAGGCAGCACCTTGGGACTCGTGCTCGCCGTCGTAGGCACCGGCATCTGGCTCGGAGTTCAGCATTTGAACTACCTCGAGTTCGGCGAATTACGCCGGGTCGCGCAACGCACCATCGACCAGCGTCAGATCGTCATCAACAATCTTTCCATCCGCCGCGCCGTCGAGGAACTCAAAGTCGCCCGCGATTTCGACCAGTTGCGCAGCGTTCTAGTCGCCGCCTTCGCCAGCAACGATTTCGACGCGTTCGAATTGCAACTCAAATCGCCATCCGGTGACGAAAATATGCACGGCGAAACCGGTCGCCCTTTTCATTGGAGCAAGTTCCCCCACATGATGGCGATTTCCACCCAGCCATCCTGGAAGCTCACTCTCGATCTGATGACGTCATCCAACCAGCGCCGCGGAGCCCTCGTCGTACAACGCACCTACAGCCACCGCGATCTTCAACTGGACGTCAATCTCCTCACCACCGAATTTCCCAATGCCCTCGCCGACGCGCTCGATCGAGTCCTCACCATGCCCGAAATCCTGGTGCCGGTCGCGCAAGTGGATAGCCAGTTTCTGGCAGCCAATCTCTAGCCGATTCCCATTTCCGATCCGTTCACCTCATCGATTGATGACGCCATAGGTTCGCCCCATGATTTGCAGCCCCCTGCCTGCTAATATTGCTGTCATCTATGGATCGGAGCAGCGCCCGATTACCGGATTCTGTCCCAGACTCTTCCAACCGAGAGCGGCGCCGTTGGATTCGTCAGAAACTTTACACTCCCGTCTATGCCAGCTTCAACGGCCCCCAGACCGGCATGGTCGTCGACCTTAGCGAACTTCTCGACCTGCACGAAGAAGGTTTCGCCGTTCAAACCGGCGAACGCCTGGAAGTCAAACGCGCCGTCACCCTCTGCCTCGATCTCCCCGAAACCCAAAGCTTCATCCACGGCTGCGGCGAGGTTGTCTGGAGCGATGACTCCGGCCGCGGAGGCATTCGCTTTTCCGCTCTCTCCGAAAGTTCAAAACAAATTCTCAGAGAATGGCTCTTTTCAAATCTGCTGATCGGTTGCGCCAATCACGCTGCAAGAATCGAACAGACGTCCGAACAGAGGTCTGAACAGCACTCCGCGAACAATGAAAAATCCCCAGGCCCTGTCCTCGTACCCACGATGTCCGCGTACTCAGGGTCTAGCGAAAAACTGCCTAACATTATTTCCATCTCCAGTCGCAGCAACACAGCTGCAAACCATGTCGAAGCGGAAACCCCGCCAGCTCACGGTCAGCCAGAAGCAATACCAGTCGAGAACGCTGTGCCGGAAAACCTAGACCTAGAAACCCCAGACCTGAAAACCCCCGAATTGGAATACTCCAAAATCTCCTGGCAGACAGAACGGCGATATTTCGACAGCGACTCGATCGGCATCCACGCCGACGCTCTGTTCCAACTCATCACCGAACGTGCCGTAGCTTTAACTGGAGCCAGCGCCGCCGCACTCGCGTTCCTCACCGGCGGCAAAATGATCTGTCGCGCCCGCAGCGGCAAATCCGCCCCGCCGCTCGCCGCTCCCATAGACATAGAACGAGGCTTATCCGGAGAGTGCGTTAGAACCGGCACAGTCGTTTCCTGCGAAGATCTGGGAAACGATTCCCGCCTCGATCCCGAAATCGGCCGCGCCTTGGGAATAGGCTCGCTCATGGCCCTCCCCATCGTCTCTAATTTTCGGGTAGCCGGATTGTTGGAAGTATTTTCTCCGCATCCCCACACTTTCACCAAGGCGCACAGCGCCGCCTTACAAGAGCTCCTGGAAATGATTCCCGACGGCTCGTCGGTCAAACCCGAGCATGTGCCTGCAGCCACTAGCCGGCCCCAGGTCTCAAACGCAGTGCACACGCCGCCGCTCGAAAAACAATTCGCTGCCGATCCCGTTGACAGACCACGCCCCGAGCGGATCGACGAGCGCATAACAAATTCCGTCCCGCAACCGCCCCCTAAAAAATCTTCCGGCACGTCGGAGTTGATCTTGCCCTCTGCCGTCGTAGCCGTGGTGGCCTTGGCGCTAGGCTATCTACTCAGTCCCGCCATTGAACGTCGCCTATCCGGCGCACCACAGCAGGAAGTACAGGAAGTAAACGATGCCGCTCCCGCAATCCCGTGGCAAAGCGTCACTGAGCGTAGTGCCGCCGCGCATCGTTCCGCAAATCAACCGGGCTTCGCGAAATCCATCGCCGACCTTCGCAAACTCGCCGACCAGGGAGACGCCGACGCCCAGTGGCAAATGGGCATTCGCTACCACGACGGTGAAGGTGTTCCCGAGGATGACTCGCGCGCCGTCGAGTGGTTTCAGCGCGCCGCCGATCAGGGCAACGTCGCGTCGCAAGGCGCCCTGGGTGCCTATTACTGGAAAGGCCGCGGAGTAACTCCCGACTTATCCAAAGCCTATTTCTGGTCCGCCATCGCCATGGCCGGAGGTGACGATATCAGCAAATCCCGACTCGAAGGCCTGGCCTCGCAAATGACCCGCGACCAGGTCTCCTCCTCCCGCCAGTTGGCCGAAGAGTGGATCCACAACCACACCCAGCAACGCGCCAAATCCGAAGCCAACTAGAAACAAACTATGTAGAAGTAAACTAAAAACGACAGCCTTGATCCCCCCGCCGTAAAATAGCCTCGTGCCCACCCTACGCGACGTACTGAACGACCGTGTCCGCGAAGCTGACCCCGCTCTTTGGGAAAGACTCGATCGCAATCGCGTCCGCTGCTTCGCCTGTGGTCACCGCTGTCCCATCGCCGAAGGCCAGCCCGGAGTCTGCAAAGTTCGCTTCAATCGCGCTGGCACGCTCTACGCCCCCTGGGGATACGTCGCCGGAGTGCAGTGTGATCCCGTCGAGAAAAAGCCGTTCTTCCATGCCCATCCCGGCGCTCTCGCCTACAGTTTCGGAATGCTCGGCTGCGATCTGCACTGCTCCTACTGTCAGAACTGGGTGACGTCGCAAGCCCTCCGCGACCCCAACGCCGTGTCGCCGCCGCTCGAAGCCGATCCCGCACTCCTCGTGCGAGACGCCCTGCACCAGGGTGCCAAAATGATCGTCAGCACCTATAACGAACCTCTCATCACCAGCGAGTGGGCCGTCGCCGTTTTTCGCCAAGCGCGCGATGCCGGATTGTCCACCGCCTTCGTTTCCAACGGCAACGCCACCCCCCAGGTCCTCGAATATCTCCATCCCTGGATCGATTTCTACAAGGTCGATCTCAAAAGCTTCGACGATCGCCACTACCGTCAATTAGGTGGACGCCTCCAGCCCATTCTCGACACCATCCAAAGCCTGCACCGCATGGGTATCTGGCTCGAAATCGTCACCTTATTGATTCCCGGCTTCAACGATAACGACGATGAACTCAGGCGCCTCGCCGAATTCCTCGCCGGAGTTTCACCCGACATCCCGTGGCACATAACCGCATTTCATCAGGACTACAAAATGACCTCGCCCGCCGGCACTCGTCCCGAAGACTTGCTGCGAGCCGCCGCCATCGGCCGCGAAGCCGGATTGCGCTACATCTACGCCGGCAACCTTCCCGGGCGCGTGAAAAATCTCGAAGACACGCATTGCCATCACTGTGGAGAGCTCTTGATCCAGCGCCACGGCTATTTGATCCGAAAATATAAGCTCACTTCCGACGGCGCTTGCCCCTCATGCCACACTCCGCTTCCCGGCCGCTGGTCGGAAAAATTCGATACTCAAATCGCGTCCGCTCCTTTTCTGCCCCGCAGGCCGCAGCAATTAGTTAAAATCCTCTCGCGACCATAATTTAGCCCTGATGCGAAGTTGGAGACGCGAACTAAGAATGATGCGAACTTCAAAAACCTTCCTGCTCGCCTTCGCGTTATTTCTGGAACTGGCTTGCTCTCCGCGCGATTTCCTCACCCGCCGCCTCGCCGCCGATCTCATCTCCACTTCCGACGCCTTCAAAACTCCCCAAATGTATTGGCTCCGCACCGGAGTGGTATCCAACAAAGATTTCAGTTCTCCCGAATCCTTAGTCCTGCAACGTCGCGGATGGATCATCGGCTCCGAACAAAAATGTCCACCCGGAATCGATCCCGCGCCTTGCTGGGACATATTGCTCTCACCCTTGGGCGATGAAACCGTAGGTCCTCTGACTTCGCACGCGCTACCCGATCACGGTCCCATCGCTCTTCAAGTTGCCCGCCGCGAACTGATCGCTATTTCCGGCATCAGCAAGGCCGGCAACTTTGCCGATGTCGAATTCACCTGGCGATGGGTCGCGCTCAATCCCGTCGGCTCGGCCCTCTACGACAGCGG
>Ga0209006_10002775_pt1 | contig 15929 bp, 22 predicted proteins | sample JacPin_JW_Ref_O2_FD_188567 | JGI IMG/M metagenome (GOLD analysis project Ga0209006, IMG submission 188567) | Forest soil microbial communities from Algoma, Ontario, Canada - Jack Pine, Ontario site 1_JW_Ref_O2 (SPAdes) (version 2) | ecosystem: Environmental > Terrestrial > Soil > Boreal... | reverse complement strand
CCCACGGCGGTGCAAGGGCGACCCATCAGCAGCGGTGGGTGATGATACCGGATCGTCTTCGTCAACCAAAGGATCTGCTGTCGTAGTATCATCAGCCTGGAGAATGGGGATGGATCCGATAGCTCCGGGTGATCCTTCCCGAGGTTGCTGCTGTTGCTGCAGCGACATGGCGATCTCGCCCACACTACTTCTTGATGCCGCTGTGCTTTGGCGATGAATAAATCCCCGAAGGTGAGTAGCGATGGACGTCGAAGGGGGGGCTTCTCATACCAAATCAGTCAGGCTGAGGGGCAAAGAACGGCATGGAGACATACTGCGTGTAGTACGACTTGAGTCATCATAGGATGTATCGCCTTCCTCCATTTGGCGTGCTGGAGTATGTACTCTTACGGTTTCTGATACGCGCTCGGCGGGGTGGAAAAGGGGGGGTGATCGGGTGCCGTCAATCGACGAAGAGGGCAATGCACCGACTTGTGGGTTATTCAAAGGTCGAGTAACGCTCTCTTCACTTTTACAATCATCGATATCGATCTTAGCCGTATCTGGTTGACTGTAAGTGGTTGATTTCGAAGCTTTCCTCCGCTCCCTGCTTTTGGATGCTTCCTGTATAACGAAGATAAGGAGAACTCTATCAATACAATGGAGAGATACAGACTCTTGACTGGGATGGAGGAGAACCGGAGTCTGTGACTCCACTCAAATCGGAATCATCGAAGAGTTCATCCGCAGGTGCTGTAACTTCCTGCTGCACATGTATCACAGTTTATTGGAGGGTTAGCGAGACTAAAAACGACTCACGTTCATCTTGTCTTGTCGGTGAGGCCGATATTGTTCGCCCAAGGAAAGCTCCTGATGAGTTCCTTTGATTTTCGTTGTGATCTTGCTGTCCCATCGTCCCGAGCGGATGTCATCAATCTCTGAAACGATCCGCCTGAGCAAAAATATGAGACGGAATTACGAAAACAGTCAGAGTAGGAGGCACACTTGAATTTGATTTCCTCAGCCAAGAGGAGATCGCGAAGCTCATGCATGCGAACTTGGTAGTGCCGTTGTGCTAATTTGAGGTTCAGAGGAGCTGTGAACAGATAAGGAATAGGAAAGTCTGAATGCGCGAGCAAACGTACCATGCGAAGCGTGGTTTGCTTCCGTGCTTACATCCATTTGGTCAGGCGATGGCTTTGGAGTAAATACGAAGCCTACCATTCTAATTCTGCTTCTTTCATAAGATGATTATATATAGCATTGCATGACTGGCGTTACGCTTGAGAACTCGAGTCCGAACAAATAAGATTGAAGAGACGCTAACTTGAGGGGTAAAGAATGACTTGTGTCGCGAGAGGAGTGGATGTTTCGAGAGAAGTTTCGCAACAGCAGACCATGAGTTGGCACCGAGCTCATAGACTGCCTGGGCCAGGATGAGACGGTCAAGGTTGCTCAAGGCGGCCATATCTGGCTGGTTGGAAGTCGCAGAACGTCGGGTCAACCTGGTATTTGAGGCCATTGGCTAAGTTCGCCGTTTGTCCACGTGATTCACGGCCGGTGCACCGGTGTTCGCCGGCGGACTCGTCTCACCTTGACCGCCGCAGCACACCTTAACCTTCAACCATGCTCATCACCGCTCTCGCTCCCCTACTTTTTGTCCCCTTTGCTGCAGCCGGTGTCCATAGGTTGAAGCTCCAAAAGCTCCCTCTCACCCTAAATAATCCTTCACTCGAGAGTGCCTATCTTGCTGAGAAGTATGGTGCTCCGTCACCATCTCAACGACCTCTCATGGGCGCTGGTGGTGCTGGCCGTCGCATCGCTCATCCCGAACAAAAGGATCTTTTTTGGACTCAGGAGGAATTGAAGGGTGGACACAGTGTCCCATTGACTAGTATGGTTTCTAAATGCAATCCCCACTTCCGTCATCCATGATTTTCTCTCAGACTTCATGAATGCTCAATACTACACGGAGATTGATATTGGAACGCCTCCGCAGACTGTATGTAAAACCCTCTATTTCTAAATCCAGCTGTTTATCTTATATTCCTCTTCTAGTTCAAGGTTATACTAGACACTGGGTATAGTTATTATTGATATTGCTTTGCCTGTGACTCACAATTGTCAGATCGAGCAATCTCTGGGTGCCCAGCACCCAATGCACCTCTATTGCTTGCTTCCTTCACACCAAGTATGACTCTAGTGCGTCTTCGACATATAAGGCGAACGGTTCAGCCTTTTCCATCCAATATGGCTCGGGTTCCATGGAAGGCTTTGTTTCCAACGATGACCTCGCCATTGGCGATCTTCTTATCAAGGGTCAGGACTTTGCTGAAGCCACAAAGGAGCCAGGTCTTGCATTCGCCTTCGGAAAGTGAGCTTTCTGTCTACGTCGTTTTGCATCCCCTTGCCGATATGCATCTCCAGGTTCGACGGAATTCTCGGCCTTGCTTACGATAGAATCTCGGTCAACCATATCACCCCACCTTTCTACAATATGATCAACAACAAGCTCATTGACGACCCTGTCTTCTCTTTTCGAGTTGGGTCATCCGAAGAAGATGGCGGTGAGGCCGTTTTCGGTGGTATCGATGAAAGCCATTACGTCGGCAATATCACATATGTCCCTGTGAGTCGTCAGGCTTATTGGGAAGTTGAACTCGAGAAGGTTGCATTTGGTGATGATGAACTCGAACTCGAGAATACTGGGGCCGCCATTGACACTGGTCAGTGAGGTGCACTACTGAATCAGAATCCCCCGTTCACATGTCATACAATTTATGTCCAGGGACGTCACTTATTGCTCTCCCAAGTGATATCGCAGAGATGTTGAACGCCCAAATTGGCGCCAAGAAAACTTGGAATGGCCAGTACCAAGTCGACTGCGCCAAAGTACCTGAGCTCCCTGACTTCACGTTCTACTTCGACGGCAAGGCGTACTCGCTGAAGGGTTCCGATTATATCCTTGAAGTTCAGGGCAGTTGCATCTCCTCGTTCACAGGTCTCGATATCAACTTACCCGGGGGTAGCTCATTATGGATCGTTGGTAAGTTACCGCAGACCTATCTTTCGTGATGGTTCACTGACAGACCATTAGGTGACGTTTTCCTCCGTCGCTACTTCACTGTCTATGACCTTGGCCGCAACACTGTCGGTTTCGCAGAATCTGCCTAAGACTTCTGACCTGATACGGTTTTCATCTTGGTATACATACAACGGCTCTGGAATGTAATCACTCCTTAGTACTTCTATGTTCTTTCCACTGAATCATGCATTTGTGAAATCATTGATGTCCGTTTCCTCATTTGCCCATTCCTACCACCGCTAGGATGGACTACACCAAGAAACTCCATCTCTCTTCCCAGTGTGAACTTCCGTTAGCATCTCGTTTGGAACGACAGAAGAAATCATTCTTATCGCATTCGCTCAATGGCATGCTGGACAGAGTCAATGTTCTTGGGAGCAGCAACTCTGGCCACACAGGGTAACGTATCTTCACCAGTTGTATTCCTGAACAATTTAGACCTAGATGATATATGTAGATGTGTCAACGCCTTGAGTTGGGCTGCAGATGGTGAGTTCTTGATCAGTGGCGGGGATGATACAACGTACGTATCCGTATCCTTTGCCTCTTGGATCATCAGCTTATCTCCCTCGTCATGGCAGAGTACGAATATGGCAAATGGACGCTAGTGATACCACTACACAATATCCATTTGCCTGCAAGTCGCTTATATACACAGGTCATCAAGGAAACATATTCAATACCCAGATGCTACCCAATTCTTCACGACTGTGAATATCTTTTCTCGCCTTCACCACGTCCACGACTTAACCAAGGAACTTGGGTTGTGCCATAGCGTCACAGTTGCGGCCGACAAGCAAGTCCGCTTGTTCAATGCCGAAGATGCGGTCAGTCAATCCTCGCATAGAGCAACCTACACAGCTCGTGAAGCTTGTGTACGAGTTCTACGATGCCATAGTGACCGTTGTAAACGGGTTATAACGGAATACAGCCCGGATTTATTTCTCACTGTGGCAGAGGTAAGACATCCGGCATTTCTCTGGTTTTCGTGATGCTTACTGTGTATATACGTCTTTGAAGGATGGTTGCGTACGGCAGCATGACCTCAGAACCTCACACGCATGTGGTTCCGCGTGTCCTCCGCCGTTGATTAAACTCCATCACTCACTGTCGACGATAGCGCTTTCCCCCCTCACGCCTCATCAGTTGGTCGTTGCAGGCAAATCACCATACGTGTGTAGGCATGCACCACATGGCACGGTCCCCCCGGACTGATAACTTGATCATCGTGTTTATCATATTAGGCATATCTATTTGATCGTAGACACTCCGGTCGCGTTCTGGATGAAGAATGGGGGAGGGTTCCCGACGCTACCGCAGATGACATGGTGACCTGTGTTCGACGATTTGGACGATCATCAGCGCTCAAGAAGCGTCGAGGAAGTGACCATATCACGGGTGCTCGCGTATCGGCCAATAACGGCCATGAGGTGATCAGCACTATCTGAATTTGTCTGATTATACGCTGAGAATGCAGTAGGTCCTTCTATGTGAGGCATCCTTACACCCTATAGCAGTCGTTCTGATGTAATCCTAGCTTACGGCTCCGATGCGGTATATCTGTATTCCACTCGCGATTTACCTGAGAGCGATCAGGCGTCTACGACATCCATCCTGCCATCAGATAGCAAACGAACAGGGTCGACGACAAGCGAGGCGACGAACGATCCCCTTCCACTGCCCGAAATCGACGTGGACGAAGGTGACGATGACGATCGATCTACAAGTGATAGAACCGAACAAGATGAGGACGAAGACCTCCGGAATGACTTTAGCTACCATCCCAAAGTGCCAGTTATCCTCCCTCGCAGACGCTTTGTCGGAGCTTGTAATGTGGATACCATAAAAGATGGTGAGTTCTCTGTTCTGCTGAGCAATAGATGCTGACATTACCTCCAGTGAATTTCCTCGGTCCGAATGATGAATACGTGACTTCGGGCTCAGACGATGGGAACTTTTTCCTATGGCAAAAGCACACCGGAAAAGTTGCTGGGGTCTACGAGGGGGATGGCAGCGTGGTCAATGTTATCGAAGGCCATCAGCATCTCCCAGTCATCGCCGTGAGCGGTATTGATAAGACAGTGAAAGTGAGTGACGTTTGTGGAAGAGTCGTTGTTTTATCATATTGAAGCTCTCTATGAAAGCTGTTCGCTCCTGTCCCGGGAAACAAGACCAGTCGTTTCTCGAGAATGCACAATCTCGAGGCCATAACACAACGTAATGCGGAAGCCACACGAAGACCCTTGACTTTGAGAAGCGAAATCGCTTATCTCTTGTATCGTTACCACGGTATTATCGTATCTGGATTGAGTAGGGGAGACTCTTGAACCTATGCCTTCACCGGTCCGTTTCCAGGGTCTTTTTTTCTGTATGTCAGCCTGAGCTATTGTAGATTTACTATCGTGTACTTCACTGCTGATAACATACCGCGTAATCTTCACTCATCCATCACTGACTTTCCAATTTCTTATCATAGTTTGGACATCGTCTTCTTGCTTGTGCGTTCACAGCAGAGCAAGGACGATTGAGATGATACGTATGAGTACTTACGTGCCGTTCGAGGCATGATTCGATTGACTTCCGACTTTGGCATCCATCCCGGCAACACCAGTCTACACATCGTAGACTCGCTCTCGCAGCATTTTTTTTTTCTTACCTTGCCAGTCCAGGACGCTCCGTATATCTCAGAAGTTAATTTTCTTATTCTTACCGTGAATGCTGCCATTTTTCGTTATGTAAGTTTTCACTAGGCTTGACGAACGTCGCTGATGTTCTCTGCCCTCAAACTTTCTATCTTCCGTGTCAATCCTTCCTCCTCCAGACAAGTGCGAGAGCATTGAGCCTTATTGAACGTCTTCTCGCTTCAACAGCTTGGTGCATATCACAGTTGGTCCCAAGCAAGAACCGTTAACTTTTTCCGACAGCACAACACGTAACACGGTCGTTTGACTCACTGTATTCAATACTCATCTCCAACATCCTCAGACTTGAGTAATGCATTCCTCACACAACCGATCCAGGCGCCAGAGTAACAACAAGGGGGAAGATTATGAGGCCTTGCCATTGTCGGTTTCACAAGTTGATGAGCCCCGCTCTGAGCCCTATTCCCGACGTCCTCAGACTTCACACCATACTGAAAGACATAAGCCACCTCACACATCCGGCAAATCCTCTTACGATACAAGTAGGGAGGCATCCTCTTCTCGCCACCACGACCAAGATGATTGGCGTTCATCCGACGTCTCCAATCGTTCATCACACGACCGTTACAATTACTCATCTTCCAAAGACGCATATCACACTGCCACACAGGATGCATACCACTCAGGGGAGTCCAGGGATTCAGATGTTTGGTCAAACCAATCTGTTGGTTCCGGAAGAGAATGGACCAAACGGTATGACCACCCTCGCTCCACGCCATCTCACACCGACTCTGTGGGCTGGAACGGTCCCTCCACTTATGGTAACCGAACCCCCACTTACGATCAGTGGCGCCAAGACGACGGCCGGAGTACTGAGCGGAATGTAAGCAGAACCGCTGCGGAGGACCGACGTCCTGACGGAGATGTCTCGGGGTGGCATCAGGATGAACCACGCGATAGTCAACTATGGGTACGAGATTCCGGTTGGGATTCACGACGCCATCCCAATCGAGGGAAAGAATGGAGCGAATCTCGTCGATGGAATAACACACGTCAAGAAGACTCTCAACGTTCATCAGACGAGCGTTCGTGGGAACCTGCCGCGACGTGGTCCTCAAACCGCAGTGAAAGTCAAGATTCAAAGAATCAAAACGGCCACAAGAACGACCACTCATACAGGACTTCAAAAGGCGGGAAAAAGGCGCATACTCACAATAGGCAGAAAAGAGATTGGCGAACCGATGATGGCAATCTCAATAAGTGCGTTTTGGTTATCTTATTCAGCCCTTTCTCTTACCTTGCGGTGTAGTTGGCCAAAGAGGGACTCCTCGGGCAAAGCTAACCGCACCGCAGCAAAACGTAGACACCATCGTCCCCCTTCACGATCACGATCACGCTCTCCCGCTGAATCTTATCAGTCACATCGTTCTTCACGTGGACGTTCGAGATCACGATCCAACACTCCTAAGCGTAAGCGCGGTCACTCAAATTCGACGGCCTCACACAATCGCGCGCAGAGTCAAAGGGGACGGAGATCTTGGAACACACGCCGAGACAGATCATCCTCAAAATCTCCGTCTTCTCCTCGTCCTGCCCGCGTGGCCCATAAGAGGAGTTTATCCTCTCCCTCAAGCACAAGCCGAAGTAGGAGTACGAGCCGAAGTCCTGCGGAACGTCCCCGAGCGGTTCATCGGCTACCTCCTGCCACTTCGCTTGCGGATATTCCTCTATCAACCATCAATCTAACCCGCGCAACAAGTATGCGCCCACCTCGTGATATACCACATCGCCGAAATGGCAAAAATCTGAGCAACGGGAAGCACGCCAATGTATGTCACCTTCATGAGGGCTAATAGACTTTATAATGACACTTTCATCTTGCAGAGGGCTCCTGCCTCCCATCACCATATGAATTACGGTAACACACAGGCGTCTTCCATGGCTGCCATGGGTCCTCCGCCAGACCCTGTGACACCCGTTAACCCGATGGCTGTTGGGCTTCCTGAGATATCCTCCACATCTGGGGCTTCGGACCCTGGAGTGGGCACCTCTAAGAGGGGCCGGTTCGGTTCAGTCAAGATCGCGGGGTTCCGACCTATCGGTCAGGCGAACTCTTCGGTCAAGAAATTCTTCCCCGTGGAAGACGAGGACGATGAAATCGATCGGATCCCTGGTCGCTTCAACAGATCCCGCTCGCGAGCACCAGATCTCGCATCTGATGAACCAAACCACCCAGAAGCCAGAGGTGACGACTTGGCCAGGTCGTCCATCACAGAACATACGGATGAATCATCTCTTCAACGCCACACACTTCGCAATGCCCCTTCTTCTCCCCAGCAGGCCCGTCGTACATCCTTTCAAACCGACTCTCAGCCACAAAAGGAGGCCCGAATCAACGAGCGACATGGTGGAACGGCGACGCCAACCTGGCCGCCACAGATACTCGAATGCGAAGGCAATGAACCAGCCAGGCATTCACCGCCGTCACGAAGCTCTCGTAACGAGCTTTATTCAATCATCAATCAAGTCGGCGAAGGCACATTTGGCAAGGTATACAAGGCGCGCAATACCGTCACCAACGTACACGTGGCTCTGAAGCGAATTCGCATGGAAGCGGAGCGTGATGGTTTTCCTGTCACTGCAATGCGAGAGATTAAACTTCTTCAATCCTTGCGACACGGAAATATTGTACGGTTGTATGAAATGATGGTCTCTGAAGGTTAGGGTCTCCTTTTCGCTGGATGATCAAATCCTGATGTTCATACTCAGGGTCTGTCTACATGGTCTTTGAGTATATGGATCATGACTTGACTGGAATTCTCTCCCAAACCCAATTCAGCTTCACGGAAGCCCATCTCAAGTCCCTATGTCAACAAATGCTTGCGGGTTTAGCCTATCTTCACCACAAGGGTGTCATCCATCGGGATATCAAAGGGTCTAATATATTGATCAACAATCGTGGTGAACTTAAACTTGCGGATTTCGGCCTTGCTCGATTTTACCAGAAGCGCAGACGTAGTGACTACACCAATCGTGTTATCACGCTGTGGTATCGGCCACCAGAGCTCTTGTTCGGTGCAACCGTTTATGGTCCCGAAGTGGACATGTGGAGTGCGGGGTATGTACGGTTAGTTCGTTCCGAATTATCGGGAATACTCACGATCCCTAGATGCATAATGTTGGAGCTTCACACCAAAAAGCCGATCTTCCAAGGAAATGACGAAATTCATCAGCTTGATGTGATTTACAAGATCATTGGAACACCTACACCGGAACGATGGCTGAGTGTCACAGACTTGCCGTGGCATGAACTTGTTAAGCCCAAGGAGGTCATCCACAATCACTTCAGGGAACTATTCCAGAAGTAACTAGTTCCCTTCATTCATGGAAGACACTCATTGATCCTTTCTTTCAGGTGGCTTTCACCTGCAGGTCTTGATCTAGCTGAAAAGTTACTTTCTTATGATCCCACGCAGCGGGTGACGGCCCTCCAAGCTTTGGAGGCGCCTTACTTCACGGAAGAATACCCGCCTCCAATGCCACCAGTTGGGTGCGTCACTATTCATTGCTTTGTCTTTGACGGTACTAATTCAGATACAGGCTCTCAACATTGCAAGGGGAGTGGCACGAGTTAGAAACCAAAAGGGAAAGGGCTAAAAAGAGGAGGAAAACTGAACCTGCAATTCAATGAGGTTCCATTGGTCGCCGACAATGTAGCTGCATTTTATGGACCAACACATATCATATTTCTGGTATTGAGTCTACCACGCGTGCTCACGCAATGGCCGACGCGAATTTCACGAGCCCCTTATCAGTCAAGTGTTCCACGATAGACTCAACCTGTCGCGAAATGTTATGTTTCGAGAGGGTCGACGGAATGTGCGAAGCACTCACGTTCGCTGCAACCAATCGGATCTGCATGTCCCAGCGTTTTGTGAACGGAGCACCTGTGTCCTCAGTGTCTTGTTCGATATCGCCCAGCCCCCCAGCTTTCCCCTGTGCATCATCTTCCTGTTTTCCCTCGAACCATATGAGTTTATCAACTTGATCGATGGAGCCTTTCAGCCGGCCTTGTTCGATCATCTTTCGCGCCATATTCTCTGCAGCACCAGGCGTGAGGTCTAAAAGTGCGCCGAGGCCACCGAAAGTAATGTTATTATATATCCTCGAACTGGCGAGTAGATTGTGTTCCATAACGGCGCGATCCAGAACGGTGGTGGGGCCTGTTCGTGTACTGCTAGAGGGTTCGTGTGCGTTATCTTGCCCATCATAATGACCGGCAGAAGCCAGTCGGTCATTCGAGGAGATAGCTAGCTTTGCCAACTGGTGTGGCTTGAGAGTTTTTTCGAAATCCTTGATTTCCGCAGGGCGTAGAATGTGGTCGAGGAACATCTTTGAAAGAATGTTGTATGTTGGAATGTCCAGCGTTCGTTCGTCGCGATAAAGGGATGCCAGAACACGAGAACGATTAGGACCAGCAGGCGCAAGGACGGCGCAGGTGACAGCAGCCAACCTGATTTCTTTTCAACAACGGGTACTGCACAAAAAAAACACGAAAGCTCACAGCATGTGGCGTCGCTCATCTTCATCGATTTCACCAACCCAGCTAAGCTCATGATATCGACTGGCAGCTTCGAGGAATTTTCTGGAGTAGTCGCTGATTCTCGACTGACAGAGTTTAAACTGAAGTACGGTTTCTCTGTCGCTGGTCGAGTGAACGAGAAGAGCGGCGCGATTGTAATATGTCTCAGCTTGGACAGAGTCCTCGTCCTCTAGCAAGAGGCGAACGATGCGAACGTAGACCCGTAGCTTCTCCGCTTCTGCAATAGTTCTAGGTAGTTGGTCGAATGAGTGAAATAGAATATAACAAAATGAGGTAGGTCACCGTTGGCCGGAATCAAGGGATATGCCCATGAGTATCCGAGCAGCTTCACTCCATTCTTCCTCCTGCTCGAGGAGATCTGCAAGCTGGAACCGTAGCGAGTTCGACTACGGCGAGCGTTAGGCTGGTGTGAGACATCAAGAGTTGATGTACCTTACCTGCTCTTCGTAGCTGACGAGACGAGGTTGGATAGTGGCGAGGGTATCCTCAATGATACGCTTGCGTAGTTCATTGTCCTTGATGACGCCCTCCCCGAGCATCCTAACCATATCAGATAAAACTTGCCTCCCAACGACCAGACCGACATTGTCGTGATTGACAACAGTGTCAACGAGAGAGTGCAAGTCTGCGGCGATCGAACTGGAATTTACTCGCGAAAATATTCCTGATAGAAGTGAGAGATATGCTGGTGCTTTATCTTTTTGACTGAGCGAGGCTAACTGGGCAAGTTTGCTCTCCATTTTGCTCGATGACGGTTGTTCAAATGTGCTGAGGTCACGGTATAGGGGTTGTCAAACTTCCACTCTTTGCCTCACATTTCAAATCCAATCTCATCTCATCCTGGATGTATAGCGGTCGTCGTTGAGGTTTCTTCTCACTTCGTCACTGCTCATTGAGCTACGGATTCAATATTCAACCTTGAATTCGAATTCTAGCTGTCTCTGGAATCCGATCCCCCGCACTCTTTTTTGATGGGTTTCTAGGTCTGCTTTCATTCCAAATCTTCGACGTGTTGCCTCGAAGATGGTACATAAACGCGCCAGTAAATTATTGAAAATGATGTAGAATGGATATTTGTAAAATGGCAGTGCCCGCCCAACCCAGTCACCCAGCGGGCCAGATCTGTAAGCTGTGAGAGTGACACGTCATTCCCATATCTTTCACCAACCCCAGCCATGCGTCTCTCCACGATCCTTTCGCCGGCGTTCATACTCACAATAATCACTTCGGCCATCGCTGATGGTGGTTCAGATGTCATCAGTTTGACAGCAAGCAACTTTGAGTCTGTCGTTAATCCTGAACCACTGATACTGGTCGAATTTTTTGCACCGTGGTGCGAGTCTTCAATGCGCATATGCTCAAACCGTATCTCACTGAATCTAGGTGTGGACACTGTAAAGCTCTTGCCCCTCATTACGAGGAAGCAGCTACCACTCTGAAGGATAAAAATGTCAAGCTTGCTAAGGTGGATTGTGTTGAAGAGGCCGATCTCTGCCAGTCTCACGGCGTCCAGGGCTACCCGTAAGTTTTTTTCTCCTTGTTTCATATCTGTAAGGCATCTAAGGCGCTGCAGAACATTAAAAGTTTTCCGGAGTGGGGTGCCCACGGAATACTCGGGTCCTCGGAAGGCTGACGGAATCATCAGTTATATGGTCAAGTTGGTAGCCTTTCTTTCCTGCCCTTGTACCCATAGTAATAAATTGATTCATTACAGGCAATCTCTCCCTGCTGTGGCTGATGTTACTGCCGAAAATCACGAAGAGTTCCAAAAAGCGGATAAAATCGTTGTTATCGCCTACTTGACCTCACCTACCGATGATCCGGCGGCCGAATTCAAAGCCACCGCCGAAAAACATCGTGATGACTTCCTCTTCGGTGTGACTGCAGACCCAGAAGCCATTACTGCCGCTAGAGTTAACCCGCCCGCCATCGTCATCTATCGCCGCTTTGACGAACCTCGCATCGATTACCCTTACCCTGTCGCCTCGTCTAAAGTCGCAGACATTGAGCAATGGATCAAAGACCTTTCTGTTCCTCTCGTAGACGAAGTCAGTGGAGAGAACTACGCAGTCTACGCACAAAGTGGTAAACCGCTGGCCTACCTCTTCCTTGACCCCAGCCACGAAAAGAAGGAGGAATATATTAACTCTCTCAGACCCATTGCCGAGCAGTACAAGGGCAAGATTCATCTCGTCTGGATAGACGCCATCAAATTCGGCGACCACGCGAAAGCTTTGAATTTGCAAGAAATCAAGTGGCCGAGCTTCGTTGTTCATGATTTGGAGAAACAGCTCAAGTACCCGTATGACCAGAGCCTAGAGGTCACGTCTGAGGGTGTCGCTGATTGGGTTCGGCAGTATCTTGACGGCAAGTTGGTTCCTCAGCTCAAGAGTCAGGCGGTTCCCGCAAGCCAGGACGACAATGTATACACCGTCGTTGGTAAAAACTTTGAGGAAGTAGTCTTTGATGATTCAAAGGATGTCTTTTTGGAGCTCTATGCCACATGGTACGTTGTTCGACTCTGGAGATGCGGTGATGATCCCATTCGATCTCGACAGGTGTGGCCACTGCAAGCGCTTGAAGCCTATTTGGGACAGCCTCGGCGATCACTTCGCAGATGTCCGGGATCGTGTTCTCATGTCCGTGTCCTTCTCTCAAGTCGTAGTTATGCTATTTGTTCATACAGCCCCCATTTCACAGCGCAAAGATGGATTCTCCAGAGAATGACCTGCCAGCCTCCGTGCCTTTCCGCGTCTCAGGCTTCCCTACCCTGAAATTCAAGCAGGCTGGATCCCGCGATTTCCTTGACTACGACGGGGACCGTGCGTTGGATAGCCTGATCGCATTTGTCGAACAGACTGCCAAAAACTCACTTGAGCCCAAGATCCAAGTTACACCAGAGGGCCAAGTGCCTCTCTCTCAGCCCACGACAGAAATACCTAAACCACACCAGAGTCCTGAGCGTGAAGAGCATGATGAGCTTTGAGGTGATAATCTACATATATTCTGTTGACGTTCTGTAATTAATACAGTTATCATTTGGCTTGTATTGATGCATTAGGTGGCGAATGGGATCGACAAGTGGACTCTAGTAACCATTATACCAGAGATTTTACAGGTCGTTTGGCACACGGAATGATCAGAGTTTCATCTCCTTCAAACCATCCTTCCAGAATGTAAAATACGCTAAAAGGATATTTGAGGCTCCGTAACATCAGAGAGTACCTTCACTTACGCGTTATGCCATCCTCCTGGACCAATCAGAAATGAGTCAGAGAAGAGAATTCAAGGCAACTACTGTACGTACCCGATAGTTGAGGAGAGCGACCATTCCGTCGGGATTCATGCCTTCGCCAGTGTACTGGTAGTACCAGTTTCAGTGTGACAACACAGAAGGACGATAACCACTCACAAACTCGAAGTCTTTGAAGTTTGCGACGATTTTTTTGGCATATGCCTTGGCTCCATTTTCGAAAGTCTCCACACGATCCGGATTGGTCTCAGCTAGCCCCGCTTTGACAGCTTTCATGTAACCCTAGAGGAAAGGTAAGAAGAAATGAGCGCCACACAGTATTATTGGGCGCACTTTGAGATAACCAAGGTAAGACTTTTTGTCGAAGGCGGTGGATTGAAGTCTGAAAGAGTGGACAACGTTATTGACTTTAGTCTCTCCGTCCTCGAGAGCCTCGTCTTGATCGTCAGCCGAGGGATTGGCACCTGTGACGGCATCGGTAAGTGGAATGAATGTAGTGGCGAGGCTAAATGAGTTGACCGATGTCGACGTCAGCGCCGGCTTTGACGGTGACCATTTGGCAGTCGACTTCATAGACAATATCGTCGACTTCCTTACTGTAGTGTGATGGTCGTCAGTCGATGTAAGAAAAGATGATTTGGATACGAACAGTGGAAATGCATCTGAGAACATCTCATCACCTGTGAGGATATCAGTGTACAGCAACATTTTTTTGACGAATATTCGGTCGATGAGGTGGAATCAAAAAAAAAAACAAAAAAAAACATTTTATCGATCATCATATCATATCACATAATCAATGATCACGTGACTGTCATCGACCAATGGAATATCAGCCTGTCGTTCTCAAAAAGCATCCTCAGCCATCCACCACCAGGCGGAATCCTGAATCAAGGTATTGGCGAAGATTCAAACACCCAGTATTCATAAAGGAATACGCTCCCGTAACTTCAATTCATTTTGCTCCCTCTCAGCCCCACCGATATGCGGTCACGGCCGCGACCCGTGTTCAAATATACGCTCCTCGCACTCAAAAAGTGACTAAAACAATCTCGAGATTCAAAGATGTTGCTCGTAGTGGCTGCATCCGCCCAGATGGCAAGCTTGTCTTAGCTGGTGACGATACAGGCCTAGTTCAAGTGAGTCCAAGCTTAATCTTGTTCTTCGACCGAAACGATAACTACAGCAGCTTTTTGACATCAACTCACGCGCCATCCTTCGTACCCTTGATTCACACAAACAACCTGTCCATGTCACCAAATTCTCTAGCCTCGATTCCACGCGAATTCTGTCGTGCTCCGACGATACAACTGTGAAAGTTTGGGATATTCCATCTCAATCAGCCATTGCTACTTTTACTTCACATACCGACTATGTCCGTTCGGGGCAGTTTTCAACTTCAAATCCTCACTTGGTTCTGACGGGTTCCTACGACGGGACCATCCGGTTATCTGACTCTCGCTCCGGCCAATGCGAAATGACGATGGGAGGAGCAGGCACAAGTGGGGGGGATACCCCGATAGAACAAGTCGTCATGTTTCCTTCAGGAACAGTCGTTTTATCCACGGCTGGCCCTATCCTTCGTATCTGGGATATTATAGCAGGGGGTCGGTGTACCCGTGCATTGTCAAATCATCAAAAAACTGTCACCGCTATGGCATTCAACAGCAATGCAGGTCGGCTGCTTACGGGAGGTCTTGATCATATGGTCAAAGTATACGATACCAGCACGTATAACGTGGTACATACGATGCGCTATCCCGCCCCCATCCTATGCTTGGCTATTTCAGTGGGTTGTTTATTACACGTTGTTCTTACAGCCAAACCAACGCATGTCGACAGCCAGATGAGACTCACATAGCCGCTGGGATGTCCGACGGAACTCTTTCTGTCCGTCGACGTCAACCAAAACCTTTGGTCGGAGCGGCTTCGGAACTCCCATTCCCAGCATCCACCCTGCGCTCAGGCACTTTCGAATCATTCCTAGGTGGCTCAGCTTCAGCAATCGGGCAAGGTACAGTAAGAAGCAAAACGAAAACAGCGGCCCTAGGGGACGAGAATGAGTTGCGAGTAGAGAGGAGGCGATCAAAAAGGTTGAAGGCATACGATAAGTTGATTAAAAGCTTCAAATATTCTGCTGCACTGGATTCCGTCCTACGCAAGGTTCGTGTGATAGCTTGCGAACGCTGTCATCCTAACCGTGCATATTCCAGCAAATTCCGCCCACTACAGCATTCTCGCTTATACAAGAATTGATACATCGTGACGGACTCCGAAGTGCTCTTGCTGGCCGTGATGACGTTCTCTTAGAACCCGTTCTCCGTCTGCTTGTTAAGTATGTGGCAGACCCACGTTTTGGAGAAACGG
>Ga0209006_10002773_pt1 | contig 15934 bp, 10 predicted proteins | sample JacPin_JW_Ref_O2_FD_188567 | JGI IMG/M metagenome (GOLD analysis project Ga0209006, IMG submission 188567) | Forest soil microbial communities from Algoma, Ontario, Canada - Jack Pine, Ontario site 1_JW_Ref_O2 (SPAdes) (version 2) | ecosystem: Environmental > Terrestrial > Soil > Boreal... | reverse complement strand
GAGGGGGCGCTGATGCATGAGCTCAGACTGGCCGTGGCTTTCCGATTTCCCCCACGCCGCATTCCAGATTCGCGCGATCCCACTTCGCTGCGTTCGCCGCCGCCTCATACGTGCTCTGCAGAAATTCCATCAGCGCCGCGTCCGGATCGGCGGCGGTGCGCACCGCATCGTAAGGCAAAATGAACTCGCCCAGCTCCTTGCTGAAGAAGGCTTGCGCCGGCCGCACGGGTGCGGAAGCAAATCCGTCGGGCGCCGGATACGCATAGGAATAGTACGCCGGATAATCGATCGGCCCGCCGCCCGGCCAGAAGCCGGCGCTCGAGACCTCGTGCGAATAGGCCTCGCGCACGACCGCGTCCGGCAGGTGCGGGATGCCGCCCGGATGCGGCGGCGCGCGGCGGCCGGAGAAGCGCGTCACCGCGAGATCGAAGCTGCCCCAGAAGAAATGCACCGGGCTCGCCTTGCCGAGAAAGGCGGTGCGGAAATGGGAAAACACGGCGTGCGAGCGCAGCAGCACGCGCCAGAAACGGTTGACGAAATCCGCATCGTAGGATGCGTGGGTGCGGTCCTCGCTGAGCGGAATGGCATCGGGGATCTCGTTCGGCATGTCGTCGATGTGCAGCACGATGCCGAGCTCCTCGAGCGCGATCATGACGTCGGCGTAGAACTCGGCGACCGAGACGGGCCGCAGCATGATCTGGCGGAAATGCCCAGCGGCGGTGCGAATCCACAGCGTGTGATCGATGAAATCGAACTCGATCTGGAAGTCGCGGTCGACGGTCGCGACGAGCGGCGTCACGAGCCCGCGCGCGGTCACCCGCAAGGTGACGTGCCAGGAATGATTGAGCCACGGCGTCGCGGCGAGGCGCACCTTGCCGGCGATCTGGGTCCACAGCTGCAGGGTCGCGGCGGTGTCCTTCCAGGCGGCATAGGGTAGCTCGGGCCAGCGATTCGAGGGCGACATGGGGGTTCTCCACGGGCGGGTATCACCCTCCCCTGCAGGGGGAGGGCATAGGCGGCCTTCGGCCGCCGTTCCCTAGGACGCCGATGCGAAGCATCGGCTTTGGAGCGAAGCGAGCCGGGGTGGGGTGGCCGCCACACACCCCACCCCGGATCGCATTTCGCTTCGCTCAATTCGATCCGACCCTCCCCCTGCAGGGGAGGGTGAAGCGAGGCTGCTACTTCGCCAAATCGCCCAGCATGCTCGCGGCAACCGACAGCTTTGACAAGGTCAGCCCCGAGGCGGCGATCTCGTGCACGGCCATGCGCACGCGCTCGACGTCGTCGCGGCGCGACGCGATCCATTGGTCGACCGCGACGGCACCGGCGGCGCCGTTCGACATCATCTCGCCGGTGATGCGGCATTCGGCGTCGCCGATCGCATCGAGCGCGCGGTCGAGGGCGAGGCGATCGAAATAATCGGCGACCGGGATGCCGCGCGCGGCCGCCGCGATGCGATCGACCCGGAAATAGGCGCTGGCCGCGAAGTAGGTCGCGGCCACGTCGGCGACCGATTTCTTCGAGCGGTCGGCGACCAGCACGATATCGGCGGCCGCAATGAGCCAGGGCAGGTCGGCCATGCGCCGCGCGATCGCCTCGGGGACGCCCGCGGCCACGAGCTCGGCCGCGCGCGCGCGACGCGCGTCCTGCGCCGCCTCGGTCAACACGCCGTCGAGCACGGCCGCGACGATCATAATGCCCGCATGGAAGTGTTCGATCACCGCCGCCAGCCCGCGGCCGAGATCGACATTGCGCAGGAACCAGACGATGCGGTCGAGCAGCAGGTCCTGCACGGCCGCGAACAGGTCGAGCTGCAGCTTGCCGGGGAGGCGGTTGTCGAGCGCCTCGATCTCGGTGTTGAGGCCGATCAGGTCGTAGCTGTTGCGCACCGCCGCGAAGGCGGCCGCGATGCGGGCGGGCGGCGCGCCGGTCTCGTCGGCGATGCGCACCACCAGCGTCGGGCCGCCGCGGTTGATCATCGAGTTGGCGAGCTGGGTCGCGATGATCTCGCGGCGCAGGCGATGATGCGTCAGCGCGTCGGGATATTTCTCCGCCACCGCCGGCGGGAAGTAGCGGTTGAGCTCGCGGCCGAGATAGGGATCGTCCGGCACCGCCGAGTCGAGCAGATCGGCGTTGAGCGAGAGCTTGGCATAGGCGAGCAGCACGGAAAGCTCCGGCCGCGTCAGCGGCTCGCTGCGGCGGCGGCGCTCGGTCAGCTCCATGTCGTCGGGCAGAAACTCGACCGCGCGGTCGAGCAGGTGGCGCGATTCGAGGGTCTGCATCATGCGCTGCTGGAAGCTGAGATATTCCAGCCCGCGCCGCTCGGCGAGCGAGAGCGCGAGCGTCTGCTGGTAGTTGTTGCGCAGCACGAGCGTCGCCACGTCATCGGTGAGGCTCGCGAGCAGGGCGTTGCGACCCTCGCGCGTGAGCCGGCCGTCGCGCACCGGCCGGCTCAACGCGATCTTGAGGTTGACCTCGACGTCGGAGGTGTTGACGCCGGCCGAGTTGTCGATGGCATCGGTGTTGAGGCGGATCTTTCGCCGCGCCGCCTCGATGCGGCCGCGCTGGGTCATGCCGAGATTGGCGCCCTCGCCCACCACCTTGCAGCGGAGATCCGCGCCGGTGATGCGGATCGCGTCGTTAGCGCGGTCGCCCGCCGCCTCGTCGCCCTCGGTCGCGGCGCGCACATAGGTGCCGATGCCACCGAAGAACAACAGGTCGACGGGCGCTTTCAGGATCGCCCGCATCACCTCCTGCGGCGTCGCCTTGGCCTGGGCGAGGCCGAGGACCGCCTGCGCCTGCGGCGAGAGATCGATCTCCTTGTGCGCGCGCGAATAGACGCCGCCGCCCGCCGAGATCAGCGATTTGTCGTAGTCCTGCCAGCTCGAGCGCGGCAGGTCGAACAGGCGCTGGCGCTCGATGAAGGCCCTTTCCGCATCGGGCGCGGGATCGATGAAGATGTCGCGATGATCGAAGGCGGCGATGAGCTTGGTCGTGCGCTCGCGCAGCATGCCGTTGCCGAAGACGTCGCCCGACATGTCGCCGACGCCGACGCACGTGAACGGCGTCTTGCCGATGTCGATGTCCATCTCGCGGAAGTGGCGCTTGACGGATTCCCACGCACCCCGCGCCGTGATGCCCATCTTCTTGTGGTCGTAGCCGGCCGAGCCGCCGGACGCGAAGGCATCGTCGAGCCAGAAGCCGTGCTCCTGGGCGATGCCGTTGGCGATATCGGAGAACGTCGCGGTGCCCTTGTCGGCCGCGACCACGAGGTAGGGATCGTCGCCGTCGTGGCGCACCGTGTCGACGGGCGGCACGAGCTTGCCGTCGGAGCCGATGTTGTCGGTGATGTCGAGCATGGTCGACATGAAAATCTTGTACGTCGCGACGCCCTCGGCCGCGATGGCGTCGCGGCTCGCGCCGGCCGGCATGCGCTTGGGCACATAGCCGCCCTTGGCGCCGACCGGCACGATCACGGCGTTCTTCACCTGCTGCGCCTTGACGAGGCTCAAGACCTCGGTGCGGAAATCCTGCGGCCGGTCCGACCAGCGGATGCCGCCGCGCGCGACCTTGCCGAAACGCATATGCACGGCTTCGAGCCGCGGCGAATAGACCGAGATTTCGCACAGCGGCCGCGGCAGCGGCATGCCGTCGACCTTATGGCTGTCGAGCTTGAACGCGATCTCGGCCTTGACGCGGCCGTCGGCGCCGATCTGATAGAAGTTGGTCCGCGTCGCCGCCTGCACGACGTTGACGAAGTGGCGGATGATGCGGTCCTCGTCGAGGCTCTCGACCTGTTGCAGCGCCGCGTCGATCTCGGCCGCGAGCGCGGCCTCCCGTTGGGTGCGCTCGCCGCCAACCGCGCCGAGGCGCGGATCGAAGCGGGCGTGAAACAGCGCGGCGAGCTTTGCGGCGATCGCGCCGTGGCGCACCAGCGTCGCCCACAGGTAATCCTGCGAATAGGGCAGGCGGATCTGCCGCAGGTAGCGCGCAAACGCGCGCAGCAGGGCGATGTCGCGCCACGCCATGCCGCCGGCGAGCACGAGGCCGTTGAACCCGTCGTTCTCGGCGAGCCCGCGCATCGCCATGAGGAAGCAGGCCTCGAGGTGGCCCTTGAGTGCGGCGAGATCGAGCTTGCCGCCGTCGGCGAGCGTGAGCGCCATGTCGTGCAGCCAGAAATCCGGCGCATCGCGGCCAAAACTCTGCGCGTGATAGGTGGTCTCGTCGACGACGCGGAAGCCCATGTGCTCGAGCACCGGGACGCGTTCGGACAGCGGGATCGGCCGGCCGTGGCTCCAGACCTTGAGGCCGAGCGATTGGCGCGCATCCCACACACGCTGGTAGAAATCGACGGCCAGCGGCCGCTCGGGCGCGAGCGCGTCGATGGTGCGGATATCGTTGACGGCGTCGAGCGGCGAGAACGCCTCGCGATAGGCCTGGCTGAAGGCGTCCTGGTAGCGCGCGAGCAGCGCGCGCGCCTTGGCGGGATCGTGCGCCTCGCCGACCGCGTCGGCGAGCGCATCGCTCCAGGTGCGCACGATGTCGACGACGCCGCCTTCGAGCTCGGCGCGCGGCGGATCGGGCATCGCGTCGCTGCCGCGGGCGATGACGAAATGCACCCGCACCAGCGGGCCCTCGGGGAAGAACAGCGCGTAGGACGCGACGGTGCCGCGATAGGCGTCGGCGAGGAACGCGCCGATCTGCTCGCGTACGTCGCTGTCGAAGCGATCGCGCGGCACATAGACCAGCACCGAGACGAAACGGTCGAAGCGGTCACGCCGCGCCAGCACGCGCACGCGCGGCCGCTCGTCGAGCTGCAGGATCAGGAGGCCGAAGCGCAGCAGCGTCTCCGCGTCGATCGCGAACAGCTCGTCGCGCGGATACTGCTCGAGCACGACGGCGAGCGCCTTGCCGGAATGGCTCGCGGGATCAAGCCCGGCGCGCGCAATGACGGCGGCGGCCTTGCGGCGCAGGTACGGGATGCCGCGGGTCGAGCGCGTATAGGCGGTCGAGGTGAAGAGGCCGACGATGCGCAGGAAGCCGACGAGCCGGCCGGCCGCGTCGTAGCGCTTGACGCCGACCAGGTCCATGGTGGCGCGGCGATGCACGCGCGACAGCTGGTTGGTCTTGATGATGACCAGCGCCTGCGGCTCCTTGAGCAGCTCGCGCGCGGCGGCGGGCACGTCGAGCCGCTCGCCGCCCGCCGTCATCACCTCGCTCGCACGATGGCGCAGAATGCCGAGCTCGGTCCCGGGCTGCGGGGTGATGGTGCCGGTCGCCTCGTCATAGGCGTCCTCGCGCACGCCCAGAAAGGTGAAATTCTCGCTGCGCAGCCAGTCGAGGAATTCGATCGCCTCGGCGACCTCGGCCGCCGGCAGCGGGGGCGGATTGGCCTTGAGGTCGGCCGTGACGGCGGCAACGCGATCCATCATCGTCCGCCAGTCCGCCACCGCGAGATTGACCTCGATCAGCGTCTCGCCGACGGCGCTCAGGATTTTCGCCTTGCGGTCCTCGTCGTCGATGCGATCGACATGGATGTGGATGAAGCTTTCGCGCGCGCCCGCGGCATCGAGCGCGATCAGCCGGCCGCCCGGATCGCGCTTGACGCCGACCACCGGATGAGCGACGAGCCGCACCGCGACGCCGAAGGTCGCCAGCGCGCTCATGGTCGAGTCGAGCAGGAACGGCTTGTCGTCGTTGACGATCTCGAGCACCGAAATGTCGCTCGTCCGGTCGCCGTCATGCGGTGCCTGCAGGCGCAGCTTGACGTTGCCGGGCGTGCGCTCGGCGAGCATCGCCCAGGCGTCCCGGGCAAGGCCGGCGAGATCGCGCGCCGTATAGGCGAGCAGGTCCTCCGGCGCGGCGCGCCCGAACAGGCGCTCGGCGAAATCGGGCGGTATTTCGGCGGCAAGTAGTTTTTCGGCCGCGGCGATGAGCCCGCGGGCGCGGGCACCGCCGTCGTCGGGCATCGCGGTGGGGGTCGTATCATTCATTGGGGCTCTCCGCTGGTTCATCCCGGAAGCGGGGCCGACCGGACGCGAGTCGTGGCGGGGGCAGCCTGTCACCGCGAAGGGCGCGACGCAATCACGTTCCATGTCACGTTCCACGTCACGTTTCATGTCTCCTGCCCGGCGTTGCAGGCTGTTTCGTTGGCGGTGCCGGCGGTTGTAGGCTGGCGCGGAACCGATGCCAGCAAGGGAGCGCGCCGTGGCCGATCAACGACAGAAATCCGGCAAGACCGTCAAGTCAAAGGCCGGTGAGGCGCCGGCAAGGAGCCAAGCCGCCGACGATGACGCCCGCATTACGGCGCTCGGCCTCAAGGAAGCGGCGCCGACCGAGGCGATGGCGGCCTATTTTCGCAAATGCGAAGAGAAGCTCGGCTTCGTGCCCAACGTGCTCAAGGCCTATGCGTTCGACATGCCCAAGCTCGAGGCCTTCGTCGCCATGTACAACGACCTGATGCTCGCGCCCTCCGGCCTCTCCAAGCTCGAGCGCGAGATGATCGCGGTCGCGGTCTCGGCGGTGAACCGCTGCTACTACTGCCTGACGGCGCACGGCGCCGCCGTGCGCGCGCTGTCGGACGATCCGGTGCTGGGCGAGCTGATGGCGATGAACTACCGCGCGGCGCGGCTCTCGCCGCGCGAGCGCGCGATGCTCGATTTCGCCGTGAAGCTCACGGCCGAGCCGTGGGGGATCGAGGAGCCCGACCGCGAAGCGCTGCGCAAGGTTGGATTCTCGGCGCGGGATATCTGGGACATCGCGGCGGTGGCGGGGTTCTTCAACATGTCGAACCGGGTGGCGAGCGCGACGGATATGCGGCCGAATAGCGTGTATCACGGGCAGGCGAGGTAAGTGGGCATAGGTTGCGGCAACGGCCTCGCTTTGTGTAGTCTGACGCGTCGCAACTATGGGATACGAGCCCGTTGACCGAGGTTCGAGAGCCGAGAATTGGCGACGTCGCCGAGGTCGCCAAAGCTATCCGCATGGCCTCCGCGGATGACGGGAAACGTCTCGGAAGAACAATCTTCTTCATTGGCGCCGGCTGCTCGAGTTCAGCAAGAATCCCGCTTGCTGCCGGGATGGCGCAAACGCTGATCGTGCGGTTCGCCACGACCATGTCGGCGCCTTCGACCGCATTGGCAGGCTACAATGAGGCCTACCGGTGGCTTGCAGAAAACAAGCATGTCCGCGATTGCCGCGGCGGCGATCCGAACAAGTTGGACGCCCGCCCGGTCGAATGGCCGCGTGTGTACGAGGTGCTGTTCGGCGACCATTACACGACCCCGGACGATGTGAGGGAGATCTTCTCGGAGATTGTCGACAAAGCCGGCGGTTTCATCAACTGGGCGCATCTCTGCCTCGGCGAGCTCGTAAGAAGGCGAATTGTCTCGACGGTCATCACCACGAATTTCGATCAACTCGTGCTGTCCGGCATGGTCAGCTCCGGCGTGTTGCCCGTCGTCTCCGACGGCATCGAGTCATTGAGCCGTATCAGGGGCGCTCCGCACCATCCACAGCTCGTCGAGCTTCACGGTTCGCGCCATACCTATCGTCTGCGCAACCCGCCGGAAGAAGTGACCGCAATTGCCAATAACAAGCCCGCGATTACGGCGATCGGATCACTGTTTCAGGACATGCGCGCCTTCGTGGTCGTCGGCTACGGCGGACGCGAAGATGGGATCATGGATTTGCTGATCAACGTGGCGGAGCAATTTCCAGACAAACGCTTGATCTGGGTGTCGCACGACGGTGATCCAAAGCGGCTCAGTGCAAAAGCGCGGCAACTTCTCGCGACCAGTCGCAACGCCTTTGCCCTCGTAGGTCAGGATGCCGATTCTTTTTTCCTCAAACTGCTGCAGGAGCTCAAGATCGGAGCACCCGAATCCGTTCGCGAGCCGCTGTTTCTCGCAAACCTCCACGCGACGCATCTCGCGACGCATGCGCCTGCCGACGTCGCAGACCACGCGATGATAACCGCGGAAATCGCACGGCACCGCGCAGAGATCGAGACCATGAAGCGCGCGCTCGAGCAGCATCGCAACGCTCGGACCGCAACCGAAACCGCGATCACGCAGGCGCGCGAGCTTCGCTTGGCAGGCAAGCTTGCCGAAGCGATCAGGATTCTGGAACCGGCGGCCGAACAACGCAATGAAAGGCCGCTCTGGCGAGAGCTCGGTGAGATCTCATACAACCTGGCCGAGGCATCGCCAGATCGTGGACCTGTTGAGAAAGCGGTCAAAACGTGGCGCCGCGTTCTCGCAATGACGGAGCGGAAATCGGACCCCTCGGAGTGGGCACGGACGCAGGTCTACCTGGGACTGGCCCTTCACGAATTAGGCAAGAGAGACGGCAACGCCGTAAATGTTGCACAGGCCGTCGCCGCCTATCGCGAGGCCCTTACGGAATATACGCGCGAGCGCAACCCGCTAGCTTGGGCCTTGACACAAAACAATCTCGGCAATGCGCTCCGCACGCTCGGCGAGCGCGAGAGCGACACCGCCCGCCTGGAAGAGGCCGTCGCTGCCTACCGCGAAGCCCTCAAGGAACGCACGCGCGAGCGCGTCCCGCTCGACTGGGCTGCGACCCAGCACGATCTCGGCAATGCGCTCGCGACGCTCGGCAACCGTGAGAGCGGCACCGCACGGTTGCGCGACGCCGTGGCCGCCTATCGCGAGGCTCTCAAGGAATACACGCGCGAGCGCGTCCCGCTCGACTGGGCTATGAGCACCGGGAATCAGGGCGTGGCGCTCATGTGGCTCGCGAAACGGCGTTCCGACGCCGCGATGGCGCGAATGGCCCTTGAGCAGATGGAGACCGCCGACCATGCTCCGAATATCGCTTTCTATGACGCGAGGCTTCGAGACGCGCGGGCGCTGGTCGCCAGCTTGATAAAGCCGTGATCGAGAGGCCGCACATCAAGCTCAGCGGACGCGCCGACGAATTCGCTCGATGATTCATGAGAGTCGCATCCTGGGAGGACGCCCCGTGCTCAGAAGTCTGATCGTCGCTGCCGTTGTCACGGTGGCCGCCGCGCCAGCGCTCGCTCAAGCACCGAAAATCGTCATGGAAGAAATAATGGTGCCGGCCGTCGACCCCGGCATCCAGATCTACGTGCGCAACAAGCACCCTGTTGACCTCGCCACCTTCCGCCCCGAGCGCACCGTGCTGTTCGTGCATGGCGCGACCTATCCGGCCTCGTCGGCGTTCGACCTGCCGCTCGGCGGCATGTCGTGGATGGATTACCTCGCGCAGCATGGCTACGACGTCTACCTGCTCGACATCCGCGGCTATGGGCACTCGACGCGGCCGCCCGAGATGGGCGAGCCCGCCGCGGCGCACCCGCCGATCGTGCGCGGCGACGTCGCCATCAAGGACATCGGCGCGGTCGTCGACTTCGTCCTCAAGCGGCGCAACATCGCGCGGCTCGACCTGATCGGCTGGTCGTGGGGCACGGTGCTGATGGCGACCTACGCGTCGCAGAACGCCGCCAAGGTCGATCGGCTCGTGCTCTATGCGCCGGTGTGGATTCGCACGACTGCCTCGCTGGTGGCGACCGGCCCCGGCCCGCTCGGCGCCTACCGGCTGGCCACGCGCGAGCAGGCGAGGACGCGCTGGCTCACGGGCGTGCCGGAGGACAAGAAGGCGAGCCTCATCCCGGCCGGCTGGTTCGACGCGTGGGCGGACGCGACCTGGGCGACCGATCCGGACGCCAACACGCATACGCCGGCCGCGATCCGCGCGCCGAACGGCGTCGTCGCCGACGGCCTCGCGTACTGGTCGGCCGGCAAGGCGTATTACGATCCGGCAAAGATCACGGCGCCGACGCTGCTGGTGCAGGCCGAATGGGACCGCGACGCGCCGCCCTACATGGCGCAGACGCTATTTCCGCTGCTCGTGAGCTCGCCGGGCAAGCGCTACGTGATGCTCGCCGAGGGCACGCACACGATCATCATGGAGAAGAACCGGCTCGAGCTGTTCAAGGCAGTGCAGAGCTTCCTCGACGAGGGCGGTGGATCGTGAGTGGTAGCCCGGATGGACCCTCGCGAAAGCGAGGGGTAATCCGGGGACACCCCCTATCCGCGGTAAGGCTTTCCCCGCATTTCCCCCCGCTTTCGCGGGGGTTCATGCGGGCTACCAGAGCTTGCAATATCGAATTCGGTTCAACCGTTTTCGCCAACGCGCAGAACAAACCCAATATGACCGATACCCTGTCGGTACAGCGCTTTTTGCCCCCGATGGTGCCCCGCTGAGGGGCAAATGGCGTCGATAGGTCGAATTCGACCAAGGCCTGCCAAATAAAAATACAGGCAATTTACAATGGGAAATTCGACCCAAATACAATGCAAGGCCTTGCGCGAGCGAGAGAAAAGTCGCCGGCGCAAGAACAATGGCGAACAATGAAAATAACAATGGGTATCAATGGGAAAAACAATGCGAAGAACAATGGAAACGGTCGGACATCCGGGCGAGCGCCAGGCCCGGCTGTGATACCGAAGGCCGGCGACGGACGCGCTTGAAAAGCAAAGCGCGCCCGAAGCGGCGTGGCTGCGGACGCGCGAATGTCACTCTGCACTTAATGCCATGCGCCGGTTTCGCCGGAAACGCAAGCGGGATTCGATCTATCCCCGCTATTCAGCGTCCTTCAAATCTCCACCAGCTTGTCCGGCAGCTCCTCCGGCTTCACGGCGCCCGCGGGGCGCGGGAAGTGCTCGGCAAGGACCGCGCCGCAGCGTTCCACCGCGCCGACGAAGCCGTCGGCGGGGCGGCCGTCCTTGATGGCGGCGATGAGGATGTCGATTGCGCCGTTCCACGTCTGCGGATCGACCTTGCCGTGGATGCCTTCGTCGGCGATGACCGTCGCGTAGCGCTCGGCTTGCGCGGCGAAGATCAGCACGCCGGTGCGGTCCTTGCTCTTGTGCAGGCCCTGGGCGGCGAACTGGCGCATCGCGGTCAGATGCGCGCGAGCGTGCTGGATCGCGCGCGGCACGAGGTGGTAGCGCAGGCGCGGCAGCGAAAAGAGCGCGAGCGCCATCGCGAAACCGGCGAGCTGCACGATGTAGATCATGCCGGCCGAGGCGTCGGTGAACAGGATCAGCCACAGCGGGATCGTCAGCGCGAATGCCGCCGCCCAGGCGAACGGCGCGAGCGGATAGCGGCTCGCGTGCTGCGCCACGACACAATAAATCTCGCCCATGGTCTTTGCCTCCGCGGCCCGGATCGCGTCGGCGACGCGCTGCTTGTCGGCTTGCGCAATCATGTGTCTCTCCTCACCAGCTTCCCGACGACCCGCCGCCGCCAAAGCTGCCGCCGCCGCCGGAAAATCCGCCGCCCGACCATGACGAGCCCGACGACCATGACGAGCCTGACGACCACGACGAGCCTGACGACGGGGTCGAGGTCGATGCCAGCGCGGCGTACCAGCCGAAGAAGCGCCACTTGGCCTGCCGCTGCGCGAGCAGGCGCAGCCGGTCGCGCGAAACAAGGCCGATCCAGACGCCGATATGCAGCAGCAGCGGCAGCAGCAGCCACAGCCAGAAGACCGAGAGCAGCGAGAAGCCGCAGGCGAACAGAAAGAGCGCGATCAGCACCACGAGGTCGCCCGGCATCCAGGAGAAGATGTGCGCCAGCACGCCGGTGCTGCGCGTGAATGCCGTGGGCTGCGCCGGGACGGCGTGTCCCTGCCAGGCGTCGGTATCGCCGTCGAGCAGGTGAATGATCTCGTCGACGCCGCGCGCGATGCCGCCGGCCATGTCGTTGGCGCGAAAGCGCGGGATGATCGTGTTCTCGATGATCAGCTTGGTCTGCGCGTCGGTGAGCACGCCTTCGAGGCCGTAGCCGACCTCGATGCGCACCTTGCGCTCCTTCGGCGCGACGAGCAGCAGCACGCCGTTGTTCTTGTCCTTCTGGCCGATCTGCCATTGCCGGCCGAGGCGCACGCCGTAATCCTCGATGGTGAGGCCCTGCAGCGAGCGCACGGTGACGACCACGAGCTGGTCCGTGGTGCGCGCTTCGAGCGCGGCGAGGTCGGCCTCGATCGCGGCGCGCACCGGCGGGTCGAGGACGCCGGCCTCGTCGACCACGCGGCCGGTGAGCTGCGGAAAGGTCTGCGCCGCCGCCGCGAGCGTCAGCGCGGCAACGAGCGCCAGCGCGACAAGGCAAGTTTTTCGCAGCGCCCGCATCGGCTCACCAGCTTCCCGACGCGCCGCCGCCGCCGGACGAACCGCCGCCGCCCGAGAAGCTGTCGGCGGCGCTGCTCGCGGCCGAGGCCCAGATGCCGCCGGACGACAATGCGCCGGCGCCGCGCTCGCCATGGGTGACTGGATCGAAGAAGTTGAGCCACAGCCAGCCGCCGTGGCGCTGCTTCGGCTTGGGCAGCAGCCCGATCCAGACGAGGAATTGCAGGATCAGCTTGAGGGCGAGCAGGGCCACCACCGCCGCGAATGCGAGCATCACGAGGCTGATGATGCCGAACACCACGAAGCCGAGTGCCGGCGGCAGCTCGATGCTGCCGAGGTCATGAACGTGCGAGGTCGCGTGCGCCGCGCGGGCCTGCCATTCGGCCGCATGGCCGGTGAGCACCTGGACGATGTCGTCGACCCCGGTGCTGGCGGCGACGTCGTAGCGGTTCTGGCGCAGCCAGGGAATGAGATCGTTCTCGATGATGAGCTTGGAAACCGCATCGGTCAGCGTGCCTTCGAGGCCATAGCCGACCTCGATGCGCACCTTGTGCTCGGCCGGCGCGATCAGCAGCAGCACACCGTTGTTCTTGTCCTGCTGCCCAAGTCCCCAGGCGCGAAACAGCCGGTTGGCATAGTCCTCGACCGAGTAGCCCTGCAGCGACCGCACGGTCGCGACCACGAGCTGGTCGGAATTCTCTGCCTCGAGCGCCTTGAGCCTGGCCGCGATGCCGTCGCGCATGGCGGCATCGAGCACCGCCGCATCGTCGACCACGCGTCCGCTCAGCGGCGGAAACGACTGCGCGACGGCCGGCAGCGCGACGGCGAGCACCGCGACAAGGGCCAGCGCGATCTGCCGGAGCGAACGCATGAATTCACCAATCTTGGCTGTCGCCGATGCGGCGGGTCAGAACTTTCAGAACTTGACCTGCGGCGTGCGCTTGACGTCGTCGGCGACGGTGAATTCCGCCATTGGCTTGTTGTTGGCGTAGAGGAGCTTTGCCCAGAAGATGCCCGGATAGGTTTTCAGCTCGGTGTTGTAGACCCGCACCGCCTCGATGTAGTCGCGCCGCGCCACCGCGATGCGGTTTTCGGTGCCCTCGAGCTGCGCCTGCAGGGCGAGGAAGTTCTGGTTCGACTTGAGATCGGGGTAGCGTTCCGACACGGCGAGCAGGCGGCTGAGCGCGCCGGTCAATTGCGCCTGGGCGTCCTGGAATTTCTTGAAGGCGTCCGGATTGTTGATCAGGTCGGGCGTCACCTGGATCGAGGTTGCGCGCGCGCGCGCCTCGGTCACGGCTTCCAGCACCTCGCGCTCCTGCTTGGCATAGCCCTTGACGGTTTCGACCAGGTTGGGGATCAGATCGGTGCGGCGCTGATACTGGTTCTCGACCTCGGACCACTTCGCCTTGGCCTGCTCCTCATAGGTCGGAATCCTGTTGATGCCGCAGCCGGACAACAAAAGGCCGAGAAGCACCGCGAGAGTGGGCGCAATAATGGGGAAACGCCGGCGATGCGCCGCCGCCACAGCCGAATACGACATGATGATCCCTCCGAGCTTGCCCGAGCCATCCACGTGCCGGCCCGATCAAGGAGACATGAGGGGGCATGGCAAGCCCGGCAACCCGGTACATGGGCATCCGGGTACAGCTTAGTCAGGCCATCCGGCGAAAAGGTTCAGTGTTGCGTAACAGCCTCATGACGTTGATGAATCCCCGCCCGACCCGCCGCGCCATCCATCGCGGCTTGGGCGCCATGCTGCTGCTCGTCGCTGGCTTTGCACCGGCGCTCGGCCAGACCTCCGCGGCCATCCCCAGCACGGCTCCGCCGCCGGCGCGCATCGAGCCGGTCACCGCCCGGCACGGCATGGTGGTGACGCAGGAGGAGCACGCCAGCCGGATCGGGGTCGATATCCTGCGGCGCGGCGGCAACGCGGTCGATGCCGCGGTCGCGGTCGGCTTTGCGCTTGCCGTGACCTTGCCCAAGGCGGGCAACCTGGGCGGCGGCGGGTTCATGGTGGTGCACCTCGCCGGCCACGACGGGGAAGCCGCCAAGGACGTGACGATCGACTTCCGCGAGGCGGCGCCGCGCGACACGACGCCCGACGTCTTTCTCGACCAGAATGGCGACGCCGATCCGCGCAAATCGCGCGACAGCGGGCTCGGCATCGGCGTGCCGGGATCGGTCGCCGGGCTCGCGCTCGCGCTCGAGCGGTTCGGCTCGGGCAAGCTCACCCTCGCCGAGCTGATCGCGCCGGCGCTCGCGCTCGCCCGCGACGGCATTCCGGTCGACGGCGATCTCATCGACTCGCTGCTGCTGGCGCAGCCGCGGCTCGCGCGCTTTGCGTCCTCGGCGAGAATCTTTCTCAAGGCCGATGGCGCGCCGCTCGGGCGCGGCGACCTGCTGGTGCAGGCCGACCTTGCCGCGACGCTCGACGCGATCGCCCACGAGGGCCCGCGCACCTTCTATGCCGGCCCGATCGCCGACGAGATCGTGGCGGCGGCGCGCGCGGCCGGCAGCCACGTCACGCGTGGCGATCTGGAGGACTACGAGGCGATGATCCGCGAGCCGGTGCGCGGCACCTACCGCGGCTACGACATCGTGTCGATGCCGCCGCCCTCCTCGGGCGGGGTGCATCTCGTCGAGATGCTCAACATTCTCGAGGGTTTTTCGCCGCACGAATTTTCCGCGCCGTCGCCCGCGAACCTGCATCTGATGATCGAGGCGATGAAGCTCGCCTATGCGGACCGCGCCGAATATCTCGGCGACAGCGACGCCGTGGACGTGCCGATCACGCGGCTGATCTCAAAACCCTATGCGGACGAGTTGCGCGCCACCATCGACCCCCACAAGGCGCGGCCGGCGCTCGACATCCGCGCGGGCGCGCCGCCGCGCTCGAGCGGCGGCAATACGACCCACGTGTCGATCGTCGACCAGGGGGGCAACGCGGTCGCGATGACGACATCGCTCAATTTCAACTACGGGCTCGGGCTCGTGGCCGGCTCGACCGGCATTCTGCTCAACAACACGCTCGACGATTTCGCCGCCAAGCCCGGCGCGCCCAATGCGTTCGGCCTCGTCGGCGGCGCCGCCAACGCGCCGGGGCCGAGCAAGCGGCCGCTGTCGTCGATGACGCCGACCATCGTGCTCGAGGACGGCGCCGTGGCCTTCGTCACCGGCGCCCCGGGCGGCAGCCGGATCATCACCACGGTGCTCGCGGTTCTCGTCAACGCCATCGATTTCAAGAAGCCGATCGCCGAGGCGGTCGCGGCGCCGCGCGTGCACGACCAGTGGCTGCCCGACGAGGTCGTGGTCGAGCGCACGCTGCCGGCGGAGACGATCCGCGCGCTCGCGGCGCGCGGCCACAAGGTGCGCGTCGGCCCGACTGGCGGCGCGGCGAACTCGATCGCGGTGACGCCGGCCGGCCTCGTCGGCGCGGCGGATACGCGCGCCACGGGCGCGACGGCGGCGGGGTATTGAGGCGGTTGCCGCTCCCCTCCCCCGCTTGAAAACGTCACGCCGGCAAACATCACTTTGGCCGCCGCCCTGCTCCGCTGCGCCGAGGCCACCGCCAACGCCGGCCGCATCGCGGATGCCGACGCCCTGGTCCGCCAGGCCTGGGTCGATTCCATCGACACCGCGACCGGGGAGGCCACGTTCCTCCACCGCTGGGGCGGCGTCGCCACCGCCGATGACCAATGGGCGCGGTTTCAGCACCTCGCCTGGCTGTCCGACCCGGCCGCCGCCGTTCGCCAGGTCGC
>Ga0209006_10002772_pt1 | contig 15935 bp, 16 predicted proteins | sample JacPin_JW_Ref_O2_FD_188567 | JGI IMG/M metagenome (GOLD analysis project Ga0209006, IMG submission 188567) | Forest soil microbial communities from Algoma, Ontario, Canada - Jack Pine, Ontario site 1_JW_Ref_O2 (SPAdes) (version 2) | ecosystem: Environmental > Terrestrial > Soil > Boreal... | reverse complement strand
ATGATAAGCGCGCCCCATTTGTGCCCAATGAGCAAATAAAACAAGGCATAGACAACGCCGAAAAACGACCCTAGCACTCCGAATCGAGATACAAGTCTGGCCCGACGCGCCTGCTCTGGGTCGGACAAGAATTCTTCAGGATAACCCAGGCCTTTGCTGATCTGCCGAATGCCCTTGGGAATCAACCCACCCGCCGGCTTTGCCGCTGGGCCAGCTTCAGGCTCAGGCTTGGCCGGTTGGAATCGAGGGCTTTGCATGTCTCCATTCCTTGCTCACGTTAGCTGGTCAAAAGCGCACGCTAGTGGTCAACGCGAGGATGTGCATGTTTACTTGCGTGGAGCTGTTTGAGTATTCGCCCGAAAGCAAGCCGCTCGTTCCCACGTTTTGCGTCGCCGGAAAATCGTATTGATAAGCCAAATCAACCTCGAAACGCCGCCAATGATAGCCCACGCCCGCTGTCAATGTATTCTCCATGATCGCGGCTGTCATCGGCGTTAAAGTGGAATCCGGCACCGGGCTGGAACCGTAAGAATAACCCGCGCGCAACGCAAAGTTCTCGGTGAGTTTGTATTCCAGACCGGCGCGGTAAACAAATTCCGACCGCCAGTTCAATGGAATCGAATCGCTGAAACTCGATCCTAGCACGCTGTTGACCGTGGCATTGTTCCCGCCGCTCAAGCTCACTGGCAACGTGTGGAAAGCATCCCGCCAGTCGATCCAGTCCACTTGCAGCGCCAGACGCCAGCGGGGGAGAAATTTCCAGGACGCGCCCGCGCTGACGTCCTGCGGAAAGATGTTCCGCACGTCGGCGTTATAGTGAAACGGCAGAGTCCCTTGCGGGTAGCCAAATTGCAGACTGGGATCGCCCGAGGCGCCACCCGAGGTATCCACTCTTGTTTCGCTCTCATACGATAGGCCGAATTGCAGGTTGGTCGTCGCGCGGAACATCATGCCCGCTTGCGCATTCCAGCCGAAGCCCGTCGTGTGCAGGTTCAGCAAGGTCTTGGCGCCGTCGTAAGCGCCGTTGGCGGGGCCGTGCGGCCCTGGCTGAAGGTGCTGGAAGATATAAGGCGTCTCCAACTGGTTGTCATTATAGACCAAGCCCACGCTGGCGCCGAAAGAAAGCTTAGAATTGACTCGCACGCCCGCGCCAAGCGCCGTGCGCAACACGATGATTTCCGATTTGTCTTGTTGATAGCCGTACGAAGTCGCTCCGCCAAGTCCGCCCGGAGGATCGACATAATGCCAATCCGCCAGCAGTGTGGATTCAGGAACGAACGAAAGGCCGACCGCCACTGGCCAACTTCCCAATGGCATACCAAATGCGCCTTCGGGCAATGCGGATATCCTCTGGTCCAACTCACCGCTCGAGACGCCGGGCTTGTTAAACTGACCCTGCGCAAGGCCCCCCACGCCGCCGAAGTCAAGTTCCGGCGCCGTCAGAAATCCAAGGCCGGAGGGATTTGCCGCCATCGCTCCCAGCGGGTCTGACGCCCACGCCACGTCCGCGCCGCCCATGGACATCGAGCGCGCGCCGACACCGTTGCCGAAAATGCCGTCGGCGTGGGAGTTCAACACTAAACACCCACAAGAAATACAAGTTACTGCAATACAACGATTTAGGAAATAGCTCTTCGTTCGCATCCATGAGACAGAGCCAAAACCGTACCAGTCCCGACGCTCAAGGCGCGCCAGCAGAAGTTGATCGAAACTCGTGCCGTCTTCTGGTGTTGTGAACTGTAGGAAACCGTGAAGCGCCAATTCGGCACCCAAATTCGCAGACAATCATGGGCTATCGCCGTGCTGATTCTAATCGCATTCTCTTTGCTTGGTTTCGGTGCTGTTGGGATCCGTTCGCTTTTCAAAGGGTTTGACGTGCATTGGCCTTTTGCCACTCGGTTCGGTGTTACTCATGGGCCAGTTGCATTTCCAGTTTTCGGCATTGTAGCCGGCACCACTTTGATCCTTTCAGATTTTTTTGTCCTCCATCGATGGGTGCAACGGATTTTGATCTTTCTGTTTGCACTCGTCATTATTTGGGCTTTTGAAGGGCTGTTTGGAGCCATATGGGGAGCTACTGGCGAAACCATGATGGCGAAACCATAAATTAGTTTTGTTGATTGCCCTGCAAACGGCAGCCCATCCTATTCATCCTGTAAATCCTGTCTGAACTTCTTTCCGTGCTTATTTACATCTGTGCAGGCATGCCTTAGCTCTCGCTCAACCGCTTCTTAGGCGCCTCGAAGAGCAGCGCATGGGCTTCGCGCAGAATGTCGGGAATGCGCTCGCGAAATGGGCTTTGCTTTAGGACAGAAAGAAGCTTTTCATCCTCGACCGCGCGGGCGTTCTCGCCGGGAAACCAGTGATCGGCCTGGCCCAGCAAATTATACCGCATTTTGCCCCAGGCCACCAAGTCCAACGACTTGGCGTAAGTCCAGAGACGGAGAATTTCCAGGATGTTGATCTGGCCGGGGACGTCGATATATTCCGGCAATCCCTTGAACCACGATTGACACCAGTCCGCCCCCAGCGCGCGGTCCATCTCCGCGCGTAGCTTGCGCTCCAGCGGCGCGACGATCTCGGCAGCGCGGTCGTAGTATTCCAGCCCGCGCACGTGTTCGTCGAAATCCTGTGGCCGGGCAGCGCCGCAACTCAGCGTGTGGACCTCCGGACGCGCCAGGCAATAGAGATCGTTGAACTGCATCGGGGTGAGCGGGGCACACAGCTCCACTAATTTCGGCGGGGGCTCATAAAGCTTCCCGCCTTTATCGTTGGGACTAATGATGAACACCCCCATGTCATGCTTGCGCGCGGCTACGATGGCCGACCAGTTGAGGTCGTTGACAAAGTACCAATGCAGATTGATGTAATCAAACTCCCCGCCTTGCACCGTTTGCAGAATAATGTCCGTCGTGGCATGAGTGGAAAAACCGACGAACCGCACCCTGCCCTCCTTTTGCAGACGCCGCGCGGCAGCAAGGCAGCCGTTTTTCTTCATCGACCAATCCAGCAATTGCCGATTGTTAATACCGTGCAACGACAGCAAATCGACATACTCCAGCCCGAGGTAATTCATCGAGCGATCGAAAATCTTGCAAAATTCCGCCGGGTCGGCCTGCGGCCCGACTTTCGTTTGAACGAGCATTTTGTCGCGCGGGAGCTTGGGCAGTAGGCGGCCGAGTTGCATCTCCGAGGTGCCGTAACCTCGGGCGGTTTCGATGTGGTTGATGCCCAGTTCCAGCGCGCGATGAATGGTGGCTTCCAGATTGGCCTGATTGTCCGGCGGAATCTCGGCCAGCGCGGTGTCCTGCCACTTGAACTGATAGCGCATCCCGCCGCATGAGAGCACAGGCATCGCCAGTTCAGTTCGACCAAATCGCCGATATTGCACGCGCCTCTTATCGCATTCTTTGGCCGCGGGCGCAACCGGGTAATTTGCCGTTCCCGGCCCACTCAAAATCACAAGCCTGCAGCATCGGTAATTTTTTTATGATTTTTTTATGATTTTTCATAAAAGTGTAATTTGACTTTTCGTCACAGAATTGCCATAAAAATGAACATTGATTTTTGAGCAACGGCGCACCGGGTGGATCAATTAATGGGAAATGCGCCATCGAGCAGAGAAATGGCATTCGTTTGCAGGCCATGAAACGTGAATTGTCCGCAAAACAAATTGGCGGCGCCCCTGCCGCCAGCAAGGGACATAGGATCATGTTGGTCGATGACCACCCGGTCATGCGCCAAGGTTTGGTGCAATTGATCAACCAGGAACCGGATTTGTCCATTTGCGGCCAATATGAAGACGCCGCCACCGCCTTCGCCGCTATCCCGACGCTCAACCCCGATCTCGCCATCATTGATCTCTCGCTCAAAGGCAGCAGCGGATTGGAATTGGTGAAAAGCAGCCGGGCCAGTTTTCCCAAGCTGCGCCTCCTGGTCCTCTCCATGCACGATGAAACGCTTTATGCCGAGCGCGTCCTGCGTGCCGGGGCTGCTGGCTACATCATGAAAGAAGAGGCCACCGAGAATGTCCTGGCCGCCATCCGCCAGGTGCTGGGCGGCGGCGTTTATCTGAGTGAAAAAATGAGCGCGAAGCTCATGCACCAATGGGTCGGTACCAGTCCGCGCAGCGGTGGCTCCGCGCTGGAACGATTAAGCGACCGCGAACTGGAAGTTTTTGGATTGATCGGCCAAGGCAAAGCCACCCGGGAAATCGCACAACATTTACGCCTGAGCATCAAGACCGTCGAATCCCACCGCGCTCACATCAAAGAAAAGCTCAACCTCAAAGACGCCAACGAACTGGTCCACACCGCCGTCCGCCTGCGAGGGGAGTGAAGAGAAGGCCGGAGTAAGACTCAAACAGTGTGGTGCGCACCGTCCCAAGCCGCCAATGTGATTTTGTGTTTCCGCGCCAGCGCCTCGGCTTCCGGCTTTTCCAGGAGCAACGTTTTGTCCGCCTCAAACACGAGCGTCGAAATCCGCGCCGCCTGGCACGCCTCCACCGTCCGCGCGCCCACGCACGGAATGTCAAAACGCAAGTCGTGTTTTTCCTTGGCCACCTTGACCGCCACAGCGCCTTTGCCTCCGGCCAGCTCGCCGCCACGCCGCAAACAGGCGTCGGTGCCCTCGAATCCTTCCACCGCCAGCACCGTCCCTTCCTTGACCACAACCGACTGGCCGATTTCCAAACGCGAGATTTCCTTGGCAATGCGAAAGCCGAAGGCCGCGTCCTCTTTCTGCGCATCCGACAGCGCCGGCCCAAGCACGAAGCCGGCCCCCGGCATGAGCGGCCGCAGCCAGCGCACCGGTTCGATCAACTCGATCCCTTCCTTTTTCAACTCATCCGCAATCGCGCCGAAGATGGAATGCGCGTTTTTCTCCTTCAATTTCAGCAGCAACGCCAGCGCGCGCATATCCGGCCGAACGTCAAATAGATTTTTTGGCGCAATCTGCCCCAGCATGACGCACCGGCTCACGCTGCGCTCCTTGAAAGCCGCAATCATCTTGGACAATTGCCCCACCTTGACCCAGACGATCTCGTCCACTTTTTGCGCCAGCGCGGGATCGGTTTCATTGTCAAAAGCCACCGCCACGAGCCGCTTGACCCCTTGGGCCCTGGCCTGTTCCGCAAAAGCCAGCGGCAGCGAGCGATTGCCGGCGATGATGCCAATGGTGTCCACTTGTTGATCCACGCCGAAACCGTAGCCTCATCTCCTGGCGCGAGCAATTCGTTTCAAGAAGCAAAATCCGAAAGCAATTTGGGCGTTAGGGGATTTCACCCCATAGCGGCGGCCAGTCTAACGGCCTAACGTAGTTTCTGTAACAAGCAAAAGCGCAAGAGAAACAAAAACAGAAGAAAAAGAAATAATATGAAAAACGAAACGACAGAAGTTCTTCACTCCAACCGTGATCCCATTACAGGCGCCCTCGGGGCTCATCCAGTCGGAACCGGCCTTGGCGCAGTAGCGGGCGGAGCCGCCGCAGGCGCCGCGATCGGGACTGTGGCGGGCCCTGTGGGAACGGCTATTGGCATGGCGGCAGGGGCCGTCGCGGGTGGCCTCGCCGGCAAAAGTGTTGCCGAAAAAATCGATCCGACCGCAGAGGACGCCTATTGGCGCACAACCTACGTCTCACGTACCTATGTGGACAAAGGCACCGCCTACGACATTTATCAATCCGCGTATCGCACCGGCTACGAAGGCTATGGCCGCTACCCCGGCAAGACCTTCGACTCGGTCGAAGCCGATCTGCGTCGGGACTATGAAAAGACGCGGAGCACCGTGGCCCTCGGCTGGGACAAGGCCAAACACGCCACCAAAGACGCCTGGCTGCGCATAGAGGGTCGGCAGAAGCAAAATAATTAATCACGCCAGCGAGCAACGGGCCAGGGGGACGTGAAACTCAAAGCAGGTTCACAGAACCCTGGCCGGGCTTCCAGACTGTTAAAATCCTCCTCGCCAAAGCGAAGCTGTTCTGGTATGGTTACTACGTGAACAGTGTTTCGGAAATCGAGACGGCTCTCCGGCAATTACCTCCGCAAGAGCGCTGGGAAATTGCTCGTTGGTTGCTGGAAGACTTGCAGCAAAGCAATCCCGTTAAGGCCGAAAGCAAAAGTGCAGGCGACAATGGCAAAGAGGCTCCGCCGCTGCCAGATTATTCCGCCCGCCGCCGTCGAATTTTCGGGAACAAGGTTTTGCCGAATATGGTTCTGCTTTCTCGCGCCGAAGAACCTTGGTGAAAACCTACGCTGACACCAGCTTCCTGTTTTCGCTCTACGCAGCCGACTCAAATTCGACCAAGGCCGATGCGTGGCGTCATGCCAACCCTACCCCGTTGCCCTTCACATCTTTCCACCGACTCGAATTGCGAAATGCGCTGAGTCTGGCCTTATTTCAGCAGAGGCTTGCTCCCCAGGAGGTTCAAGCCGCGTGGCAAGAAGTGGAAAACGATTGTGCCGCCGGATTGCTGGTGGCGCGAGGCGGTCTGTGGCACCGTGTGGCGGCGGAGGCCGAAGCGTCCGCCATCAACGACACCCCGGTTGTCGGATGCCGCACATTAGACGTTCTGCACGTCGCCGCCGCCAAGCTGATGGGTGTTGCGGAATTTTGTACATTTGACACTCGCCAATCTAGTTTGGCCAACCGGGTTGGACTAATCGCCGTTTCGCCATGACTTCCGAATGGCCCGGCTCATTTAGCTCGTTTTTCCTTGATGATGCGCTTCCCTATGGAGCGCATCTCCTCCGACGAATACGGTGTGAATGGTCCATCTACGGCCTTTAGCAATTCCGCCTCGAGTTCAGGATTGTCCGTCTCCAAATCCAGCGGCAGCGAGCGATTGCCCACGATGCTACCGTTGCTGTCCATTTGTTGATCCACCCCGAAACCGTAGCCTTAGCTCTCCGCGCGAGCAAACCGTTTCAGGAGGCGATCAGGCAGGCAGCAACAGAGCAGACCCGAATGGGTCGATACTGCAAATCCGTTAAAGTCGCTGGCTCGGATGGCCTGGCGGTAATGATCTCCGCGCCACGGCGACCTCGTAATCGCTCATTCGCACAAATATCCCTTGGCGCACGCGGTCTTCAAAAACCGCAAGTTGTTCACTGTCGAACCATGTTCGCAATGATGGCAGATCAGCAAATCGCTTCGGTTTGTCAGCGCGCTTCGCCAAATGTTCAACGAAATTATGGTGCATCGCTGCAACATCATTCGAGTCAACCCGCGTGACTTTGTGGTAAGGAAGAGATTTGAAAAGTGCAGCCATCTCATTGCTAAAGCTAAGAATCTCGTTCTCGAACACGGCCGTGAAAGAAATCAAAACGTTCTCCTTCTCAGCATCGATTGCTGGCCGATAAGATTTGTTGTAGATCAGTTGGCCGTAATGACAGCGGCTGCGGTCCAACAGATTGATGCCGCCATTATCGCGATAGTTTGGATTCAAGACGCGCGTGAGTTTCTTAAATCCCACCTCCGCAAACCCAAGCTCCTTATTTTTTTGACGATACGGGCCTAAGGCGTTCAGGCATCCTTCAGAGAGTTCGTGTTCAGCGCATTCCATTTCTGACCATACCCCGGGCATCCATGCGGATGGTATTGATTTTGTCAACTTGGGGTGGGCACGAAAACTTACTTTGTAATAGCCAGGGATTGCCTTCTTGGGAACAAACAGAAGGTTCGGTTCGATCGCAGGCAATTCCCTGGCGTGAATTAATGGGGCGTCATCATCTAATCCCGGAGGAAATTCGCCTGCCGAAACGAGCTCGTACCCAGCCCCGACACTAAACGACGGAATGCCTAGGGCGCTCGCGAGATCCGAATGGCGATCGAGGGCAAAGACATAGCCATCATCGTCGAGAGACGGCTTAGTCAAAATGCGTTTTACCTCTCTAACATTATTGACGCCAAACGCGCTGCAAAGTTGGGCGGCATCGCCACCGCTTGGCGCGGATTCAGCTTCCTCCAACGCGTCGAAATAATCTGGCGCCGAGTTGTACTCATCCATCAATTCGCCATTGACGTAAAGCTGGTACCATAAAATGTCGTCATCATGATTGAGCACAGCAAGCAAGGGGCAGCCGAAGCCAGTGGATAGCCGCGCTGCAAGCTCGGCGATGATCTCGGAATTCTGTTGGTCCGATTCCTCATCGAAGACCACCACGCAACCATCCTGCTCCGGCGTGACGATGGCGGATCGACCAGCCAACGCGGCTGCGACCGCTTGCTGGCTCAGGCCGCGCAGCGTGTAGTTTGTGTAGAAGCTGCCCATGACTATCGGCGAAAGTGTCAGCTCATTCGGTTAAAGGGCAATGGCAAAATAGTAGTGTGAAAGGAAGTTTCTCGGATTCACGGAAAAAGCCAAAAATCAGATTACCTAACACGCTCAACGAAAGCCATTTGCGACTTTAGTATCTACAGAAAAGAGGCGTTTTGGCAGAAAAACGGGGGGTGGGCCAAATAAAAATGCTGCTTTGCTTTCGGTTTTTGCGTGATTTTAAATTTTTTGCGTTTGCAAGATGTTGAAAGAGAAGAACTACCATCGACGAAGTCTCTTGGAAAAAATCATACCAAAAAGCCTACGGTAGGTTTTTTGGTTTTTGGCACTTGTGGTAAGATTTTCAACGTGAAAGTAGAAATGCATACAGAATGCGTTGAGCGCAAGCCGGTTGCGAGCCGGCCCGGCCTCAACCGTCCGCCTTCGTCTCCAACTACGGCGCGACAAGCTGATTCGACGAGGGCGGCCGGGCGTGCAGCGCACCGGATTTCCGAGCATTTGCGTCCCGTTGCGTCCTTTGCGTCCCTTCCCGGGTCTATAGTGGATTTCTCGAAAGTTCAGCAACAGCTTATGCAACTCGTTGATTTCCACGATAGTTTCCGATAGTTCTTATGACCTTTGATTACTGCGATGCGCCCTGCTAACCTGCCCGCGTGAAAGCTCTGACTCTCAAAGAATATAACCGCTTCTCCTTTGAAGACGCACCCGAGCCGCCCTTGCGGCCCGATTCGGTCATGGTCGCCGTCAAAGCCTGCGGCATCTGCGGCAGCGACGTCCATGGCATGGACGGCAGCACGGGCCGACGCCAGCCCCCGATCATCATGGGCCACGAAGCCGCCGGCGTGATCGCCCGAATCGGCGCCGATGTCCAAGGCTGGGAAGCCGGCGCGCGTGTGACTTTCGATTCCACGATTTATTGCGGCACCTGCGAATATTGCCGCTCAGGGCGAATCAATCTTTGCGATCAACGCCGCGTACTCGGTGTCTCCTGCGCCGAATACCGGCAGAACGGAGCCTTCGCGCAATTCGTCGCCGTCCCCCAACGCGTCCTCTACCGCCTGCCCGACGCCATGCCCTTCGAGCACGCCGCGCTGACCGAGCCGCTCTCCATCGCCTTTCATGCCGTCCGGCGCGCAGGCACGAAATCGTCCGACCGCGCAGTCGTTGTAGGCGCCGGACTGATTGGACTCATGCTCGTGCAAACGCTGCGGCGCGCCGGTTGCTCGAACATCCTCGCCGTTGATATCGCGAAGGAAAAATTGGCGCTGGCCAAAAAACTCGGCGCAACGGCGACGGTGTCATCGGGTCCGAACGCGCTGCGCGAAATCATGGAATGGACTGAAGGCCACGGCGCGGACGCGGTGTTCGAGGCGGTCGGCATTGCGGCGACGGTGGACCTAGCCGTCCGCTCGGCGCGTAAAGGCGGCACCGTCACGTTGGTGGGCAACGTCGCGCCGGTGGTGGAATTTCCGCTCCAAGTATGCGTCACGCGCGAACTCACCATTTATGGATCATGCGCTTCGTGCGGCGAATATCCGGCCTGCCTGGAGGCGCTGGCCAAGGGGGAAATCGAGGCCGCGCCGCTGTTGAGCGCGATCGCGCCGCTCGAAGAAGGCCCGCAATGGTTCGAGCGTCTTTATAAAAAGGAGACCGGCTTGCTCAAAGTCATTTTGCAACCGTAGCGAGGACGATGATGGACAACGCATTATTCGATTTGACAGGTAAAGTCGCCATCGTCACCGGCACAAGTCGCGGACTCGGTCAGACCTTCGCCCACGCCCTGGCAACGGCAGGCGCGGACCTCGTTCTCACCAGCCGCCGCCTGGAAACGCTGCGGGAATTCCAGCGTGAGATCGAGGCCATGGGCCGCCGCACACTCGCGCTGGAACTGGACGTGCGCGCTCAGGAGAGCATCCGGCAAATGGCCGCGCAGGCGGCGGCGCATTTTGGCCGCATCGACATTCTTGTCAACAACGCCGGTTGCAATGTGCGCAAGGCCGCCCTGGACGTGACCTGGGACGATTGGAATTTGATTCTTGACACCAACTTGCGCGGGACATTTTTCGTTTCGCAAGCGGTCGTCCCGCACATGATCGCGCGCAAGCGCGGGCGCATCATCAACATCGGCTCGGTCACGGCGGTGGCGGGCTATGCCGGGTTGGGGCCGTACGGGGCCAGCCGCGGCGGTGTCAAGCAGTTGACAATGAGCCTGGCCGACGATTGGGGCGTTCACGGCATCACCGTCAACTGCCTTGCGCCCGGGTGGTTCAAGACCGCGCAGAACGCCGTCCTTTACGAGAACGAGGAATGGGTCAGCTATTTGTGCGACCGCATTCCTCTGAAACGTCCGGGACAGCCGCGCGACTTGGACGGAGCAATTGTTTTTCTCGCCTCCGACGCCAGCGAATACGTGACCGGCCAGACGCTGCTGGTCGATGGCGGAATCTCCACCGGCGCGACGCGCGCGCTGCCGTTAAAGAAATAAATTAGCGAGGCGTGCAGCCGGTTGCCGGAGTTGAATCAGCGAGCATCGGGACGAGGAATGATGATCTTTTGCCCAACCCGCAAGCGAGCCCAGTCCACGTTGGGGTTGGCATCCATCGCCATCTTCAACGTGATGGTCTTCCAACCCTTGCTCTTGAAGTCGGTGTTATAGGCGTGGACGATGACAGAGAGAGTGTCGCCGTCCTTAATCGTGTAGGGAATTTCGTTGGCGCTCGCGGAAGGATCGGTGTCAGGCGGCAATTTGGGCGGAAGTCGTGTGGTCACGCCGGTGCCGGCGCCAGTGCTGTTCAAGCTCTTCGCCAATTCGCCGATGGCCTTGTGAATTTCCTCCGAGATGGCCAGCTTGTCCTCCTCGCGCTTTTTGTCCACTTGCACAATCTTCTCGGCCAGGCGCTTGAGATCCTCCTGCACGCCGGAATTATTGGCGCCGGTTTGTTGTTGACGCAGATCGTCGATCTTCTGTTCGAGGGCGGCGATCTTCGCCTTCAAAGATTCGTTGTCCATTTGCAGGGCCTGCATGTCCGCGGCCATGCGTTTGTAACGTTCCTCGGCGGCATCCTGAGCGGCGATGGCGGAGGCGGAGGTGGGGGCGGGACCGGTGGGAGGGTCCTCGGCGAAGGCGCAACGCCCCGCCAGCGAGAGTGAAATGATCAGCAGAATGAAAGCACGTTTCATAACCGCGAAAGTACGAGCGCCGCGAACCAAGTTCAAGGGACAAAAAACTAATTTTGTTTTCTTTTCCGGCGCGAAGTCTTTACAACAGAGATTGCTAATGAAAACTTTTGCTGAACTGGGATTTCCCGGGAGGCTGATCGCCGTCGAAGGACTTGATGACTCCGGTAAATCCACGCAAATCTACCTGCTCAAACGCTGGCTGGAATTGCAGGGGCTGAAGGTCTTTTTCAGCGAGTGGAATTCCTCGACGCTGGTCAAGAACGCCACCAGCAAAGGCAAAAAACGCGAACTGCTTTCCCCGACGACCTTCTGCCTCATCCATGCCACCGATTTCGCCGACCGCTACGAACGCCAATTGGTTCCCCTGTTGCGCGCCGGTTATGTCGTCTTGTGCGACCGTTATATTTTCACGGCCTTCGCCCGCGACACCGTGCGCGGCTGTCCGCCCGAATGGGTGCGGGGCATTTACGATTTCGCCGCCTTGCCCGACCTGGTCTTTTTCTTCAAGGCGCCGCTTGAGACTTCGTTGCAACGAATTCTCGACGGGCGTCCGCAATTGAAATACTTCGAGGCTGGGATGGACTTGCGGCTCTCCAGCGATCCCTACGAGAGCTTCCGCATTTTCCAGGGCCGGATTCTGGAGCAATACCTGGCCATGAGCGCGGACTTCAAGTTCCTGGTCGTCGATGGCAGCCAGCCTATTGAGGCTCAGCAGAACATCGTGCGCGACTTGGTGGCGGCCAAGCTTGACCTGCGCCAATTCGTGCCGCACAAACGTAATTCCAAGTCATGAAAGCAACCCGCCCGCCATCCGCCCGCAAGCCCCCCCGCTCCGGCATCGTCGTGCCCAAGTGCAAGCCGCGCCGCTTTTACGGCCAGGGCGTGCCTGAAGTGGACCTATCCAGGTTGGCCGGGAAATTGATCGTGGTCGAGGGGGCTGACGGTTCCGGGCGCTCGACGCAAATCGCGCGCCTGGTGGAATGGCTGGAAGGCAGCGGACACGCGACTGTGCAAGTCGGCCTAAAGAGGTCCACTTTGGTGAGCGAAGAGTTGGATCAGGCGCAGCAGGGAAACATCCTGAGTCACACGACGTTGAGTCTTTTTTACGCGACCGACTTTGCCGACCAATTGGAGAATATTATTTTGCCGGGATTGCGCGCGGGTTTGATGGTGCTGGCCGACCGTTACATCTACACGCTCATGGTGCGCGACATGGTGCGAGGCATGGACGAATCGTGGCTGAAGAATCTCTACGGTATTGCCTTGGTGCCGGATGTGGTGTTTTATCTCAACGTGCAGCCACAAGAATTGATCGAGCGTAATTTCGCCAAAAAGCAGGCGCTGGATTATTGGGAGAGCGGCATGGATTTGGGGCTGTCGCGCGATATGTTTGACTGCTTTCTGCAATATCAGGCGCTGGTCGCCGCCAAGTTTCGCGAACTCCAGCGGACCTACGGCTTTACCATCGTCGACGGCCACCGCTCTCCGGAGGAAATTAATATAGAACTGCGCCGACGCATTCAGAGCGTGTTGGAGGGATGACGTGACGAACCTTTACCTCAAGCCGCATTATGGCTGAAGCCGCCGCTAAAACGGATTACTTTGTCGGCGTCGATCTCGGCGGCACCAAGATTTTGGCCGGCGTGTTCGACGACAAGCTCAATTGCCTGGGCCGCACCAAAATGAGCACCAAATCCGAACGCGGCGCGGAGGAAGTCATCGAACGCATCGGCCGCTGTGCCCGCGACGTGGTCGATGAGTGCGATCTGGACTTCAAGCAAGTGCGCGCCCTGGGCGTTGGCGCTCCCGGAGCGGTTGATCCCGAAACGGGCCGCGTCATTTTTGCCCCCAACTTGCAATGGCAGGATGTGCCCTTGAAAAAACTCATCGAGAAGCAATTGGGCGTCACCGTCGCGGTGGAGAATGACTGCAACAGCGCCACCCTGGGTGTTTTTGAAAAGGAACTGCAATCCAAGCCGCGTTACATGGTCGGCATTTTCATCGGCACGGGCATTGGCGGCGGGTTTATGATCGATGGCAAACTTTATCCCGGCGCCAGTGGCACGGCGGCGGAAATCGGCCACATGGTTATTCAAGTCGGCGGCCCGAAGTGCAACTGCGGCAACCGCGGCTGCTTCGAAGCCTTGGCGAGTCGCACCGCTATTTTCCGCACCATCAACTCCGCCATCAAGGACGGTCAAAAAACCCTCCTGACCGAATTGCTGGGACCAGACTTGACTGACCTGCGCAGCGGCGACTTGCGCAAGGCCATCCGCAAAGGCGACAAACTGGTCGAGAAGATTGTCGAGGATGCCGCCGAATACACAGGCATCGCCGTGGCCAACTTAGTCAACATTCTTAACCCTCAAACCGTCGTCCTGGGTGGAGGCGTCATCGACGCCTTGGGCGACGAAATGATGGCCATTATCGTCGAGACGGCCGAAGATTACATCCTCAGCGGCACCAACAAGGGTGTCGAAATCGTGGCCAGCAAAGCCGGCGATGATGCCGGCATCATCGGCGGCGCCGTCCTGGCGCGTCGAGCCGTAAAATGACCATGATGGCGTCCCAACTGGAAAAGGCGACCTTGACCAGCAACATTCCAAATCGCCGCGCCGTCATCGACGTAGGCACGAACTCCGTCAAGTTGTTGGTGGGCGACGTTGCCGAAGGCACGGTCGTTCCTGTGTCGGAAGCCAGCAAGCAGACGCGTTTGGGTGCCGGATTTTACAGCTCGCGCCGATTGCAGCGTCCGGCCATTGCGCTGACGGCAGAAGCGGTGGCCGAATTCTCCAAGACCGCCTCTGAGTTGGGAGCCGCTAGGGCGCGCGTCATCGCCACCAGCGCCGCCCGCGATGCTATTAACGCGGACGAATTGTTCGAAGCTATCCAACGTGGTTGTGGCCTAAACATGGAGGTTATATCAGGCGACAAAGAAGCAGACTGGGTTTTTCGCGGAGTGACCACCAACCCCAAGCTGGCGCGATCACCCGTGCTCATCCTGGACGTCGGCGGCGGCAGCACTGAAATCATCGTCGGCGACAATGCAGTCCCGCAATTCCGCAGCAGCTACAATCTGGGCACAGTGCGGCTGCTGGAGCAATTGCGTCCCGGCGACCCGCCCGGATTGCGCGCACTGATGCAATGCCGCGTCTGGTTGCGCGATTTTTTGAAGGCAGAAGTGGCACCGCTGCTCAAGCCCGCCTTGAACGCCCAGCGGCCTGCGCGCCTGGTCGGCACCGGCGGTACCGCCACAATTCTGGCACGCATTAAACTTAAGATGGCCGATTTTGACCGGGACAAAATTGAAGCCGCGTCCCTGACTCTGGAAAATGTCCGGAGTGAATTAGAAGCCCAATGGCAAATGACCCAGACGCAGCGGCAGAACATCGTTGGCCTGCCTCCCAATCGGAGCGACGTGATCCTGACCGGCGCGGCCATTTATGAAGCTATCATGGAACAATTTGGGTTCGACAGCCTGACCGTTAGCACGCGGGGACTGCGTTATTGGGCATTATTACAGCGATGAAAAAAGGGCGGACACCGTTGCAGTGTCCGCCCCCCAACAACCAAACTAACCAACCCTTGGCCTCAGGAGTATGACCGGCTGGGAAAACCAAAAACCCATCCGGCCTCTTGTCTGAGGCTATAATATATGACGCATTTTTCTTTGAACTGTTCAACACTTTTTGGCACTTTTTTCTCGCTCGGGAATCGCGCCTTATTCTTAAAATATACTTAACGCTTTTCCCATGCTCATCACGAACCTTAATCCAGACTCCGAAATCGGCGCCAGTGCCTGGTTGGTCGAACTGGACAATGGCCGCCTGCTCATGGACGCAGGCATGCACCCCAAACGCGAAGGCCGCGACGCCCTGCCGCTCTACAAATTATTAGCTGGCAAAGACTTGGACGCCGTCGCCATCTCTCATTGCCACCATGACCACATTGGCTCCCTGCCCTTGGCCATGCGGCGTTCTCGCAAAGGCCGCATCTTGATGACCGAGTTGAGTTGTTATCTGGCCGGGCGCGTCCTCCACAACTCGGTCAATGTCATGGTGCGCCAGCGCGAAGCGCGAGGCATTCGCGAATACCCACTGTTCACCCACGATCAAGTCGAGGAAAACGAAGCCCAATTCGAACCCTGCAAATACAACCGCCAGATCGATTGGGCGGCGGAGGGTAAATTGCGCGTCGGCGATTCCGGGCCGACGCTTGAATTCTTCGATGCCGGCCATGCTCTGGGTTCCGCCGGCATTCTCGTGCGCGGAAAAACTCAGACGCTTTTCTACACGGGCGATGTCTGCTTCCACGATCAAACCCTACTCAAGTCCGCAAAATTCGACAGCGTTCGGGCTGACGTATTAATCATGGAGACCACTCGTGGCAACCGCGCCCCACAGCCTGGCTTCACTCGCGAAAACGAAATCCAGCGTCTGACCGAAGCCATTCAGAAGGTGCTCGCACGCCGTGGCAGCGTC
>Ga0209006_10002771_pt1 | contig 15943 bp, 15 predicted proteins | sample JacPin_JW_Ref_O2_FD_188567 | JGI IMG/M metagenome (GOLD analysis project Ga0209006, IMG submission 188567) | Forest soil microbial communities from Algoma, Ontario, Canada - Jack Pine, Ontario site 1_JW_Ref_O2 (SPAdes) (version 2) | ecosystem: Environmental > Terrestrial > Soil > Boreal... | reverse complement strand
CTGCTGCCGCACCACCTCTCCAGGACAAACTTGTCGTTGAGATGGGCGTCCAGGCCGAACCGGAGCCAGAGTCGACTAAGGAGGAGGCGCCAGCAGTGATCGCCTGTGAAGGTGCCGTGCAGACGGAGGTTGAATGTTCGGAAATGGCTGTCCAGCATGATTACATCGAGGAACGCCCGGTTCTCGTGTCGTCTGGCACCAATACGGAAAAGGAGGTGGTAGTGCCTTCGCCAGTCATGGCACAGGCAGAAATACAAACGGTCGTCTTGGACACCACCGACGTCGATACCCAAACGGCCGATATACCACTGGCAGTCAAGAAGGCAGATGCGGATGTCCAGACCATGGTTTCGTTCCCGGATACTGACGTCCTTCCTTCTATGGTAGCTGATGAGGATCCGAGGAGGCGGTCACGCATACTTAGTATGGATACGGTTCGTGGGTTCCCGATTTCGCACTATGATATGTCGGCTTTGCCCAGTGGGACCCCAGTGCGGACCTTCTTGGTTGAAGGAGAGGAGGACGGTGAAGTTGGTGTCGAGACGGAAACTGATATGGAGGAATACCACGATGCGCAGCAAAGTATTCGGATCGCTACGCCGTCAGAGTCTGTCGATGACTTTGTGTCGATGAGGACCATGACCGATAACGACTTTCCTGACTCGGACGATGAGAGTATCAAGGCCTCGCGGGTATCCCAATCGGCTGTGTCACTTACGCAGCGCCGTCCTTCTTCGTACTATGCCCCCAAACCTGTGGTTTCGTACGAGTCTAAAGAGGTTTCAGCCAAGGCGGTGTTGAAGGAGATATGCATCCAAACGGATGAATTGACCCCGCCGACACCCGTGGTTTTGGCACCCACCCCCGGGTTTGGTTTATATCGTGTTGGGGCCAGTCAACAGTTCCAATTCATCTCGCCTCCGTCGTCTTCGAGTCCGACATCCACGGCGGTTTCGATCAATGTTCCCCCACCGTCGTCTGTCATACGAGACTCCAGTGCTACTTTTGGTGTTCGCCCGAACTCGTCTCATGCAGATAGCCGGAAGTCTATCGAGTCGGCCATCTCTTCGGTCTTTGATGAGAACCCCAGTCGTCCCCGTGTACCTTCTGGCACCGTATCTATCGGGGCTTCCTCCAATTCTCTCTCGGTGGTTGACAAGAGTAAGCCTCCTATGATGATCCTACCCCCGCCCCCGCGTTTGCCTCCGCCTCCCACAAGCATGCCACCACCGAACTTTATTCCTGATAGGAAGAATAAACCACCTCCCCGGCCTTCTTCACCCCCTCCTCCAGACCTTATACACCGTGCCACGACGCCTATCGGCTCCATTCTATCTACCTCTACAGGGAAGGGCGTCCAAGGACGACAGCATGGCTCGAGCATGCCGCCTTCTCAGCAAGGCATACGTCAGCTCCCGTCTACGAGCAGTTTCAAATCAGCCGCCCATGCGGCCACCTACGCGTCTACCTCCGTGCACTCTCACAGTACTCTGCCCGCTACGTACAGTGGTGGGGATAGTAGAAGGAGGGGGCTGTCAAGCACGTCGCTCGTGTCGGATCGGTCTTCGATATCATCGGAGCATCAACTATACCAGAATCAGAGCCAGAGTCGGAATAGACGAGATACCCAGCCTGATTCACCTGTCACCCCTAATAAGGCTGCTGATACGACTGTTCGTAGCAACGCCTCGACTGATCCTGCCATCATCCATGCGATTACGCAGACGATGATTGGTGAGTTCTTGTACAAGTATACACGCCGGACAATTGGGAAAGGGCACGGAGAGAGGAGACACAAACGATTCTTTTGGGTGCATCCATATACCAAGACGCTATATTGGAGTTCTGCTGATCCAGGATCGTCCCACGTATCTGAATCCAGTGCAAAAAGCGGTATGGGCTGTTTTTTTTTGTTATTGATTCCGTGTTTTTGATTGGTGTATATAGCGTATATCGACGGGGTTCGCTCCGTCCTCGATCCCAACCCTATGCCTCCTGGCCTTCACCAGTACAGCGTTGTAGTGTCAACACCGCAGCGGGAGATGAAGTTCACTGCGCCTACCAAAGAGAGACATGACATTTGGTTGAGTGTATGTATGCTTCGATCTCGTCATTCGCTCGTTTGACCCTGTTTGTTGGTCTTTAGGCCCTTCAATATCTTCTATCCCGCCCGAACACATTGCCAACCACTTCACCCGGAATTGTGGGCAAGGTTCCTGAAAGTCCTTCATCTGCACAGGGCGGTTTTGGAGACGATTCTCGCCGCCCTCGTTTGGAATCAAGCCCAAGGAGCCAACGAAGCGTTGGGAGCACCCGGAATGGTACATCGTGGAACACTACACCCCGCGGCCAGCGCAGCCATTCACAGCTTTCCGTCGGTGGCTCCATGGGCAAACGTTCAGGCACTGCCGCCGCCGAATACCTCCGCTGGAATGGGCCCGAAAGCCCATACAGCCCTTCGAAATCTTTTGAACACATTATGCCGCACAACGAGGACGACTTGGACTTTGAGCTTCATGTCGACTCCAAGTCGGATGAAGGGTTCGAAGGATTGGAAAATGTACGTGCCTGTTGTGAAGGACGTCATACTGTCGGTCATCATCACCTGCGTCATCCCTTGGATCATGCCCACAACGGAGACGGTGCACCTGAACAAGGTCGGCCGGTCTCACCCTCAGCCTGGTCTTTCAGTTCGCACTCGCACGAAGGCGGTATTTTCTCTTGGGGACGGCGGGATGATGGGAAAGCTCGATTTGGTTCGCGGCGATCTACTACTAAACCTGTACAGACATCTTGATTTGCTTGCACTTTTCAACCAACTTTCGTTCTATCTAACATCATCATTTTAATTCGATGATTCTTGCACATGACTTTTTTTTTTCGTTATATGTTCTTGTTCACAACATTCACATGCCCCTAGGTTATATGCTCGCTTACGGTTATAAACATTCTTCCATATCCAGCATTGCAGGAGTACTATCCTGAGACGCGTTGGACTACCAAGGTGATCCTCGAAGGGGTGATGTGGCTGGGATATACCCACCAGATGTTTCCAGCTGTGAATAATCCTTCAACGAAGACCATGTTCAGATTTACATTCAACTTACAGCATTGGTGATTTGTTTATGAATAACAGTCAAATCTGGATATTGAAATTAAGATAACATGTCTGAAGGCATAGACTGAAGGCTCACAGTCTATGTAGGACATTGTTGCATTATTTTGGTCTTCCACGAGCATGTCGCTGAATTCTATTTCGGCAGCGTCAAGATTTTGGCGTGCAATATAGAGCTTTAGAGTATAACCCCGCTGCGTTCGCCGATGTGCCAAAATGTTTCGCAGCTGAGTTGAAAATAAGGTCGGCAAGATGGGTAGGTGGCTCTGGATACACACGTATCAACTCGAGTAAATCCGGACGTCTATAAAGCTCACGGTGTGTGGGTTGACAGTTGCGATATCTTCAATGTCAAGGAGGTCCTTCAAGCGCTGCGGAGACACACTCAAGCCTATCCAAAGAATCATCACTTCCTCGTTATCTGCAATTTCGCATATATATATACCGTCACCACAATTTGAAAAACAAAGACAGGCTTACCAATGAGATAAATACCGTTAGGTTCCATATAAACATGAGTGTCCCGCATGATAGATGGCATGGTTATTTGGCCGGTTGTGGGATCGGGTACAGCCATTTCATCGTCGAGGTCGTGAAGGGCGAGTAGTCTAGGATACAGGTGTTGGACAAGACTACGAACACTCATCGATCGTATCCGATGGGCGTAATAGTTGCGGACATCTGCTGACACGCTACGGCCTTGTATAAAGGGATAGGCATGTAGGACGCGAGCCGTATAATCTTTCAAAGCTGACCTTTTAGAGGTTTACACTTCAGTAGAGCTAGTATGTATAGTGGCAAAGCTCGGAATGCTTCTGGGAGGACCAACTAGATGACAATACAACATGGGCTTGAGACGACCGGAAGACACCTCAAAACGCAAGGGGCTCACCTGTGACTGTCTGGTGGCTGTAGCGCAATTCCTGCGGTAGCCAAGAAGAATGGAAGAACATTTCTCCGTCAAATCCTCTCGGATATGTGCAGTTGGCTGCGTAACCATGTATGATATAGCTGTTGGCCCACTGAATGAACGAGTGTAAAAAAAACACATCCCCGTGTAGGACTTACACTCTCTGGCCAAATGGCAAATGACAGTGTCCATGTCTGCAAACCTGAAGATATTACCCGCTAACGAAGCGACTCCGAGCGCGAGGTTGCATGTCCGTACTCTGCGTTGTCCAGACACGGTCGTGTATAGCACAGCAGATTGTAGATATGCAAGTTCTCGGTCATCCAGTGTTTTTGAGATTTCCAGAGAGATGGATACAGCCTTGTCGGCATCTAGTGTGCCGAGCGCCAGGTCGGTAATGGACTGCTGGTGAAAATTACCATAGTGGGCAGATACCCGGAGGCCTGGTCAAGAAGATGGAATGAGATTGCAAAGCCGGCAGTTGCAAAAGATAGACGAAACCGTTAGAGCATCGTACCCGCATCATACAGGTATATGCGGTTGTACGCCTAAATAACCGTTGCATTTGTGAGTTGAGGGTGATGCTGTCGCGAGATGGGTCAAAACGAGGATGAAAGTAGAGTTGTCCACCGGTCAATGAAGCCACGACACCTGATCCGTTTCATTATATCTCGACGACACAACGCAAGGCAAGCATACCAATAGAGCCGATATCGATGAACTGGCTCATCCCCAGAAACATACTAACACCAACACCCTCCTCCGCACACTCCTCGCCAATGCTTCGCCAGACTTTGTTTCGTGGCATAAACAAAATATTCTCATCGTCTGTCCCGGAAAGTTTCATTTCATCAAGCGTGGAGCTGAGGGCGCCAGGACCAATGGTTGGGATGGTGCTTTGAAATACGACCACTTTCCCGCCACGACCTGCCTGCAAAACCTTTAACTAAGGAGTAAACATCTGTGCTTTTGGAAGAGACAAACAAGGGCAGCTAGAGACGCATTCAATGCGGCTCCGAGTGCGGTTTCCCTTATGGTTGAATTCTCATGGCGTCGTGGAAGAGCATCCAGTAAGTTCTCGATTACCGTTCTGAATTGGAATGGTGAGGGGGATGAAGACACAGAGGGGATGCACTAACCGAGACTCCAATGGGTGAACAAGTAGCCCATCTCGCAATGGTAAAAATATCTCGTTGATGTCTGGTAGTACCATCATAGGTGCCTGTTGAAAATGTGGCTGCAGAGGTAAAAAAGTCAGCAGGCTTCTTGATCGACTGAAGGAGACGCACGGAAAGATTGTAAAAGTGCAGTGTCTGGTCGAAAGATATTATTGCTAGTCGTGAATTTTCAGGAAAACAGGGCTCCAGGGACAAGCCATCCTCGCTTGTACCCCCATATAAGACCTTCAGCAGTGAAGCACACGCCGTTACCAAAAACCCTGACTGAATTGCCTCATTCGAAATGTCAAATACGAAAACGTAATCCATGGGTTGGGGTCTTCGAGGACCCGGTGGTGGGGGCTGCACTAAATAATAAGACGATGAAATTTTCGGAGGGGGATTGATGGCCCAGTATTCCTCTGGGACTACAAAATCGACCGTTCCTTTGTTCAATTCTGGTCGCTGCAAATGATCTAGTCGCATCAGATTTGAGTCTAGGGTACAAAAGTATTCCGGAGAGACTACAAAATGAACTGGTTAGAAAGATGGTACTAAAATGATGGAGCGAGTTAGGAACCTTCTGTTTCGTGGTTGCACAGATTGCATTGCCATCTCCCACCGCCAGAGACCCACTTACACCATGGATTGACATATCCTCTACACTTTTCGCAGCGCGCAGGACCAGCCTCTCCGGTCTCGACTAGTGGTATTGGCTCCTCGTTCGGATCCTGGTCCACAAACGGTTGAAAGACAGCTGCAAGGGGTATTTCGCACTCTCCAGCAAGTTTAGAGTTGCTTGGAAGATTCCAGGCGGAGACTCGAACGAATTTCGGTGACGAGTTGCCTGTCCAGCGGCTCAATCAGTGACATATGCGCAGAGGCCCAAATACGAACAAGAAAACCTTGGTCAATGGAGACATAATCTGTTGTTGAAAGTGGAACATGTTGTCCGGGGAGTGTCGTGAAGGGCCGGACAGACCATTCGTGTCGGTCTGCCTCGATCGCGTCTGCGGGTGATGGCACTTGACTAGGCTCTATGTGTGCTCGTAGACCTAGAATATTCCGGTTTACCAGTGAGTTGAATTACGATAGGTAGGTTAAAAACCTGGGTATGGCTGTCCAGCGCTATGGGGAGGTTGTGGAATATGATTTGTGTGGGTGTACATGACGGCTTTGGTCAAATTTGCTGGATCGACGTTTCAACTTCACACTCGCTCTGCGCTCTGTCAACCATCTCACTACTCTGCATTCAAAAATCATCGTTTGATTCGAACATAGCGAAATTTTTAGCTTTGTCGGCACACAGGTCATCAGTTGAATCCTAGTCAAGGTGCAATCGCTGTCTTTGCCTCAGGTTCGCGTGTGTAAACGTTTACACCACCATTCTCTGCGAGTATATGCAGTCACTGTCCCTTTTCCCGCCCGGACCTGGTTTCAGACGGGGAACTGCATTCACTGTGACCTGAACCACCATCTTCCGCCACACCCGGGGAGAAGGGTGCTCCACTCCATGATGTCTCTGCCAATATCCGGGTTATTGAACTCTGTGAGTACCCCCTGTAACACACTCTACACTACCGGCACTCAAACGGTGCCTTTCTCGGTTTGACATTACTGAACGCAAGGACGAGACTTGCAACTCTGCCATTCGTCTTCGAGTTTACTGAAACTGGCGCTTATTAGTAAATAACAGAGGATCGGGTTGTTGTGATGGAGTCTGGACTCAATGGCTGTCAAAAAAACCCGAATCTTCCAAGAAACGAATGCATCCAGGAGGTCGTAGAAGGCTTGCACATCCTTGGGTTTCAGCTTTCTGCCTCCCTGTTCAGTCTGTCTCCGGGACTGCGTTTGTTCCGATAACCCAGCAGTTCCAGACTTATGGCGTACTCTCCAGCCGAGCCCGAGAGCTCCTTGTGAAATCGTGAGAGTTATACTGATACATCTCCTCTAGGTTGTAACGCATTCGTTGCACGTGAATGGAGCATCCCTTGGTCATTTCATTTATTTACTTAAATAAATAATCATTTACGATCAATACAGGCGATCCCGGCTAAATTTAAAAGTTGACCATGTTGCATCACTCGATGCAACGGTAAAGTACATTTATATATAAAACACAAGCACCCCGATACCTGATGAAAAATATAGACAAAAGTCTATCACAGTGACGGCCTTTTCGCCTCGTAAGAGCCCAGCTCGAGATCCGTATTTTGCTGTGTGTGACTTCCAAACGATACCGTAGCTGGTGTCTGGGTGCTGAGGTTGTTTGCACCGGACCTCTCTACCATTGTCGTCTCGATCGAACGGCCCATCCCCACGCGCACGATGATCAGAGTAGGGGCGATACCCTAAAAAGGACAGTGAGATGAAATTGAAAGTAGAACATGAAATAGTACAAACATAAATCTGGAGAGTTGCAGACACGGCAATGTTCTGCGCATTGCTTTGGATACCCCAAAGGACGACGAAGATTAACTGAGAAGCGAGGATCAATGCCCCAGATTCGACGATCACTTCCATAGCAATCCGGATCGCGCTTCGGTGTTTCCAGGAGTTGACACCCCGAGTGATGTACCAGATTCTACCCGCTATCAAAGCGGTCAAGAGGAAATTTACCCCCAGTGGCAAGGCAAAGGCGACATCTCCGAGCGGTATGATCGATGCTGGGGGAGTAATTGAATCATGGGCAATTTTAGCGACGATGCCCACGCCGGCCATGGCAGAACCTGGATGCATCGTAGTTAGTTGGGTGGATGTATGAAGAAAGGTTCGCACTGACCAATAGAGGTCAAAGACATTAGAAGTGGAATAACAATGGGAAGGTATTTTTTCTCCCAGATAAGCCAACAGCGATAGATCTATGAGGAGTATGGGTAACTGACTTCAACGCCCAGCAGTTGTTCCACGTACAAGAACCAGCTGCCCGAAGAAATCGGTGATGCTGAACAGGGTATCAGCGGCTGTGAGGAGATTGTCTTCGCTAGCAACGTCATAGTGATCAACCATCTGAAAATAATGATCAGCAAGTTATTTAAAGTCTAACGATGTACTTACCAGACCTCGGTAAAGATTCATGAACTCCAACGTGAAGTGAACGGTGCAAAATACAAAAAGCACGCTCGTTGAGATTAACATCAACGGGGTAATGGTCCTCCCCTTCCTATTCCAAAGAAGAACAGAAAGCGAAAGGACAAATATGACGGTATTTATTCCTGCAGTTGCGGTGGGTCAAGGCTTGAAAGCAGGAGAGCCAAAGTACATACCATAGAGAACCCCTTCTATACCGAAAGCCACAAAGTTCGCTTGCTCAGGGGAGATCCTACCGGGGGAATCCATGGGAGAGATAAACAAGTGTCAAAATAAACTCACGAAGTCTCCACCTTTTATCCTCATTTCATGCCGGATCCGAGTCTAGAAATCAAATCGTAGCAAGCGCAAAAAAAGGCTGGATCTAGGAAGTTGCGACGCTTGTCAATGGTTGTCAACCTCAAATCGCACAATTAGTGAAATCGCCGTAGTGGCTCACATTTTGAGCCACAAATGCGGTGTTTTGATCACCAATAAGTCCGAAAACTCTGAAATAGATAGGGTTCGATTACCGAAGCTCCCCCAATGTAAGAAAGAAACCTTCCTTGATCGCTGATGGACCAAATGAATGACGAGAATTTAAGCCCGGGATGATGCAGGAAATGACAAGCACTTCCTGTTATGGGTGGTAAATAATGTAAGGGCAGCATGCAAGGGCAAGCTCCACGCGAACGAGCGCTTCGGGGCCTTTGTGTCATGAGTTGGTGATGCAAAGTGGTGTTGAAGCGAATACTGACCTGACTGGAGCATCGTGGCAATCCTGAATCCAGATTCAGAACACTGTTCGTATCGGAATTCCGTACGTACTGCCATGTACTAGTACCAGGTAGAGAGAAGGGGACCATGGGCATCGGCATTCCGATGCAACGTGTAGATACATCTGTATGAAAGGAGAAAGTGAGGTTAGAACTGACCGCATCGAATCTTTAGGCTTGTACTCAGCAGTTCTGATGGGAAAGTACAAGACGATCGGTGGCTTACCGGCTAGATATAAGCCTGTCCACCGATACCGGTCGCTCACTGGGTAAATCTCGGTTAGTATTTCGGAGTAAGTACTCGCAAGGCTTTCCCGGGCCACATGATCGTTCCGGTCACTAATTGCCGTTCGAAAATGGGTTCGTTTCCCAAGGGAGCCTGGCGCACCCGAGTTTTCTCAAGTCACAGCCTTCGAAGTTCGAAACCTCTCTTAGGTCATATAAACGGTGAAGGTGGCCTTTCCAAGCCGCAATGATGTCCACAGCCAAATACGTTCCAGTCAGCCAGGGCGACATCGACGACAAGGCAGAGAATCCGACATCCATCCCAAGCTCTGGAACGTACAATAGACGAACCGTATTCATCGTGACCATTATAATTTGTTTCAACCTCGTCGTGGCAGCTCTTAGCGCAGTCCAAAACCGCCAGATTTTTCTCCTCCTCGAAAACTCAAGAAAAGAGGACGATATTTACTCGCTGCCCCGACCAGATCCACTGTTTGGTTTGATCAAGCAGCCGTCAACGTAGAGGTTTGATGCATTATGGCGCCGCAGCTTTTCCAGTCCGTTCACAATTGTGTCAACAGATGACAAAAATCTTTGAGAATCTCGTACGACCATTTCACCACCACAAAGTACTTATGCCCCTAGGCTAACACACCATCAGGCCATTTTTCTTAGTCGAATCATGATATTGCATGTACATATGCTGGATCGTTTAATGTCTCGAGGCAAACACCCCAAATGGAATAATCCCATTCAATACCCGACTATCCCCAATTAAGAAAACGGAATGCCGACATATCGGACATCGATCGCCATCACAGACACGCTGCACTTGAGCGCACAAACATTAAATGGGGGTCAATTGAATCTAACGTAGAAATATGTTTCATATGTGACACGGCTGCTTCAGGTCCGGTTGCTGTTGCTTCCGGCGTATTCGCGGAGTGTGCTGTCTAGGATATATCTGAAAGTAGAGACAGTCATGCCTCGTAGTGTTGCAGTGTGGTGACAACGTAAACGTCGGATGTGTTGAGTACCAGTTTGGGGACCCCTTGTATTTGGGTTACGTTATGGAGAGAATTGCTTCCGTCTTGATTTTTTTCTCCCCTCGTGATCAGGTTGATTGGCATCAATGTGGTCGGGAGAGTGCCATAGCAAATCGATGCCTGCAATATCGTGTATTATCGGTGAAATATATTGCCGTCCTGAACGGAGTAGAGTGCGTAGCTTTGAAGTATTATTATCGCCATTAGTTCCCAACATACTAGGTAAGATATCTAGGGGGACTGTGAGGTTATGGGTTTTGGGGGATCAAGGTACTTGGTCAACCTTGGACCGGGAGATGCAGAATCCCTGTCACGAACAAAATGAGTCATAAGAGGAAAAAAGAGGAAGCCGAATACAGCTCACGGGCGTAACCCATCCCTTGCATCCGCAACGCATTCCGGACCAGTCATAATTACCCAGCTTTGCACCACATTTTTTATTCGGGCATAAAATCCTTCCTGCCAGCTCGCCTGACTCTAGAAATGGCTTCATCCATTCCATCTGCAATATGGCGGGAGAAACCACACAAATAAACAATCAGACCCGTGTAGAGAGAGCAGGAATGTGACAAGATACGTACAGGTTCGAGGAAGTATCCTGAACAACTGGGGTTCACGAGAATTCGGGGTATGGTGGAGGGTACTACTTGTTGATCCTGTGAAGGCGCAGGAAGAGATGTCGTTGATCTAGGATGAGTGGAAATATCAGAAGGTCCTGTTGAAATACTTGAGGGCGGCGTAACGGCGGGGTGAGAAGCGATGGGATGTGGCATCGCACCATCCACGGGTATTGTGTGGTCATGGTGGAGTGAGTGGCTGATTTCACCTAGGCTGTGCGTGTCGTGAGCGTCTGCGAAGGTAGTTTCCATTGTCGACAGTGGATTATTTGAGCCAGTGCTTTGGGATAGATCTCCTGGCTCCGAGATGTCATCCGCGGCAACTCGTGCTGGAGTGATCGGGCTCATTTGTCCGTGATCAAGCATGTCTTCGCTTGTGGCTAGTTCTTGACTGTATATCAATGAGAGATGTTATGTCAGTCATAGAGGATCACATCACTAACCGGCACATTTTGCACCGAATACGATGTCCGGGCGATGACGATGGTGCCGAGTCCAAGGAAATGTTATTGAGTGTTGGAAGGTTAGCGAAAATACTTGTTTTTGGCGTGCAGCCGGAATCCATACTCATAAACCCCTTCACAGCTCTGTCAAGATAAAACATCCGCGTCAGCTTGTCGTCCCTCGAGATTTTGCAGTTACCCCGGTGGAAAACCTCGAGTTGTGCCATGAATCCGTCATTCGGCCTGAGAGAGGTGGTGGTGAGAACTTCTATGTTGCTTTATAAAGAGGGGAAAATAGACTGACTCAACGCAGGGCCGCGCCTTTCGGATAAGAGCCAGCGCAGCATCGCGATCCAAACCTCGAGTGTACATCAGGTACGCCGCCACGATCGTCGGGCTGCGACCTGGGGAAGAAAGACGTCAGAACACGCAATACATAGCGGATGAGAAAGACGTGCTGATTCCAGCTTGACAATGCACCAAGACGCGCCTGCCCTGATCGAGCTCGCTCTGGATGAAGGCGATGGATGGTAAGAAGTAGACCAGCGCATCCTCGTCTTGTTCGTCGCGTAAGGGGATCTGGAGACAAACGAAAGACTGTGCGCCATGAGAGAGGGCCAAAATTGTGTAAAGCCCAAGCTACGTACTTCGGGGAACTTTATCTTCCCTGTCACGACGGAGAGGATGCTTTGAATATTGCAGACATTGAGCCTCAATTGTTTTACGCTTGGGAAACCGCCAATCCATACGTTGGGAATGATTTGATCCATCTACTTATCCTATGTGATGGTGCAAGAAAGAAAGAGAAATGGTTTGCAAGTCGTGACTCGGTTTCAGTTTCACATCCGCCCATCATGGCCTTTGTACAAAGGCCTAGCTGATCCATTCGCCTTCGCCATGGTAATCGCTATTCTACCTTCAACGAGACTTTCGACGATTCCAATGACCCACCTGGGGCTGAATGTCGAACATGCAAGTCTTCAATCAAATACGTAGTAACTCACCAGCCCACTTCCTTCCGTGGTACAATCAGTTCTGACACAATCTCAACCATCACGATCACAGTAGGCTTTACGCCCCCTTCAGACTCTTCATCGTCACAAGAATCCCTCATTGCAAGGGGTTCTCCGAAGTAAGACAATGGCTTCAGGTGAGTTTTATTTGAGCCTTGCAGTCACATTGCGAACAAATGTCCCTATGTTTAATCAGACGGCAGCTGTCAATGATCCCGACCTTTTCGCCTCCACATCTAGTGGTGATCTGGCTGGATCATCCTTGACTCTCCCAGACCGTCTAGAGTATATGAATCATCGGGAGGGTGCTTTGATGGCGATAGAAGAATCAATGGAACCGTACCGCTACATCGCAACCGATCATCCGATCCAGGTCTTGCCATATCCGTAAACAATCTCTCCCTCCGCCTTGCTGACATGGGCCGTCAGAAAAATGGCTTACAGGAAATACAAGAGGCTTCGTCAGCGGCGATCGTCCTGCGGAATTCAATCCGCATCTTGCCATCTCCCTCCATAAACTCCTCCTTCACCTCGCTTACGTGGAAGACGCTCTACAAACAGTGCAGGAGGCAACCGAGCTGTACCGCTACCTCGCAGCCGATCGTCCAGCGGCATTCAATCCATGTTTCCAGAAAACCTCTCCCTTCGCCTCACTGACTTGGGCCGTCAAGAAGATGGCTTACAGGCAATCGAGATCCGTCGCCTCACAGCAGATGTCGTCCCGTGGCATTTAATCCATCTCCCTTTGCCTCGATGACATGGGCCATCGAGAAGATATTTTTGATGTAATTGAAGAGGCAGTCCAGCTGTATCAGCAGCTCGCGGCAGATTGTCCTATGGCATTCAATCCATCTTTACCAGCAACGGTCGAGATTTGTGAGTGGATCGCAGCAACCTCATTGCATAGTATATAAATACTGTATGTCAGTGTCCAGATCATCTCGATCACACTCTTGTCGCCTCCCATCTCCTATTTTGTTGCGTGCTCCTGATTCTTTGTGCAGATAATCTCTCTGAGGTCATTTGCATAGCTGAACCAAATGACGGACACGGCATGAACAGCGTACCCAGCATTTCGCTCAAAAATCGACCTATGTGGTACATTTGGCCTAACGCAGCAGCGTTGGAAAACTCGGAATCAAAGTGCTAGAGCTGTCCGCGTAGCAAAAAGTCTGACGGTCGCCTGAAGGAGCACCACGCATACTCATGCAAGTTTCCGACAATAGAAAGCGTTAAAGGGACACATTATCATTTTCTGATGAACATTTCACTGCAAAGGACATCTCAGGGATGCGAACAAAATTTCCAGCAAGTCGTCATGATTCATGAATCTCAAAATCAAATACCCACTTGTCTTCGCATGCGCTAATAGTCTGCTTACCCCAACCAAGTTTTAGGCCTTTGCCGTACTTCCATTCTCGACGGCCTGCAAACACGAGTACTTGTGTTAACAGTTAGATACGTTTCAATTCAATTTCTACTCACTTCCACGCAAAGTGTAGTTCTCCCCTTCGAGGGAGATGGTAGGCGGGAGAGGTGACAGTATATGGGCCATGAGGAGACATTCGACGGCATTCTATGAATCATTGGTATTGCGGATTCCATATCAATACCGATGGAATCAAACAAGAAAGGTGTTCAGACAGAGATGATTATCGCAAGAGCACTGACCGTAATATCATGCTGAGCAAGGTGAAAAGTAGCTAGTTCGCCGACATTGGGCTCGCTGAAATTCTTTTTGATTAATGACTTTGGTGGTAAAAAGAAAGGCTGTGAGATCACCGAATGGTCCTTATCATTACTTGGGCGACAAAGGGGGTGTCGTCTTTGACTGAGGGAAAAAAAATCAGGGCTGCTTGGTTCAGAGTCAAGATATAAGGTGCCATGGTTGTTTGTGGCCGAACTTGAAGTTGTCAACAAACATCCGCCCGCTGTCGTTGACACCACCCTTACTCATTACCTCGTCATCGCTGCACAGCTACCCTCACAAAATGGTATCATCAAGTTCATTCGACGAACTAGCCAACTGGGGTGACCTCAATGTCATCTCTCCCGACGAAGATGAACCAAATCCTAACACAATGTAGGCGCCACATACATATTTACCTCCTTACACGCGGCTCATTGTTATCAGTGATCCTCGTTCTACGCCCTCTGAAGTCGCCGAGCTCGACGCTGAAATGGCTTCGCTAACATCTAAACTAACTGATCTCACTATCCTACGCACCAAGCTCCTAGCCGCTCGAGCTCTTATCAATCATGTTCCGCCTGAACTCCTCTCTCGGGTGTTCGAGCTTGCAGTCCACACTGCACCGTCTTTACTTCCAACCCTTTCACTCGTTTCTCGCACGTGGTACGCCATCGTGCTTTCCACGCCGTGCCTGCACACATACATCAAGCTTGATGAGACTTGGGGCTATCACGGCGGTGGTGATGATTCCCGCACAACCTCTGAATCATTTTTGGAGAAAACAAAGCTGCAACTTAAGCGCTCCCACGATTCAAAACTGCTCATTGATATCGACTTTAGGTATCTGGATGGGATGGCTGATGTGAATTCAATCATGAAAGAGCTCAATCCCCACCTTCACCGGTGTTTCTATTTCAAGGCATCAACGCCCGATTGGGACTGGTTGGGAGCGGTACGGGAGCATTCTGGCCCGTTAGGACCAGCACTGGAGGAATTGTATCTTCATATCGATTCGTCAGACTCCGACGACCAAAGCCCCGTCACATTCCTTTCTACACCTTGCCCTCGGCTGAGTACCATCGTGCTTGAACATACCCCACTGACATGTATCCGCCCGCCACCCACTCCTTCCTCTCCAGTAGACGCCCCTCAGGATGAGCTGGACCCTCCTCTTTCAACCCTTCACCCGTCTCTTCGACACCTCCACCTCATCCGCGATCAGCGCCAATCGAGCTCTTCCTCCTCATCGCGCATCGTCATTCCTCTGTCGCTCCTCCTTTCCACACTGTCAGCCACGCCTACTCTGACCTCGCTGCATATCCAATCAGCTGCCTTCATGCTGAACGGCACCGAGGACATCTTCCTGCCACAACCACCCAAGATTCGAATGCCAAACCTCGAATCACTCATGTTCAACTTTGTGGACACCACAAACGTCGGACTCTTCCTTGAGAACGTGGAATGTGACAACCTGAAGACATTGCGGATCCAGATGGACGGCACAAACGGGACGGACGACTCGGCCGCATTTTTGATGAAGATCTGTACACCCAGTCTCGGGAGATGGACGGCACTCTACCCTGTAGCCACCATCCCATACCAGCCGCTAATTCCACAAGCACCATTCCCGGCCTTGCGGCACCTCGACCTCCGCGCAATATCCACAACAGGGCCTGCGCTCTACACATTCATCCGTGCTTTACACGGTCTGCCTCACTTGACGGCGCTGGCGATCAGCAGTCCGCCAAGCGGTTGCTTTGGCGCCAAGTTGTGGGAACTGTTGTCACAGCCGTCCAAGTCGCACGAGGTCTCGGGTGGCCTTTCCGAGTTGAACCCAAAACCAAGGCAAGAATGGATACTGCCGTCTCTTACAGCGCTGATC
>Ga0209006_10002770_pt1 | contig 15943 bp, 13 predicted proteins | sample JacPin_JW_Ref_O2_FD_188567 | JGI IMG/M metagenome (GOLD analysis project Ga0209006, IMG submission 188567) | Forest soil microbial communities from Algoma, Ontario, Canada - Jack Pine, Ontario site 1_JW_Ref_O2 (SPAdes) (version 2) | ecosystem: Environmental > Terrestrial > Soil > Boreal... | reverse complement strand
TCGTTGAGCACCGCTTGACGAGACGGCGCGTCGCCGATCGCTGATTGGCCTAGCGGAATTTGTCGTGGCTAGCTTCTCCCCGTAAAACGGGATAACGCTCGGCAGCTGATTCGTTTCGATACTGAAGGGAAGGGGCGAGCAATCGCCCCTTTTCTTTTTCCAAAGCCGCACGCACTCGTATTTACCTGGACTCGGACTTGCCGGGTACTGTGCGTAACAAAGCGGGCCCTCCCAAGAGATTTATTATTCCCATTGACAGCCATCTAGCACCGGGACTAATTTACGGTTAAGTTTTTCGACAGCCGCGAAGGGAGGATTTCCACCATGCGCCCACGTAACATCATTATCGGATCGCTGATCGTTGTAGTGCTGCTTCTTGCTGCGGCCTATTCCAGAAAATCCAGCTACGACATCGTAATACCCAAGGTTCTTACTTATCCCACCACGACGCTGGCGTTTTCGTCCAGATCCGTGCTTCCTGGTTTTCCATCTGTAGCAGCGGACAAGATTCGCGTCAAGTTCGACAACCCGAATTGGGCGGCGACGGTTTCAGAAACCCGTTTGGTCACCAGAAAAGGTGGCACATATTTCAAGTTCGCCTGCCAACCTGCGTCCACGCCTTGCATGGAAGCCACGCGCGGCTCGGGTTCCTATACATATACACTCGTGCCTTCCACGCTTCCGGCGCCTTCGGCGAAGGGGACCTACGCGTTAGTCTGGGATGTGAATCCCCCAGGTGACACCGTTACTGACATCGCAGTGGTCCCCGAACCCGGCGTTCTCGTGATGCTTGTCCCAGGCTTGGTCGGCGTGTTGGGCCTGCGACATTGGTCGTCCCGGCGGCCTCGCGATTAAACTGAGTCCCGATTGGTCGACAACTCACGCTCGAATATTCCAGTTGCCCATTGGTCCGTTAATCGGGACCTGGAGCATCACGAATGGACGGGTTGGGACGAAGATAGTGACGGGTGTCCTTGGCTGGCAAAGCCACCGCAGGCGGTTTACCCCCATGTCGCGTCTTCTTTCAAGCGGGACGATACGGCCCTCAAAGTCCGGTCGGTGTGAAAAGGAACTCGGCTGGCGCCTCAATCAGAGCTTGTGGATGCGAGCTGTATTGGCTTTACTTTGTATGCGTTTGCGAAGCGGACGCGGATCAGCCAGAAGACCAGCAAAATCAGCGGAAGGATGGTGAGAATTAAATACAAGTTTGTGCTGAATAAAGCGGGGGACAAATGTTGTCCGATACCCACGGTGGTAAGCAATCTCAGCGGGCGGTTTGACGGCCCCAGAAAAAAAGATCCCGACGCGATGAACAGTCCAAAGCACATGCGCCACAGATGCCGCGCGATGCGCTGCGTCCCAAAAACGCCGCCGCGCAACATCATGCGAACGTCCCCTGCGGCAGCCAGCAGCATTATGGAACCCATGAAGAAAGTCATTCCAACGGGAACTCCATTTTCGGAACTCGCTCCGCTGCGCACGATTTTAATTCCATGCATCCAGGTCACGGTGCCGAGCGCCAAAGGAATCAGCAGCACAATCCAATCGAACCAGCTGGTTTCCCCGTCTCTGCGCCGGGCGGTCAGCCATGCAGTTCCAACGAGATAAAACGTTAGAATCCCGCCGCCGATGTTGTTCGGGTCATGCCTCACAACCGCGAGGTACACCGCGAACACAGCCATGGTGAGCATGGAGACGACAAAAACTCTTCCGGCCAGTACATGGCGCCGCGAACCCTTCTTGAAGATTATCGCCGCGGTTCCCGACAGCAGCCCCAAGCTCCCCGCGCAAATATGAACGATCAGTGTCGGCGTATAGGTCATCGGGCCTTCCTGCATACTATATACGACCAGCCGCGCCCAAAGTTTCACCGGGCAACTTTGGCCGGTGGAATGTGGCCAAACTACAACTCCAACAGGAGTTGAGCATTCTGCTGTAACGCGTGGTCTTTCTTCGGCACCTGTGTAGACTGGCATTTCATCTGCGATTAAAGTCCAAGCGGGAGAAAAACGATGACTTTGGACGAGTTAGATTACAGTTTGCCTAATGGATTCCATGACGCAGAGTTATTCTCGTTTGAAATCGACTATTTCCGCCAAACTGCAACTTTCCATCTTCATTTGTTAGTTGGATGGCCCGACGATCCCGTACCCGAGCGTGATGCGTATCAAGAAGCGACGTTGGTCGTCAGCGGGTTATGTTTCTGCTCCATTGATCCCCCTTATTCGACGTATCCCTTCCTTCCCGATGGAAAACCGATTCTAGTGACTGGTAACAAACCCACAACCGATGTTCCGCCATTCGTTCCTGATTTGGTTGCCACATTCCCTGCTGGGGTTTGGTGTTACCTTTTCTTTGTTCACGATTGGAACGCGAGCATCAACATCGCGGGACGTGATGCGTCCGTGACATGGATCGGTGAGAAACCAAAACACGCGGTGTAAGAATGGATAGTTCTATTTTCGTCGCTTCCAAACAGCCCTAACGTCCATTAGTCGTGCCAGCTCGACCTGACAGGTTTCCAGTTGGAGATCGTAACCGGTTGTGGTGGGCGAGATTTACTGCACCCGATAGAACGGGGGCTTGCTCTAATTTGCAGGGGGTTTCCATGGCAAAGACAGTGCTCATCACCGGAGCTTCCAGCGGAATTGGAAAGGAGGCGGCAAAGCTCTTCGTTGCAGAAGGCTGGAATGTTGTGGCGACCATGCGTTCTCCGGAGAAGGAACAGGATCTCGTCCCCTCAGACAACCTCATGCTGGCGCGGCTGGACCTGCAGAATGTGGCGTCGATTCAAGATGCTGTCGATCAAACACTGAAGAAGTTCGGGCGCATCGACCTGCTTGTGAATAATGCAGGCTACGGACAATACGGGCTGCTGGAAGAGGTCACCCTCGAAAAGATTCGGCAGCAGTTCGAGACGAACTTGTTCGGTGTGATCGAACTGATGCGCGCTGTGCTGCCAGCCATGCGCCGGCAGCGGAGCGGCATGATCATCAACGTCAGCTCCGGCGGCGGTATCTATGGAGTTCCCGCGATGTCAATCTATTCCGCAAGCAAGTTCGCCCTGGAGGGCTTCAGCGAAGCCGTTTCGTATGAACTTGCGTCTCAAAACATCGTGCTGAAACTGATCGAGCCGCATGGTGGTGTCACCGCTACGAACTTCAATGCGCGGGCTGCAGAGGATGCTGGCGATGTTCGCGCAGTAGCCGACTACGACCAGTTCAAAGTAGACATGCGCGAGGCATATAGCCGCACGGCTGCGGCTTCAAACATTAACGCTCGCGATGTCGCGCTGGAAATCTACAAGGCCGCCACCGACGGAACCAGGCGCCTGCGGTATTTTATCGGCGTCGATAGCCGCGGCTTCCTGCACGCGAAACAAACACTGCCGGATCAGGAATATATCGAATTCATGCGCAGCTACTTCAAATCGGCGCAGGGTGCGGCGAAGGGCGCTTAAACAGGTGCAACGCACCGACGCGTGGCATCCTCAAAGGGTTTTAAGAAACGCGATCAGGGCTTTGCGGTCTTCTTCTGAAAGATCCAGACCGAAAGGATGGCCCTTCACGGCGAAAGTTTTTGCGCCGTACGGCTTGAAACCTGTGGGGACGTAATTGTCAGATTCGCGGCGTGGGTTGAACCAATCTTCCAGCGTTGCGCACCAGCCGTCATGACCGAACATACCGCGATACCAAACGCCTTTGAGCGACGGGACTTTGTAGTAGCCGGTGCCGCGGCGCGTCTTCATGGTTAGATCCGGGTCGGTGCCAACGCTCATCGAGAGAATATCGTATTTCTTTCGAGCATCCGGCGGGACTTTGAAGCCGAGGGCCGGAGTCAGCTTGTTATTCGTATAAAGAGGCGGCGTGTGGCACATCACGCAATTTTCGCTTTCGAAGACTTCTTTTCCATGGGCAGCCAGCGCATCAACTTTATTGGGATTCGGCGGTGGCTGTTGTGCGTAGATGAATTGTGCAAGCGCGTACAGTTGCTCATCGCTGTAGCGATCCAGCGTGTTTGCTGCGGGCAACTTTTTGAAATTGCCGAAATCTACTGGAACAAAACCATCGAAGCTGGCGAGGTCGTCTCCGCCTTGGTTCAGGGCAGCGTAACGCATCAGGTCGACAATGGAGCGCTGTTGTTGCAGGCCGGTGCGATCCAGATACTTGCGATCTTTTACGCCGATAAGGTCGGGTACTTGCGCGGGTGCGAAGGGACTGGTTCGGTGGCGCGCAACAACACCTGGCGGAACAGTTCGGTGAATCTGAATAATCTCGTCGAGCGACATGGCGTCAGTCGCTGGAAGCGAATCCGCTCCGAGCCATGGGGTCGCGTACAGCGAGCGTTCCAGGGCATGCACGTCGTTGAGCGGGGTGCGCGCGTGGAGATAGTCGGCGGCAAAAACGTTGCCGAACGGAAAATTGCCTTGAGCCCCTTTTAGGATGGCGCCATCCGGCATTATTCGCGAATGGCACATTCCGCAAGCCAAGGCGCCGATTTCAACTTCACCTTTCTTTTTCACGACGTACCGGAAAAAAGGAAGAGTACCGTCTCGCCCGACAGGGGTATCGGTATCACTCAGGAATTTCGCTTCCCGGACGTAAAGATCCTTCGCGTCGGACCCACCGATGCCTCCATAAGTAGTCGGCGAATCGAAGACAAGTTCACCAGCCGCAATCCAATCAGCCGGAGTTTTCAGCGTAGGGCGATGACCGTGATCGTCCCAGACAATTTCCGGCTCACGCTGCTTGAGTGACTCGATATAGCCCTGCGGCTCGTGCCCGTAAGCATAAACAGGATAGTTCTTATAGATCGGTCTAATCGGGATGCTGTAGTAATAACTGGATGGAGCTTGCTTCGGCGAGCCGACGGGGTTAGCCAGCGGTATTTCCAGCGTAGCCATTTCCTGATCGTCCCAGGTTTTGGGTATCGTGGGTGCGGAAGAAACCGCAGGCGGACGCTGAGCGTCTTGAACTCCGCTCAATATCTGCGTCAAAACCAGCGCGAACATGGCCGCATAACCTATTCGTTTCATCGGGCACCTCTGCACCCTCGCACCTGCCCAATCTAAGAGCTATTTAGCGCAAAGTCGATTGAAAAATAGGTCGGTCGCAACACCGGATTAGTCGGATAAGCGGACAACTTAAATTCCACGCGGAGATTTACAACCGGTGTTGGCGGGCGAGGCTACTCGATGCGGCGGATGGCGGGGCCATCCTTGCGTCCCGGAGTTCGCGCGCCTGCCGTATCGAAACACAGTTCCATAGATTGTCGCCCCGTGGGGCGGTAGGAAGACCTCGAAGGTACTTTAGGTCAGCGGAGGCATCCTTCTTCGATTTGGTCGATTAAGAAATACTTACGTACACTTCATCGTTCGGGAGTCTTCGCCCATAGACTTCAATCCCCCAGGAACCGTCTTTTTTTTTAAAATGGGGGCGGCCGCCGCCACTGCTGCCCCCACCAGAGCTTCCAGCGCCCTCGGTGGATCCGCCGATCCCAGCATGACCATCGCCGCCGGAGCTGCCGCCACCGCCGCCATGGCTTTCGCCGCCTCCGGAACCTCCGCTTCTGCCATATCCACCGCTTCCACGCGAACCCGACTTGTCGCCGTCGCCGGTGGAACCAGTGCCGTGATTGCCAGGCGCGCCAGAAGACGCTCCGGAAATCAAACTCGCGACCACGACGGCCTTGCTCGCGTGTCCCGAGGCATCAATGTGAGAGAGGACGAAGTTTTCCGTCTTGTAGTCGTAGCCAATTGAGCGTTGGCCGCCCGCGACCACGGTTCCCTTGCCGCCGGACGCGCGGTCAGCGACAAGCGAAGCGTGAATCTCCGGTCGCGCTGCAAATGGAAGTTTCGGAAGCGACTCACCCCGAAATGCCTTGGGCGGTTCGGTTAATACGGTCAGCTTTTGCGAAGGGTCGTAGTCGATCCTCTCGAACGCTTGGCCCGTTTTTTCCGGAGGTAAGAAGATGCCGTTCTTCAGATTGAGCGGCAGCTTGCCTCTTACGTCGTTCGGGTGTCTCGGCACAAAACCTTCCTTGTCGCCAACATGGACCCAATGTACTGGGTGGTGATGCCTCTTCCCGACGACCCATACGTAGTGATGCCTGCGGCGGATGAAGTTCCCGTAGTTGCAGACTGCCCAGTAGACTCTTTCGGCCCCGGCCAGGTCCGATGCCGCTGAATAGGGCAGCGAATTGACAAGTAGCCCCGTAGGAGTACCTCGGTATCCTGGAAGACATCGATAAAACAAAGGCTGGTCGCTAGGCCGTTGTGGACTCTTCGCGTTCGTCGATTGCCGCTGCTTGGCGCTTTGGGTGGAATTTTCGTTCGCCCCTTGCTCTTTTACCTCCCAGCAAGTGCCGTAGGGTTCGCAAGGAAAGAAGTCTCCCTGCTCATACAGATCCATGAGGCCAGGTATCGGTGAAGTAAGGCCCGAGGCTTTCAGCGCGGCATTCGTCGCGGCTACACGTTCGTTGACTCGCGCGGAAACCCAGGCGTCCCACTCGTCTTGCGGAGCAGCTTGGCTTTCCTGTGAACCGAGAAGGCTGTTCGGCAGCGTGATTGTTTGTCCCTTCGCCAGGTGGAGCAGTTTTGAATTGGGCTGCTGCACGTCCGCTCCTTGTTCGTCCTCAGGCGTCAGCGCCGCACCATCGAGGTAGCTGTCCACTCGAAGGAACTCCGGCTTCGGAAAGTTCATTTCGCCGGTAAGCGTCTCCAGTACAAACGACTCCTTAGGAAGCGAGCGAACGAACAAGGTCGCGGTGCCGGTCAGGAGTTCCAGGCGTGTAGCGGGCAGCCCGTTCTTCATCCGCAGTTTCTTGAAAAGCAAAACTGAATTCTCGGCGAGGTAGGCCACTGAGGAATCCTCGAACTCGATTTCTGCGCGTCCGTTGCCCGTTGCCAGGCTGAAACCTTCCTCGATGGCAACGTCGGCCTGCGCTCGTACCCAGGGCTTGCCTAGATCCGGACGCTGGTTGTTCCCGCGAGATACTCGTACATCGCCTTGCACGGAACGGATACGCACGATCTGTGCGTCGTCGCGATCGGCCGCCGATAAACCGGAGGCCGCGAAGAGAGCTAGAGCGAAAAATCCAAGGAGAAAGAAGGCTTGGTGCCGGTGAGATTGCATCGACGACCTCCAGCCGGGAATTGGGTCCTGCTTAATTGACGTAGTAGGTATCTCTTGGGTTCCGTTGAGTCCCGTTTTTGACCAACATCCAGCACTTCGTGGAGTGGCGACGTGAACCCGCTAAGTCTTGGTGAGTCGGATGACTCTACAAGGTTGAATTCCACGCAGAGATCGTAATCGGCCTGGTTGGCGGGCGAAGCTACTGGATGCGGCGGATGGCGGGGCCATCCTTTTGTCCCGGAGTTCGCGCGCCGTGATCGTGCAATATTGCAACTGCGCGATCAGCAGGTTGCTCTGCGGTGGTTCGCACAATTATTACTGCGCCGCCCTGTTTGATGTGATTGGCGTAAAATTCCTGGTCGCCGATGTAATTTGGCTGTTCGCCGGAAATGTCGCGCGCTTCTTTCTTTTCGAGCGCTCCACCGGCGCCAAACAAACGTTCAATCCAGTTGCGATGTGGTTTTTCTGACTTAGTGGACGCTTCGCCCGGCGTGTTTGCGGTTCGCGCGTCTTCGTCAATATCGGTGATCACTTCCACTTGGTTGCCGTCAATCCCGGCTAACTCCAGATCCTCCACCGCAGCTTCCGCATCTCCGTAACTATCAAGAATTCCGACGATCACGTATTGCATGATTCCGACCTCCGTACATCCGCAGCCATCCTAGTGTAAATCCAGCCCATCGAGTTTGCGAAGCAGTACTGCATCTTTTCAAGAAAGCTCTACCTATTTGACGTGAAAAATGGGTCCACTGCTATTTCATTGACGCTAATGCGGAGGCAGATGCGGTTGCGGGGAGTTTTTTGTGTTAACAATCTAATCGTCGGTTCGTTGACTTGGTTCCCACCGCAACTTAAGATGAACGCCAAATGGCGGACTCCTCCTCGCTGATTGGCCAAACCATCTCTCATTACCGCATAGTCGAAAAACTTGGCGCCGGTGGTATGGGCGTAGTTTACAAAGCCGAAGATATGAAGCTCGGACGCTTTGTAGCACTGAAATTCCTGCCCGACGACGTTGGCAAGGATCCCCAGGCCCTCAGCCGTTTCGAGCGCGAAGCCAAGGCCGCCTCGGCTCTTAATCATCCCAACATCTGCACCATCTACGAAATTGATGACACGCACGACCGGGCGTTTATCGCCATGGAGCTGCTCGAAGGCCACACCTTGCAAAATCGGATTGGCGGTAAACCGCTGGTGATGGAAGCGCTTCTCGAGCTTACTGTGCAAATAACCGATGCTCTCGGAGCGGCACACCAAAAACATATCGTCCATCGCGATCTTAAGCCGTCAAATATCTTTGTAACCAGCCGTGGGGACGCCAAGCTGCTGGACTTTGGGCTCGCAAAACACGCGCGCCCTGAAAACTTAGCCGTCGATGCGGCCACCATTTCGCGCTCGCTGACCGTGCCGGGACAAATCGTCGGGACCTACGCCTTCATGTCTCCAGAGCAAGTGCAGGGCAACGAAGTGGATGCCCGCAGCGATATTTTCTCCCTCGGAGCGGTCTTCTACGAAATGGCTACGGGTCGGCGTGCGTTCCGGGGAGACTCCTCTGCGACGCTGATTGCTGAAATCCTGCGGGGCGAACCCGAGCCTGCGAAGCTTCTGAACCCGGAGCTTCATGACGAGCTGTCGCGCATCATCGGCAAGGCGCTCGAAAAAGACCCAGCCGACAGATACCAGTCCGCGAGCGATCTTATGATCGATCTCCGCCGGCTCAAGCGAGGATCCACGCAGACCGGGCTGAAGACTCAATCGCATGCCGTGGATTCCGCATGGCTCCGGCCCAGGACCGTCGCGATTTTAGTGGTTGCGGCCATCTCGCTGCTCTTAATTTTGATCGTCGCATTAAAAACTCCCACGTACACAACGGGCCCTCTCAATTTTGAGCAGCTCACCTTTTCGCCCGGTCTTAAGGACGGCCCGATTGTCACGGACGGAGTACGGCTATATTTTCAAAGTCAGGGTCAGCCCGTGGAAATGTCGGTGAGGGGTGGCCCCACGGCGCCCCTGCGAGCTTCTCTCTCCGGAATGCAAATGCTGGATATTTCTCCCGACGCATCTGAAATGTTGGCCTTGAAACGAGATCTCAATGATGAAACCTCTCGCGGATCGTTGTGGTCCGTTCCGGTTTTAGGGGGCTCTCCGAGGATGCTGGATAATCAGACCGTCCGCAGCGCGCAGTGGTCGCCAGACGGCCGTTTGATTGCCTCTGCCGATTTGAATTCCGTTTTTGTCAGCGACATGAACGGCGTGAACGTCAGGAAGATATGGGACGCCCCCAGCACGACCGGTACTCCATATTTTTCGCCCGATTCCCGCCGTATCCGCGTGGCCGTTTACGACGATAAGAGCCTGGTTCCACCCAAGATATGGGAATTGAACGTCGATGGAGGCTCGCCCCATCGACTCGCACTTCAATGGCCCGAGGACGCCGGTTTGGAGGAAGGGCAGTGGACTCCGGATGGGAAACGATTTCTCTTTCTATCCAGCCGAGACGGGTTGAATAACATTTACGAACTCATCGACCCGCCATGGTTCGAGCCCTGGAAGAAACCAACTGCCATGCGCTTGACAGCGGGTCAGATCAACGTTCTTGCAATGACGCCCAGCCGCGATAGCGCGGGCCTGTTTGTCGTCGGACGCATTGCCCAAGGTGAGATGCGCGTGTTCGATCCGCAGCAGAAGCGGTTTGTGCCATTCTTGAATGGTTTAGCGGCTTCATCGATCGCCATCTCACCCGACAAAAAATGGATGGCGTATGCAGATTATCCGCGGCACTTTTTGTGGCGAAGCAAATTGGACGGCAGCGAGAAGCTCCAACTGACGGATTTCTACGCCACCATGGAGCAATGGTCCCCGGACAGCAAGCAGATCGTATTTTCCGATTGGCGCCAGCTCTATCTGATATCGGCCGATGGAGGCGTCGCCGAAAAGCTGATCCCCAATCCCAATAACGAAGTCGCACCGTTCTGGTCGCCTGACGGAAAATCGATCACATTCAATGACTACCCAAACCCCGGACAGCCTCGAGCAATCAAGGTCCTCGATCTTGCCACCCGAAAGATATCCATCATGCCTGGTTCGGAAGGCTTTTACGTCGGGGATTGGTCGCCCGATGGGAAATACATGACCGCCGTAGCGCAGAATCCATCGCGCCTGGTGCTGTACACGGTGAAATCCGGTACGTGGAAGGACATCAAGAAATTTGACGGAGCCTGGGGATGGTGCGTATGGTCGAATGACAGCAAATCCGTTTACGTCCAGATGCCAACTGCCGCGCCAGGCCTGGAACCTGGATTCTATCGACTGGGAATTCCGGATGGATCGTGGAAGCTAACCAACACATTGGATGGTCTTACCCTGGGTTCCGATAGCTTGGAGATCTTCTTTGCCCTTACCTCCGATGGCCGCCTCGCCATGATGAGCGACACCAGTGTGGTTCAAATCTATTACGCGAAGTGGAACTAGGATTCTAATTTATATCCGGGGGCAACGAAGCATTAGCTCCAATTTCATAATCCATTTTGAGAAAGTGCGGCGAGACGGTCTAACTCCAATTTTCCGGCCACCTCTGTCGCTTTCTACCCCCGTTTCCGATTATCATAGAAAACAAGTTTACGAATCGTCAGTTCCTAAACTTCTGTTTCCGGGAGAAAAACCGTGAGCTCAAAAATATTCCGCATCGCTTCAATAGTCGTTCTCGCTGGATTGGCTTCGACCGCATTTGCACAGAACTCTTCCACCACGCCTGAAAGTCCCGTCACTAGTTGTTCGCAGGCTTCGCTGAATGGCACCTACGGATTTCTGCACGACGGTAAAGATGGCAACGCCGCCCCTATCTCCGCCGCCGTAAGCCAGATCACCTTTGACGCAACCGCCGGCACCTTTACCGTGCAAACCACATCATCCCGCGACGGCGTGATTACCATGTTCTCTGCCACTGGAACATACGTAGTTGCCGCGAACTGCACCGGCACGGGTTTTCCCACGGGACACAATCCCTTCTCCTTTGTGGTTACGTCTACAGGGTTCCTGGCCGTTGAGCCTATTAACCTGACGACAGGCATAAGCACGGAGGGATTCGCCGTCAAGCAGGGCTCCGCGACCTGCACCAATGCCGGAGTTGAAGGTAGCTTTGGGCTGGAAGCAACCGGCGCATTCGTCGCAGACACGCCCGTCACAGGACCGGTGGCTTTCATCGGTGACTTGAAGTTAACCGTCAACCATTCTGGGGAAGGATTGATCAGCGGAAACCTTGCCGGTAGCGAGGGTGGCACGATTTTCCACTTCGTAGGGGAACCCGTCACGGGCTCTTACTCAGTGGCCGCGGACTGCACCGGCACAATCACCATAAAGTCGAAGAGCCTTTCCGACATTAACTTCAGCTTCGTGGTTGTGAACGGCGGAAAGGAAATGCTAGCCATCGAGACGGACGCGGACACGATTGTAAGCGGTACGCTGCGCCGCTGAGTCGCTTCCGATCCGAGCGTTGACCCACCCGCAGCTTGCGGCTGACGACACCAGGAATTTGAGATCGTTCGCGACGGAAAGTAAATGGAAAGCTATTTCGGCGCGTAGAAGAGGTAATCCGCGGAATACGCAGCGCGAACTTCCTGGCCAACGTGCCCAGCGTCGCATCCGGTCGCTGGCGCTTTTCCGCCTTTGGTGTTGAGACGCTGGATGGTTGTGACGCTGGACAGCACGCCGCTGCCCTCGTAGGTAACAACGTTAACGAGAAGCCACGCAATGGAATCTGCATCCGGCGAAGGCGCGTTGGCCACGGCTTTGCCGACCACACGGCTGCCGTCGTTCGCTTCCCAGCTCGGCCCTGCGAAATGTTTGCCGAAAGATTTCCCATCCTTGTCGAAGAGCTGCGCGTCGGGAGCCTTCAGCGTCCAACTGAATTGCGCGGCGTCACCCTTGCAGGTGTACACCTGGTCGCCCTTCGCATGAACCTGTAGCAGAAGCCGCTCGTTCGCGGGCGGCTGAAGTTGCTTCGGGACTTCTTGCGCGGCAACACAGAACGAAAATCCCGTGCTCGCGAAAACGAGCAGCGTAGCGAATGCTAATCTCCGAATGCTATTGCGCATGGACGATTTCCTCCCGTGCCGGCACATCTCCAATTCGAAGCCGGAATATAACTCAACTTACTTCATCTCACAGGCCAAAAAATGGACACGCAACCCGAGAATCGCTGACCAGCCAGCGAGTCGAGTGGCTAACCGCTCCGCGCGGCACCAGTCTACAGCCCAGACACCACTTAACCCGCGAGGGTGCCGAACCCTTCGGGGTCTGAAGGGTTCGCGGGTTTCGAGACAACGTCAAAATCCGAACCTTTTCCGCATGAACCACAGAAAAAGTTCGGCACACGCGCGAGTACCAGGCGTGCCTGGACTGAAAACCGGTGTCGCGTGGATCGGCTCCATTCAATCCTGCTATTCCGGCAAAACGATTGCTTCGTCTCGCGGGATAGCGTCGTAGGTCGCCCTGTCAATTTTCAAGTGCGCCATCACCAATTCGGGCGGCGTGTGCGTGAGCCATTCGGTGAACGAAAGGTCTTGGTAAAACGGGCTCTTGAACATCTCGAGGAAGACCAGATCCGAATCGCCAGTGTTTTCCACATAGTGCAGCAAAGTTTTTTCCACGTAGCCGACGTCGCCCTCCTGAAAATCCATGGTGCGCGCCTTGTTGCCGGTGGACACCACCGTCATTCTTCCCTTGCCAGAAATGAAGTACTGCCATTCGTCGGCATTGGGGTGCCAGTGCAATTCGCGCAGCCCGCCCGGGTGAACGGTGACCATGGCCATCGAGGTCGTAGTGACTTTGAACTTGGTGGAATCAACGATGCGCACTTCTCCGCCTTTGGTGCGCTTGGTCGGAGCCATGTCCATGGTGCGAAACGCGAAATCGCGTGGCGACCTGGGAAGCGCTCCCGCGGCAGCTTTCTGGTCGTTCTCCAGCGATCCGGGAACGGCGGTCTGAAAGATGAACAACTCTGCTCCGGGCAGATTTTTGAAAGCGTCCTGGGGAATGCCGAAGTTCTTCGCCAACACCGAGCGCGGGACGTGCGCCATCGCGTCGCTCAACAGCACCGTTTCCGATTCCGAAAAATTCCCATCGTCGAAAACCAGCATGAATTCGCAGCCGTCGGGATCGAGGCCCTGGATCGAGTGCGGAACACCGCCGGGGAAAAACCATAGATCGTACTTTTTTGTGTCGGCGACAAAACTTTTCCCATCCAAATCAATGGCCGTGATGCGCGCCGTGCCTTCGAGCATGATGGCCCACTCACCCGCCGTGTGCCAATGCAACTCGCGAACGCCTCCGGCCGTGAGTCTCATGTTTACGCCGGCCAAAGACTTCGACACCGCCAATTCGCGAACCGTTACCTCGCGTGACCATCCGCCTTCGTACGTTCGCTTGTTCGCAAACGAGAAAGGATATTTGAAGGTTTGAACCAAACTTTTGGAATCGGTGGAAGGCGGCCAAATGGAATCCGGATTTTGCCCGTCGAGGTCGTGATTCGCCGGGCCAGGATCTGTTTTGCTCCGGTCGCCCGCGCCCTTTTGCGTATTGGACTGCTCTTGTGCCGTCGCGCCACTAACGGAAAGAGCTCCGACTGCCACCGTCAGCGCCGCCGAGCCAACTCCCAGGAATCCACGCCGTGACAATTGTTCTTTTGCGTCCTCAGTTTCCATTTTCATCTCCTTATCGTTGGTAGGCATGGCCGAGTTCAAATCGTCAAGCTAGTCAGACCTGGGTCATTCCGCCATCGACAACCAGTTCGATGCCGGTAATAAAACTGCTTTCGTCGGAAGCGAGAAACGACACCGCTTTGGCGATTTCGTCCAGCGTCCCGACGCGACCAAGCGGTGTATCGCCCGCCGCGCTGTCTGCGTACTGCTTCACTTGTTCTTCCGTCATTCCCAACGCACTGCCATAGCCGGGGGAGGGAATTACGCCGGGACTAATAGCATTCACGCGGATCTTGCGGTCTTTTAGATCCGAGGTGAACGTACGCGCGAACGAACGCACCGCCGCTTTGGACGCGCTATAGACGCTGAACGCTGGCACTCCAGTGCTCGCAACGATCGATGCATTCAGAATGATGGAGCTTCCATCCTTAAGAAGCGGAAGCGCCTTTTGCACGGTGAACAGAAAACCTTTCACGTTTACGTTGAATATCTTGTCGAAGTGTTTTTCGCTGATTGCACCGAGCGGAGCAAATTCTCCGGTGCCGGCGTTGGCGAACAGAATGTCGATGCGCCCCTTCTGCTGCTTGACAGTGGCGTACAAGCGGTCAAGATCGGCAAGATTTGAAACATCGCCCTGCACCGCGGTAACGTTCTTGCCGATCAGCTTCACCGCCGCGTCGAGTTCGCCTTGGCGCCGCCCGGTGATGAAGACGTACGCGCCCTCCGCAACGAATCGTTGTGCCGTAGCGAGACCGATTCCGCTATTGCCTCCGGTGATGACTGCTACTTTTCCTTCCAGCTTACTCATAAACTCTCTCCGGTTTGCGTTAGTGACCGGCAGCCTTCGCGCGTGCTCGCCCCTGCTGATAAATCGTCAGTCTAACGAACGCAGCTTGGACGATTGGCGCAGAGACTCCGCGTTTCCTCCCGCGTTCTACAAGGTCTCCAAGAATAGTGTCCACTTCGACCGGAGCCTGATCTGTGAAATCGCGATACATCGACGGAGTCAATTTGGAACCCGGCGCCGTAATTTGAGCGCTCTTTTCCGCCAGGAACGCCTCCGGCATCGTATAGCCGCAAGCACCCGCGATTGCCGCGCATTCACGAAGTGCCGAGAGACATAGTTCCGCGCCGCCGGGAACCGCGACGATTTCGCCGATATTTCCGTGAAGCAAACAGGTGATGGCTCCCAAGCTGGCCAACCATACCCACTTCTCCCACATGCCCCGCAAAATGTCTCCGGAAATGGCCGCCTCAAATCCAGCTCCGCTAAACGCCTGATGCACTGCTTCGATCCGCCGAGTTTTCTTCCCGTCCAGTTCGCCGTAGGCGAGACTTTGGAAATCGGCAAGCTGGACTATCCGGCCTTGCGCATCGACTTCCGTGGCGACGTAGCAAACCCCGCCCAATACAGCATGCTCGCCGAATTTCTGCGTCAGCACGTCCATGTGATGCATCCCGTTTAGCACTGGGATGATCACCGTCTCTGGCCCCACTGCAGGCGCGAAATCATCAATCGCGGCCGCAAGGCTGTAGCTCTTCACGCTCAAAAAGATAACGTCGTACGGAGACGCAATCTGATCAGCGGTTATTGTTTTGGGTCGAGCGGTGAAATCGCCATGCATAGGGCTCAGGACCTGCAACCCCTGGGCCTGGATTTCCTCCGCTCGTTTCGCTCGGACTAGAAATGTTACGTCGCGGCCCGCCTGTATTAGCCGCGCTCCGAAATAACCACCCACTGCCCCGGCGCCCACCACGAGAATTCGCATAGCCATCCTTTCATTCGCCTGATTTGATTGCAATAAATGCCCGGAGGGTTCGCGGTTTTTCTCTTATTTTAGCTTCGCCCAGAGCACTCATCGTCCGCTCAAGGTTGGTCACTTAAACTTGCCGCCATCGGCGAGCGCGCGACGAGGTTATCCCTCCGAGGCTTTAATTTTCTGGTTCAACGCCGGGTCCTCGAGATTCGTCTTGAGGAATTCTGCCGACGTAGGTAACTCCACCCGGAGATTTTGTACGGTGCAAATCTGCACCTTACCGGCGCGAAGACGATAGTCCAGCGCGTGTCCTCCGGACTGTTTATCCTGCCGCAGAAAGTGCAGGTGAAACCCT
>Ga0209006_10002769_pt1 | contig 15944 bp, 15 predicted proteins | sample JacPin_JW_Ref_O2_FD_188567 | JGI IMG/M metagenome (GOLD analysis project Ga0209006, IMG submission 188567) | Forest soil microbial communities from Algoma, Ontario, Canada - Jack Pine, Ontario site 1_JW_Ref_O2 (SPAdes) (version 2) | ecosystem: Environmental > Terrestrial > Soil > Boreal... | reverse complement strand
GGACGCGACGAGGGGGTCCCTTCGCGTCCCTGACTTTGCAGTGCCGACAACACTGTTACAAAAAAGCGCTTCCCCCGTCGCTTCTTGCCGACCCCGCAAGGCGAACCTATGCACGTTTCGGTCCAACGACTCCGAAGGATTAAAGCAGCCTCCACAGCTAGTGTCTAACTGGCATATTTATCATCTGTTTACCGGCCACCGCAGTAAGTTATGTGCTCCGCCACGCCCCCGCCCGCTGCAAGCCAAAATGCTATCCAAGTAGATAGTCCGGCTATCTGTTCGGATATCGTAAAAATTTCATGCCGTTTGTTTTTCCCACTTACCCCTATGTTAAGAAGGTCGCTCGATTCGAGGACCCTGACCCATGCATCGACCGATGTACCCCCGACTTTTCGCCATTACCGGACCGCTCACCGACTCGATTTTCCCGCTGCCCGGCGGCGACGCCATCCTGGGACGCGAGCCATCGAATGCACTGGCCGTCATCGATCCCTCGATTTCCCAGAAGCATTTTCGTCTGCGGCAGGAAGACGGGCGTTTCCATCTTCTCGATCTGGAGAGCGGCTGCGGCACTCTGGTCAACGGGAAACCGGTGAAGGAACAGTGGCTGCGTCACGGCGACGAGATTACCGCCGGTGATTCGGTGTTTGTCCTTCTCCTCGAGGACGATGCCGAGCTAGATGGTGACGACAACGAACCAGAACAAGAGACCGCCCCACCGGCTCGCGTGGAATTCGAGGAGGGCCATCCCTTCGCCGAGACCATGCAGTTTCATCCGAGAAAGGAAGTGGATGGTCTGCCGCCGGACTGGCTGCTGAGCGAGCTGCCGGAGACGTCGGACGTCGCACGCAATCTGAATGTCTTGCTGAAGATCAGCCGCGTGGTGCATGCCGTCAAGAATCTCGAAGCATTGCAGGGACAACTGCTGAGTCTGATTTTCGAAGTGGTGCCGGCGGGACGCGGCGCGATCCTGCTGACCGACGGAGGCGAGCAGGAATTCAGTTCGCTGCACGCTCGAACCCGGCGTCCGGGGGAACCGCCGCTGGTGCGGATTAGCCGCACGGTCGCCCGCCAGGTGATGGAGCAGGGAGTAGCCATTCTGGGTACCGATGTGGCCGGCCTCGGGACCGTGCAGAAGGCAGAGAGCTTGGCCCAAGCTCATGTGCCCCAAGCCCATGTGTGCTCGCTGCTCTGTGTCCCGCTCACTGTTTTTCAGAAGGTGATCGGTTGCATTTACCTGGACAGCACGCGGCCGATTCACCGTTTCCACGAAGAGCATTTGCAGCTGATGGCGGCCATTGCCGGCATTTGTGCCGCGGCCCTGGACAACGCGCGGCGGCTGCAGTGGCTGGAGAAAGAAAACCTGACGCTTACGGTGGAAACTTGCCGCGAACGGAGCCTGGTGGGGGAAGGCCCGCGGATGAAGGAGATTTACCAGCTCCTGACGCGGGTTGCAGCATCGGAGTCCACGGTGCTGATTGAGGGCGAAAGCGGAACGGGCAAGGAACTGGCGGCGCGGGCTCTGCATCAGAACAGCGCCCGCAGCAACAAACCGTTCGTGGCCATCAACTGCGCTGCGATTCCCGAGGCGCTGCTGGAAGATGATTTGTTCGGGCATGAGCGCGGCTCCTTCACCGGAGCCGTGCTGCAAAAAAAGGGCAGGCTGGAAGTAGCTGATGGTGGCGTGGTGTTTCTGGATGAGATCGGCGAACTCGCTCCGTCGCTTCAGGTCAAGCTGTTGCGGGTCCTGCAGGAGCGTGAATTCGAGCGCGTGGGCGGAACGCATCCGATCAAAGTGGATATCCGGTTGATTGCCGCCACCAACCGCGACTTGAACGAAGCCGTGCGCACGGGAATATTCCGGCGGGATTTGTACTACCGGTTGGATGTGGTCAAACTAAGAATGCCTTCGTTGCGCGAGCGCCGGGAAGATATTCCACTGCTCGCGCGCCACTTCGTGCAGAAATATTCCAAGCGATGCAAAGTGAAGCCCAAACCAGTGTCGCGTGAGGCCATGGCCTGCCTGGCGAACCACGACTGGCCGGGCAACGTGCGCGAACTGGAGAACGCGATTGAGCGGGCGCTGGTGCTGGGGCATTCGGATACTTTGCTGCCGGAGGATTTGCCGGAATCGATTCTGGAGCGCGGGCCCTCGCGGGAGCTGAGTGAAGCGCGGTATCACTCCAGCATCAAGGAACTGAAGAAGCAACTGATTCTCGAAGCCGTGGAGCAGACCCGCGGCAATTATGTGGAAGCGGCGGGGGTTCTGGGAGTTCATCCCAATTATCTTCACCGGCTGATTCGCAATCTCGGTCTCAAGGACGATTTGCGGGATGCGTTGCGAGACGCCGCGCGGGAGGCGTCCCGCAGCGGTAACGGTGGATTGAGCCGAGCGTCGCGGGGAGCGGCCTAGACTGGGTCCGCTTGCTAGCTGCTAGTGTCTGGGTTTCAGTTCCTCGTTGCCCAAATCCTGATGTCACCCCGAATCGAGCCGAAGGCTCGGACCGGGACCTCATGTCGGAAGCTCCTTCCATTGCAGTCGACGGGCCACCTCTCTTTATTGCTTTAACCACAGAGGACACAGAGGGACGCTAAGGGGTCATGGAAATACTAGCCACTAAGAGTTCCCCGCAGGCAGCGGCAATTCGAGAAGCCGCGCTGGATCCAGAGGAACCCCTTGCCAGCGCACACTCACGTGAAGATGCGGGCCGGTGGCCCGTCCCGTACCGCCGCTCAAGCCAATCTCCTGGCCACGTTTCACGGTGTCGCCTTCCTTCACCTTGAATTCCGAAAGATGGAAGTACAAAGTGAGCAGCCCTTGGCCGTGGTCGATGACAACACAGTTGCCTTCGAAATATAAGAAGCGTGCCAGCAGCACCGTTCCGCTATTCATCGCTGCCACGGGAGTTCCGGTGGGGACGCGGAAATCGAGGCCGAGGTGCGGACGCTGCGCCTTGCCATTGAAGATTCTCTGCGAACCGAAGACATCGGAAATAGCGGCGTCGGCAGGGGCCGTGAATTTGTCGTCCCACTCGCGATCGGGGGTTACACGATCCAGGTAGTCCTGCTTGATCTTCACGCCTTCCGCAATTTGTTTCTGCTGCTCGGGACTGGGCTCGGTGAATTTTCCTGCGACGGTGAGCTTGACCTCGGTCTTCGGATACTTGCCCGGGAAAACCGTGAACTTGCTGCTGAAAACGAGTTTCGGGGCTGGAGCTTTGTTCGTGTTTGCCGGCCGCTCACCGGTCAAATCCAAAGGGTAGGTGCCCGGTGCGGTCTCAAGGCTGATACCGCCTAAAGCAAACCACGTTTTCGTGGTTGAGTCGAAGCTGAAAGGGATCTGATGTCCGAGCCAGGTTCCGGTCAGCGATTCTAGGGATACCGGAGCCTTCACTTGAAACAGCACAGGAGCTCCGTTGACCAGGCGTGCGGGCTGTGCCTGCGCCGCCCAGGTTGCGGCGGAGGCCGGGAGGACGGTGCATGAGAAGGCGAAGGAAAAGACGAGGGCGCAGAACGCCATCAGCTTCACGCGCCGCAGATGCGCTTCGAATAAGCTCATGTGGCGAGAGCCGCCTGGGCTGTCCCTCCAGGGCAAAGCCCGCCGGCCCAATCCGAACTGCTGGTTGCGATTCGGGGTGTTCACTGCATCAGCGTAGCATTTCCTCCGAATTGCGCCGGTCTATAATCGCGGGAATGCGTATCCGACTGCTGGCTTGGTGGTTTGGTTGTTATGTGGGCTGGGCGAGGCGCAGACGGCGGTTGCGCCGCTGCATGCTGACCGGGTTATTGTTCTGAAGAAGGAACGCATTCTGCGACTGGAGAGCCACGGGAGAGAGATCAAGACGTACAAGGTCGCTCTAGGGGGCGACCCGATCGGCGCCAAAACCAGACAGGGCGATCACAAGACGCCGGAAGGCGTTTATGTTCTCGACTTCCGCAATGCGCACAGCAAGTTTTACAAGGCGATCCACATTTCGTATCCGAATGCCCATGATCGGGCTGCGGCGCGTGAGCCGGGTGTGTCGCCAGGAGGCGATGTTTTTCTTCACGGACTGCCAAATGGCTACGGCTTTGTGGGCGCGGCTCACCGTCTTAAGGACTGGACCGACGGCTGCATCGCGGTGACGAACGTCGAGATCGACGAGATATGGGCAGCTGTGGCCGACGGTACGCCGATTGAGATCCGGCCATAAAATAATTTTACCCAAAGTACAGTAAGTCGATGGACATTATGGTATAGTTGTGCCTCCTGAACTTGCTGCTACAGGGTCCTGTCCGCGGGGCCCTATTTTTTCGTCTCCGGCGCACGCGCTTCCGACCCTTGTAACTTAGGTCTGTACTTCAGTTACGGGATGCGCACACAGACGTAGGTACATTTCCGACTGGACAAAATGTTCCGGAAGGAACCGTTCTGCGATTTTGCTTCGCGTTCGAAAGGCTGGCCGTCACGTTGCCGGCATTTGGCTCGGACCTCGCAGCAGTGTAGAGTGCGGATGGTCGCCCCCAGGTCAACCAACCGATGCCCGACTGGCTCACCATTCTCAACCGCGAAGTGATTGCGTGCACCCGCTGCCCGCGTCTGGTTGCCTACCGCGAGCAGATTGCGCGCGACAAACGTCGCGCCTATCGCGAGTGGGAGTATTGGGGTAAGCCCGTGCCCGGATTCGGCGATCCCGACGCGCGCGTGCTGGTCATGGGACTCGCTCCTGGCGCGCACGGATCGAATCGCACGGGACGTCCTTTTACCGGCGATGCCAGCGGAAACTTCATGTACCCGGTGTTATACGAAGTTGGATTTGCCAGCCAGCCTACCGCGAAGGATCGCTACGACGGCCTCACGCTTAACAATCTCTACATCACCGCGGCCGCGCGTTGTGCGCCTCCCGACAACAAGCCCACGCCACAAGAACTGGCCGCGTGCGCGCCGTTTCTAGACCGCGAAATCGCGGGACTGGAAAACTTGAAGGTGGTGGTGGCCCTGGGCAAAATCGGCTTCGACGCTTATCTGAACTTCTTGAGGCGTCGAGGCGTGCTGGACAGTAAAAAAGGCTATCTCTTCAAACACGGCGCCAGTTACCGTATGCCCGACGGCAAAGTTCTGTTGGCTTCGTATCATCCTTCAAACCAGAACACGCAGACGGGAAAGCTCACGCGAAAAATGTTTGTGGAGATCTTTCAGGAAGCGGCGAGACTGGCGGGCGAATAGGTGGGTGCTGGTTGTGTGGGGCGGGCACTCCTGCCCGCCAACTCTCACCACGAGAAGTCCACTGAGAGCAGCAACAAGTTTCGCCGGGGGTTGTGGTAAACCTTAAGTCTCGAAATTGCGGACACAGGCGGGCAACAGTGCCCGCCCCACACAAGCACTCTCCACACAAGCACTACCAGCCTCCTACCTAAGTTTCGTAACCGTCACTTCGAGCTCGAACTGGCGATTGGAAGTGGGGTCGTCCGCGCTCCCGATGGCGATCGTTTTGCCGGCGACCACAACGGTGCTCCCACTGATCTTGATTTGGCGAATCACCGGATCCGATACGCCGTATTTTTCACGCACTGGCTCGTCATCGATGTTGCTGATCTCGCTCTCGGCGTGCAACTCCAACTCATCCCCGTGCTCCTTCAGCACGCACGAGATGTGTGTGCCGACATCCAAGTACTGAAATTGCGTGTTGATTACGGGGCTAACTGTGGAGCCGGACGAGGCACTTGCCGGGTATGAGCCAGTGGCTACTGGCACCCGCGTGCCAATCTTGATATCTTGCCTCTCTCCGGGGACGTTCAGATTCATCGAGTAGTGCCTGGTGTTAATTTTCTTTTCTCCTTCCAACTCGTTGAGTGAAAAATCCAGACGATAAGCATGCACCGGTTTCTGGTCGTCCTGCGCCTGAGCCGGTTTCAGGCCGGAGCAGAGCGCCATGGTTGCTACAAGAAGCGATACCACCATTATTTTTCGCATAAATTATGTGCCTCACCTTTCCGGTTGTCCTCATTGTTGATTCTGGTTTGCGCTTAAGGAGCCGCGTCCGCTCAACTGTTCCATCTCTTTTTCAGACTCCGCCTGCGCCTGAGCAATCATGACCGCGTCTCGGGGGAAGTCGCGGACGTAGAGAACCAAAAGCTTCTCCTCGTCGCTAAGCGGACGGGGCGACGGGAAATGATCGAGCCGGGGTCCGTTCGCGTCGAGGACCTGAGGAGGACGAACGCCATGCCTCGCGGGTCTCGTCGCAGCCGCCGGTCCCGCGCGACGAACCAGGGAACCAAGGTCGTTCGTGGCAACGCGTGTCCCGGGCTGCTTATCGCCTGGGGCCGCCGCCGCCGGCTGATGCGACTTGATATCAGGCGCTGGCTTTCCCGGTCTCCACACGGCCGGTCTCCCGATCAGGGATAGGGCTGCGACAACCAGCACCGCCGCGGCCACACCCAGCGCCTGCCAGCGCCCCCAGACTCGGGCGGCAGCGTGCTCCCGCTGCGCGCGAAAGCTCGCTAGAACCCGCTCTTCCAGTCCCGCTCTCGGCTCGACCGCCACGTACTTTGCGAGCGCCGCATCGAGTTCGCGGTCGAGTGCATCGTTTTCCGACAGTCGTTCTGACATACGCCTCGCTTCTTCTAATCTGGAATCCTTGGAGTGATTCGGGTCCGCCATCTTCTCCATCCTTCAGCTTCCGGTTCGACACTCTATCGAGTTGTGTTGCGCTCACGCCGCCCCGCCAACTTTTCCCGCAGAATTTGTCGGGCGCGGAATACTCGGGACCGCACTGCGGCTTCGTTGATTCCTAATGTCGCGGCCACTTCCCGCGGTGACATCTCTTCGATGGTCGACAGAATCAGCGGCTGGCGCAGTTTTTCAGGCAAGGATGCGATCATGAGTTCCAGCACATCGCTGACTTGCGCTCCCTGTAACGCCTCATCCGCGGCTGCGTCTGAAGATGCAACTTCGGGCAGCGGCTGTTCGGGATCGTACAGCGGCATCTCACGCTTGCGGCCCAGCTGCCGGTTTCGGTCTATGGCCACTCGCCAGGCGATGCGTGCCAGCCAGGTCTTGTGGTCCTCCACGCCCGCCAGCTTGCGGCTGTAGCGCAGCACGCGGAGGAAAGTTTCCTGCGTGGCATCCTCGGCATCGTGATGGTGCCGCAGCACGGCGTAGGCGATGCGATAGACGAGGCGAGCGTGCTGCTGAACCAGATTTTCGAGCGCTTCGAGAGCTCGCTGATGAGTTCGCTCCCGATCGTCCTCTTGACTCGGCGCCACGCTTGCCGCCTCGCTCAGAATTGCCTCTCCCGCCACCAATCGTCTGCCCTCACCCATAAAGACCGTCCAGGAGGTACGTTTGTTCAGGAATATCTTTGGGAGAATGCGCGGGGGAAGGTTACTTGCAGATCCTGTTGGCTGCAGGGGTGCCGGCGGCTAACCTAGATCCCTCCCTTTCGCTTCGCTCAGGTGCGGGATGACATCGCTATATCGCGATAGGGAGCAGTGCTTCGGAGCTGAAACGCTTGGAAGCTAGAAGCTAGAACCCGATCATTACTGGTTCCGGCTCGAGACGGACGCCCCAGATCTCTTCCACGCGGAGCTGGATCTGATCTTTCAGCGCGATAACTTCCGCGGCCGTGGCGCCGCCGTGATTGACGATGGCGAGGGCGTGTTTGCTGGAAATGCCGACGTGGCCGAAGCCGAATCCTTTGGCGAATCCGGAACGCTCCACCAGCCAGGCCGCGGAAATTTTCTTGCGAGTTTCGAGAGCGGGATAGCTGGGCACGGTGAGTCCGCGGGCGCTGGCGCGCTTTTTCAGCTCTTCATGTTGTTCTTCGGTGAGTACGGGATTCTTGAAAAACGAGCCGGCGCTCTGGCAATCGGGGTCGCCGGGGACGATCAGCATTCCCTTGAGCGCGCGAATGTGGCGCACGGCTTCGCGGGTCTCGGCGAGATTGGGCGAAGTCTCGCGGCCTTCGAAGTGCCGCTTGAGATCGGCGTAGGTGATGCGCGGCTCGCCGCCGGGAGTGAGCGCGTAGGTGACGCGCAAAACGATGAAGCGTCCGCGCTCCGTGGTATTGAAGATGCTCGAACGGTAACCGAACCCGCAGGCTTCGTGGCACAGGTCGCGCAGCTGGCCGTCCTTCAGGTCGAGGACGTGCACAGATTCGATGGTCTCTGCGACTTCCTGACCGTAGGCGCCGACATTTTGTACGGGCGTGCCGCCGACACTGCCGGGAATGCCGCTGAGGCACTCCACGCCGGCGCAGCTGGCGCGGATAGCGTTCCAGACGAAGCGGTCCCAGGATTCGCCCGCGCCGACGTGGATGAGAATTCTGCCCTCGTGCTCGTGGCTTGGCTCTCCCAGCTGTTCGATCCCCAGGATTGCGATCTTCAACACCAGCCCGGGCCAGCCAGAGTCCGCGACCAGGAGGTTGCTGCCGCCGCCTAACACAAAGATGGGCAAGTTCTTCGAGCGCGCGAAAACGACGGCCTGCTGGACCTCGCCGGCGGTGTTGGCTTCGACGAAAAAACGCGCGGGCCCTCCTAGTTTGAAGGTGGTGAGGGGCGCCAACGGGACATTCTCTTCGAGCAGCATTTTTTCGAGTATCAGGAGTGCCTTCAATATACACACGGCTCTCCCAATTCGCGCATAGCGAAAGGTCAGGTGTTGAAAGTGGCACTGACGGCGAAAACATGGCCAACGCGTTCACGCGCTTCACGCTACAATTGATAGAGCCTGCATAATTAGAAAAAGAAGCGGCGGACGAAGAAACCTATCAAACCAAACGTATCAAACCAGAAGACGAGAGCAGAGAGGAAAACGAAACATGCCGATGTATCCCGATATTATGTTGGTCCCGATGCGCGAGGAGTTGACGCGTTTGGGCATTGAAGAACTCCGCAGTGCGGAAGATGTGGACCGCGCGCTCGCGCATCAGGCGGGCACGACCATGGTGGTGGTGAACTCGATTTGCGGATGCGCCGCGGGCAGAATGCGTCCCGCGGTACGGATGGCTTTGCAGAATGCGACCCGGCCGGAGAAATTGTTCACGGTGTTCGCCGGACAAGACCGAGAAGCTACCGACCGCGCTCGAAGTTATTTCACGGGGCAGCCGCCATCATCGCCGTCGATCGCAATTTTTCGCGACGGGCAGCTGGCTTACATGATGCCGCGGCGTGACATTGAAAGCCGCGAAGCTCCTGCCATTGCGGCCGATCTGAGCGCGGCGTTTGAGAAGATCTGCGCCAAGCCCGTGGCGACGCAGGCTTAGGTTGCGTGGTGGGAGAGACGTAACAAGTTACGTCTCTACAAATGTCGATCGACTGATTTTTGTAGAGATGTTGCTTGCAACGTCTCTTTTTTCTGCGAGTTGCGATCTGCGAGGCTCTTGCTGCTTACTTCTTTCCTGGCTTACTCATCATGAACGACTTCACCACGATGGCGTTCGGCTGGACGCCTACTGGAATCATAGTGAGAAGCGAATACTCGGTCGGCTCTAACTTGCGCGGACGGCGTTTCTGGATCACGGTTACGTCCCCGGCCTGGGTGTCGAGCACAAGAAGATAATTCTGGGCCTGCGATAATGCCAGAGCGTCGGGACGGCTGCCGACGGGCATGGTCGCGATCAGCTTGCCGATATCGATGTCGTAAATCGAGACGCTGTCGGAGCCGAAGTTGCTCACGTAGAGCCGCGAGTTATCGAGCGTGACTACAGCGTGCGACGGGTGCTGCCCGATCATGGGGCTGCTGCCAACTTCGTCATTGCCGGTCTCAATGATCGAGATGCCGTTGGAATCGAAATCACATACGATCAACTCGCCGCCGTCCGGCTTGAGCGCCAGGTCTACCGGAGTGCGCCCGACATCCAGCAGAGCGAGCACGTGATCGTGCTTCAGGTCGATGGACGCGACCTGTGACGATCCGGAACACGCGACGAAGGCCTTGCTGGAATCGGGCAGAATGGCTATCGATTCCGGTTGCTGGCAGATGGGCAGAGTGGCGCGCACGCGCAGCTGTTTAGCATCGATGAGAGAGACACTGTTGTCGCCGCGATTGCTGACTACGACGGTCGCACCATCGGGCGAAACCCGTGCCAGTCCTGGAGATGCGCCGACACGCAACGTGGCCACTACCACTCGCTTTTCGAGATCAATGACGCTGACGTTGGCGGAACCCGAGTTGGCCACGTAGGCGCGTTTGCCGTCCTCGGAAACGTCGATGAAATAAGGTTTGCCGTGAACGCCGATCACGGCGACCACGACGTTGGTCTCGGCATTAATCACGCTGACGTTACTTGAAACTGTGTTGACCACGTAGACTTCGTTCTTCTTGCTGTTGGCGGCGATGCCGGTCGGCTCGAGGCCGACGGGGATGGTCTTGGCGAGGGCGAATTTGCGGATGTCGATCACGCTGACTGTATTGCTCTTGCCGTTGGTGACGTAGGCGTATTCGCGATAGGCGGGGCCGTAGTCGGGCAGAGGCTCCTCGCGGAAGTACCACCAGGCGAGCCCGCCGAGGATGGGGAGCAGGACGACGATGAAGAGAAGTTTTTTCAAGAAAGTGCCTACGCAGTGGAGAGGAAAGATTAGCAGAAGAGCGCGCCTGCAGACGTCTCACTTCGGCTCGATGACGCTAAGACCAGGAACCAGATTGAAATGGCGCTTGTTAAACGTGGCTACCGCGCTGTCGCGTTCCAATGCGGCGGAAGCCAAAATCAGGTCATGCGGCCCGATCATGTTGCCGGAAGACTCAAGCTTCGCCCAAAGCCTGGCATGAATCAAGGCCGTGATCTCCGTGTAGGGAATTGGTTCGAGTCTCTCGACGATTGTGCGAAGATATCGTTCGCGTTTGGCTCGGTGTGAGGCCGTCGCTCGTTCAATGCCATGCCATAGTTCGGCGACGGTGATGGCGGCGATTTCCAAATCCTGGCCGGTTTGCGAGTCCAGCCATGCGATGAGGTCGAAGTTACCCTTCTCGCCTTTGATGATTACATCGGCATCAAGAATTATCGCCATTTATCTTTAGCAGGTTTCAAAGCTTTACGTGCCGCTACCAAGTCCCGATGCCAGGCCTTCGCCTCGTTTTCTGGCAGATCCACTTTCCTCAACGCCTCTGCTAATTCCGGGCCGGTGCAGCCCTTCTTGCTTTCTGGAACAAGGCGGGCGACTGGTATGCCGTTCTTGAGGAGGACGTAGCTTACATTCTGATAATGGACGCGGTTCACGCAGTCGGCGAAATTGCGGGCGGCTTGGGTGACCGAGATTGTGGTGGTTTTCATAAAATCAGATTATCTGATTATACACGACGAGGAAACGACGGATGGCGTCCTCAGTGCATAACCACAGGGGGCACGGGGAACACAGGGTAAAGTCGGAATCGCAGGGGGCTCGGGTTTGCGGCTAATACTGGCGGAACGAGAAGTCGATCGAAAGCTGGACCATCACCGGTTTTCCGTCTTTTGTCGCGGGCTCGAACCTCCACTCTTTGGCTGCCTCAACGGCGTTTTCGTTCAGGTCGGGGCCGGAACTGCAGGTTACTTCGAAGTTTCGCGGTCTGCCGTCTGTGCCGACGATCACCGAGATCGTTACAGTCCCCTGTTCCCTGAGTGCGCGGGCTTTCTCTGAGAGCTCTGGATTGGGTTGGTAGAGTATCTTTGGCGCTTTAACTCCGCCTTCTTTCGATAGTCTATAGACAGAGCCCTCGGGCGTGTCGAACTCGGCATTCGCCTGCAGTTCACCGGCGGCGGGTGCATCTTCGGGAGGAGACTCAATCTCCAAGTCTGTCACCGCCTCCCGCAGAATCAGGACGAACCTGACTCGCAGCTTGTAGACGGTTTCGCCGGGCTTGCCTTTGACGAGAACGGGATGGAAGCGCCATTTTGCGAACGGCTTGTAGGGTGGGCGTTGCGAAAACGGGGTCACCTTTAACCAGCGTCAATTCTTGTGTCTTGCCGTTACCGGCGATTACCGCTCGCAATTCCACGGCACCCTCGATCCCGGCTTTGAGCGCTGCTTCGGGATACGCTGTGTTCCACCATCCTGCCGGGATACTCAAGAGCTTGCGGCGCTCGCTCTTTGCAAAGCGGGATGCTCGAGACGGCGTTTGCTGGTGCAGGTGGCGCTTCCTGGGCAAGCGGACTACTCAGAGTAAGCGCGATGAGAGCCACCAGCAAAAGGTTTCCTGCGTGTGTTCCTCGGATGTTGTTCACAAGGCGCCCCAGTATGAAGACGCGAGATATGGGACACCCAGATCTCTTATAGTCTCGCAAGCTATGGGCCGGCGAAATTACCTGCTGGCTGCCACTGGCTCCGTTACTTCGATTCCTGGGACGGTTCGTCCTACGACTGCAGCGATCTGGCGGATTTGCGTCATCAGGTCGTCGAACTGGTCGGGGTAGAGGGATTGCGGGCCGTCGGACAAGGCTTCGTCGGGCTTATGATGGACTTCTACCATCAGGCCGTCGGCGCCTACGGCTACGGCGGCGCGCGAGAGCGGGGTGACTTTGTTGCGCTTGCCGGTGCCGTGGCTGGGGTCGACGAGAATTGGGAGATGGCTGAGGCGCTGCACCGCGGGGACGACGCTCAGGTCGAGCGTATTGCGGGTGTGATCGGCGAAGGTGCGGACGCCGCGTTCGCAAAGAGCGACGTTGTAGTTGCCTTCGCTCAGAATATATTCCGCGGCCATGAGGAATTCTTCGAGCGTGGCTGACATGCCGCGCTTGAGCAGGACGGGTTTCTTGGCGCGTCCAGCACGCTTTAGCAGAGAAAAATTCTGCATGTTGCGAGCGCCGATCTGGATGACGTCGGCGTATTCGTCGACCAGGTCGAGGGATTCGTAGTCGACGGCTTCGGTAATAATCTTCAGGCCGAATTGCTGGCGAATTTCCGCCATAATGCGCAGGCCTTCTTCGCCTAATCCCTGGAAGGAGTAAGGGGAGGTGCGGGGCTTGTAGGCTCCGCCGCGAAAAAACTGCGCGCCGGCGCGATGCACTCGCTCGGCCACGGCGAAGGCCTGCTCGCGGGTCTCAATGCCGCAAGGACCCGCGACGATGGCGAGTCCGGGGCCGCCGATCGTGGCTGCCGTGCCGGGAAAACGGATGATGGTGTTTTCCTGCTTCACGTCGCGGCTGACCAGTTTGTAGGGCTTTGAAACTTTGATGACTTCCTGCACGCCGGGCATCTCTTCGAGCGTGCCCTGCTCCACTTCGCCCTTGTTGCCGGTGATGCCGATGGCGGTGCGCTGCGCTCCGGGCATGGAGTGCGGGCGGTAGCCGAGCTTTTCGATTTTCTGGCAGACGGCGCGTATCTGCTCTTCGGTGGCTTGCGCCTGCATGACGACTAACATGGATACTCCTCAGAACGTTAAGTCTACCGTTGAATCAGGGATTGGCAAAATGCGTCTCCACACGACTTGCCGGTTTTGGTTTCCCAGTCAACATCTTGACCACAGGGGGCACAGGGGATCACAGAGGAGAACCTGCGTTCGTGTCACTCAAGGTGCGGTTCTGCGGAAGATGTAAAGGCTTGCTGCTTCGCCCCAGCGGTGGGCCGGCTGGGCATTGATCTGCATCTGTTCGACCGGTTCGTAGTTCTGGTGGATGTAGTTGTCCATCCAGGTGAAGAACTCATCGTGCTCCTGACCGCAGCGCCATCCCCAGGAGGCCCAGTCGTCGACGTAGATGACGACGCGAGGGTGGGCGGATTCGATCTGGCGCATCATCTCATTGCGCATCCGCAGTTGATAGGGCTGCGTCTTGATCAGGTCATACATGTAGATGTAGCTGGTGGCGGAGTGGCGGCCGGAGAGGAAATAAATTTCCGGTTCGGAGCCGAAGACGGCAAGCGTATCTGTTTCGGCGGTCGATGCGCGAACAGTTTTTGCAACCGCGAGAGCTTCGGCGAAGGGATTGGCTGCGTAAATTTTCTGCGACGCGGCCGCGGGATCGAGCTCGAAGAGGAAGGCTCGCTGATCCCAGAGCGAAAAGGCGCAGGCGAGAACGAAAATCAGAAGAGGAACCAGCCGCGCCTTTCCTCGAAACTGGCGCTGTGAAAGAAAGCGGTACCCGGAAGTGACGGCCAATGCCGCCAGGATCGAAGCTGCCGGGAGAAGAAGAATGTAATAGTGAGGCCGGAAATAAAATCCGGAGCAGACGGCGAGCAGGGAGAAAGCGGTCAGCGTCGCCAGAAAGAAAAGTTGCGGGCGCCAGCGGCGGTCCCAGAAGAGCGTGACCACCCCGATCTCGGCGATCGCCCACAAGGGAAATGGATGCATCACCCACTGCAACGATTGCCGCAACGCCTGTGTGCCCACTGTGAGGGTGGTCGCGGTGGAGTATTCGCGGGCGTAGGTGAAGGTCCAGAACCAGAAATTCTGGAATACTCCGGCGTGCGCCAGGGTGAGGCAAGTGAGAGCGAAAGGCAAGGCGGCTCCTGCGAAATATGCAGCTTCGCGTGAGGCCAGGAGCCATGGTCGCTTCCAGCTGCAGCGAGCGATATAGAGTGCGCCGAAAGCTGCGAAGGCGATTCCGGGTTGCTTCATCAGAAATGCGATGCCCAACAAAAAACCGCTGCAGAAGAAGACAAGTGGGCCGCCACCGTCGTTAAGAGCGCGCAGCAAGACGAGAATTCCTGCTAGCGCGAACAGAACCACAAAATGCGTGGCGTGGCCGGCGAATCCTAGAAGTGAAGGCAAGTTGGAGAGCACGGCATAAGTGGTTCCGGCAACAAAGCCTGTGAGCGGTCCGATGACCGGTCCGGCCAGCCTGCGTGCCAGTAGAAAAAGCAGAATAATTGTTGCCGCGTTGACGAGAATGAGGCCGACGCGAACTGCGGTCGACGTGTGCCCAAACACGGCCATGATCGCCGCGTAGGCCGCGTAAGTGCCGGGCAGCTTCATGTTGTAGGCGAGTGCGTACGGAGGAATGCCCTGCAGGATGAGTTGTCCGGCGTACGCGTACTCGCCCTCGTCGCGTTCCAAAGGCATGGTTCGCAGGTGAAATCGGATTCCGGCGACGAGCAGAATCACCAACAGGAGTGCGGCGTAGTAGAACCGGGGATCGAGGTGCGGCGGACCTTGTGTTGGCGGCTGGTTGTCGGGCGCCGAGTTCTTGGCGCGTCCCTCCGGTTTGTCGGGCGACAAGAATCCTCCTGCCGGGAAATAACGAGAGTTTAGAACAGGCGAAGGGGCGAGGGGAAACGGTCCCTTCCGTTGTAGAATCTAAGGTTTAACATCTGGTGTTTATTCTCTTATGCCATCGCAAGAAAAACCGGAAGCTGCAACTGTAACTACCGACGGCCGCGACGAAACGCGCCCTGATCAACCGGACGTCCGCTACGATGCTCAACGCGTCGAAATGAAGTGGTTCGAACGCTGGCAGAAGGATGCTGCGCTCTACACCGCCGACGCCAACTCCACCAAGAAAAAATATTACGTGCTGGAGATGCTGCCTTATCCTTCGGGCGCTTTGCACGTGGGGCACGTGCGCAACTACGCGATCGGCGATGTGCTGACCCGCTACATGTGGATGAATGGGTATAACGTGCTTCACCCCATGGGCTGGGATTCGTTTGGCCTGCCCGCGGAAAACGCTGCCATCAAGAACAACACACCGCCGCGCGAGTGGACGCAATCCAACATCGCACATATGAAGGCGCAAATGAAGCGCCTGGGTTTTGCCTATGACTGGTCGCGCGAGGTCACAACGTGCCTGCCGGAATATTACCGCTGGAATCAGTGGTTCTTTCTGAAGTTTTACGAAAAGGGGCTGGCCTATCGCAAGAAGAGCAAGGTGAACTGGTGTCCGCAGTGCTGCACCGTGCTGGCGAATGAACAGGTGGTGAACGGAAATTGCTGGCGGCATGAAGATACGCCGGTCGAGCAGCGCGATCTGGAACAGTGGTTTCTGCGCATCACCGATTACGCGGAAGAGTTGCTGCGCGATCTGGATAAGCTCGACGGCTGGCCGGAAAAAGTG
>Ga0209006_10002768_pt1 | contig 15945 bp, 11 predicted proteins | sample JacPin_JW_Ref_O2_FD_188567 | JGI IMG/M metagenome (GOLD analysis project Ga0209006, IMG submission 188567) | Forest soil microbial communities from Algoma, Ontario, Canada - Jack Pine, Ontario site 1_JW_Ref_O2 (SPAdes) (version 2) | ecosystem: Environmental > Terrestrial > Soil > Boreal... | reverse complement strand
GTCGCCCGCCGTTATGCCGGGTATGGGTTGAGCGGTAGGGCACCCACTTTGGGGCGGATTCTCGGCCGGTATGTTCTGAAGGAAGTCCTGGCGAGCTGGCTGGTGGTGACCGGCGTGCTCCTCATCATCCTGCTCACGAATCAAATGGCCCGCGTACTGGCGCGCGCGGCTGAAAATCAGTATCCGCAGCAGGTCGTGCTCGAGCTCATCGGCTTAGGCGCGCTGCAGGACGTGAGTATTCTCATGCCGATTGGGTTGCTCCTGGGCGTGGTGCTCGCTTTTGGCAGGCTCTACCACGACAGCGAGATGACCGCGGCCTTGGCCTGCGGAGTCGGCACGGCGCGCCTGTACTGGCCGGTGACCCTGCTCGCGGTGTTCGTCACCGCCGTGCTTGCCTGGCTGACGCTCGATCTTGGGCCACAGGCGGTCGAGCGCTCCTTGTCGCTGCGCAGCGCAGCGCTGCGCGCCGGGCAATTCGCGCCGATCTCGCCAGGACACTTTCGCACTTTCGGCGGCAGCGGTGGGGCGGTCGTTTACGCCGAGGGGCTGAACCGCGATGGCTCGTTATCGCATGTGTTCGTCGAGCGCGAAATCGAGGGTCGCGTACAGGTGGCGGTGGCAAACCGTGCCCGGCATGCGCTCGCGGCGGATGGCTCGACCCACACGCTGACACTCTATAACGGCGAGCGCTTTGAGGGCGTGCCCGGCAGCGCCGAATTTCGGATCGTGCGCTTCGCCGAGCATGTCATCCCGGTGCAGGTGCCGCAGTTGACGGATGCGGTGACGGCGCTCGAGGCGCGCCCCACGCGCGAGCTGGTAAAAAGTAGCGACCCCGGAGAGCGGGCCGAGCTGCATTGGCGCGTAGCGTTACCGGTGATGTGCATCGTCCTCACCTTGCTCGCCGTGCCGCTCGCCCACCTGCGCCCGCGGCAGGGGCGCTTCGCGCGAGTCTGGCTCGCGGTGCTCGTGTATCTTCTCTATTCAAACCTCGTGTCGGCTGGCAAGGTGTGGATCGCCCGCGGCACCCTCCCGGAGTCACTCGGGCTTTGGTGGGTGCACGCGGCTGTCGTGCTCTTGGCGATCGTGGTGATTTATGCCCCCGGCCGCCTGGCACGGTGGCGCAACAAGAGTCCCGCATGACGATACTCGACCGCTACATGATCCGTACCATTTTGGGTTCGGTCGCGCTCGTGCTCGCCATCTTCCTCGTGCTGGGAGCGCTGTTTGCCTTCATCGGCGAGCAGGATGACATCGGCATTGGTCACTACACCGCGCTCGACGCATTCTGGTTTGTGCTCTTAAGCCTGCCGCAGCAGGCCTGGGAGGTGCTGCCGATCGCGGCGCTCATCGGTTCGCTCATTGGGCTCGGCACTCTGGCGCGCGGCAGCGAGTTGACCGTCATCCGCGCGACCGGTATCTCGGTCGCACGTTTGGCCGCAGCCGCGCTCGCCGCTGCACTTGTTCTCATCGTTTGCGAGCTTGCTTTAGGGGAGTTCTTTGGGCCGCCGCTGCAGCAGGCGGCGAAACAGCACAAGGCCTTCGCCAAATTTACGGACATGAGTTTTGGTGGCGGCGGCGGCGCTTGGGTGCGCGACGGCAACCTCATCCTGAATGTCACGCGCCAGTCGCTCGGCCGCCATTTTGGCGCCATGCAGGTCTTTGAGCTTTCCCCCGAGCATCGACTGCTTGCGATCGGGCACGCAGCGCGCGCCACGGAAGGCTCGAACCGCACCTGGCTCTTATCCGATTATGCCGAGTCGCAATTCACGCCCGGGCGCGTGCTTGCGCGCCCGGCCGGCGAGCGCGTGCTGCACTCAAGCGTAAGCGCGGGATTTCTCGGACTTGCCGTGGTGGACCCAAGCGATTTGGAGGTTTCGGCACTGTGGCGCTTGATCAGCTATTTCAAGGCGAATGCGCTCGATGCGCGTCCCTACGTGTTTGCCTTCTGGTCGCGCGTTGCGCGCACCGTTGCGATCGTATTTGCCGTGCTACTGGCCATTCCCTTCGTCTTGGGATCGCTGCGCTCCGCCGGTGCTGGGGCACGCACCCTCGTGGGACTCATGCTCGGAATGGTATTTTTTCTGCTGCAGCGCCTCATTGAAAGCGGCACGATCGTATTTCAGCTGAATCCCATCGTGCTCGCCTGGTTGCCTACTACCCTCTTGATGGCGGTGTCGCTGGGACTTCTTTGGCGTACGCGCTGAAGCCGACAGGCCCCATTGCGGCGCATCTGGAATTGCGCCCGGAAAAGACGGCAACATCAAAGCCTGTGGTCGGATTGCCGCACGCGTCAGCGCGGGGCTCGGTATGCCGGCGGCAATCGGCGCCTATGGCCGTGGCGTCCCGTGCGGCGCATCGTCCAACACCTTATGTATCAGGGAGTTTATAATTTCAGTCCGCCACTCGTCAGCGCCGGGTTAATCTACGAGCGCCGCGGCGGGGTTTGCGGCGATTACCTTCGTTTGAGGTCCGTAAGGCATGGCCGACGTCTTCATTTCCTACGCCCGCAGCGACAGGGCGCGCGTCGCGCCACTCGTGGCCGCGATTGAGGCTCGGGGCTGGTCGGTTTGGTGGGACCCTGCGATTACTGCTGGGCAGCACTTCGACGACCAGATCGACACGGAACTGCAGGCAGCGAGCGCCGTGCTCGTGGTGTGGACCGCCACATCGGTGGCCTCGCGCTGGGTGCGCGGCGAGGCGCGCGATGCCGCGGAGCGCGGCATCCTGGTGCCGGTACGCTTCGATGACGCTCGGCTGCCGATCGATGTACGGGCGATTCAAACGACCGACCTCGATAAGTGGGGCGAGGATCCCGCGAGCGCTCCGTTCCAGGATCTGTTGCGTTCGCTCGAGAGCGTCATCAAGCGTCAACGCGCGGCAGCGAAGTCAGCCGCAGGCTCGGCGCCATCTGCAACCGTCGCACCCGTTCCACGCGTCGCGATCTGCGTCCTGCCCTTCGCCAATATGAGTGGCGATCAGGAGCAGGAGTACTTCAGCGACGGCATCACCGAGGACATCATCACTGATCTGAGCAAGGTTTCGGCACTGGCCGTCGTTTCGCGCAACAGCGCGTTTATGTACAAGGGCAAGCATGTTGATGTCCTCAAACTCGCGCGCGAACTCAAGGTCGGCTTCGTCCTCGAAGGCAGCGTGCGCAAGGCGGGTGGCCGCGTACGCATCACCGCCCAGCTGGTCGACGGTTCGAGTAACGAGCACCTCTGGGCCGAGCGCTACGATCGCGACTTGAACGATATCTTCGCGCTGCAGGCCGAAATCTCCGAAGCCATCGTCAAGGCTCTGAAATTGAAGCTCCTGCCCGAGGAGAAGAAGGCGATCGAGCAGCGCGGCACGGACAATGTCGAGGCCTACAATCTCTATCTCATGGCGCGGCAGAGCTACATCAGCGGCCATGAAGCCGACGTCCGGCGGGTCGACGCGCTCATCCGTCTGTGCAACCGCGCCATCGAAATCGACCCGAAGTACGCGCGTGCCTGGGCGCTCATGGCCATTGGGCAGATGACCCTGCGCTTCGTCCACGGCAGACGCGGCGATGACGGTTTGGTGCCCGCAGAACGGGCGCTCGCGCTGGACGCCAATCTCGCCGAGGCTCATGCCGTCAAGGCGAGAATCCTCGCGCAGCATGGTCGTCATGATGAGGCGGCCGCTGAAATCGATGTCGCCCTGCGTCTGGACCCCGAGTCGTACGAGGTCAATAGATCAGCCGCGTATTTGCGATTCAGACAGCAGCGGCTGGACGAGGCCGTGCGCTATTACGAGAAGGCGATGTCTCTCATGGAGACGGATCTGAATTCCAGCTCCATGCTACTCACCTGTTATACCGCTGTCGGAAATTCGCAATCCGCCCGTCGCGTTGCGCAAATCACACTTTCACGAACCGAAAAGACTCTGGCGCAGGATCCGAATAATGGAACGGGCATGGCCTACGGCGCCGTTGCCCTTGCGGCTCTGGGGGAGGCCGAACGCGCCAAGGATTGGATGAATCGTGCGCTGCTCATTGATCCGGACAATATGAACGCGCGCTATAACTTTGCCTGCACCATGACGACCTATTTGAAAGACTCGGACGCAGCGCTCGAACTGCTCGGTCCGGTTTTCGAAACCCTCGCCATCGGCTTCTTGAACCACGCCAAAGCCGATCCGGACCTCGATCCGCTGCGTGCTGATCCGCGATTCAAGGCGATGATCGCGGCCGCCGAGAAGCGGCTGACGGCGAGCAACGACGCAGGCTCCGCGACGGAGTCTTGAATCCCGGTTTGCCCGGCGCCGTCGGCTGCCGGCCCGCCAACGCACTCTGCAGCACCGGCCGTTTATTCGCGCTATTCACCCCATGGCTCGAGATCTCTCCGCCCGCCAGGCCCGCCGCATCGCTCTTGCAGCGCAGGGGCTCGCCGCGCGCCGGCCGCAGGGGCCGGTGAGCCGGAGCGATCTGCGCCGGCTTGCTGACAGGCTGGGCGCCATTCAAATCGACAGCGTCAATGTGCTGGCTCGCGCCCATTATCTGCCCGCGTTTTCGCGCCTCGGCAGCTATTCGCTGACGCATCTGGAAGATGAGGCCTGGGGCAAGCGGCCGTCGCTGTTTGAATATTGGGGTCATGCGGCCTCGCTCATGCCGCTCGCGCTGCAGCCGCTGCTGCGCTGGCGCATGATGCGCACGCGCAGCCTGCGCGACGGCGAGTGGGGGAAATTCGCCCGCGAGCGGCGCGACTACATTGGCCGGGTGCTCGCCGAAGTCGAGCGGCGCGGGCCGGTGACTGGCGGTGACTTCGCTGACGGGCCGCGCAAGAGCGGCTGGTGGAGCTGGAGCCACGGCAAGCATGCGCTTGAGTGGCTGTTCGCGGCCGGTTTGATCGCCACCAAAACCCGCCGCGGCTTTGAACGTGTCTATGATCTGACCGACCGAGTCATTCCACGCGCCGTGTTGGAACAATCGACGCCCGCTGAGGCCGACGCGCACCGTGCGCTCTTGATGATTGCCGCGCGGGCGATGGGTGTGGCAACTGAGGGCGACCTGCGCGATTACTTCCGCATGCCGGTGGCGGAGACCCGCGCGTGTCTGACAGATCTTGTCGCGGCGGGTGAATTGCAGCTCGTTGAAGTCGAGGGCTGGCGCCAGCGCGCCTACCTCGTTGCAGGCGCAAAGGCGCCTCGAGCGCTTGCAGCGTGCACTCTGCTGTCGCCCTTTGACAACCTTATCTGGCGGCGTGAGCGCACCGAACGATTATTCGGCGCGCGCATTCGGCTCGAGATCTACACGCCCGCGCACAAGCGCGAGCACGGCTACTACGTTTTGCCGTTGCTGCTAGGCGAAAGCATCGCGGCGCGTGTCGACTTGAAGGCCGATCGCAAGGCGCGACGCCTGCTGGTTCAAGCCGCTCATTTGGAACCGGGCGCCGAGCGCACGGCCGTAGTTCCGTGCCTCGCTGCCGAATTGAAAGAGCTTGCCGGCTGGCTCCAGCTACCCGAAATCACAGTCGCAAAAAAGGGCAGCCTTGCGGCTGCCCTTACGCGCGAGCTGCGTTAGGCTGCAGGGTACCGCGAAGAGGCGAAGTGTAGGTTGGCAGCGACGGGCTCCTCTGCTACCAGTCTCTCAAGAGCAGCGAAGTCGACGGGCTTGACGAGGTGCGCATCGAATCCGGCCGCGCGTGTGCGCTGGATATCCTCTGCCTGCCCGTATCCTGTGAGAGCGATGAGGCGCACCGTGCTGCCGGATGCGCGCAGGCGCCGCGCCACCTCGTAACCGTCTAAGTCGGGCAAGCCGATATCAAGCAGCACGACCTCAGGCCTGAAGGATTGAACGGCATTGAGTGCTTCCTTGGCACCGTAAACCGCCAGCGACTCATGCCCATCGAGGCGCAGGAACTCTGCCAACGAGGCGGCTGCGTCCTCGTTGTCGTCCACGACGAGCACACGCTTCGGTGTGACTTTGCGCAGCGCAGGAGTTGTCTTGGTGGCAGCGGGAAGCGTAATCAAGGGCAGGCGAATTTCAAATGTCGAGCCCAGCCCAGGTCCGGCGCTCGCGGCCGTCACTTTACCATCGTGCATTTCGACGAGCCGTTGCACGACCGATAACCCGATACCGAGGCCACCTTCCGAGCGGTCGAGCGAGCGATCACTTTGCACGAAAAGCTCGAAGATGCGTGGCAGAAGTTCCCTTGTAATGCCAACGCCGTTGTCGGTGACCGTAATCACGGCACTCGACTGTTCACGGCGCAGTTCGACCCGCACTTCTCCGCAAGTATCCGTATATTTTGCGGCGTTCGTCAAAAGATTGGCAACGCACTGCACGAGTCGCGCGCTGTCACCGTTGACATGTAGAGGTTGGTAGCTCGAGGCGACGATGACCTTATGCCGCTTGTCGCGCAGCAGCGGTTCAACGCTTTCCATAGCCTGAGAAATGATGTTCGACAGCTCGAGCGGCTGGCGCTGCAGCTGGATACGCCCCTGAGTGATGCGCGAGACATCGAGGAGATCATCGACCAGGCGCGTCAGATGCGTGACCTGGCGCTTGATGATATCGACGCTCGCCTGCGTGCGCGGGTCGGGCGGTAGCCTCCGCGCCAGGAGCTCACTCGCCGTGCGGATGGGCGCAAGCGGGTTGCGCAGCTCGTGCGCGAGCATCGCGAGAAACTCGTCCTTGCGCCGGTCGGCGTTGCGCAGCGTTTCCTCGGCTTGCAGAAGTGCGCTCAACTGGTCGCGGATCTGGTACTGCCGGGCGCGCCCGCGGATGGCTGCCAGCACTGCACTGACGAGCGTCCGTATCGAAGTCGGACGATCAAGAATCGTGACATTGGTGAGCGAGGCGAGGAGCTTAGTCGTCGCCGGAGACTGCCGATCGGTTGCGCTCAAAAGGACGGTCGGCACATCGGACCACGGCGGCTGGCTGCCGAGCGCACTCAGTACCTCGCTCGCAGCCGCGTGAGTCGCCAGCGCATCGGTTACAAGAATAGCTCCCATCCCGGCGCCGATCTCTATCGCAAGCGCGCTCGGCTCTGCGCACACTTCACAGACGAGTCCGGCGTGCTCAAGAGCTTTGCGCGTCGTCTCACCGTCGCGCCGCGTCGGCGGCAGAATGAGCACCCGGTAATCGTTGACGCGGTTGGCCTCAGTGGTCATGTTTCCGCGGGCTGCGCCTGCTTCTCATCGCGCGAGGTCAGTTCGACCGGCACGCCCGAAAAGACTCCTCGCAATCGCAGCAAGGGCTCGCTCAAGTGGATGCCGCCACTGTCAAACGAGAGCTCGCGGATCGATTCCTCGTGCGCTCCGGTGCGTTTCTTGAGGACCGAGATGGCTTTCTTGATTTTCCCCGCATGTTCGAAGTAGCGCAGCATCACGACTGAATCCGCAAGGTAGCTCGCATCGACCGGCGAGACCATATTGCTGCCCATCATGCCGCTCTGTGCCACCACCAGAAACGTCGCAATGCCGCGGTTGTTCAAGTACGACAACAGCTCGTGCAGCTGTGAGGTGAGATAGTTATTCTGCGGCATCGCGTTGAGATAGCCGTTCAAACTGTCGATGATGACGACGCGCGCTGAGTTGCGCTCGACCGACTCGCGCACGACATGGGCGAACTCGCCGGGTGAGATTTCCACCGGATCGATCTGGCGCACCATGACCTCACCGGCACCCGTGCCTTCGACAATCCGCAGGCCCAACCCGATCGAACGCGTCAGCAACGCCGCCTTGGTCTCATCAAAGATGAATGCCACCGAGTGGTCGCCGCGCTCAGCGGCTGCGACGGCATACTGCAACGCGATCGTCGACTTGCCGCAGCCGGGCGGCCCGATCAGGAGCGTCGTCGTGCCGCGCTCAACACCTCCTCCTAGCAGTCTATCGAGCAAAGTCACGCCGCTCGGAATCAGGGCGCGCTTAAATGAGGCGTTGTGATCCGCGGCCACCAGTCGCGGGAACACGAAGAGTCCGCCGGTACGTATGGTGAAGTCATGGTAGCCGCTGGCGAAATCGCTGCCGCGAAATTTGATGACCTGCAGCTCCCTGCGCACCTGTCCGTACGGCGGAGCCTTGAAATTGAGAGAAATGACTCCGTGAGCGATGCTATGCAGCTGCAGGTCTGGACCCTCTGCGGTGCGATCATCGAGCATGAGTACCGTGCAGCGGCGACCGACGAAGAACTGCTTCAGCGCAAGAATCTGCCGCCGGTAGCGCAGCGAACTTTGCGCCAGGAGCCGCAGCTCCGACAGTGAGTCAAATACCATGCGGCGCGGCTTTAGACGCTCAACCTCCGCAAGTACCTTGCGCGTCGTCTCCGTGAGCTCGACCTCGGAAGGATTCAGCATCGTCAGTTCGCCCTCGCCGTCGAGCTCACTCGCATCGCCGATGACCTCGAAAATGTCGATGCCATCCATGGACCAGCCGTGCGACTCGGCGCCGGAGGTTAATTCCTCGCGTGTTTCCGACAGCGTGACGTACAGACACCGATCTCCGGCGGCGACGCCTTCCAACAGGTATTGCAGAGCGAAAGTGGTCTTTCCCGCTCCGGGACTGCCGTCGATCAGGTAAAGACGGTCGGAAATGAGACCGCCGCATACCACGTCGTCAAAGCCGGGGATTCCAGTCTTGGATCGCTGTGCGTTTTGCTTGTTCATAGAAACTCTTGTCAGGCAGCGCACTTTCTAAGAGCGGTTTTTCCTGCCTTTTGCTGAGCGCGTTCCGCAACTGCAGAGTCGTGGAACAATGTGCGGTGTCACGATTTGTTCCGCGATCCTTTGGCAGTGCGCAAGGCGACTATGAAGCAACAGGATGTTGCGACCCGCCAGCGAATTGCGCAATCCCATGGAGCAGGAGCGCCTGCGAGAGTTAAGGAGGCCGCTCACGCCATCTCGGTGACGCGTTACGGCCGTCGACGCATGCGACGGTTTTGCGTGGCGCTAATCGATTCTGAATCCCAAGGCAAGCTGCAAATCCAGTGCAAATCACGAAAAATGGAGTCTTCCCACGCTCGCGCATTTCTGTTGGGATGGCGGCTCTTGCGACGCCCACGCAAGGCCATGCAGCTCCCGGAGCTTAACCACCCTCACATCCATTCGGTCACGCGCACGCTGCGGTTTAAGGTGAAGACCGAGTCTTACGCATGGCTGAACACGGCCGCCTATGAAGTGAACCAGGTGTGGAACTGGGCGGCCGAGGTGAGTGAGAAAGCGGCGCGACCCTGTACGGGTGCGCGCAAGTGGCTCACGGGGTTTGATCTGAATAATCTCTCTGCGGGCGCCTCGGAGTATTTCGACAAAATCGGTGCCGACACGATCCAGCGGGTGAACGGCGAGTACGCCTCGAAGCGCCGGATCGCTAAACGAATCCGGCTGAAATGGCGCACGAGCGGAGGGCCTCGGCGTTCCTTGGGCTGGGTGCCCATTAAAGCGGCGAGCCTGAAACGCAAAGGTCGAGCCGTGCGGTTCTGTGGCAAGACCTTTCGAGTCTTCGAGCCCGAGCGTCTCGAAGGAGTTAAATGGAAACAGGGCCATTTTGCCCAGGATGCGGTGGGCGATTGGTGGCTGAGTCTTCCGATAGAAGTGCCGCTGGATGAGAGCGTCGCGCCCTTGGAGAAAGTCGGGATCGACTTGGGGCTCAAGGAGATCGCGGTCACAAGCGACGACGCGCGCTGCGAGAAGGGTCGCTTCTACCGGGGCATCGAGCAGAAGATTGCGCAAGCCCAGCGGCGGGGGCACTCGAGACAGGCGAAATTATTACATCGAAGAGCGGCGAACCGGCGCAAGGATGCGCTGCATAAGTTCAGCCGCCAGCTTGTGGATCAGTATCAGAAAATCGCGGTGGGCGATGTGAGCAGTATCCAACTGGTGAAGACACGGATGGCGAAGTCTGTGCTCGATGCCGGATGGGGGATGCTCAGAGGGTTTCTGCAATACAAGAGCCAGCAGGCGGGCAGAACCTTCCAGATCGTCAACGAGAGAGACACCAGCCGCACCTGTTCAAACTGTGATGCCTTAACCGGACCGCAGGGAGTCAATGGGTTGCGTGTCAGGCGTTGGACGTGTGCGTCATGTGGTGTGTCGCACGATCGGGACGTTAATGCAGCCCGAAACATCCTTCGCCGCGCCGAGTGGCCGGCGTCCGTCAGCGGAAACGAGTCTTCGTCCTTGCCGGTTCCGCCGAGCCGAGCATCCCGCTCGCGCAAGGCAGGGATAGAACCCGTAAGGACGGTGGCATGAGTTCCGGAAGCATTATTGCGTCGTGCAGCGCGCTGCTTTTGATTGCGCGCAGCGGGAGCTGGTGCGCGACAGCACTCAGAGGCGCGTTCGGCGGCTGCTGCGCCTGGAAATGCTCGCGCAGGATAAACCGCAGCGAAAGCTGCAATGAGGATTGGACTGCCGCCCTGCAGTCCTGAGAGATCTGCTTAGCCGCTTTTCTTTGTCGGGTTCGACTTCGTGGCTTTGGGTTTTGGCGGCTCAACCTTTTTCAGTAAGTCTTCAAGCGGGCGAAAGATCGCCTGGTATTTGTAGGCCGGGATCTCGATCTGCCACCCCTGGAAACGCTTATTCAAGACGTCGGCCTCGGCCTGCGCGTCCTTGGCGGTCGAGCGTGCAAGCAGCGCGACGAAATGATGCTCGCCTTCGGCCAATCCGGTGACATCAAGCTCCAATCCGTTAAATGTGCGGAACACGGCATGGTCAGGTTTCCCGGTGGGCGCTGCGGCCGGGGTGGTCGGAGCGCGTCGGACGTCATCCGCTTGCAGCGCCGCGAAGGCGCTGCTGACATCGTTCGCGGCGGAACTGCTGGAAAGCTCGCGACCCTTCGGAATGGGAGTGACTTTGTAGTCGCTCTGCTGGGCCGCGTCGCGCGTCGCCGTGTAGGCAGGGCCTGCCGCGGGCTCGACGAGCGCCTCCTTCATGCGCTGCTCGCCGATATCGATCACATTTCGATCGATCCAGCGCCGCGGGTCGGCGTCGACGCTGATGAGCGGCTGCGCGAGCAGGCTCGGCTCGGTGTGCGCGACGCGCACGAAGCCCGTCTTGCCTTGCGCGGGTTTGCCCACGATGACGGCAAAAGTCTTCGCCGGCGTCACGACCTCGACGAGTGTGCTTGCGGCTTTGGGGGAGTCGCTGTCCTCGACACCGAGCTGCGGGTAGAGCCCCCGGCTGCGGGTCTTTTCCTCAACGACGTTGAGAACACCCAGATCAAGCAGCAGCTTGCGCACGCGTCCCGAGTCCGCCGGAAAATCACGCTCGGCGACGATCCAGTCCGTCGCGTTCTTCTTAAGCGTAGTCCGCGTGCCATCACCCTTCGTCAGATGGATCTCAGTGACGTCGTTTAATGACTTCTGAAGACCGGGGAGCACGAGGTCGCCGGCAAGGGTCGCCTTCTCAAGATGACGCTGGGATGCGAGCCACAGGGATCCTGCGATCACGATGACTCCTGCGATGAGGAGCAGTAGAACGCGTCGCGGGGTCATGAGCGCCCCGTGCTCTGCAAGGGCGCGTGGTGCGCGCGCCGGCGGCGGCGCCAGCCGACCACGAGGAGCGCAATCACGGCGAGGAGCGCAGGCACGACGACGATATTCAACACCTTCAACGTCGTACCGAGCCTGTGGATTTCTTCATCCAGGCCGAGACGTACATTGCGCAGCTCCTTGCGCACCTGCAGCTTCTCATCCTGAAAGCGATTGAGCTCGCGCTCCTGCTCGGGAGTGAGGATCACTGAGGATTTGTCATTGCGTCGCGACTCGAGCGTCGTCAATTTTTCCTCCGTCGTACGCAGTTCCTGCTCGAGCTCCTGCTCCTTGCTGCGGAAGCGGTCATCTGCGCTCCTGCGCAGCGCCTCGACGCGCTCGAAGGGGCGCGTGAATGTGGCGCGGCCGCGCACGCTGATGAGATCGGCGCTGCCGGAAAGATTATCGAGAACATTCAGCATCAAATCGCCATTGTTGGCCCACGCCTGTGCCACGCGCTGGCCAAAGAGGTTCTGCTGCCGTACCCACAGATAATCCGCGAGCATGTCGACGTCGGCGAACACGATGAGCTCCAGAGGCTTTGCCGAGGCCTTGAGCGCCGTGGTGCTGGGCGGCAGCGTGACGCCCGCGGGCGGTCCGCCCGGATATGCAGTCTTGATGTTGCCGGTGACGCGCGCGCCGATGACGTAACGCTCGCCGGTGGCGTGGAATCCATCGCGCAGCGCGCCGGGATCAAACAGCATTGCGAAGCGCTCGGTCGCGAGCGGTTGCGCCTGATTGCTCGAGAGCAGCAGAGGCTCGAAGCGGGTGGTCGCAGCCTTGTCCGGCTTCAGGTAGCCGCTCATCGCGACATTGACGCTCGACAGGCCCGCCGTCACCACATCGGAGTGGTTGAAGTTCGACTGGTCGAGTCCGAGGATGCCGTAGTGCCGCGACGGCGCTTCATTCTCGTGCAGCGAGACCGACATGGCCTGCTTTGCATCGGCGATCACCTGACGCGGATTGTATTGCACGCCCCAGTCGGCGAGCAGCGGCTCCAAGTTCGAGGACTTGTCGGCACTCATTGCCGACATGGGATTCTGCGGATCCACGCCCGCGGTGTCGGGCTCGGCGATCGGATCGACGAACAGAGCGATGTGGCCGCCCTTTAATGCGTATTGGTCGATCGCAAACAAGGTTGCGGGCGCAAGCTTCTTCGGATGCACGAGCACGAGCACGTCGATGTCGGCGTCGATTTTGGTTGCGGCAGGGTCGATGGGCCGCACATCAAAGAGCTGCTGCGCCTGCGAATAGATGGCCCAGGGCTCGCGCATCTGGCCCGACTGCGGATCCATCGACGGCGACATCGGTATCCCTGAGAGCCAGCCCAAGACCGGCTTCTTCGGATTGGCAAGCTGGTAGATGAGCTTTACGACATCGTATTCGAGGAACTCCTCCTTGGTCGGGTCGAAAAACTCGATCGCGGCGTGGCCGTCGGTCGAGTTCGTGCCGGCCAAGCCGAAATAGAGCGTGCCACCCGAGCCGCCGAGGGGCGTGCCGCGTACGCCAAGCTCGGAAGCGCGGTCCTCATCCTCGGAAAACGGCTGCGGATCGATGAAGTGCAGACGTAGCTTGCCGTTCGAGCGCGCCGCCAGCTCCTCGAGGAACTCGCGCACGCGTCCGCCATAGGTCTTCAGCACCGGCAACTGTGCTGCACTCTTCTCCGTGAAGAAGAAATACAGATTCACAGGCTCGCGCAGGCTCTTCAGGATCCGATCGGTGCCGGGCGCGGTCGAGTACAGGCGGTTCTGCGTGAGATCCACGCGCCAGCCGTGCAGGGCGTGATCGAAAAGGATCGTGAGACCGACGAACAGGAGCGCGAGCGCCAGAAGCGCACCACCGCCGAGAGTTGAGCGTTTCATCATGGTGTGCGCGCCTCGGCTCTACTCGGCTTTGCGCACGTCGAGTGCGATCGCGGTCGCGAGCAGGAAGAAGCCGATCAGCATCGCGAAGTAGAGGAAATCGCGAATGTCGATGACTCCCTTTGCAATGGACTCGAAGTGCGTGAGAAACGACAGCGAGGCGATGGCGTCAATGAGCGCCTGCGGCGCCCAGCTGCGAAACACGTCGAGCACGAGAGGAAATCCCGCCAGCAGGAATGCGAAGCAAACGACGACCCCCAGGATGAAGGCAATCACCTGGTTGCGCGTGAGCGCGGACATGCACGATCCGATCGAGAGAAAGCCGCCCGCGAGCAGGAGGCTGCCGACGTAACCGGCGAGGATGGCACCGTTGTCGGGGTTGCCCAAGTAATTGACGGTGAGCCAGATGGGAAAGGTCAATGCCAGAGCGAGCGCCGCGAACATCCAGGCGGCGAAGAATTTGCCGAGCACCGCCTCCCACAATGTCACCGGCTGCGTCAGCAGCAACTCGATGCTGCCCGTCTTGCGCTCCTCGGCCCACAGGCGCATCGCGAGCGCCGGTATCAGAAACAGGTATAGCCACGGGTGGAAATTGAAGAACGGCGCCAGATCCGCCTGGCCGCGCTCGAAGAACCCGCCGAGATAGAACGTGAAGGAGTTCGCGAGCACTAGAAAGATCAGAATGAACACGTACGCAAGCGGCGTTGCAAAGTAGCTGCCGAGTTCGCGGCGCAGGATGACGGCTACGTTGTGCATGAGTCTTTCTTGCCCTTACGCCGTGATGGTGCGGAAAACTTCATCGAGGCGGCCTGACTCGAGGTGCAATTCTTTGAGATTCAATCCCCGCCGGGCCGCAAGCTCGCTCAAAGAAGGCAGGATTTGGGCACCGGCGCGCGGCAGCGCCGTGATGCGCGCATCGCGCTCGCTCATTTCGACCGACTCGACGAGCGGCAGTGCGGCAATTGCATCGCGCGCCGCGAGAAGATCCTGCGTGCTGTCGAGTTGCAGCGACACCGCGTTGTGATAGCGCGAGCGCGCTGCCAGGCCCTGCGGCGTGTCGTCGGCGACGATGCGGCCGCGGGCAATGATAATGGCGCGGGTACACACGGCATCGACTTCTTCCAGAAGATGGGTCGAGATGATGATGATCTTGCCCTGCGACATCTCGTTGATGAGTGCGCGCACCTCGTGCTTCTGATTAGGATCCAAGCCGTCGGTGGGCTCATCGAGGATGAGCACCGGCGGGTCGGGCAACAGCGCCTGCGCAAGTCCAACCCGGCGGCGAAATCCCTTCGACAGCGTCTCGATCGTCTGCTCGAGCACCGACGCAAGCTGCAGCCGGCCGATGACGTAATCGAGGCGACTCGCGCGCGTGCTGTCCGAGAGCGCACGCAGGTCGGCGATGAATTCGAGGAAGCTCTGCACGGTCATCTCGCCGTAGAGCGGCGCGCCTTCGGGCAGATAACCGATCGATCTCTTGGCCGCGAGCGTATCGGTCGTGATGTCGTGCCCGCAGATGCTGGCCGTGCCGCTCGTGGGGCTGATGAACCCTGCGAGCATACGCATGGTGGTGGTCTTGCCGGCGCCGTTGGGCCCGAGAAACCCCAGAACTTCGCCGGAATGCACCTCGAAGGTTACATCGTCGACCGCGGTGAGCGTGTCGTAGCGCTTGCTGAGTCGTTCGGTCTTGATCATAAACGTGGCATCGATAGAGGGGCGCGCCGCGGGAAAAGTTCCGCCGGGGGGCAGCCGTTTAGGCGCGCGATTCTGAACGGGAGGGCTGCCGAATATCAAGACCTCGGTATACGACGGGCGCGCCAATATAGAATTACCAGCGCGCCGCCGAGCATTCCGCCCAAATGCGCGAAGTGCGCAACCCCGGCCTGGGTATTGGTCACTCCGAGCACGAGCTCGAGGACGCCATAGAGTGTTACGAAGAGCCATGCGGGCATGGGAATGGGCGGGAACAACAGCGTGATCCGCTGGCGCGGGAAATACATTGCAAATGCCAGGAGCAGCCCAAATACACCGCCCGAGGCGCCGAGCGTAGCCTCCGTCGAGCCCGCGAGCGACGCGGTCAAGAGCTGCGTCGCGGCGGCCGCGATGACGCAGGCGAGATAGAAGATCGTGAACCGTCGGCTGCCCCAGAAGTACTCGAGCGCGCGCCCGAACATGAAGAGCGCAAACATGTTAAAAAAGATGTGCGCGATGCTGCCATGCAGGAACGCATAGGTGACGAGCTGCCACGGCTGGAACAGCGGGCTTCCCAAGGGCCAGAGCGCAAAGAGGGCCACCATCGAGTTGCCGTAGGCCTGCTGCAGCAGGAACGCGACGACATTGATGGCGATGATGGCGCGGGTGGCGGGTGGCAGCGAACTTGGCATGGCGCGAGTTTAACGTAAGAGGTGATGCGGCAATGGTCGAGGCTTTCATTTGCGATGCCGTGCGCACGCCCATCGGGCGCTACGCGGGAGCGCTTGCGGCACTGCGCACCGACGATCTGGCAGCGTTGCCGCTCGCGGCGCTCCTGGCGCGCAATCCGTCGCTCGCAGCCGGCGCCGTCGATGAGGTGATCCTCGGTTGCGCCAACCAGGCAGG
>Ga0209006_10002767_pt1 | contig 15947 bp, 15 predicted proteins | sample JacPin_JW_Ref_O2_FD_188567 | JGI IMG/M metagenome (GOLD analysis project Ga0209006, IMG submission 188567) | Forest soil microbial communities from Algoma, Ontario, Canada - Jack Pine, Ontario site 1_JW_Ref_O2 (SPAdes) (version 2) | ecosystem: Environmental > Terrestrial > Soil > Boreal... | reverse complement strand
TCGGCGCTTCGCGCCTCAGACGCGTAGCCCGGATGAGCGGAGCGACATCCGGGGCGGATGCTCCCGGATATCGGCGCTGCGCGCCTCATCCGGGCTACGCGCTGCGCAAAGCCGAGCTGGCAGAACGGCAGAACGAAGCCAAGCGGAATTGCTGAATGATTTCAGCGCGCCGACTTGGCGGCTCCGCCGCTACAACACCGTATCGGTCGGCGGATCGATCAGGTGCATGTGCTCGACATTGGCGGAAAGCCGCATCTGCTCGCCGGGGCCGCGCGCGGCGGCGGGATCGACGCGGGCGCAGATCTCCTGGCCGTTGACGGTGAAGAACACCATCGTCTCCATGCCGAGCGGCTCGACCACGTCGAGGGTGACCGAGAACTCGCTGCCGTCCTCGGCGGCGTTGCGGCGCGGCTCGGTCAGGTGCTCGGGACGCAGGCCGAGCAGGAGGTCGCGGCCGACCGCGGTGCGGCAGCGCGGCGCTTGGCTCGCCGGCACCGGCAGCACGATCGTGTCGTTGACGCGCACCTTGAGGCCTGAGCCGTTCTGCTCCAGCCGGCACGGGATGAAGTTCATCGCCGGCGAGCCGATGAAGCCGGCGACGAAGCGCGTCTTGGGATGATGATAGAGCTCCTGCGGCGTGCCGACCTGCTCGATGCGGCCGTTGTTCATCACCACCACGCGGTCGGCGAGCGTCATCGCCTCGACCTGGTCGTGGGTGACGTAGACGGTCGTGGTCTTGACCTTCTGGTGCACCCGCTTGATCTCGGTGCGCATCTGCACGCGCAGCTTGGCGTCGAGGTTCGACAACGGCTCGTCGAACAGGAAGACTTTCGGGTTGCGCACGATCGCGCGCCCCATGGCGACACGCTGGCGCTGGCCGCCGGACAGCGCCTTGGGCCGGCGATCGAGCAGCTCGGTGATGTCGAGGATGCGCGCGGCGTGCTCGACGCGCTGGCGGATCTCGGCCTTGGAGAACTTGCGCAGCCGCAGCCCGAACGACATGTTCTCGTACGCCGACATGTGCGGGTAGAGCGCGTAGTTCTGGAACACCATCGCGATGTCGCGGTCCTTGGGCGGCAGATCATTGACGATCTCGCCGCCGATGTAGATCTCGCCCGAGGTGATGTCCTCGAGGCCCGCGATCATGCGCAAGGTCGTGCTCTTGCCGCAGCCCGAGGGGCCGACCAGCACGACGAACTCGTTGTGGGGAATATCGAGGTCGATCGAGCGCACCGCCTCGACGTTATCGTATCGCTTCACCACGCTGCGCAACGCGACGTCGGCCATTGCTAGACCTTTCCTCGGCGCATGTTCATAGCCGTTCGAAGAACGGCGTCGCTTCGCTCGCCTATGTCGGCGAATCGGCGTCCACTTCGCCGGAACATGCGCTATCCCTTGGTGGCGCCGGCCGTCAGGCCCGCGATGTAGTAGTCCATGAGGAACGCGTAGATCACCAGCGGCGGCGCCGCCGCCGTGAGCGCGCCCGCCATCAGCATGCCCCACTTGTAGACGTCGGCGCGGATCAGGCTCGTCACGGTGCCGACCGTCAGGACCTGCTGATCGGCCGAATAGAGGAAGGCCATCGGATAGATGAAGGCTGCCCACGACACCGTGAAGGCGAAGATGGTCGCCGCGATGATGCCGGGCAGCGCGACGGGGATGAAGATCTTCCACAGCATCTGCATGTGCCCGGCGCCGTCGATCAGCGCCGCCTCGTCGAGCTCCTTCGGGATCGACTGGAAATAGCCGATCATGATCCAGGTGCAGAACGGCACCGTCAGGGTCGGATAGACCAGCACCATGCCCCAATAGGAGTTGAGCAGCCCGACGCTGCGCACGATCTGGAACAGCGGGATGAACAGGAGCGTGTCGGGCACCAGATAGGTGAGGAAGATGCCGGCCGCGAGCACGCCCGAGCCCCAGAACTTCATGCGGCCGAGCGAGAACGCGGCGAGCACGCTCACCACCATGGTGATGGCGACGACGCAGACCGTCACGATCACGGTGTTCTTGAAGAAGATCAGGAAGTCGGTCTGGGTGAACAGGATCCTGAACTGGTCGAGCGTGACTCCGTCGGCGATGATCCAAGGATTGGTCGCCATGCGGGCGACCTCGGCGTCGCTCTTGAGCGCCGTCACGATCATGTAATAGGGCGGAATGAGGAAGAAGATCGCAAACAGGACGAGGAAGAAGTAGGACGCGAACAGCGCCCAGCGCCGGTTGCGAACGAGGCTCGACTTGGCGCGGCGGGGCGGCGCGCCCGCCGCCAGCGTGGCTGCCGTCATCCGATCTCCCTCCCGCGCTTGCGCACGCCGCGCAGGACGAACACCGCCGCGACCGCCAAGAGGGGCAGCATGAACAGCGACACCGCGGCGCCGTCCGGGATGTCGCCCGAACGGATGCCCAGCATGAACGCGTAGGTCGCGAACACGTGCGTCATGTTGCGCGGGCCGCCCGCCGTCATGATCTGCACGATGTCGAAATTGGCGAAAGTGACGATCAGCGAGAACAGCATCGTGATGGCGATGATGTTGCGCATCATCGGCAGCGTGATGTGGCGGAACTTCTGCCATGCGCTGGCGCCGTCGATCGCGGCCGCCTCGTAGAGCTGCTCGGGCACCGACTTCAACGCCGCCAGATACATGATCAGAAAGAACGGCGCGCCGTACCAGATGTTGACGAGAATGACGGAGAAGCGCGCCCAGTAGGGATTGGAGAGCCACGGCACCTCGCCGAAGCCGAGCGCCTCGAGGATATAGTTGAAAGCCGAATGGGTCGGATCGAACAGCCACCACCAGCCGAGCGAGGAGAGCGCGAGCGGGATCACCCACGGCACCAGCAGCATGCCGCGCCACTTGCGCTGGCCCTTGGCGGGCAGGTTGTTGATGAGGTGCGCCGTGATCAGCCCGATCAGCGCCTTGAAGGCGACGGCGAAGCCCGTGAAGATCACGGCCTGCTCGACCACCATTTGGAAAACGTCGCGCGACAGCAGCCAGCGGAAGTTGCCGAGCCCGATGAAGTGGGTCTGCGATTTGTTGAGCATCGACAGGTAGATCGCGTAGAGCGCCGGATAGGCGACGAGCCCGCCGATGATCACGAGCAGCGGCAGGCACATCAGGAACGCGGTGGTCGAGCGCCGCCGCATGAAACGCTGCATGCTGCCGCGCGGCGCGGCACGGTCGCCCGCGAGCGCGGGCGTCCATGTCTGTTGTACGGCGTCGACCATCGTGTCGGCTCTTCGTTGGATGCGAGGAACCCGCGTGCCGCGGGCGGCACGCGGGCGATGTCAGGACCGGATCAGACGCGCAGCGTGCCTTCGAGCTCGTTCGCGGCCCACTTGATCACGTCGTCGAGCTTCTCGTTGCCCTGCGTGAACTTCGCCACCATGACGGTGTTGATCGCCTGGTTGTAGATCTGGGCGCCGACCTCGGCGCGCGCCGGACGGCCCGTGATCGAGGTGAGCTCGTCGCCGCGCGGCGGGTAGGAGTAGACGGTGCCGAGCGGCGGCTCGACCGTCTTCCAGGTGTCGAAGTCGAGCATGCTCTTGAACGTGGGGATGTCGTAGCCGCCCGAGGCAGCCACGAGCTGCTGCACCGACTCGCGCTGCGAGATGTAGAGCAGCAGGTCCTTGCCGGCCGACTTGTTCTTGGAGAACGACCACAGGCCGTAGGAGAACGGCAGCTGGCCGACGAAGCGGCCCTTCGGGCCCTTCGGCATCGGGTGATGCCACACGTTCGCCGCGACCGTCGGGTTGTCGCGCTTCGCCACCGCCCAGGCGCTCGGCGGGTTCATGATGTTCGAGCCCTTGCCGGAGATGAGCCAGCGGTTGTTGCCGGCGTCGTCCCAGGCATAGACCTCGGGCGGGTTCACGGCCATCAGCTTCTTGAGATATTCGAGCGCGGTGCGCGTCTCGGCGCTGTCGACCTTGATGTTGTCCTTCTCGTCCACCATCACAACGCCATGGGCGTTGAACAGGGCGCCGACCCAGTCGACCGCGTCGCTGGTCTGGCCCATCGGCAGGCCGACCGGGAAGCCGCCCGCGTGCAGCTTCTGGGCGCAGTCGAGATACATCTCCCAGGTCCACTTGTCGGTCTTGGCCTTGTCGTACTTCGCCTCGTCGGCCGGCCACATGTCGCGCAGGTCGACATTGCAGTACTTCTGGAAGAGATCGAGGCGCGACGCGCACGGCTTCACCTGGCTGCCGACGGTCGCCGGAATGCCGTGCCACGTGCCCCTGACGGTGTCGAGATATTCGGCGACCGGGCTGATCGGCCCGTATTTCCCGATGAGCTGCTTGGCCACGTCGTCGAGCGGCTCGAGCACGCGGTGATGGACCTGGATGTTCCAGTCGCGATGCGACATTATGTCGTGGCCGGTGCCGGCCTGCGCCTCGGCGGCGGCGGTGAGCTTGTCCTTCTCGCCCTGCGACGTGATGTAGTCGATCTTCACCTCGACCTTGTTCTTCGCGCCCCACTCGTTGCACAGCTTGGTCAGCGTATTGTTGGCGCCGGGCACCCAATGGTCCCAGAGGCCGAGGGACAGCGTACCGGCCGCATAGGCGCCGCGCACATAAGGCGCCGCGACTGCCGCCGCGGTGCCGAGAGCCGCGGACTTGAGAACGTTGCGACGCGTGAGACGTGAAGCAGATGCCATCAGATCCTCCCAAGTAATCTCCGCCGTTAATGGCGGGCATTTGAAAAAATGATACCCTGATCTTCCGGTTGCGGCTAGCCCGATCCATGCGTCGCCGATGCCGCAGGGAGAATAAAACCACCGGACGGCGTGTCCCGCCACCCGCCGCAATTGCCTACGAGATGAGCAGCGAGGCCCTTGATGACGACCGCCCGGACCATTCGGCTCGCGCCCGAGGACAATGTGGTGGTGGCGGTCGACGCGATCGCGCCGGGCAATACAGTTGCGGGCGCAACCGCGCGCGAACGGGTGCCGCGCGGCCACAAGATGGCGATCGCCGCGATCGGCGCAGGCGAAGCGGTGCGCAAATATGGCCAGGTGATCGGGTTTGCATCGCGGCCCATTGCCCCCGGTGACTGGGTGCACGAGCATAATGTGGCGCTGCACGATTTCGCCCGCGACTATCGCTTTTGCGAAGGCGCTCGCAACGACGAGATCCTGCCGCCGGAGCTGCGCGCGACCTTCGAGGGTTATGTGCGCGCGAACGGAAAAACCGGAACGCGGAACTATGTCGGGGTGCTGACCTCGGTGAACTGCTCGGCCTCGGCCGCGAAGTTCATCGTCGAGGCGGTCAACCGCTCCGACATCCTGGCGGATTATCCCGAGATCGACGGCGTCGTCGCCTTCGTGCACGGCACCGGCTGCGGCATGGCGGCCCATGGCGAGGGCTGGGACGTCTTGAAGCGGACCCAATGGGGCTACGCGACCCATCCCAACCTCGGCGCCGCGCTGATGGTGGGGCTCGGCTGCGAGACCTTCCAGATCGACCGCCTCAAGGATGACTACGGCCTGGTCGAGGGCGACCATTTCCAGACCATGACGATCCAGGCGTCCGGCGGCACGCGCAAGACCGTCGCCGAAGGGGTCGAGCGCATCAAGGCGATGCTGCCGATTGCGGCGCGGGCGAGGCGCGAGACGCGGCCGGCGTCCGAGATCACGCTGGCGCTGCAATGCGGCGGATCGGACGGCTATTCGGGCATCACCGCCAATCCGGCGCTCGGCGCCGCGGTCGATCTCCTGGTCAAGCATGGCGGCACCGGCGTGCTCGCCGAGACGCCGGAGATTTATGGCGCCGAGCACCTGCTCACCCGCCGCGCCGTCAACCGCGCGGTCGGCGAAAAGCTGGTCGAGCGCATTCGCTGGTGGGAGGACTATACGGCGCGCAATCGCGGCGAGATGAACAACAACCCCTCGCCCGGCAACAAGGCGGGCGGCCTCACCACCATTTTGGAGAAATCGCTCGGCGCCGCCGCCAAGGGCGGCGCGACGACGCTCCGCGCGGTCTACGAATACGCGCAGCCCGTCAGCGAGAAGGGCTTCGTGTTCATGGACACGCCGGGCTACGACCCGGTCGGCGCGACCGGCCAGGTCGCGGGCGGCTGCAACGTGATGTGCTTCACCACCGGCCGCGGCTCCGCCTTCGGCTGCAAGCCGACGCCCTCGCTCAAGCTCGCGACCAACTCCCAGGTCTTCCGCAGCATGATCGACGACATGGACGTGAACTGCGGCGACATCCTCGACGGCGTCACCGTGGCGCAGAAGGGCGAGGAGATTTTCCACAAGGTGCTTGCCGTCGCGTCGGGCGAGCACACCAAGTCCGAGGACCTCGGCTACGGCGATCTCGAGTTCGTGCCGTGGCAGATCGGGGCGGTGATGTGAGGCGAGTGCGGAGCGACGTCTCAAGCTGCGCTCCACGCTTTTTCGCAAGCGCGATCACCTCGCGCAGTGCCAGCTCCGCCCTCGTCCAAAATGCCAACGAACACGCGCGCGATACACAATCATGCTGCAGCGCACGAAAGTTAGTAGCGCAACCATCGTGCACAGCGCTGGTTTTACAATAGATTTCACGATTGCTCGCGCGTATGCTCAAAAGGTTAATACGCGCGAAGGCTGCGCGTATGGCGACCGCAGGCGCCGACAAAAGGCGCCGCATCCGGGGGATCGTCCATGGCTACGTTCACGCAAATACTCGACCCGCTTGGCAACCTGTTCCTCACGTGGCTGGTTGCGCTCATTCCAGTCGTCCTGCTGCTCGTGCTGCTCGCCGGCTTTCGCCTGTCGGCGTGGATCGCGGTGCTGATCGGCTCGATCGTCACGTTCCTGCTCGGCCTGTGGGTGTGGAAGATGCCGCTCGAAGACGGCACCCGCGCCTACCTTTACGGCTCCGCGACCGGCGTGTGGAACGTCGACTGGATCACCTTTTGGGGCGTGATGCTGTTCAACACGATGGTGATGACCGGCTCGTTCGACAAGCTGCGACGCTGGCTGGTGCAGCAGGCGACCCGCGACGTGCGGGTGCAGACCATCCTGTTCGCCTGGGCGTTCGGCGCCCTCCTCGAGGGCCTCGTCGGCTTCGGCTATCCGTGGGCCTTCGTCGCGCCAATCCTGATCGCGATCGGCATCCCCGATCTCGACGCCATCCGGGTGGCGGCGATCGCGAATAATGCGCCGGTCTCCTACGGCGCGCTCGGCGCGCCGATCATCGCGCTCGCGACGGTGACGGCCGGCACGCTCGGCCTGACCGTTCCGGAGCTGCTGCCGATCTATTCCGCCTCGGTCGGCAAGATCGTCGCCATCCTGGCGCTGCTGCCCCCGTGGATCCTGCTTTATCTCGTATCGGGCCGCGAAGGCATGTGGTCGGCCTGGCCGCTCGCGATCGTCGGCTCGCTCGGCTACATCGCGGGCCAGTTGCCGACCGCCGTCTATCTCGGACCGTATCTGCCGGACGTGATCGGCTCGATCGTGTGTTTCGTGGCGCTGCTGCTCCTGCTTAAGGTCTGGCGGCCGTCGCACGTCCTCGCCTATGGCGGCCAGCCCGCGACCGGCGACACGCAGGCCGAGGCGCATGGGCTCTCGGGCAGCGAGGTCTTCATGGCCTGGCTGCCGATCATCATCCTGGTCGCGGTGGTCGTGGCCTGGACCGGGCCGTGGTCGAAGCTGCCGGGGATCGTGGAGCTGCACTATGTGGTCGCAGCCAAGTCGTCGATCACCGAAGGCGCGACGATCAGCGCGATCTTCAATTGGACGCCGTTCGTCGCCGGCACCGCCATCCTGGTGTCGTGGCTCATCATCGTGGTGCTCATGGTGGCCCTTGGCCATCTCCGGGCGAGCCAGATCGGCGAAATCTTCGCCAAGACCTGGTCGCAGATGTGGGGGGCCTGCCTCGTCGGCGTGTTCATCTTCGGGCTCGCCTACGTGTTCAACTACTCGGGCATGGCGGGCTCGCTCGCGAAAGCCTTCTCCAGCATCGGGCCGGCCTTCATCGTGGTCGCCCCGATCCTGGGCTTCATCGGCGTCGCGCTGTCGGGCAGCAATACCTCGACCAACGCCATGTTCGGCACCTTCCAGGCGCTGGTCGGCAAGGTGCTCGGCTTCCCGCTGCTGCTGCTGCCGTCGCTGAACTCGGTCGGCGCCGAGATCGGCAAGCCGATCGCGCCGCAGACCGCGAGCGTCGGCGTGTCGACCAGCAAGTTCGTGCGCAACGAGGGCGAGGTGATCCGGCACAATTTCGGCTGGACGCTGGTGCTGCTCGCCTATCTCGTGATCATCGGGGTGGCCTGCTACCTGTTCTTCCCGAACATCGCGAAACTCTGAGCCGGCCAACGTCGAGGGCCCCCGGGCCCTCGCCCAGACGCAATAAATCCCGCCTGCGACCCCCCGCAGGCGGGATTTATCACATCGATCCGTCCGTCTCAGTGCAGAATCAAGCCGACGAGAAATGCCACGCTTGACAGGCCGAGGAGAGCGCCGAACGGGAGCGTAAAGGGCAGCGAATGGGTCCACATGAAGCCGAAACGCGGACCGAGGCCATGTGTTCCGCCGCGTTCCAAGAAAAACCCGTGGCGGGCACAAAAAACTGGCGATTGACCGAGCATCTTAGCGTCCGCCGGCCCTCGACGGCGCCGAACAACCTCGGGAACTTATCGGCGGCGAGGCGGGCGCGACATGGATCGGTGCGAGCTCGACCGGGTTGTCCGGGACGCCGCTACCGGGTCTCGTTGCCGAGTTCGGGGAGGCGCCCTTGCCGGCAATCTGGCGACATCAGCGCGTGCCCTGCAACTGCCGATGCTGGTTGTAATAGTCATCAGCGTTGTAGTGCGGATAGCCGGGTTTCCAACCATAGTGGCGAGCGCCGTAGTAGCGGTAACCCGGGCCGCATCCGATGCAGCGCGCCTCCGCATTCGTCGCAAGCCCGACGGCCATGACCGCAAGCGCGGCCGCGAGTAACCTTGATATCCTGCCCATCGGCGGCTCCTGCTCGCCTCCCGATCATCAACGTAACGCGCAAGGCTTCGTTCCTGGTGGGCAGTCGCAGCCGGATATGAAAAACCCGGCGGTTTCCCGCCGGGTTTCGATCGATGTTGGATAGCGCCGACCGTCAGCACGTACCCTGCAGCTGCTGGTCATAGCCGAAGTTCTTGCGATCACAGGCGGAGCCGCCGTAGCGGTAGTAGCCGCGGTACGGCGCCTCATAGGCATAGCCCGGCGCGTAGGCATAGCCCGGCGCGTAGCCGTAGCCCGGACCATAGGCATAGCCCGGCTGATAGTCGTACGCGCCGTTGTAGTACGGGCCGTTCACCGCACCGCCGATGATGGCACCGGCCGCGATGCCGCCGATCACGCCCGCCGCAACGCCACAACCAAAGCACCGCGCCTCGGCGGTGGTCGGAGCCGCGACCGAGGCGAGCGCAAGCGCGCCGCCGATCGCGAGAATTGTCACGAATTTCCGCATGAAGTTCTCCCGGGTGAGTCTGTGGCTACAACGTGTCGCGGGCGCGATGGTTCCTGGGCCGGAACCGGCGATCACGCCGAGTTGCGCGAGCGCTCGCCGGAAGAAGGCGGCGCCTCCTCCCAGCCGAGCACGCTGCGGCCGCCCCAGGAATGGGACTGCGCGAGCTCGTCGGCGATGATCGTCTCGACCGCCGGGCCGCTGGCGCGCCGCTCGACCAGCCGCGCCTGGTCGTCGAGCCGCTCGAGCGCGGACAACTCCTCGCTGCGCCCGAGTCTCGCGTTGCGCACCGCGGATTTGAGCACGTCGATCGTGCGGTCATAGACCTCGAGCGGCACTGGAAACGGATGGCGGTCCTTGCCGCCGTGGGCGAAGGAAAAGCGCGCCGGGTCGCTGAAGCGACAGGGCGCGCCATGCACCACCTCGGCGACCAGCGCGAGCGCGCGCACGGTGCGCGCTCCGACGCCGGGCGTGAGCAGAAGCTCGGAGAAATCCGCCGGTGCGCGGTCGGCGGCGGCCGCGAGATTGGCGTGCAGGCGGGAGAGGTGCACATCGCTTGCGCGCACCTCGTGATGGCCGGGCATGACGAGATGCGGCAGCAGCGGCTGCGTCTCCGGCGCCGCGGACGGGTGCGCGTCGCTTCGCGTCTCGAGCGCGGAAAATTCCGCGGCCACCCGGTCGGGACCGAGCGATGCGAGCACCGCGATCTGCTCGCGCCGCGAGGCCGCGGCGCGACGGTCGGTGAGATTGATGATCTCGCCCTGCTGTGCACCCTCGATCGCGCTGTGCGGCGTCTCGACGAAGCTCGCGAGACCCTCGGAGAGCCAGTGATAGCGCCGCGCCTGCCGGCGGTCGCCGTTCATGCCCTGCTGCACCACGACCCAGTGGCCGTCATCGGCGACGATGAAGCCGTGCAGATAGAGATCGAAGCCGTCCTGCACCGCCGCGCTGTCGACCTTGGCGACGAGCCGGCTCGCGGTCGCGAGCGCAGCGCCGTCGAAGCCGACCCGCTCGCCGATCGCGACGAGCTCGTGCGGCGTCTTGCGCGAATGCGCGCCGCGCCCGCCGCAGACATGCAGGCCGAGCTCGCGCTCGAGGGAGCTGAGCCCGCGCTTTAGCGCGCCGATCACGCTCGTCGTGATGCCGGACGAATGCCAATCCATGCCCATGACGCAGCCGAACGACTGGAACCAGAACGGATGCGCGAGCCGCCGCAGCAGCTCGTCGCGCCCGTAGTGATGCACGATCGCCTCGCTGATGACGGCGCCGAGCCGGCTCATGCGCTCGCCGAGCCATGCCGGCACGCGGCCGCCGTGCAGCGGCAGGTCGGCGCTTCCGGATCGGTGGGGCATGCGAACGCCTTTGTTCGGAGAGCTGATGTTCTTCTTTCGTTCTTTCGAATCGATATGTCAACCGCCACCCGTCCTGACTCTCGCACCCGGGCGCGGCGTTCCGCACTGCAGATTCAGAGGGCCGTGCGCTCGCGGTCGACGCGCCGCTTTAAGCCATGCAGCGAAAATCTGTCGGCGTGACACAACTGCAACGTCAGAAATCTCCCTTCAATTTGAGGCCCGGATGCTTCGGCCACGCCGCCCTTCATTGTTAATTCGGCCCCTTCCCAACGCGGAAGAAACCTGATGTAACTTTCACGACCTGCCGGAGGACGAGCCGGATGTTCTCGCTATGGTGTAGCGCCGAGATTCATTGATCCCGCGATGTACGCCGATATGGATATCAAATCCCTTTGCTTCCTCTTCCTCCTTGGCGCCTCAGGCGCGGCGACCGCGGCCTCGGTACCGGACGAGCTTATTGGGAGCTGGTCGGAGATCAACGACGATTTCTGCGGTATCGAATTCAAGCCCAAGGGGTTTAATGGCTCGGCGGACGGCGAGGGATATGGCTGCATCGTAAAGAGCGTCCGAGTTCTTTCCGAACCGCTGAGTCAAACCCCGACCTGGAGTATCGTATTTGTCTGCGAAGGAGAATTCGGCAAAATCCAGTTGACATCCCTGATTCACCTGCGAACCATCAAGGGGATACGAATGATGGCACGAGCCGACTCCCTTGGATCTCTTGATGCGAAAAAGGCGGACGTTGCGCCATTATCTCTGTTGTTTAAATGCAAATAGACGAAGGATGCTTGCAGCACTTTCTGCACCAGCATGTTCTCAGCATGGAGACGGTGCCGAGCGCTGATTTACTGTTTTTGATGAGTGGCCGTCGGCATCGTCGGCATTTGGTGTCAACCGGAAACGAGTCGGCCGGCAGATTTCAGCCCCCCGGGCCGAGACTCCTCGTCATATCGCCCTTTGCGGCAGATAACCGAAATCCGTGAGGATACGATCGCCCGAGCGGCGCAGCGTCTCCATCTTCTCCTCGAGTGCGGGATACAGCAGCTTTCCGCCGCGCTTCATCACCCTGCCGGCGATCAGCACGGTGTCGACCCCCGCAAGCCCGCCCTGCATCACGATCGAGCTGATCGGATCGCGCGCCGGGAACATGGTGATGTCGCCCGCCGACAGAAGAACGATGTCGGCATCCTTGCCGACCGTGAGCGAGCCGGTGCGGTGTGCGAGGCGGGCGATCTGTGCGCCCTGCACCGTCGTCCAGGCGAGCGCATCGCGGCACGTGAGCGGCATCTCGATGGGACGACTGCCGGTCTTTTCCAGGATTTCCATGATCGCCCGGTTGCGCTCGTGCTGCAGCGTCACCCGCATCGCCGTGAACATGTCGCCGCGCGAGATCGCCTCGACGTCGGTGCCGATCGCCATCGGCGCGCCGAGCGAGCGCAGGATGCCGGTGAGCGGGTCGCCGTAGCCCATCTGCAGCTCGACCTCGGCGGTGGTCGTGAAGGTGCCGCCGCGCGCGACGATCCGGCCGATGGTTTTCGGCGCGATATCGTTGCCGTGCACGACGTTGAAGTTGCTCTTGATCAGTCCTTCATCGGCGAGCCGCTCGAAGCCGTCCGCGGTCATCGCCGTTCCGCCGCCCACATGCATGCTGCAGATGAGGTCGAGCTCGTTCGCGAGCGCGACGTCCGCCCGCGTCACCTCCCACACCGAATAGTAGGGCCCGAGGATCGCGAGCCCGAAGGTGAGAAGCCCGGCATCGCTCGCGCAGCGCCCCTTGCGCAGCCGCTCGACCTCGTGGCGCGGCATCGGGATCTCGCTGAAATGCATCTGCCCCGGCTTCGGATTGGGTTTTGGCGAGCCATGCAGGAAGACGGCGCGGATGCCGGATTCCGCGAGCCCGTCGATCGCCGCATCGGTGTGCTCGGGCGTCGGATTGTTGTGGCACCAGTCGACCAGCGTGGTCGCGCCGTTGTTGATCTGGTTGAGCGCGCCCATCAGGTTGGCGATGTAGATATCGTCCGGCCGGTAGAGCGTCGCGAGCCCGCGGTGCATCGCCTGCATGTATCGCGCGACCGTCCAGTCGCCCGCGATGCCGCGCAGCGCCGCCTGCCAGGTGTGCGCGTGGCCGTTGATCAGGCCCGGCATCACGATCATGCCGGATGCATCGATCGTCTCGGCGCCGTCGGGCGCCGCGAGCTTCGGCGCGATTGCCGCGATGCGGCCGTTCTCGATCAGCACGTCGCCCTGCGGCAGCTCGCCGAGCCGCGCATCCATGGTGACGACGCATCCGCCCCTGATCAGCATGCGAGACATGCAACTTCGTCCTTGCGTGATGTGATCGCCGGCGCCTTCAGGCCGAGCGGTCCGCGAGGCGCCGCAGGTGCGCGGCGAATTCCGGCGTCTCGTTCTGCCGCGCCGCCGCCTTCTCGACCACGCGCTTGATGCGCTCGGGCGCAAAGCCCTGCTGGGCGAGCGCGAGGCCGCGATCGAACACCTCGCAATAGCGGGCGATCCTGCCGTCGCGCAGCTCGAAATGGCTGATTCCCTCGAAGGCCACCGGCTTCCCCTCGGCGCCCGCGACTTTCGAGCGGTAGCTGAACCGGTAATGCGCGTAGCCGACGCGCCCGTCGCTCACGGGATCGAAGAACTCCCAGCGGAAGCTCTCACCCGTCTCGTGAAAATGCGCCACCATGCCGGCGATCGCGGCTGCCCCCGCATAGGCGCCGTAGAAGCCATCTTCATAGACGCCGTCTTCGGTGAACAGCGCCGCGAGCCCGGTGCCGTCATCGGCTTCCACCGCGGCCGCGAACTGCTCGAGCATTTTTGCAAAATCGATCACGCCAGGCTCCTGCACCGACAGGCTAGCTTCTTTGCCGTCCATTCGCCATCCTGCGCGCCCGTATCTGGCGCATGTTCTTACCGGCGAACCGGGCTCCACTTCGCCGGAACATGCGCTAACGCACGCGAGACCCACAAATGCATCCGCGCGAACGCCTCGCCTACTCCGCCATCGACAAGCGGCCCGTGCCCAAGCTGCCGGATGGGCTGCGGCTCATCGTGTGGCCGCTGCTGGCGCTGGAGGAGTGGGACATGGCCCGCCCGATGGCGCGCATGGTGATCTCGCCGCCGCAGGGCCAGCCCATGCTGCCCGACCATCCGAACTGGAGCTGGCACGAATACGGCATGCGGGTCGGCTTCTGGCGCCTCAAGCGCATGTTCGAAAAGCTCGAGATCAGCCCGACCGTCACGCTCAATGCGCGCGTGTGCGAGACCTATCCGCAGGTCGCGCAGGCCTGCGTCGACAATGGCTGGGAGCTCAACGCGCACGGTTTCGACCAGGTGCCGATGCACAAGCTCGACGACCAGAAGGCGGTGATCGACAAGTCGGTCGCGATCATCGCGAAATTCTGGGGCCGGCCGCCGCGCGGCTGGTTCGGGCCGGGGCTGACGCAGACCTTCGACACGCTCGATCACCTCTCCGCCGCCGGCATCGAGTATATCGGCGACTGGGTGCTCGACGACGAGCCGGTGACGCTCAAGACGACGCACAAGCCGGTCGTCGCCCTGCCCTATAATTTCGAGCTGCACGACATCGTCATGATGGCGCTGCAACACCATCCTTCGGTCGAGATGTATCGCCGCATCATGGACCAGTTCGAGTGGCTCTACGCCGAGTCGGCGGCGCGGCCGAAATTCATGTCGATCGCGATGCACCCCTTCCTCACCGGCGTGCCGCACCGCATCGGCCACGTGCAGCGCGCGTTCGAGGAGATATTGAGTCGCCCCGGCGTCGCGGCCTGGGACGGGGCGACGATCCTGGATTGGTATTCGCCGCAGGCGGTCGCCGAATAATCGAGAGCACAGACTGGCGACGTGTCAGGCGCGATCCTCCTTGCGTTTCTGCGCCCAACGCTGTTCCGCGGCTTTCTTGGCACCCCCTATTGATTTCCAGTACAGTCGTGTACAAATAGAGAACGCTACTTGTCGATAACGATTGATCAGGTAGAGTCGGCCAGCGACAGGAGGAGATCAGATGGCCATTCGCAAGTCATTTCTGGGGGCGGCACCGGTACACCCAGAACTGGACCGATTGCTGGAGGCCACCCAGAATATCCGCGTCTCGGAAGAGCAACTCAAGGAGCAGCGGGTGAGCTTTGCCTATGGCAATGCACCTGCCGATGCCGTGCGGATCACGAAGGACTCGGTGCGGGCCGCCTCGGAGAGCATTCGACTGCGAGACTGAGACTGCCGCGAGAAGGAGGAAGGCCCGGCAACGCCGGGCCTTTGTTTTTCATGGTTGTGCATGAAGTGGACGCTGATCTCTTTGCCCGGGTCCAGGAACGAAACCTCATCCGTCAATATGATCTACTGACCAATTGCATTGAGATTGGCATCCAAAAGGGCCCAGAAGCACTCGACAAGTACACCTTGTGGGCCCTCAATCACGTGGCGGTGGCAAATATCGCCCAGTTCGGAGGTCGGTTCAGGGAAGAGCCGATTTACGTAGGGAATCATATCCCGCCGCACTTTAAAGATGTCCCAGATCTGATGGACAGATTTATTTCTTTCATCCACGAGAACTGGTATGCGGCCCGCGAGACCCAACAGGCCGCTTACGCGCTCTGGCGTCTGAATTGGATTCACCCGTTCGTGGAAGGGAATGGCCGGACTGCACGTGCAACGGCCTATTACATCCTGTGTGTTCGGAGTAGACGGCTCCTGCCCGGCAGCAAAATCGTCCCAGAGCGCATTCGCCCCTGCTCAGCCATCATCCACTTGATGCGTCCGGCAAGCGCGTGAGGATCAAGTCGAACACATCCGGCTCCTTCTTCGTCCCGCACCATCTCGACGCGCCGATCGCCGGCAGCGTCCGCGGGCCGCTCGCCGGCCTCACGGCGGTGGTGAAGGATCTGTTCGACATCGCCGGCACGCGCACCGGCGGCGGCAACCCGGAATGGCTCGCGGCGCAAGCGCCAGCGCGCGCCCACGCGGCGGCGGTGGCGAAGATTCTCGATGCCGGCGCGACCATCACGGGCAAGACCATCTGCGACGAGCTCTTCTTCAGCGGCTCCGGCATCAACGCGCACTACGGCACGCCGCTGAACATCCGCGCGCCCGGGCGCATTCCGGGCGGCTCGTCGAGCGGATCGGCGGCCGCGACCGCCGCGAATGCC
>Ga0209006_10002766_pt1 | contig 15951 bp, 8 predicted proteins | sample JacPin_JW_Ref_O2_FD_188567 | JGI IMG/M metagenome (GOLD analysis project Ga0209006, IMG submission 188567) | Forest soil microbial communities from Algoma, Ontario, Canada - Jack Pine, Ontario site 1_JW_Ref_O2 (SPAdes) (version 2) | ecosystem: Environmental > Terrestrial > Soil > Boreal... | reverse complement strand
TTTCGCCTCACCAGCCAGTCCGGTGGACTATCTGGAATTGCCGATCCAGACCTTGAAGGTGGGATCTTTGGGGACCCACAAGGCGCTGGGACTGGCCAAGCACAAGGGGGCACGCTTTTTGCTGACTTCGACTTCCGAGATTTACGGAGACCCATTGGTTCACCCGCAACGGGAGGATTACTGGGGAAATGTGAATACGATTGGGCCTCGTGGCTGCTACGATGAATCCAAGCGTTTTGCCGAGGCGTTGGTCATGGCCTACCATCGGCAACATGGCATCGACACCAAAATCGTGCGCATTTTCAACACCTACGGCCCGCGCATGAGGCTGCACGACGGGCGGGTGGTGCCGGCGTTTATCGGGCAGGCTTTGGCTGGCAAACCGCTGACGGTTTTTGGCAAGGGCGATCAAACGCGCAGTTTTTGCTATTGCTCGGATTTGATCGAGGGGATTTATCGTTTGATGATGAGCCGGGGTAACGAACCGGTGAACATTGGCAATCCGACGGAGTTGACGATGCTGGAATTTGCGCGCGAGATCATCCGCGCCACCGGCTCGCGCAGCAAGGTCGTGTTCCGCCCGCTGCCGCAGGACGATCCGCGCCAACGCAAGCCGGATATAGGCCGGGCCAGGGCGCTGTTGCGGTGGGAGCCGAAGGTGCCGCTGGCAGATGGGCTTGTCAAGACTATTGAATATTTTCGGGGTCGAGTCTGAGCGGAAATGCGGTTTTGGCTGCGGCAATTTCACGCATTATGCGTGAGAATGCTGCGTAAAAATGGGTGGTGGATGGCGATCGGGCTCGATTAGCGTTGTCAACAGGGCAGCCACAAAAGTGTTCAGTGCTGGCATGTAGCAAGCTACGGGGATAATTCTTGATCAAAACAATTGACCATTTTATGGATTTACGGTAACTAGCACGGACTTTTTAAAAATGATTAAGCCTTCGAAGCAAAGCAAGCGATGTGATCACGCACCGCACCGGCACAACCAATGCTAAATACGAAATCATTTTTGGCCGTCGATTTTGGGGCGGGTAGTTTGAAGCTGGCGGAGTTTGAAAAAAACGAGACTGGCGGGTTGCGCCTCAAACAATACGGTATCAAAGCCTTGGGGATCGAGGGGTCGCAGGAAACCGCCCGAGAAGCCGCCATCCTTAAGGGGTTGAATGAGTTGCTGGGGGAAAAAAGCTATGCGGCACGACAAGTCAACGCTTGTGCGCCAGGCTTTCATGTCTTCTCGAAATTTGTCAAGCTGCCCCCGGTCGATACTTCCAAGGTCACCCAGATCATACGTTACGAGGCGCAGCAGAACGTCCCCTTTCCTCTGGACGAGGTGGTGTGGGATTATCAAATCCTGGGTACGTCCGCCACCAATGAGCTGGAAGTGCTGTTGGTGGCAGTGAAGTCGGAAATAATCGAGGGTCTTTTCCGTGTGGCTGAGGGGGCGGGGTTGCACATGAAGCTGGTGGATGCCTCACCGGCGGCGCTTTGCAATGCGTTTCGCTACAATTACGGGGATCTGGAGGGTTGCACCATGCTCCTGGACATCGGGGCCAAGACCAGCAATTTGCTTTTCTTCGAGAAGGGCAAGGTCTATTCGCGCAGCATCAACATCGGAGCCAATTCCATTACGCAAGATTTCGCCAACGAGGCGAAACTGAAGTTTGCCGAGGCCGAGAAGATCAAGATAGAGAAAGGCTCGGTCAGTTTGGGGGGAGCTTACGAGGAACCGGAGGACCCGCAGGCGGCGGCCATTGCCAAGATCGCGCGGCAAGTGATGACGCGGCTGCACATCCAGGTCAATCAAACCATTCAGTTCTTCCGCGGGCAGCAAGGCGGCACGGCGCCGCAACGACTGTTCCTTTCGGGCGGGGCCTCCATCATGCCCTATACCGCCCAGTTTTTCGCTGAGAAACTGAACGTGCCGGTGGAGTACTTCAATCCATTCCGCAACATCGAGATCGATCCGGGCTTGGATTTGGAGGAATTGTCCAAGTACGCCCATTCCTACGGAGAAGTGGTGGGACTGGGCTTGCGCGACCTAGCCCACTGCCCGGTGGAGCTGAATTTAATGCCCAAGAGTTCACTGCAAAGGCAGGAATTCGGGAGCAAAAAGCCTTATTTGGTCGCGTCGGTGTTCAGCCTGGCGCTGGTGATCTTCGCCATCTACAAGGCGGAGGTGCGCATCGGAGATGAGTGGCGCAAAAAGGACAGCGAGGTTGCGGGTCCGCTGGCGAATTTGACCGAACAGGACCAGCGGATGCAAAAGGCCCTGGGAGTGCGCGAACAATTAAAGAAGCAGGCTGACGATATGAAGGTCTTGGCCGACAATCGATTCTTTTGGATCCAGATATTGACGGATTTGCGCACCGTGCTGATTCAGGCGGAAGCGGCGGAGAAAGCGAACTTAAGGACGCCCGAAAATGGCGGCACCAATACGGATGTAGGCGTCTGGGTGGATACTTTTACGCCGGTCGTGCCTGATAGTTATGGGGCCGGCGCCCAAGCCACTAGCGGTGCGGGGGGATACAACTCGTTTCGGGGGGGCGGTATGGGTAGGGACTATCGAGGCAGGGGGCGTGGAATGGGTGGGCCAGGTCCGACGGCGCCAGTTGCGCCAACTCCCGGCGCGGGGGCGCAGTCCTCTCAGAATGAGATCACCAGCCTCAAACTTCTCCTCAAGGGCGTCAATAAAACCGGTCTGGCGGCCTCCGCGAACTCTGACTTGGCGTATTCCGTCCGACAGTATTTGAACAGCAGCCCCAGCTTCACCAACGCGGTCTTGGGGGCGGAGGGCATCAAACCCGGCGACGATACCAACACGTTCACATTCGAGATGACGGTGGATTTGCGGCGTCATTTCAAGCTCTGAACATGGCCTGGCTCAAACGCAATCTATACTTCGTCATCACCGTCGTCGTGGGACTGGGTCTGGCTGGTTATTGCGGCTATTTGCTCTATTCCGCCTTGGACCAAAACAAGGCGGACAGCGAGAAATATTTCTCGGATCAGGGCAACCTGCACACCATGGAAACAAAAAACCCATTTCCCGACCCGCCAAACATCAAGGCTGCGGAGGTGGACGCGGAACGAGTGCGGACATTTTTGTCGGAATTCCGGCAACCCTTCGCCGGCTTTCCCGCGCCGGACAAACTGGATGACCGCCGCTTCAAGGAATACCTGCAAAAGACCATCAATGAGTTTGGCTTGGAGGCGACCAACGCCGGGGTGGGTTTGCGCCCGGGTTACAACTTTGCGTTCTCGCAGCAAGTTAACGTGCTCAATTACTCCAGCGACTCCATCGTGCCGTGGATGGAGCAGATAACGGAAATGAAGGCTATTCTGCACATCCTCTACGCCGCGAAGATCAACTATTTTGAAAAGATCCAACGTCCTACCGTCGTGGGTGAAGACGCGCTGGGAGACGATTACATGGTGGTTGGCCCCACCACCAATAGCTCGGGCGTCGTGACTCCTTATATGGTGAACTTTCGGGCGTTCAGCGCTGAAATTGCAAATGTTCTCGCGGGCATTGCCGCCTCGAGCAACTGCTTGATCGTCAAGACCATCCACGTATCACCCTCCAGGGAGGCGCTGCCGCAGTTGAACGATCTTCAGCCAGCCGCGCCTCCGCCGCCGATGCAGTTCCGGCCCCAGCCTCCGCCCGACAGCCCATACAACAATCCGTTTGGGCAGCGACCTGGCGGGGGGCGTGGCGGGTACAGGGAACAAAGGATGCAGCCAACCCCGCCGCCCATGGCGCAGCAGCAGCCGACAGCGACAGCAACAATCCCGAGCGCCCCAATGACTTTCCTGACAGAAACCCCGTTGTTTGTGACCATCTACATCGATGTGGTCAAACTTAAACCGCTGGAAGCGCCGCCGGCTGCGGCCGCAGCGACTCCGCAGAGAAGGGGGCGAAACTGATGGATTTTCTCAAGAAACATTACGAAAAGATAGTGCTCTGCGTGGTCCTCTTGGGGGTGGCAGGGGCGGTGTTCTGGATGAAGACCGCCTTGGAAAAAGTGCAGGAACAATTGGCCACTGCCGAATCTGCGGCTCCTCATAAGACGGCGCCACCGCAGCCCATGGACCTTTCGGCTTACCGGCAAGCCTTGGCGCAGATCACCAATCCGCCTGCGGTCGTCTTGTCCGGCGAGCATAATCTCTTTAACCCGGTGACTTGGAAGCGCAAGGCCAACGGCGATCTGATCAAGATCATCAAGACTGGCCCCGACGCACTGGTTGTCACCAACATTATTCCGCTTTACACGATCATTTCTTTCGAAAACGCAAATCCAGGCTCTTCCGTTTACGTGATGAGCGTTCAAACGAATGTGGACCTGCGGAAGCCCAATAACCGCAAGATTATCGACCACGCCAAAAAAGGTGATAAGGTGAAATCGGGGCTTTATACCGTGCTCGGCATTAAAGGTGCTGAGGATGACCCATCGGAAATAAATCTAGAAATAATTCAGACGGGGGAATCGAATGTGTGGGTGTCAACGAACACCCCTTACAAGCGAGCGGATAGTTTCCTGGCTGATCTGAAATATGATCCCGATCCGTCGCTTTCTCTGGTCAAGAAGCGGGTTAATGATGAATTCAATCTGGACAATGAGCCATATAAAATTGTTGAAATCACCAACGATGCCGTTAGAGTGCAGGCCAGACGCACGACCAAAGTGACAGAACTCAAGTGGATACCGTCTCGTAACGGGGACTAATTTTAACAAGATACGACGCCATGACATCAGCCGCAAAAACAAGCCTCCGGTTGGCCTTTCTTCTCGCCATATCGTTGCAGGCGCAAACCACCCCACCGGTCGAGAATCCGGTGGAAATCGCCAATGACGAAGCCGTGCGCCGCCAGGAGGCCACCATTCGTTTGCACCAGACGCTTGAGCGGGCGCGCGACGCGCTGCGGCGCAATCAATGGGTGGACGCCGCCAAATTCTATCAAGAGGCCGTCTCGGACATACCTAACGTGCAAGTCACCAGCCCCGTCGTGGACGCCGAAAAGAGGGAAGCGGTGGCAGGGTTGGACGCCGTCCGATCAAAACTGGCCCGGCAAGCCTTGGTGGCGGGCGATATGATTGAGGCCAACGCGGAAATCGATGCAGCCTTGAAGGTTGATCCCAACAATGATGAGTTGCGCAAACTCAAGGCGGAGATCAAGCAACGGGAGTCCGAGCAAGTGGGCCGTGTGCCAAGCGTGGATGTCCTCAAGCGGATTCCTGCTTTCGAACAACAAAAGATCGACATCGCCACGCGCGTGCAAAACGGCAAGCTCCTTTACGAAATGGGGAAGTACAACGAGGCGGAGGCGATCCTGGTTCAAGTCGTGAAGGATGACCCGTCCAATCGAAGCGCTCCCTATTACTTGGACTTGATCAAGGAAGCTCGCTACATGGATAGCTCTCGCCGACGAGAGGAAGGAGTCAAAAGCGCCATTGGAAAAGTGGAAGACGCTTGGATCCAAAGCAAGAAACGGGATTCCCTCCCCGTCCCCAACCCGATGTACGGCACCAACCTGGTCTACACCAGCAAAGGAAGACAGTACATCCTTTCCAAGCTTGACAGTATCATCCTCAATGACGTTTCGTTCGATCTAACCCTCAAGGATGTTTTGCAGAAACTAAGAACCGAATCCCAAAAGCGCGACCCGGACGGTATCGGCATTAACTTCATGATTGACCAGAATGTGGAAGGCGCTGGTCTTTTTTCCGCCGACACCACTGGCGCGGTGCCGGCTGCCGGGGCGGCGCAGCAGAAAGATATTGGGACAGAGGTAAGCATCAAGATTTCGCCTTCATTGTCCAATCTTCGCCTGGCGGATGTGTTGGATGCCATCACCAAAGTGGCTGACTCGCCGATCCGCTACACCGTCGAGGATTATGCGGTGGTTTTTTCGCCCAAGCCTCCTGAGACGATCCCGGGTTTGGTTTTGTATAATAAAACTTTTCGGGTCGATCCCAATACGTTCATTCAAGGCCTTCAAAACGTCAGTGCCATCAGCCTTAACTTCGGCAGCCAAACCGCTGGTGGTGGCGGCGGCGGTGGTGGTGGTGGCGGAGGAGGCGGTGGTGGTGGTGGTGGCGGCGGTGGCAACGGGCAAAGCATCGGAGGCACCATACCACAAGTCATAATCGCACCAGTGCAAGCGGGCGGTCAGCAAGGCGGCGGTGGCCAGCAGCAGGTACAAACCGGTCCTGGCGGCCGTCAGCTCGGTTTGGGTTACGTAACCACAACCAATAGCACCGTGGAGGCTCATCAGATGGTCGCCGCTTACTTTGCGGCCGTCGGCGTGAACTTGGCCCCGCCCAAGGCCGTCTTTTTCAATGACCGGTTGGGCGAGTTGTTGGTGCGTGCGACCCTGCAGGACTTGGAGCTCATCCAGGAGGCGATCGAAATGCTCAACCAGACTCCGCCGCAGGTCACGGTCGAAGCCAAATTCGCGGACCTGACCCAGGAGGATAGCCGCGGGCTTGGATTCAATTGGTATCTGGGCAACACGTTGATGAACAATGGCGCTGTCGGCTTGCAAGCAGGCACGGCTCCATCCTATCAGGGGCCCTCCACCACCGCCAACCCGAGTGGCATTTTCCCCGGGCCAGGCTCTCTGATCCCAGGCACCGGTACCTTTCTTCCTGGGCCTGGCGCCGTTGCTCCATCGGCGACGGATAATAATTTAACCTCGGGCCTCCGCAACGAGGTCGGCTCCTCCCTCAACCAACTTCCCACGCTGGGCACCATCACCGGCATCATGACCGATCCTCAATTCCGCGTCGCTATCAACGCCATTGAGCAGCGGACCGGGTCGGACCTTTTGGCCGCGCCCAAAGTAACCACCGAGAGCGGGCGGCAAGCGCATCTGGCGGCCCAGGATTTGGTGACCATCGTCAGTTCGGTCACCATTCAGTCAACGACCTCCGGCGGCGGTGGATTGACAGGTTCGACTGGTGTCGCCCTTGCCACCCCGGAATACAACACCACCTTCCTGGCCTTGGGGCCGAGTCTGGACGTAATCCCGACGGTCAGCGCCGACGGCTTCTCCATTCAAATGGCCCTCCTGCCAACCTATACGGAATTCGTTGACTACGATAATCCCGGCCAATTCGTCGATCAAGCCCAGGCGGCCGCCGGCAATACCATCGGCGTGCCCATCACGGCGCAATTGCCGTTGCCGCGCTTCCGTATCAGGTCCGTGGCGACCACCTGCGACGTATGGGACGGACAAACCATCGTGCTGGGCGGATTGATTTCGGAAACCATCTATAAAATTCACGACAAGGTTCCTTTCATGGGTGATCTGCCCTTCTTTGGCAAATTGTTTCAGAGCCAGTCATCCGACAGTCTCAAAGAGAACCTCTTGATTTTTGTCACTCCGACCATCATTGATCCGGCTGGCAACAGGGTTCATTCGGACGATGACATGCCCTTCGCAAAGAGCGGCATTCCGCCTCAACCAGCCCCGGTCATCGCGCCGATGGTCCCGGTCGCGCCGTAAGGCGGCCCATATACGCCAATGCGCCCGCCTCATGCAAAGCAGCCCAACATCTGAATTTCCGGCCCGACACCGATTACTGCTTGTCGATGGCCATGCTTTTGCTTACCGGGCGTTCTTCGCCATTCGATCCCTTTCCTCTCCCGATGGCGCGGCCACCAATGCGATCTACGGCTTCATTCGGATGCTGGGCCGGATGCAGCCCAAAGTGAAGCCTTCGCATTTGGCCGTAGTTTGGGACGGCGGCTTGGCGGCGGAAAGGATGGCTCTCCTCCCGCAATACAAGGCGCAGCGCCCTGAGATGCCGCGCGACCTGGAGCTGCAACTTGATCAAATCGTGGCCTATTTGCGCGCAGCCGGCATTGTCTCGCTGTTGCAAGATTCGTTGGAGGCGGACGACGTCATTGCCGCCCTGACTCGTCAAGCCGTGGCCGACGGGATGGAAGTTGTCATCGCCAGCTCGGACAAAGACTTTATGCAACTGGTCTCACCCGACGTCCGCCTGCTCAATCCGCAGGATAAAACCGACACGCTTTGGGGTGCAGAGGAAGTCAGGGCCAAGACTGGCGTGGAGCCAACGCAAATTGTGGACTGGTTGAGCCTGATTGGCGATGCGGTTGATAACATCCCGGGGGTGTCGGGCGTTGGCGCAAAAACTGCTACGAATCTATTACGCCAGTTTGGTTCCATGGATGGAGTGTATCAGCGGCTGGAGGAGGTTCACTCGGATCGCTTGCGAGTTAACTTGAAAGTGTCCGAGGAGGTGGTTCGCCGCAATCAGGAGTTGGTGCGATTAAAGTGTGATGTGCCTTGTGGAGTCTCGTTGGAGGAGTTGGCCTGCAAACCCGGCGACGCTGTGGCGTTGCGCGGTCTTTACGCTCGCTGGGGTTTTAAATCGCTCTTGCGCGAATTGGATGAAACTCGTGTTCCGGCCGGTGATTTTTTCCCGGAAACGGCCGGTGCCTGCTGAAAGGAACGGAGCATCCTTCGCCGGCAAAATGAACGAATTGAAATAGCGCGCTTAAGCAAAGATTGCATGGACAATGTTGGAACAATGTGATAAGCAAATGAATCATATATCCGTCATGTTAGGAGTTTCAAAAAGTCTTGGATGGGGTTTTTTTCTCGCTGGTTCTATCGCGGCTTTCGCGCAGACCGCTGTTGTGCCTCAGAACCCTGTGGTGCCGCAGGGCGGCGAATTCTCCGTTCTCGGCGCCATCCGTGGCGACCAAGTCCTGCCCAGCATTTCCCTTTCTCCGTCCGCCGGCGTGATTGCCTGGCAGGACAATGTGGTGGACAAGAATGGCAGCGGCATCGGTGGCTCGATGTTGAATAGCAGTTTCGGCGCGGGACCAATCTTCGGCGCCAACAAGACAGCCACGGGCAACCAGATCAATTCCAAAGTTCAACTTCTGGCCAACGATGCCATCCTTTTTGTCTGGCAAAGCACCGTCGCTGGCACGCCTGACATTTACGCCCGCGTCACCAAGCCGACTACGACCAAAGTGGAAACGGTAATCACGAACGGTGCAACCAAAAAGACTGAAACCTCGACCACCAGCTCCTACGGCACCAATTTTGGCACCATCGACCTGCGCGTCAATACCTACACCAAAGACCAGCAGGTTGATCCCGCTGTGGCGGCTTTGCCCGACGGCAGCGCGATTATCACCTGGTCCAGCTACGGGCAGGACGGTAGCATGTGGGGTGTTTTTGCGCGCAAGATCAGCAGCAAAGGCGCCTTTTCGCCGGCCAAGGAATTTCAAGTCAATCAATACACCCAGTACAACCAGCGTAAACCCGCCGTCGCCACCCTGGCCAACGGCGACTTTGTTATCGCCTGGGTTTCCGAGCAGGAGCGGTATTACAACAGCGTCGATATTTACGCTCGCGTCTTCACTCCCGCAGGCAAGCCGGATACTTCAGTCAATGGTGGCGATGAAATTGCGGTCAACTCGACCAGCAATATTTGTGACACGCCCGACATCGCGCCGCTCAATGACGGCGGCTTCACGATAGTTTGGGCGCAGAAGAACTTGTCGATGCCATCGTACGGTTGGGATATATGGGGACGCGCCTTCAGCGCCTCCGGTTCGCCCGAAGTGGCCGACTTTCCGATCAACACCTACTTGAATGGCGATCAATACCGGCCCAAAATCGCGGCCGGCCCGTCCGGCAGCCTGGTCGTCTGGACCAGCATGGCTCAGGACGGTTCGCGCGAGGGTGTCTATGGCCGCTTTTTGCAGGGCGGAACGGCGGCGGCGGGTAGTGAGATGCTGGTCAATACGACCACCATCAGCCAGCAGCTTCATCCGGCGGTGGCATGGAATGGCGTCAACAATTTTCTTGTGGTCTGGACCAGTTTCGTGGGCGCATCGGGATTTGATCTTTATGGCCAAGCCTTTTCCTTGAACACATCACAATGAGTCTTATGTTGCGAAAACTAACAATATGGGTGTGCTTGCTCCTGGGGTTGGCTGCGGCGCAGCAGGCTGGCGCGTTCACTCTTTGGGGTCCGCTGGAGGCATGGCAGACTGCGGACCTGGACTACGGAGCCCGCTACTTTTACACATCAGTGCAACTCTTGAGCGGGCTTGGCTCCACGGAGAATGGCGGGCCGAAAAACTTTGGCGCAGGTTCCCGGCTGACCGCGCCGATTGTCACCTATGGGTTTGACTCCACCTTCTTGGATTATTTCGGCGCCCAAGGCGTAGCGGCGGTGGATTCGGCCATGAAGCTGCTCAACGGGCTGCCGAGCGCTTCCAGCGCCAACCTGGCCAATTTTGTAACTGACGGCAACGAGCAGATCAACTACACCGCCCAGGCACTGGATATGCTGGACCTGAAATCGACGGTCATGTGGCTCATGGTGGAACATATGGGCTTGCTGGGCGAGACGCATGTATTCGATCTGGTGCAACGCGCTCTTGTTCCTGGCGGTCCGGCCTGCGACTATGAATACACTGTCATTGGCCGCAATTACGATCCGGTTGACTACAATCCAACCGATTATGTTAATGGCCGGCTCTACACTTATTATCTTCAGGATCTGTGTCCCGTCTTCAACGTGGGTGATGCCGTTGAATATCCCGCAGACTCGACCGTCCAATCCTACACAGCCGTCTCCACACCAGAAGGGCTTGAATTGGGCGGTTACTATCTGGGCCTGACCAGGGATGACATGGGAGGTTTGCAGTGGCTCTACAAGAAGAACAATTATGCATATCAAGCCTTGGACCCCAATACGGTTGCGCTGACGTCATCATTCAACAGCTCCTGGGAGGCTGTCAATACGACCAACGCCGTCACGGGGATCAGCAATCTTGTTGGCGTGCTGGGTGGTGTGGAAAAGATCACCTTTGTGAAGGTTGCTTATGATTCCTCTTTAGGCGTCAATTTCAACACTAACACTTTAAATTATACCGTTCCCTACGTCACCAATTCCAAGCTCTCTCAAATTAAGGTGATGCGGACAATCACGGGGCCGGACATTATCTTTACGGCGGCAAATCTGATCAACAGCGAGGCTCTCTTTAACTATTTGACACTGACGCGAAGCGCTTCCTTCATCGCGTCCGGCTACGTGTCTCCTGGCGGCGGGGTCGTGCCCAGCACCATCGGCGCGTCTCAGCTTATCGTTCTGAACAACGTAGGCCCCGTTTACTTCAACATAAGCCCAACGCAAATGAGTCAGTTGGATTATTTGGAGCATCCGGTGTTTAATTGGGGAACGTTCGACGGTTCGACCAACCCTCCCGTTCTTTATCCCAACGGATCCAGCCTGGCTGAACTCGAACAACAGGTTATCACGGGAGGCGGCCTGAATGTGCCTACTTACCCTTGGGCTGGGGTGGGCGCCCCCACCAATAGCAACAACGGAACAGGCACAGGTACGGGAGGGGGCGTCGCTGGGGTGAAGTCTCAGCCCACGAATCACAAGAAGGTTCCCTCATTATGAAGCATCAGATCACAACGCTTTTTCTAGCCTTGGGGCTGTGTGAGGCCGCCTTGGCCGGGTCTCCTCCGCTGCCCGCTTACGCCAACTACGGGGTGGTCACACAGGCGCCTGTCATCGACTCGCCCAGCTTCTTTAACGCAGGCGTTTTTGAGATAGATGCTGTCACCAGCATCAACTTGACGAATCTGAACAACATCTTCGGCAACGGATACAGCGTTCTGCCGTTCATGACCAAGGACACACTCTATTTCACCAACACAGGGCTGATGACGGGCTTCCCTGGCTTTCGATTCGACACCGGCACCTCCACCTCGCGGCACAGCGCCAGTCTTTTCCTCAACGAAGGCACCTTAATGGGCCTTGACACCGAGGCCTTTCTTTACCTTTACAGCACGCCGGGTTCGAAAACTGAGGTGCCGATTCCTGCGGATAGTCAGCCCATCCCTTCGGAGCTTTTCATCCTGGCCACCAACATCATCAACACCGGGGACGTCTCGGTGGGCAATGCCGGGTTAATGCGCATGTTGGGGCAAAACGTGACTAATTCCTTTTCCTCACTGACGGCGGGCGCCGTCAGCACGGTCGGAATATTGGCCGAGACGAACGATGTCACCGGCCTTCAAGGAGAGGAGGACGTTGCTTCCGATGGCTCTGGCCATTACTTTTTTCTTCCTTCCCTGGGGGTTTATGATCTTTATTGGGGAGTTACCAATGGCGATACCGTGAACGTTGGAGATTTGGCCGGTGATCTTCCTTTTGGACTTCCTGAGGTTATCAGCGGGGAACGCGGGTTCGATGTGCCGATTTTCTTCGGAGGCAATGCGAACGCACAGTACAGCGTCACTGCTTTCTCAAACGCGATTGGAACCAACATTTATTACGACATCGTGTTCATCAACACCAATTTTGCCAGCCCGAATATGTCGGCCGCCTTGGGTGTCTCGACGGGTGGCGATTTTCTGCAGTTTGAGCCAGTCAGCAGCATCCCTGCCCCCAACTTCGGGGCTTTCGAGAATATCGTCCAGATAAGCGAACCTGTTGTTGACGTGATCACAGGACAGACCGTGACCAATGGCATCTATATCATTGATGACGGCGGCATTCTGCCATCCATGACCCTGGCGCTCAATGGCAGCGAGCCCGGCAGTTCTGAACCGGAAGGTTTCAGCAGGCCCAACCCCTTTGAAGTGACCACAGTCACTCCGTTCCAATGGTCCGAGGCGTTCCAGGAGGCGCAGGAGTTTCCTTCCACGCCCTTCTACGATCCGAATGACATTTATAATGCGACCGACTTCAACAACAACATGCAGGCCTTGGAGACTTCGGCTTATGGCGCCCAAATCGGACGCAATCCATCGGACCTCTATGGATCGTTCGCTCCACTTATCGATGCGACTTCGGATACCTTTTTGGGCTTGGAACTTCTGGACCAGGTCAATCTACCTGATCCGACCAATGAACCCGGCCGCATTGAAATTACCGGGAATAACGTGGACCTGACCCAGACCCGCCTGCGCGCTGAAGGCATGTTCATTCTCAATGCGACCAATCTCGCGGGCGTAGGCACGACGACGCAGGATTGGGGTCAAGCCAACGTTAGCATGGGCGCGGCCAATGGCGCGCTGACGGTATCGAACATTTTCCCTACCACTTTCCAACGTGTCCGGGGCGACATCTACTTGCAATCGGCCACCTGGCAAAACACGCAAACAAACCAATTTGGCGTCGGCAACACCAATGCCGCCACCAACCAGTGGTATTACCACGTGTTTGTGGTGGATCAGAATTTGTTCGGCACGTTTCCTTCCACTGTGCGCAGTCTTAGGTTGACTGGCTCAAACACGATTGTCCTGCAGGACAACCTGAACGTCATCAACCAAGCCGTGATCAACACTCCCAATCTAACCATCACGTCCACCAACTTTTTCTCGCAAAACGCCCAAAATTTCCTGCCCGCCAATGCGCCCGGGCTGAAAAATCTCTTCATTGGCCCCGAGGGCGTTTTAGGCACGTCCAGCATTTTGGATATCGGTTTGAATGAAAGTCAGGGACAGGGGAGTCCGACCGGGCGAAAATACGCCGTCAACTCCATTGTCAATTTCGGCCAGATGATTGCCACGGCACCTCTATTGCAGTCGGCCTATATTGAGAACGCCGGGCAAATCGCCTCTGAGAACGGAGGCTCCATGGTCATCGCCGCCAGTGTATTAAGCCTTGGGCCTGCCTTGAGCAATTTGACCACTTACGTTGACAGCCAGACGAACGCCCTAGGGTTGACAGTAACCAATTCGACAAACTATCTATTCGCCGACGGCAGCATTAATCTCTCCGCCGCCACGCTTGAGGCGAGCAATTCGATCATTGAGGCCGGGTTGGGTGGCACAGGCGGCCTTACGCTGGATGTCACCGGGCAGTTGACGGATTTCGTTTCCAGCACGCCGACCACCAACACCAACAGTGTCCTCGTCAACTTCTGGAATACGACCGGAGGATTTTCGATGCCGGTCAAGCCTGCCACTGGGGATCTGTTTGGCACTGAAATTCACACCGTTGCCAGCGGCAACCAGCAAGCGATTCACGTTTGGGCCGGAACGGATGCGGGCGCCACCACCGCCGGCTTTGTCAACAACGCAGTCATCGGGCGCCTGGTGCTGGACCGGTCAACCAACGCGGTCTTGCGCTTTAGCGCCGCCGGGGCCAAGAACGCCATGTACGTGGATTACCTGGAACTGACCAATTTCGCTTTCAGCGACTACAGAACGGGCCTGGTCATTGATCCGAATTTCAAGATCTATTTTGCCGACTGCAATGCCGATCCGCAAAAGCTGATGGAGGTTTATCCCGGGTTGGTCTGGGTGCAAAGTTTCGTCGGCCCGAACAGCACGCAAGTGGTGCCGTATGTTGACAGCAGCAATATCTGCCTGATGAACGCCGCCCTGGCGCAGAGCACGGAGATTTCCTTCTTCAACGGCGTGGCTAATTTTTACAATCAGCCCTACGTGCTGAATAATCCGAGCGATCCGAGCCAGATTTACCCGTGCCCCGGCGACGAAACCACCGTGCAGTCCGACTTGGTGACCTCGCCCGCGCCAGGTGGCGGCAGCATGTTGAATCTGCTGAACATTACGATCAACGGCCAGGGCAAGATTTCGCCCGGCCTCAAGGCCACCCAGTTGGCTCTGGGCAAGAGTTACACGTTGACCGCCACGCCCGCCAAGGGATGGGTTTTTCAAAGCTGGTCCACCATCGGGTTGGCCGGCAGTGTCAACGTTAATTCGCCAGTGCTGCCTTTCACCTTCCTCTCCAACACGGTCATCACGGCCAACTTCATGCCTAATCCCTTCACGCTGGTGCAGGGATCTTACAACGGCCTGTTCTACGAGAACAACGCAGTCAACCCTGGCAGTGCGGGCGCGTTCTCATTGACCTTGGCGAATAGCGGAACCTTTTCCGGTCGATTGCTCATGGGGGCGAGTGTATATACATTCAATTCCCAATTCAGCGGCTCGGGCGGGGCGCAGACTCTGGCCAAGTCCGGTGCGCATGGTCTGGCGGTCAATCTCCAGTTGGACATGACCGGGCAATCGGGCCAAATCATTGGCGACGTCAACGGCGGTGCATGGGATGCGGCGCTCACAGCCAATGTCGCTCCGACTTGGACGGCGCAGAATCCGTCTCCTCTGGCAGGAAGCTACACCTTTGTTCTGCCGTGGCAATCAGGAATCGTTGGGGCGCCGGGCGGCGACAGTTATGCCGTGGGGACAATCAACAAACAAGGTGTGTTGAGCATGGCGGGTGCGCTCGCCGATGGCGCAACCTTCAGCGCATCGGCGCCAGTGTCCCAAGGCGGCCTGTGGCCGTTCTACGTTTATGCCGCCTCAGGCAAGGATACCGTTTTGGGTTGGGTGTCGGTTGGCAACGGCCTTAGCGGCACCAATATCAGTTGGAGCAAACTGGCTGGGAAAGCGGCCCTTTACCAAGCTGGCTTCAACAACACTCTCGCGGTCGAAGGATCACGCTGGCTGGCGCCCGCCGCGAAATCAAGCGCGCTGACGCTGACTGATCCCTCCGTGGTGTTGAGTGGCGGCAACTTGCCGGAACCTCTGGTTGGATCCGTGACTCTGCAGAATTTCCTGACCTACAGCGGGACGGGCTTGAGTTTGAGCATCCGTCCTTCCAACGGCAGTTTCAGCGGATGGTTCACCAGCCCGGGCGCAAGCAGCAAACAGACGATCTCGGGTGTGGTATTGCAGAACCAGGGGCTCGCGCGCGGCTTTTTCTCCGGCACCAACACAAGCGGAAGCGTCCTGTTGGAAGGCCAATAGGCAGAAGCGCGCAGTAGCGAGAGAAGAGAGTCAAAAACCTTATGTTTACAGTTCAATTGAGCAGAACGCGACGGGCTGGCAAGTCGTGGGCGGCGGGGTGGGCCTTGGCGGCCATCTGCGGCATGACCGCGCTTGAGAGCCAAGCGCAACCTGCCCCCCCC
>Ga0209006_10002765_pt1 | contig 15957 bp, 11 predicted proteins | sample JacPin_JW_Ref_O2_FD_188567 | JGI IMG/M metagenome (GOLD analysis project Ga0209006, IMG submission 188567) | Forest soil microbial communities from Algoma, Ontario, Canada - Jack Pine, Ontario site 1_JW_Ref_O2 (SPAdes) (version 2) | ecosystem: Environmental > Terrestrial > Soil > Boreal... | reverse complement strand
GCGTCGAGGATCTGCTCAACCGCGACGCCGATACGCAAACCATCGGCGCCGCTTATCTCGCGGCCACCTCGCATGCCTATGCGGGCGCCGCCGGCGAGGGTGACGAAGCGGACGGTGCGTTCGCCGAGCGTGTCGCCGAGGCCGATCTTCTCATTCATGCGAGCGACGATCCGGCGCGCGATCTCCTGGAAGGCGCAGAAGATGTGGCCTTCGTGGGCGGCTTCGCCGCGGCGGCGAAAATGCTCGGCCGCGCCGCCGATCTCGTCATGCTCGACGTGACCGATCCGCAGCGTCCGCGTGCCCGGAGCTTGTCGGCGGCGTTGGCTCGGATCGTGCGCGGGCGCGCGATCCATCCGCATTTCATCGCCGGCCAGATGCGGCATGGCTATCGGGGCGCCGCCGAACTTGCCGAGACGGCCGACCGCCTTGTCGCTTTCGCCGCGACTACCGGCGCGGTGGCGAGCGAATTGTTCGATCTCCTCCACGACGCCTATGTGGCTGACGCTGCGGTGCGTGACTTTCTGCTTCGCGAAAATCCGCAAGCCGCCGCGGCGATCGCCGACCGTCTCGAGGCCGCGCGGCAGCGTGGCTTTTGGCATCCGCGCCGTAACGACGTCGAGGCCACTCTCGCGGCTTTGCGCTATGATCCCATCCCCCATGTGGGAGAGGAAAAGGAGCGCGGGCGGGATCCCGTGCGATGATCGTGACGCCTGCTCACTCCGATTCGATACAAGCCGGAAGCCCGCTGCGGCGCGGCGCCTGTCCGAGCCTGTCGGCGCCGATGCCGACCGGCGACGGATTGCTAGCGCGGCTATTGCCCACCGGTACGATTGCGCTCGATGCGTTTCGCGGGCTTTGCACAGCGGCGCGCCAGCACGGTAACGGCATCATCGAGATCACCGCGCGCGGCAGTATCCAGGTTCGCGGACTGAACGCCGCTTCGGCGATCCGTTTTGCCGACGCCGTCGGCGGGCTCGGAATTGCGATGGCTGACACCATCCCGGTGCTGAACAATCCGCTCGCCGGACTCGACGCCGACGAGATTTTGGATGCGGGCGCCATCGCGGCCGCGTTGCGCGGTGCGCTGGCCAGGACACCGCTGCCCCAACACCTCGCGCCCAAGGTCTCTGTCATCGTCGATGGCGGCGGAGCGATCGGCCTCGGCAAGCTCGTCGCCGATGTGCGTCTGCAAGCCGTGCGCACTAACGACCAAGTCGTGTTCCATGTCGCCGCCGCGGGCGATCAAACAACCGCGCTGCCGCTGGGCACGGTGGCGCTCGATGATGCTGTCGAAGTGACCCTGCACATCTTGGACGTCATCGCCCACAGCGGGCATGGCGCCCGCGCGCGTGATCTTGTGGCCGCCGACGCGGGCGAAGCTTTCCGCGCGGCGATCGCCGATTTTTTGATATCCGACGCATCACCAGCCGGCGCGCAAAAATCCGGCGAGCCGATCGGCGCCCATCCGTTACGCGGCAACATGTTCGCCTGCGGCCTTGGCCTCGCCTTTGGCCATGCGGGCGCAGCAGCCCTGGACGAACTGATGCAACTCGCGGCAGCGGGAGGCGCGAGCGGCGTGCGCGCCGCGCCGGGACGCGTCATTCTGATCGTCGGGCTCGCGCAGCACGTGGTCGCCCCGCTGACGGCGGCGGCGGAAGGTCTTGGTTTTATTGTGCGCCCTGACGATCAACGCCGTCATGTTTTCGCCTGTGCCGGCGCGCCGATCTGTGCGTCAGCCCATATCCCGGCCCGCGCGTTGGCACCGCGCATAACGGAAATCGCCGCATCGCGGTTGGGCCCGACCTTCGATATTCATATTTCCGGCTGCAGCAAAGGCTGCGCGCATTCCAAGCGAGCGGGACTGACGCTCGTCGGTACATCCGCCGGCTGCGCACTTATTGCCGGCGGCACCGCGCGCGATATCGCCTTCGCGACAACTTCGGTGGACGAGCTGCCCGGTGCAGTCGCGCGATTCATCAACGGCCCAGCAGAAGAGAGCGGCCATGTCTGAGCAAGCTCAGACGAAACCCGTGACGTCTGAGCAAGCTCGGACGAAAGCGACGATGCCTGACGAAAGCTATCTGCGCGACGGCACGGCGATCTACGAGCGTTCGTTCGCCATCATTCGTGCCGAGGCCGACCTGTCGGGCTTTTCCGCTGCCGAGGCCGATGTCGCGGTGCGGATGATCCACGCATGCGGCGCGGTCGAAGTGGCGCGGCACATCGTATTCGGCACGAATGTTGTCGCGGCGGCACGCCAGGCACTCGCCGCCGGGGCGCCTATTCTGTGCGATTCGCAGATGGTGGCGCATGGCATCACCCGCGCGCGGCTGCCCGCGCGCAACGATGTGATCTGCACGCTCAACGATCCGCGCGTCCGCGATCTGGCAAACGAGCTCGCGACCACGCGTTCGGCGGCAGCGCTCGAACTATGGCGGGAGCGGCTCGCCGGCGCTGTGGTCGCTATCGGCAATGCGCCGACGGCGTTGTTCCGGCTCTTGGAGCTTCTCGATGCCGGCGCGCCGAAACCGGCGGCCATCCTCGGCATTCCGGTCGGCTTCGTGGGCGCCGCCGAATCGAAGGACGCGCTTGCGGCCGACCCGCGCGGCGTACCGTTTTTGATCGTGCGCGGCCGCATCGGCGGCAGCGCCATGACCGCGGCTGCCATCAACGCCCTGGCGAGGGCCGGACTGTGAGCGCGGGCAAACTGATCGGCGTCGGCGTCGGCCCCGGCGACCCGGAGCTGATTACGCTCAAGGCCGTTCGGACGATTGCAGAAGCCGACGTGGTTGCGCATTTCGCCAAGGCCGGAAAGGTGAGCCATGCGCGCACCATCGCGGCGGCACACCTGCGACCGGAGGTCGTCGAGCTGCCGCTTGCTTATCCGGTAACGACCGAGCTGCCGAGTTGCAGCACAGCCTATCGCGACGCTCTGCGCGATTTCTACGACCAGGCTGCGGCGGCCATCGCCGCGCATATCGAGGCCGGACGCGTGGTGGCGGTGATCTGCGAAGGCGATCCGCTGTTCTACGGCTCCTACATGCACGTGCACACACGGCTGGCGCGGCGGTTTTCGAGTGAGATCGTTGCCGGCGTCACCGGCATGTCGGGCTGCTGGTCGGCGGCCGGCACGCCGATCGCGCAGGGCGACGATGTCTTCGCTGTGCTACCCGCGACGTTGCCGGAAGATGAGCTGGCCCGCCGTCTCTCCGGCTCCGACGCGGCGGTGGTGATGAAAGTCGGCCGCCACCTCGCGAAGGTCCGCCGCGCCCTGGCAACAAGCGGGCGGCTGCCGCGCGCCATCTATGTCGAGCGCGGCACCATGGCGGATGCGAAGATGATTCCGCTCGCGGCGCGAGCCGATGACGACGCGCCCTATTTCGCCATCGTGCTGGTGCCCGGCTGGGAGGAGCGCCGATGAGCGGGCACCTTGCCGTCGTCGGGCTCGGGCCGGGCGATTCCAGCTGTCTCACACCCGAAGCCGAAACGGCACTCGCAGACGCACGCGCATTATACGGCTATGGCCCTTATCTCGATCGCCTGCCGCCGCGCGCCGGCCAGACCCGGCACGCATCCGACAATCGTGAGGAGCGGGGGCGCGCCGCAGCGGCGCTCCGGCACGCGGCGCAGGGCGTGCGCGTCGCCGTCGTGTCGGGCGGCGATCCCGGCGTATTCGCCATGGCGGCCGCCGTGTGCGAGGAAATCGAATCGGGCCCGGAGAGCTGGCGCGCGCTCGACATCGCCATTGTTCCTGGCATCACCGCGATGCTCGCGGTCGCGGCGCGCATCGGTGCACCGCTCGGCCACGATTTCTGCGCGCTGTCGCTGTCCGACAATCTCAAGCCATGGGAACTGATCGAGCGGCGACTCGAGGCGGCGGCAAGCACGGGCTTTGTGATCGCGCTTTATAATCCGATGTCGCGTGCGCGGCCGTGGCAATTCGGCGCCGCGCTCGAACGGCTGCGCCGCCATCTGCCGCCGTCGACTCCGGTCGTTTTCGGCCGGGCCGTGACTCGCGCCGATGAGCATATCGACGTCGTCACGCTCCAGCATGCCGCGAAGCTCGAAGCCGACATGGCGACGCTGGTGATTATCGGCTCGCGCGAAACGCGTGTGCTGGCGCGGCCCGGAAAGCTGCCGTTGGTCTATACGCCGCGCGCTTCAGCCGAGCCGAGCGCATGATCGATCAACGCGACAGCCTCCGCGACCGTCTCGACGCTGGGCACGTCACCAAGCAACGGCCGGCGCAACATGATCACCGGGACGCCGAGGGCGCGTGCCGCCGCGATCTTACCGTAGGTCGCATCGCCGCCGCTGTTCTTGGCGATCACGATGTCCACGCCGTGCATGCGCATCAGCGTGATCTCATCCGCTTCGGGAAACGGCCCGCGGCCGGTCACGTAGAACGCATGCGGCAGCCGCAAGGGCGGATCGACCAGATCGACGCTGCGGATCAAATAAAAGTGCTGCGGCGCTTGCATCAGCCCTACGAGGTCGTTGCGGCCGAGCGGCGCAAAGACCCGACGCGGCGCAGACCCGAGGGCGCGCACGGCATCGGCCAGACTGTCCGCCTCGCTCCAATGATCGCCGGCGCATTCCACCCACGGCGGACGGCGCAAGGCAACGAAACGCACGTCGGTTGCGCGCGCGGCCGCGGCCGCATTGGCCGAGATCCGGCCGGCATACGGATGGGTGGCATCGATCAAAATATCGACGCGCTCGCGCTTGAGATAGTCGGCAAGGCCGGCCGCCCCGCCGAAGCCGCCGCTGCGCACCGGCACCGGCTGCTGCACCGGGGCGGCAGTTCGTCCGGCGAGCGAAAGCGTCACGGCGAGCGCGGGGCGTGCGGCCAGCCGCTCCGCCAGCAGCCGCGCTTCGCTCGTGCCGCCAAGAATAAGGACGCGCATCATGCCGCTTCCTGAAACCATTGCGCCCGAGGGTGCCGCATCGCCACGCTGGCTGTCCATCGTCGGCATCGGCGAAGACGGCGTTGCCGGCTTGAGCCCGAGCGCACGCAGCCTGATCGGCGCGGCGGAGATCGTATTTGGCGGCAAACGCCATCTTGCTTTGGCCGCGTCGCTCATTCGCGGCGCTGCGCGGCCTTGGCCGAGCCCGTTCGACAGCGCCGCCGAAGAGGTATTGCGCCATCGCGGCCGGCAAGTCTGCGTACTGGCATCCGGCGACCCCTTCCTTTACGGCGTCGGCACCACGCTCGCGCGCACGATCGATGCGCGCGAGATGCTGGTCGTGCCCGCGCCCTCGGCTTTCAGTCTCGCGTCGGCGAGGCTCGGCTGGTCGTTGCCGCACACCGCGCTGCTCTCAGCGCACGGCCGCAACCTCGATCTCATCCGACCGCATCTGCAGCCCGGCACGCGCCTTCTTGTCCTGACCTCGGGCGGCGATGGACCGACGGCCCTGGCGCAACTCCTGACCAGTCTGGGCTTCGGCGCCTCACGGCTGACACTGCTTGAAGCCCTTGGCGGTCCGCGCGAGCGTGTGCAAGCCACGACGGCTGCGGAATTTCATTTCGGCACGGTCGATGCGCTGAATACGGTCGCGATCGAAGTCGAAGCCGCACCGGACGCCCGTATCATCGCCCGTTCGTCCGGCCTCGCCGATCATCTGTTCGAGCATGACGGCCAGATCACCAAACGCGAAATGCGCGCCGTGACGTTATCTTCACTCGGCCCGCGGCGCGGCGAGCTTCTTTGGGACGTCGGCGCCGGAGCCGGCTCGGTCGCCATCGAGTGGATGCTGGCCGATCCATTCATGCGGGCGATCGCCATCGAAGCCGACGCCAAACGGGCGGCGCGCATTGCACGTAACGCCATCGCCTTCGGCGTGCCATCGCTCGAGGTCGTACAAAACACGGCGCCCGTGGCGCTTGCGAACCTGCCGCCACCGGATGCGATTTTCGTGGGTGGCGGCGCGAACGATCCCGGCGTGCTCGATGTGGCGATCCAGGCATTGCGTGGCGGCGGCCGTCTGGTGGTCAACGTGGTCACGCTCGAAAGCGAAGCGCTGCTGATCGCGCGTCACGCCGCGTTGGGCGGCGAGTTGATACGCGTGGCGTTGGCGCGCGCCGGCGCGGTCGGCGGAAAATCCGCTTGGCGACCGGCACTCCCGGTCACCCAGTGGTCGTGGGTCAAACCGTGATTGCCGCCGGGATCGGATGCAGGAGCGGCACGTCGGCGTCCGATATCGAGGCGGCCGTCCGCATGGCGCTTGCACGCGCACACATCGACGCCGACGCGCTCGACGTGATCGCGACAATCGCCTCCAAGGAGAGCGAGACCGGCATTCACGCCGCCGTGCAGGCTTTAGGCGTCTCGCTGATCATCGTGCCGGAGCGCGAATTGGTCGCCGCCAATGACCGCGTCGAAACCCATTCCGCACGCGTGGCGGCATTTGCCGGCGTCGGCTCGGTGGCAGAAGCCGCCGCGCTCGCCGCCGCCGGGCCGAGAGGCACTTTGATTGTGCCGCGCCTCACGGTCGGCGCCGCCACCTGCGCGCTGGCCGCCGCGCCGTCGGAGTCCGCGCCATGACCGTGCACTTCATCGGTGCCGGGCCGGGAGCGGCGGACCTGATCACCGTGCGCGGCCGCGATCTGATCGCCCGCTGCCCGGTCTGTCTTTATGCCGGCTCGATCGTCCCCCGCGGCCTACTTTCATACTGCCCAGAGGGTGCGCGCATCGTCGACACGGCACCGCTGTCGCTCGACGAGATAGAGGCCGAATACGTCGTTGCACATGCGGCGGGGCACGACGTGGCACGACTGCAATCGGGCGATCTCTCGATCTACTCGGCGCTCGCCGAGCAACAGCGCCGCCTCGATCGGCGCGGCATCCCCTACACGCTGACGCCCGGTGTGCCCGCCTTCGCCGCCGCGGCCGCAGCCTTGCAATGCGAGCTCACCGTGCCGGAAGTGGCGCAGAGCGTCGTGCTCACCCGCGTCGGCGGACGCGCCTCGCGCATGCCCGAGAAGGAAACGCTTGCGACCTTTGCGGCAAGCGGTACGACGCTGGTGCTGCATCTGGCCATTCATGCCATCGAAAAGATCGTCACCGAAGTCACACCATTCTACGGCGCCGCCTGCCCGGTCGCCGTCGTGGTGCAGGCGAGCACGCCCGAGCAACGCATCCTGCGCGGCACGCTCGCCGACATCGCCGCTACGGTCGCAACTGCGCGCATCGAGCGAACGGCGTTGATCATGATCGGACCGGCGCTCGCCGCCGAGAACTTCCGCGACAGCGCGCTTTACGATCCCGACTACCGCCGCCGCTTCCGCGGAGGCGCAGCATGAGCGGCGCGCACGGATATTTCCCGCAATGACCGCGCGCGGCTTCATCATCGCTGCGGCCCATTCGGGCGCCGGCAAAACCACGCTGACGCTCGGCCTGTTGGCAGCGTTGCGCCGGCGAGGGCTCGCGGTGGGCTCCGCCAAAGCCGGACCGGATTACATCGATCCCGCATTTCATACCGCGGCCACCGGCACGTTGAGCGTCAATCTCGATAGCTGGGCGATGTCGGCGAATTTGCTAGATCGCCTCGCAAGCGAGGCTGCCGACGGCGCCGATATCGTCGTGATTGAAGGCGTGATGGGATTGTTCGACGGCGCGGCGGCCGGCAGTGCGCGGCGGCGCGGCACCACCGCCGATCTCGCCGCGCATTTTGGACTGCCGGTCGTGCTGGTGCTCGATGTGGCGCGGCAAGCGCAATCGGCAGCCGCGCTGGTGCGCGGCTTCGCCACCCACGATCCGGCCGTGCGCATCGCCGGCGTCATTCTCAATCGCGTCGCCAGCGAGCGCCATCGCGCGCTCGTTGCCGATGCAATCACCGCATTGGATATTCCGGTGCTCGGCGCGCTGCCCCGCGACACCGCGCTCGCCCTGCCGGAGCGGCATCTTGGCCTCATCCAGGCAGCAGAGCATACCGATCTCGCAGCGCTGATCGACCGGCTCGCCGACACTGTCGGGCGCCATATCGACCTCGACGGCCTTTTGCGCTGCGCGGGCCTGTTCAACCCAAAATCGGCCAGTGACCGACCAGCGGCGCTGCCACCGCCCGGCCAGCGCATCGCGCTCGCGCGCGACCAGGCCTTCAGCTTCGTGTATCCGCACGTGGTCGAGGCTTGGCGCCGCGCCGGCGCTGAAATCCTGCCGTTCTCACCGCTTGCGGATGAAGCGCCATCGCCGGACGCCGATAGCTGCTGGCTGCCGGGCGGCTATCCGGAGCTGCACGCCGAAGCGCTGGCGGGCGCGCGCAATTTCGCAGAAGGCCTCGCGCGATTCGCCGAGGCCCGCCCGGTGCACGGCGAGTGCGGCGGCTACATGGTGCTCGGCCAAAGCCTGGAGGACGCGACTGGCAGACGCCACGTCATGACCGGGCTGCTCGGCCACTGGACGAGTTTCGCCAAACGCAAGCTGCATCTCGGCTACCGCACCGCGCAGCTTTTGTCGGCGAGCGTCCTGGGCGACGCCGGCACGCTCATTCGCGGCCACGAATTTCACTATGCGACGCTGATGTCAGCGGGCGGCGACGATCCCTTTGCCGCTATTGCCGATGCCGACGGAAAACCGCTCGGCAGCCAGGGCGGCCGCCGCGGCCACGTTACCGGCACGTTCTTTCACGCGATCGCGGCAGACGATGGATGAAGGTGCCTGAGCGGGAGTATCGATGACTCACCGCGCATGCCCGCAAGCAAGGCGCCGTCATCGTGCCCTCTCCCCTCGCGGAAGTACTTAACGGGCGGGTGCGTAAGAATAGATCGCAATTTCAAGCAGTTATAAGGGCCACGATTGATTGAACTAGGCTAGAATGCATATAGGTAGCAATACTCCCGCGAGCGGAGCGGCAAGTTACCCCCTCTCAAGGCTGAAACAGGGGTTCGATTCCCTAGGGAGCGCCAATGATTTCAATACTTTAGACCAATCAACTTCGGCCGCTATCGATTTTTGGGAAGTTTTTGGGGAATAAACGTCCCCGAATAGGGACGACCAACACCGAACAACAATCGGGCTTGAGCGCCCCGGTGGGCGGCGATCGCTGTTATCACCGCTGTGCACCGAACTGATGGAGCAATTGCGTGACGCGGAGCACGACGCGGCTGTTGCCGAGGGAGGTGATGGCGGAAGCCCACGAACAGGTTCAAGATATCGTCGCTGAAGTCGACGCCGAGGGAAAACCTTGAGCCAAAAGCGTCTAAGATGACGGCCGTGCACGACTGACGTGATCGCGGATGCTCAAAGAGAAGATCGACAGCGGGCTGCATTCGGTCGTAAACGCGCATCGCGACGATTGAGCGACTGGTTACGGCGATTAAGGCACAACTTTTCTTTCAATTCCGGTTCGTATCCTTCTTATGCATGCCACGGTTCGGGCAGCTTCTTTGACAAGGGTTCGACCAAACGCGGCGCTGCAATTCTTTGGTCGTTATTGGCGGTATTGCGGACACCGAGATGCGCTGGAGCCGGAAGGCTCCGCCGTGAGTGACCCAACAAGGACATCGACGGGACAAGCCGAAAAGCCTGGCCCGTGGTGGCAGCGTCGACCTGTCCCTCGGCGCGGCTGGCGACTGCCTCGGACGCGCTTGATATTTCAGGATGAACGATGCCAGAATTTTACCGAGAATAGAATAAGGACGCCCCAACCCAAGCATTTGGTGCTTTTTTTGGTATGCAGGTCTAGCTTCAGTAAGCCGAGAGCTTGTGAAGTAAAAGATAGGCCACGATTTTAGGACGAGCTGTTCGAGAAGATGACATTCCATTTCCGGATATTCCTAGCAGTCATATTTTTGGCAGGCTTGTGCATCAACGCGGCGTGGTGCGAAGAGCTGGCCGCGCTCGTCGAAGAGATATCATCCGACGTTCAAGGCGTTTTGCCGTACGACTACGTCTCAGCAGGCAGAGAGATAGACCTGGGAACGAAAGGCCGAATTACGCTGGGGTACCTCACCGCGTGCGTCGAGGAAACAGTCCAAGGCGGTCGCCTCACGGTAGGGAACAAAGGCTCAGTGGTCGCCGGCGGCCATCTCTCTCGCCAGGCAGTCCCGTGCCCGGCTCCCATTCGGCCCAGTGCGGCAGAAAGCAGTCAAAGCGGCGCAATGGTGTTTCGTGCACCGCCCGTGGTGTCGATTAACGTGACATACCCGATTATCACAGTCCCGACGCCTGGACGTGTTGTAATAAAGTCGATAACCGGACACGAGGAGCCGATTTATTTGGAATCGGATGGCCATGTTGTCGATCTCGCCAACAAGGGTCCTCCGCTGCGATTGAACACCACATATCTGATTGAATATGCAGGTCGACAACTTGTCGTTCGCGTGACGGCGAAAGCGACCGAATCCGCACCGGTATTTGCACGCCTAATCCGTTTTTAAGGGGATGGAGCTGACAGGCTGATGAAGACTGTCGGTTGGCGGAGTTTGTTGTTTGCCCTAGCAATCGCGGCTGCTATTGCTGGTGTCTTAAGTCTGCCGCGCGTGGGAAACGTGGCAGACGGGATTGGCTTGGATATTCTAGTCGCGCTTCGCTATGCCTTGTTTGGCAGTCACTACCGAACAAACGATGCTCAGGTTGTGATTGTTGCGATAGACGAAGAAAGCTATCGCCGAGATCCTCTAGCCGATCGCCCAATCGCGCTTTGGACACCCGAGATCGGTCATTTGGTCGACGCCTTGGTCGATGCCGGGGCTGCTGTCATTGGCTTCGACGTCGTATTGCCCACGACTATCGATCGGCTTGCACCCGGGTACGATCGCGAATTCCTGCGCGCAATTCACCGCGCCGGCGCCACGGGTCGTTTGGTGCTCGGAGAGATTCATCAACAGGAGAAGCCGCTTCTCCCCTACCGAGGACAAGTCATCGCCGCAGGATCTTCAAATGTCCGTCCCCTCAACCTGAACGAAGACCTTGATGGTGTAATACGGCGCGTCCCCCTTTTTCTCAAGGCGGACCCCGAACAAGTTCCAGGCTTTGCCTTAGAGCTAGCAGCGCGTTTCTTGGGAACTCCACCAAAAGCCGCCGGCGGTCGCGATGTACGACTTGGCGATCGCACCATTTACGCCGCCGCGGAGGGCGGCCTCCTCATAAATTTCGATGGAGGCCCTGGAGGTATTCCACGTTATTCCTTCGCGGATATTGTTCAATGCGTTCACGCCGGCAAACTCGATTATCTTCAAAAGGCATTTTCTGGAAAAATTGTGATCTTAGGCGCGGTTCTCGATGTTGAAGATCGCAAACTCACGACGAAACGTTTTGTTACGGCACCCGATGGTACTAACGAAGCGCCTCGTTGCCTGCTTGTGCCGCTCCCCGGCCTTAATCGTTCCGACTTAACGCGTTCGGTGATACCTGGAGCGGAGATCCACGCGAGTGCAGTCAGGGATCTGATTACCGGCAGGGCATTGAGTCAAGTAACACCGCTTGACCGGTTCATGATGGTACTGTTGGCGACTGCGCTTGCGGCTTTCGCAGGACTCATCCTGTCCGCTTCTGCAGCGGCGCTCCTGGTCATCGTCGCGCTCACGGCGTTCGCTGTTTTGAGCGTTGTTGCACTCCAAAAATTAGTCGTCCTGCCGACCCTCCCAGTGGCAATAGCTGCTCTAGTGTCATGCGGACTTGCAATCGCATGGCGATCTGCAATCGTCGACCGAAAGCGGCGCGCCCTCGCACATGCCTTCCGCCTCTACTTACCGTCGCCTGCAATCGACAGACTGTTGAGTGCGCCGCGTGGTCCGGAGCTTGGCGGCGAATTGCGGGATGTCACGGTACTGTTCTCAGATATTGCCAATTTTACGACTATCGCCGAGAGGCAGGATGCCGCTGCGCTCGTCACGGCACTGAATCTCTATTTCGATCATATGGCGGAGATTATCGAACGAGAGGGCGGCTTTATCGATAAATTCATCGGTGACGCGATCGTTGCGGTATTTGGCGCACCAGTCGGACCATCCGATCACGCGGCAGCCGCAGTTCGTGCCGCTCGCGCAATGGCGGCAAATACTCCGCAGCTTTCTTTTTCTACGCGCATCGGAGTAAATTCGGGCCGAGTGCTGATCGGTAACATTGGGGCAAAGCGACGTTTCAACTACACTGTTATCGGCGACACGGTGAATTTAGCGTCTCGGTTGGAGGGCGCTAACAAATTGTACGGCACGAATATCCTGCTAAGCGGCGACACGCGGGCAGCCATATCTGATATTGTTGTTAGAGAAATTGACTGTGTTCGTGTCGTCGGTCGCGCTGATCCTGTAGTTATCTTTACGCCAATCGATACCCACGATCAGACCAGCGAAGCCCAATACGCCGCCGCGTTGAATCTTTACCGCAACGGCGATTTCAAAGCTGCCGCTGACAAATTCACCGCGCTGAAAGGCGATGCCGTTGCAGCTGTTATGGCCATACGAGCAAGCTCACTTGCTGAAACACCGCCCGCATCCTGGGACGGAGCGACGCCGCTATCCGTCAAGTAAACAGGCTCGGCTAAGCGAGCGATCGACACTTGCCCGCGGCTTGTTCGATATGTAGCATCATGTGGCAAATCCGGCTTTTTTGGGCGGCGGATATATGACCAGCAAGAGCGATTTGTTCAACGGAATACTTCGTATTGCCGCGAGCGCGTTCGTATTGACACTTCTGGACGGGCCAGTCCTTGCTGCAACGCACGAGCAAATAGTCGAACGCTGCAAAGAAGCAGTGCGCCCACAGGTAGTCGCGTGCGTTCGGGGAAAGATGAGCGGCGGCTTAAGTAACCGCGAAGCTGCCATTGCTCAGTGCCGCGAGACGATCGGCAGACCGATAGTCGTCGCCTGTGTCATACGAGAAGAGCAGAAACAAGCAAAAAGTGCGGCACCGCCGACAGCACCCAAGGATGACTTTAAAGCATCTCCGAGTGGTGGGAACAGCCCCGAACCCATCTTTGTGCCGCCACCCCGAACGATCGCAGATATCACGACAATTCTTGATAGCGAGAAGCCGGATGCAGCGAAGATCGCTCAGAGACAGGCTGCTGCTGATGCAGTTCCTTCTAACAACTTGCCGCCAGACAAACTCGCTCAATTCTTCTATGACCGCGGCGCAGCTCGCGCGCTCCTTTCCCGCAACAAGGACGCCCTCGCAGACGGCCTGCTAGCCCTTTCGGCAGGTCACGGTACGCTGGATTTCAAGCAGGTCTCGCGCATTGAGCAATTCATCGCGCTCCAATATCGGGCAATCGGCGATCCAAAAAAGGCTATCGCGACGTTCGATCAAATTGTCCGTCAAGGTAACCAGCCGGGCCATCGCGGCATCATGATCAATGCGCTCGCGAATATCGTAGGAACGTTGGTGTCGATGGGCGATGTGACGCAAGCAGCAACGTATGCCGGGCGAGTCGGAGGATTGGTGCAGGAGGCGCGAGGCAGCCCAAATCCTGATTGGCGGGCAGCGTATGCCATATACGGCCACTCTTGGGAGGCTGATAACGATAGCATTCGAGGCTCAGTGTCCGAAGCGCATGGTCAATATGCCGAGGCTGAGGCGGCTTACAGGCGAACTGAGGCCTTCCGTCGTGCGGCGGTTAAAGATGCACCCAAATACGATTTTTCTCCGCCTGTGGAGCAAATGATACTCGCGGCCGATTTCGCGGCGCTCTGGACGGCAAAGAGCGAGGCTAAACAAGGGCGCCTGATCCAAGCCGAAGCCGATGCGCGACGAGCGTTGCTGAGCGTGCTCGCGCAGCAAGGAAAATATGCTCCTGCCACGCCCACGTTCGTCAACGTTCTCTCGGGGATTCTTGTCGAACAGGGCCGTCATGGCGAAGCCGAAAAGCTCGTACGTGTGGCCCTAGATATTCAGCGCACGCTTGGCGTTGGGGATGACTCACCGACAAGCGCTGGGCTGCTCTCTCAGCTTGGCAATATCTTGATCCTGCAGCACGACACAAAGCAAGCCGCGATCGCGTATGCCGAACTCGAGCAGGCCATTGCAAAATGGCCAGCCGAACAACGTAGCGCGTTCGACCTTAGCGGCTCGCGCATCATGGCGCTCTATGCCGCGGATCAGCTTGACGCCGGATTGTCCGCCGCCGCACAACTTGTTAAACGGCAGATGGCGCGGACTGGCGAGAACAGTTTTGATACGGCCGCGGCGAAGGGCGTGCTTGCCCTGGGTTATGCACAAGCCAAACGTGATAACGACGCCATTGGTGTATTTAAGACTGCCATACCTCTTTTGATCGCGGCAGAGCACGAGAACTCCGATAGCGACGATCCCACAATCGTAGCAGCTCGCACAGCCCGGCTACAGCAGGTCGTAGAAGCCTACATTAGCGTAATGGTGCGTGGCACGGGGTCGCGCCCTGGTGTCGCGACTGAGACCTTCGCTCTCGCCGATGCCATTCGCGGTCACTCCGTACATCAGGCACTTGTGAATGCAAGCGCGCGCGTTTCCGTTAAAGATCCGAACCTCGCCGAGCTTGTCCGCAAGGAGCAGGATATGGCGAAGGAAGTTAACGCTCAGCTTGGATCGCTCAATAATATGTTGGCTTTGCCCTCGTCGGAGCGCGACGAAGCGAGCGTACACGGCCTGATTTCTTCAATCGACAAGTTGCGAGTCGACCGCAAGAGTGCCTTACAAGAGATTAATCGGAAATTCCCCAGTTATTCAGATTTTGTCGACCCAAAGCCGGCGACGGTTGAGCAAATCAGAGCGGCGTTGCGACCCGGGGAGGCGCTGCTTTCTTTCTACTTTGGGCAGAACGTCAGCTTCGCTTGGGCGGTCCCTAAGGACGGCGCCGTCTCTCTCGTGACCCTTCCCATAACAGCTTTAGAGCTCGAAGCAAAGATCCAACGACTGCGACGGTCGCTCGAGCCGCAAGTCACGGTGGTTGAAGATTTGCCGGAGTTTGACCTTGATCTCGCCTACGAACTCTACGAGTTTGTTCTTAAGCCGATCGAATCGAGTTGGCGTTCGGCGCAGAGTCTGATCGTTGTTACCAACGGTGCGCTCGGCGAACTTCCTCTCGGGCTGTTGCCGACAGCACCGGCAAAAATTGACACTCAAGTGAAACCGCTGTTCGCGGGTTATCGCGAAGTTGCTTGGTTGGCGCGCAGCCACGCCATAACGGTCGTGCCCTCCGCCTCAGCGTTGACAACGCTACGACGCCTCCCGCCCGGCTCGCCCAAGCGAGATGCGCTTGTTGGATATGGCGACCCGTATTTCAATGAACAGCAGGCCGCAGATGCGGAAGACCAGCCAAGTATCGACAAATCGCAGGTCGCAACAAATGAACACACGGCAAGTACGAACATTACGCGGGGCATCCGGCTAAAGCTACGCGCTGCGCCGCGGACTGAGGAGATTGACACGGCGGAACTTGCGATATTGCCTAGACTCCCGGACACTCGCGAAGAGCTGGTCTCGATCGCCACCGCGCTCGAAGTTGATCCACATACCGCGCTATTTGTTGGCAAAGCCGCCAATGAGCGTAACGTTGAAACGAGTGATCTGTCGCACGTCCGTATTCTTGCCTTCGCGACGCACGGGCTTGTCCCCGGTGATCTCAACGGGTTGACTCAACCTGCGTTAGCTCTCACTGCACCAGCCGTAGCCGGGATTGGGGGCACGGGTCTTCTCACGGTGGAAAAGATTTTAGCGATGAGGCTTGATGCGGATTGGGTCGTATTGTCGGCGTGCAATACGGCTGCGGGCGCGGGCGCGGGCGCCGAGGCCGCCTCCGGTCTGGGAAGGGCATTTTTTTACGCTGGCACGCGGTCGCTACTGGTGACTAACTGGTCCGTTCATTCAGATTCGGCCCGCGACCTCATAGCCGACGTATTCCGGCGACAAACGGCCTCATCCAGCATCTCCCGTGCCGAAGGATTGAGGCAAGCAATGATGGCGCTTCTTGATGCTGGAAAAGCCACTGACATCAACGGGGCAACCATTTTTACATACGCGCATCCGATATTCTGGG
>Ga0209006_10002764_pt1 | contig 15957 bp, 16 predicted proteins | sample JacPin_JW_Ref_O2_FD_188567 | JGI IMG/M metagenome (GOLD analysis project Ga0209006, IMG submission 188567) | Forest soil microbial communities from Algoma, Ontario, Canada - Jack Pine, Ontario site 1_JW_Ref_O2 (SPAdes) (version 2) | ecosystem: Environmental > Terrestrial > Soil > Boreal... | reverse complement strand
ATCGTTCGTTGTCGCCGCTGGCGCGGGCAGGGAATACCAGATGACACCGAGCGAGCTCGCTTCGTTGGTGGACAAGGTGCCGTCCCCGTTCGTTTCAATGACGGGAATGAGAACATTTGGGCTCACGGCCAGACTGCCCTTGGTGCCGGCCGCCACGAGGAAATTGGTTGTGCCGCCGACGCAAAGGAATACGGTGTTGCTGCTAGAAACAGAATTTGTCAGCGGAACTTCTTCTACGGACCAGTCCGCGCCGTCGCTGCTGGTCATGATGCGGACGTTGTCGCCCACGGCCACATAAAGGCCATTGGCGAGTGTGACTTGGAAGAGCCAATCGCGGGCGGAATAATAGGGTGTAAACCAATCGTAAATGCCATTGGTCGAATAGCTTTGCACGAGCATGCCGTCGTAACCGGCGAGTTCATAGTTGCCGTTGGAATCCTGCACAGCGGCAAAATAGGTCCACGAGGGCACGTTGGTCAGCCCCGATCCGATCTGGCCGGGCCAGACGAGTTGATTCGAGACCATCGAGCCCAGCAGCACCGTGGAATTTCCTGCCAGGAGTCCTGTCACATCGTTTGCTGCGAGCGTATAGAGCACGTTAGTCGAAGGGCCTTGCGCACCGATGTTGAATTGAGTCCAAGTCGCGCCATTGGTCGTGCTGTAAAATGCATTGCCCGAATCGCTCACCGTCCAGAACCCCTTGTAGGGAAAATTGGTGTGGGAGCCGGAGGTGTCTATCCAAGCCACGTCCTCCAATTGGCCGTTAGACTCAGCGATGGAGCGAGATGTCCAGTTGGTGCCGTTTTTGCTGGTGGCGACGTAACCTTGCTCGCCCGTGGTCACGAAAAGGCCATTGCCGTAAGTGACACTGAGAAGCCAGTACGGGCCTAAATCGGGAGGGGGCGATTGCAGATTCCAGGTGGCGCCGTCCGTGCTGGTGTAAAGTACACCATTGTCCCCGACGGCCACCACAAGGTTTGAGGAGGCCGCCACGGATACGATCCAGTTGGTGGTTTGCAGTGAATTGGTTATGAAGTTCACGCCGTCATCCGAATAAGCCACCGCACCGTAGGCACCGGCAATGATGACGCGATTACCGAAAAACGCGACCGCCTCAAGGTCGTTGGTTAGGTTGCTGTTTTGCGGATACCAATTGACGAGGTCCGGACTGGTGTAAACCTGCCCCAGTTCGCAGACTTGCACGCCCAAAGTCCCGTTCCAAGCCATGCCCACGATGTCATTGCCGTGCGGTTGCGGATTGGACCAGTGCCACTCCAGATTTTGTGCCGAAGAAGACAGAACTGGCGCGGTCGTGCAGCACATCACCAGCCAGACGAATCGCGCGAGACGCATAGAAAATCGTGAACACTTAGCGAGGTGCATCCATGGCCAGAATTTGCCCGTCGGATGCACGCTGGTTTGCGCCCGCGGCTGACTGAGGCAGCGTGAGGCGGAAGGTGCAGCCGGAGGGACCGCCATCCGTCATTTCCAATTTTGCGCCCAGGGAATGCGCCAGTTGTTTGCTGATGGCCAGGCCAATTCCGCCGCCTCCCTTTTTTGCCGACGTGCAGGGCATAAACAGCCGCGCTTGCGTTCCCGGCGACAGACCGGCGCCTTGATCGCAAACTTCGAAAGTCATTTCGCCAACGTCACCCGTCACACGAACTTCGACGCTCTTGCCGGGTGGAGACGCTTCAATTCCATTTTGCACCAGGTTTTCGAGAATCAATAAGATGAGATCGGCTTCGCGGTTGGACAATGTTTGGTCAACTAGAATCTTTGTGGCGAAGCGAACACCAGTCGCGTCCGCCAGCGGTTTGGCCTTTTGCGAAAGCATCCCCACCAGCTCGGCTATGGAGATTTCATATTCCGCCCCGGTCTGTTGCTCTTGCAACACGCGCACAACGCGGTTGATCAATTCTTCCATGCGTTGCGTCGTGCTCAATGCGGTTTGCCATTCGGTGTCGGAGCCGTTGCTCTTTTCCGCGTTGTGAGCGTGGACGAAATTGCGCAGGCCGCTCAATGGGTTTTTCAGCCCATGAATCAAATGAGATGCCACCGCCCCTATTGCCGACGTCCGCGCCGCCAACGCGAGTTCGCGATTCGCTTGTAAAAGATTGCCGGTGCGTTGGGCTAATTGCTGATTCGCGCGCTGCACGCGACGCAAGGCGAGACCAAGCCCGATTATCAAAATGCCCGCGGCCACAACGAAGGCCGTGGAAAACTTCAGCGCCAGGTTCCGGTCTAGTTCGGCGAATTGATCGGCAATGCTGCTGCCGTCCATCAGAAACTGAATCACTCCGGCCAGATGCTGATCATCGTCCGTGCGCAGCGGCACCTCAACGAACAAAAGTGGCTCGGTCGCACTGTTGGTTTCGGCGAGCAAGTCTTCGTCCTGCATCCGGGCATTGGCGGAGAAATGGCTGACTGGTCGAAGGTTTTGCAGTTCCGCCGAATCAGAAGCCGGCAATGTGGCTTCGGAGATGTAACCGGGTAATGCATTGAGGAATTTTCCATCGGCGGCATAGAGGCGCACGCCAAACACGTTGCGCAAGCGTGAGACTTCGAGGGCAAGTTGAAGCTGCTCGCCGGGATCCGCCAGCGAGGCAATCGTCTCGCCGCTGGCTTGGTCGTTTGTGCGTTGCATGAGCGTCACGGCGTCGAGGATTTCTCCATGACGCTCGACAATTTGGGAGCGAAAGCGCGCGCGCAAATCAAAGGCAGCCCACGCCAAAGTGCCTCCGAGGACGGCCACCGCCAACCCTATGACAAGAACGGGCGCCCAACGCGAGCGTTGGACCGGTGGGTCGATTTGAGCCTCGTTTCTCATGCCGCGGTTAAGTTATATCAGACGCTCCAGATTGCCAAAATGTTACGTGCCATTGGGTGCATGACTTTAGAATTCCCATCGCAGGCCGCACGAATAAGTCCGCGTAGTGTAGTCGCCGGCTCCATCGGCATAGTTGGAATGGCCGCGCTGGTATTGCACTTTGCCGAAGCCCTTAAGGTGTTTGAACAGGCGGCGTTCCACCTCGAAGGATACATCCAGTAAATTCCGGTTCAGGAGTTGGCCGTTCAAGATGCCGACACCCTGGACGGGATAAAGTTCGTAAACTTGTTGCACGGTGCCTTTGATTTGCCAGTCGGCTGTCTGCCAGCGAAGATCCTCGACGATTTGATACTGGTCAAAATTGAAATAGCCGCCGCCGTTGTCCTGGTCGTAGGCAAAAATAAAACGCGTGGACGACCGCAGGTACCGATGTGAATCCCAGTATTGCTTCCAGGCGAGCTCTGTCCGATCTTGGAAAACCTCCAGATGTTGTGGCAACGGGCGGCCATAGTGATCCAGCGCCACCCATTCCGAATGGTCTTGATACGAGGCTCCGTAGCTTACCGTGACCGTGGAGCGCTGGGCAATCTCACCTCCCAGCGTCACGACCGGGCCGAATTCCCAATAATCATCCAGCGGCGCTTGGAGCAGCCAGCGCGTCACCGGCATTTCCAACTGCAGCCAAAAACAGGCGCTGAAATCCTTGCGCACCGAAGGCTGTGCCGTAATCCCGTATCCTTCCACCAACGCGGTGGCCGGCGCGCCCTCGCTGGTGGAAATATCGAGCACCTGCTTTTCGTAAAGGCCGCGGCATTCCAATCCAGCCAGCCAACTGTCCGGCAATTCCCGCTGGACGCGGAGGCTGGAAATGAATGAGTCCTCCGAGTTGGTGCCAACGTTGCGCCAGTAACGGATGTCATCGCCGTCGATCAAGCCCACCACTTTCCAACCATCCAACGGCAATCGCAGCACCATTAAATCCAAACCGTTGACGAAGAATGCGCTGCCGCGCGGATTGAAAGCGCTCAACAGAATGTTGTCTTTGTATCCTATGCCGGATGAAAGGGTGACCTGCTGGTCCCACAGCATGGATTGCGTCCAGAGCGATTCGTCGCCGGAAATGAGATTGGTTGCCGACGGCGTGGTGTCACCGCCGCGACTGCGAAGCGCGAACACGGATAAAAATGACATGATCATCAGCCAACGCCGTAAAATGTGCCACGTACATGGAATAAGAGCCTGGCGCCTTGCCAAGACCGACAGGCTTGAATTCTTGAATTTTAACCGGTTCAGAATTCTTTTGGTGCCTATTCAATGACCTCTATGATGGCTCAGTCCGCCTTCAACACCCGCATTATGCGCGGCGTCAATGATCCGCAAAAACTCCTCATGACTGATTTTACCTTTCAGCGCCGCCAACTCACTTTTCAGTTGTTGGCGAAAGTCTTTGAGCGCGGCCAGAAAGGCATCACGGTTAGCCTGCAACTGCGCCCGGATTTGCTGACGCTCCGTCGCGGTGGTCGCGTTGTTGAGCTGGATTCTCAACAAATTCTGCTCGGCGAGAAATTTGTCGCGCAATAGATTGAAGTTGTTGATCAGGGTTTTGATGCCCTTGGGCACACCGGCCAGATCGGTGGCGGTCGGCGGAACTACGGTGACGGGAGGCGCCGCAGCCGTCGAGCTTGCTTGCGCCCAAGCACTGCTGGATGCGCATAGACTCGCCACGGCCATTCCCGTCAAAATTAAGTGCCGAACTGCGTTCATTATTTCAAAACCTTCGCATAATGGAATCAGCCTCCGCTGGTTCCCAGTTAGGTAATTTTAAGCACTAATCATGCCACGGCTTGGTCATCTTGACAAGGCTATGGTGAACATTGGGCAAATTTATTCAATCCTCTCACTACAGACCACTTTCACCTCTTCCTCTGGGTGAATGCACCCAGCGCCAGGTTATTTCCGCTGTGGGAAATGAGTGCTATTCCCCAGCCGAAGCATCCGGTTTACTCTTACCACCGCCGAGACGGTAACGCAAGAAATCCCGCGAGACACCGAGCAATCTTGCCGCAGCGGAAACATTATCGCCCGTTTGTTGCAAGGCGCGTCCGATCAGCACCGCCACTGCGTCCTCGAGCGCGAAGCCCTCCGGTGGAAAACGAAAATTCGGATTCAACCATTCCGTGTGCGCCACTGGCTTGTTCGGATCAATGGGTATTTGCAACTGCTCCAGATTCAACTCCGCGCCGCCCTCGAACACCAACGCCCGTTCCAGCTCATGCGCCAATTCGCGCACATTGCCCGGCCATGCATAGGCCGTCAGCCGCTGGCGTCCGCCCGCCGCCAATCGCTTGGCCGGCACGCGATGCCGCCGGCACAAGTTCTCCAGCAACATTTCCGCCAGCCGGACCACATCGTCGCCGCGTTGGCGAAGCGGCGGAATTTGGATGCGATAGAGATCGAGCCGGTGAAACAAATCCTCGCGAAATTTTCCGGCGGCGACCAACTCCCTGACATCCTGATTCGTGGCGGCGATCACGCGGGCATCCACCAGCAGCTCGCGCGTCCCGCCGAGGCGTCGAAGCCGATTGTCCTCGATCACCTTGAGCACCTTGGCCTGTAGCGCCGGCGAAAGACTCGGCAACTCGTCCAGGAATAGGGTGCCTCCGCTGGCAGCTTCGAAGAGGCCGATGCGCGCAGTCCGCGCGTCAGTAAACGCGCCGCGTTCGTGGCCGAACAATTCGGATTCCGCCAGTGACTCGGCCACGGCCGAGCAGTTCACTTCGACAAACGCCTGGCCCGCGCGCGGCCCGCGCTGATGCAGCCAGCGTGCTATCGTTGTCTTGCCGGTGCCCGTCTCGCCTTGGATCAGCACTGGCGGCAACTGCGTTTGCATCCGCGCGTCGGCGTCAATAATTTTCTTCAATTGCGCCTCTACGTCGGCCAGCGCGCGACCGAAGAAGAGCGCGGCCGCCGCCTTGGCTGTGTCGTCGCGCTGCTGTTCGTCCAAGCGCGCGCTCTTGCGCGTCCGCTGGGCGCGGGCGATGACCAGCGGCAACTCGCCGAGGTCAAATGGCTTGACCAGATAATCGGTGGCGCCCAGTCGCATGGCCTCGACCGCGCTGGCCGCGGCGCCATTGGCGGTCATGACAATGATGGCTGTGGCCGGTGGAAAGGCATGTTCGCGTAGCAAATCGGTGCCCAGTCCATCCGGCAGATTCACGTCGAGCAGAACGAAATCGAATTGACCATCGCGCAAGTGTTGGCGGGTGGCGGCAATAGAATCCGCCGCGGTGACATCGGCGCCGAAGCGTTCCAAATTGGCGGCCAATTGCCGTCGCAACAGCGATTCGTCTTCGACAATCAATATGGTTACGGCCCTTAGGTCGGTTGCGCTCATGCCTATAGAACTTGCGGCACCGCCCGTCATCTTGGCTTGCGACGGGCTAGTTGTGAAGTCTGAAATCTCCGCAGGTTTTTACGCGCATCTCACTCCCATAAATTACAGGGCGTCATGGATTTATGAGCCGGTAAAATTGGTTGCTGCCAGGAAGCACAGGGGTGACCACCTGATTCGTCCCATTTGTCAGCGCCGGCTGATTGGTTACGACGACCCAGTTTGTCGTTGCGAGATCAGAGGACGCTTGCAGCACAAAACCCGTCGCAGAAGACAAGGCTTGCCATGAGATCAAAAGATTCCCGCTAGAGGGCACAATGTTCAAAACAGGAACGGATTGCCACGTGTAGATTCCGCCGGGATAGCAGGAGGCGGCCAATCTGCTGCCATCTGCTGACACGACAACAGACGTCCAATACTCGACAGGCGCGGTGGTCGGTGTCCAAGCGCCTCCAGAATTGGTCGAAGTGTAAATCAAACCGTCGCCATAACCGGAGTCCGCCGCTACCAATTGCGTGCCATCGGCCGACGAGGCGACGGCAGCCCACTGGTTGGTCGGGGCGGTGGTTGCCGTCCAGTTGTTTCCAGAATCGGTCGAGGTATAAATCAACTCATCGCCATAGCCGGAGTCCGCCGCCACCAATTTCGTTCCATCCGCGGAGGAGGCTACAGCGGCCCACTGATTGGTTGGGGCGGTGGTTGCGGCCCAATCAGTTCCAGAATTAGTCGAGATGTAGATCAAGCCATCGCCATATCCCGAATCCGCTGCAACTAGTTTTGTTCCATCGGCCGACGACGCAACGGAAGCCCAAAAGTCACCTAGAGCCTCAGTCGCTTTCCAGCTTTTCCCGGAATTGGTCGAGGTGTAGATCAAACCATCTCCGGACCCGGAATCTGCCGCCACCATTTTGGTCCCGTCCGCCGACGCGGCAACGCTTATCCAAAAGTTTGTCGGGGTGGTAGGCGCCTTCCAAGTCAGACCCGAGTTGGTTGAAGCGTAAATTGGGCCGGGATTATCAAGCTCATCCTGGCAAATCGCGGCGACCAACTTGACGCCGTTGCTCGAAGAGGCGACCGATTGCCAGGCGTAATTCGTCGGGGCCGTGGTCGGCGACCAGGCGCCTCCAAAGTTTGTCGATCTGTAAATTGGGCCGCCATCACCGTAACCGTCATCGTAGGCTGCAGCCGTCAATTTGCTCCCGTCCGCTGAACAGGCAAGAGCTTGCCATTCAAAATTCGTCGAGGCATCGGTCAGAGTCCAGGTTTGGGCATGCGCTGAATCATTCGGAACCAGCAAGGTGCAAATGGCCACCAGACCGAATAGGCGGTGCTTCGATTGAAAATGGCGCTGCCAATCAAGCGAGGGTTTTGTCCCAGGCTGATCGGCAGCGCTTTTACCGGTTTTCATGGGGCTCGGTCAGCGGAAATTTTACGTCCCCGCAGGGAGCACATTCTTTGCAGCCCTGCGCTGTGGGAAAAGCGAACCTTTCCGCACAGCGCAGAGGCAAGCTTCGCTATTCAGAGGTCGAGGGAACAATCGGCAATTCGCGGCGAATGCTCAGGCCGGCGTGTGGGACAAGCACTGTGTTGGTCCCACCATCCGTGACCAGATCAACCACGCCAACCAAGTGGCCCAGTCCCGTGCGTCTAATTAGTGCCACGGAATCCGGATCTTCCTTCGCCGACAATTCAGTGTCGCCGTCCACTCTGTCAAGAGGATCGCGGTCAAGCCCGATGAGCACGGGTTGCGGGCAACCATTCGTGGGGTTCAGATTCAACCGTCCAGCAACGGTGAAGTATCCGCCGAGGATGCCATTGGTCGCGTTGCCGTTGGTCCCGATCTGCAACGTCGCGACGAAATGAGCCCGGTTAGGACCCGCCCTGCGAGGATCCTGCTGTAGAACCGAATCAACAGACGTGCTGGCGGCGATAGTGGCAACCACGTTGGAGGTGGATTCGTCATAGACCACCAAATTGGCAGAACTTAAGTCGCAGGCAAAGGTCATCGCCATGACCTGGCTGGGCACGTTGGTGTCGCTCACGTCACGACCCATGACGAGGTTAACTAGATTGTGACCCGCGAAGTCCGCGTCCACGTAGCGCGGTGTGCCAGTCACGGGATCCGTGCCTTGGGTGATTCCGATGAAGTATCCGAGCGTGCGAAGGGTTACGGTGCTGACGCCCGAAGCGTAAGCGGCGACGGCGGCAAGAGCAAGACTGGCCACCCCGAGGAATATGCGTTTATTTGTTTTCATGTTTTCTATTTTTCATTGCGCCCGACAAGACATAGTTTAAATCGGAATTGACCGTCGGGCTCCTCCTTGGCGCTGCTGCTGCCGGATCAATTCCAGTTTACGGTAACTCAACCGCACAGCCTTCATAGCAATGCATGTGCCACCGCCTTGGCATTCAACCTATCAAGCTGATTGACAGGTGAATAAACGAACAAAGCCTCCGGGATGGCTCGGACAATCTAAAATGGTTTGGGGAATATTCCCCAATCGCTCAGGTTGAGTTGGCGTCGATTGGGGATTACTCCCCAGCGCTTGATCAGAGAATCAAAATCGGTTTCGGGAAAGGCACATGAATACTTTGACGCCAGGCAATTCGTTGCTCACAATTGGATCCCTATATCTGACATGAAATCCGTGGTTATTTTAGGCGCGTCGGCAGACAGGAACAAATTTGGCAACAAATCGCTCCGCGCCTATCAACAACAAGGATACGCCGTATTCCCGATCAATCCACGCGAGACGGAGATCGAGGGAGCGCGGGTTTACAAATCAGTCACCGACGTGCCGGTGCGGCCGGATATCGTCACTGTTTACCTGCCGCCGGAAAAGCTGCTGCCGTTGCTGGCCGGCATCGCGGCCAAAGGATGCGACGAGCTATGGCTAAACCCAGGGACAGAATCGGACGCGGTGCTCGCGGAAGCGAAACGCCTGGGGCTGAATGTCGTTCAGGCGTGCAGCATTGTCGGGCTCGGCATGTCTCCCGGCGCACTTTGATCTCATTCGATAATGAGGCGTCGCGTTTTTTGCCCAAGGCAGCCCATCTCGAAGTTAAATTCCTTAGGTGACGGACTTCCGCCGGACGCGATAGGGCACGGCCTCCTCGGCGAGGTGGCTAGCACCCTTGTCCGACTCGAATACGATGCGCACATGCGCGTCCAGTGCGCGAGCGACCCGCCGCAGCATGCTCAAAGAGTGGCCCTCATAGCTGGGCGATTCCAGGCGGCTGATCTGCTGCTGCGAGGTCTTGAGTTTGCGGGCGAGGTCGCTTTGTGAGAGCCCGGCCTTTTGTCGCAGGGCGGCCAATTGCCGAGCCACGTCCCAAGCCTCACCCGCCTGGTCGAAGCGGGCGGCGAAGATCGGGTCCTCAAGTTGCGTCTCGAGATAGCGGTCAAAATTTGTTTTCTTCATAAAGTTTGCCTATTGATCCATTCCCTCATCCTCTCTCGCGCCGTGTCCAGCTCTTGCGGCGCGATGCCTTGGCCCTTGTTGCGAATGCCATGCACTGCAACGATTCGGCGCCCCTTCATAAAAAACCACAACACGCGCGTGTTCAGCTTGCCGACGTGGCGCAACTCAAAGAGCCCCTCCGCCGAACGCCTTGGTGAGCGGCTCCCGGTGATACTGCCGGTTCCGCAGTTTCGCGAGTCCTGCGATGATGGCGGCGAAGTCACCCGGGTCGCTCGTCTTAAGCTCGTCCAGAAACTCCTGGACCGGGCTTCGACCTGAAATCGTCTGATAAAACTCTACGCTAAACTCCATATCATTACAACATCAATTTTGATGTTATAGCGACCAACGACCGCGAAGGCAATGCCCGAAATTTTGGAACTTGGAATGCAAAGGTCTGCCTGATATTTCTTCCGCCGAATCTTGACACATTATGACTGAACGCGCGCAAAATAATTATCCCAAGTTGCACAATGCCCTGTGGCCGGGCCTGGTTGGCAAAGGCGGCCCCGGCGCCGAACCTTGTCTTGACATCGACACCATGCTGGACCTGACCGCCAAGGCCGAGGTCAACGGCGTGAAGTTCGACGGCGTCGATATTTTTCTGTTTGATCCACATATCAGCATCGACATCAGCCCGGACGGCTTGAAGCAAGTGGCGGAGAAGATTCGCGCCAAGGGTCTGGTGGTCGGTTCGGTGGTGGCGCCGGTCTGGCCGCCGACGGGTGGCGGCTCCGCCATGGGCGGCGCGGAGGAGCGCAGAAAATTTGTTGGTCAAGTCGTAAAGGCCTGCAGTATCGCCCGGCAACTTCGCGAGATGGGCCTCCGCCCGCACGGGGTGGTGCGGATCGATTCGGCTTGCAGCGTGACCGATTGGGAGAAAGACCCCAAGGGCAACAGCAAAGCCATCGCCGCCACCTTTCGCGAAGCGGCCAAAGCGGCCAAGGACAATGGCGAACGCCTGGCGGCGGAAGGGGAGATTTGCTGGGGCGGAATGCATAGTTGGAAATATATGTTACAACTCCTGGAGGAGGTCGGGCAGCCCAAGACCGTCGGCTTCCAGGCGGACATGGCGCACACGCTGCTTTACACGCTGGGTTACAACGCGCCGGAACACCGCATCGTACCAAAGGATTTTCATTGGGAGCCCGGCCAGTTCCACGCGGCCATGAAGAAGATGACCAAGGCGCTGCGGCCGTGGGCCATTGATTTTCACGTCGCGCAAAACGATGCCACAGTCCGAGGCTCCGGTTCGCACGACAAGACGGGCCGCCATTGCCAGGCCACCGATCCGAACGGGAAGTTGAACATCGCGCGGGACGCGGGTTATTGGATGCGGGACGAGAAGGAGAAGGTCACCAAGAAATTCAAACACATTTGCTGGGACGGCTGCATGTTCCCGAACGAGGTGATGATGAAGCCGGAGACATGGAACAACATTCTGGCCGCCATGATCCAAGTCCGGGAAAACCATGGCTGGCACGCGTAAATCGTTTCCAAGATCGCGACGATGGCGAATTCTCTTCCCGCGAGGCGCGAAGGGCTTTAGGGCGCGTCATAACGAAGATGTGCGACCACGGATGGGACGCGGAGTTCATGGAGAACGCTGCGAAGGCCGCCCAAAATGTCCCTTTCGCCGCCTTTCGCGTCCCTTCGAATAACACTGCTATAATCCATCATGCCAGCGATTTTACATCAAGCCGCAAAAAACGAAAAACCTATGGTAGGCTTTTAGGTGTGATTTTTCTGGGAGGAGTACGCCTCTCGCTTGTTCTTGAATCGCAATGTCTTGCAGCCCAAAAATTACAAAACAACACAAAAAACGCCAAGAAATGTCAGATGTTTTCCTTCGAACCCTGGATTATTTGCCAAAGACTGCGATTTTCAGAGACACGGTCTGCAAGTTGTTATGATGGTGGCGCTTGCAAAGGCGCAGGATAGTGATTCTGGGAACGAAACCATGCAAACTCAGCATTTCGCGGATTTTCTCTTTTTACCGATAGCGCCACGCTTTTGCACTTTGCGAATATGGTCCGGGGCGAATGGAACCTGGCAATCGTTGTTGCCGAGATCAGCAGTCACGGGGCCGATTTTCTCGCCGATTTGGAGGGCGAATTCCGTCAAGGGTTGCACGTAGCTGCCGACGGCAATCAAGAAGCCGATCATCGGACGACGCACGGCGTCTGGCGCTTGATGGATCTTCTGTTGAACGCGATGCACCAGGCGCTTCAATTCCGCCAGATCGAGTTCAGCGTCGTCCTTGATGGAGACAAGACTGCTCAATGTCCCCCATCCTGCAGCAGCGACGTGGCTTTTCGGTGACTCAATCCAGGTCAGGGCCATTTCTCGGCCATGCGGACTTCCGGCGGCGACCCACGCCACGGTGGCGCCAGCTAGCGCTCCGCCATTCGCTTTTTCGGCCCAGGATTGGAGGTCCTTCCGGGTCATGCGGGCATCGTCGGCGATCAATCCGGCCAGATACATTGCGTCGTAGTTGCCGGTGTCGTAGAGATCGAGCGCCAGTTGGTAATCCTTTTTGATGCGCTTCTGAATCTTCTTAAGCTCGCTGGCGGCCACGCCGAAACAAGGTTCCTTGACGCCGTGATTGTTGGTGAGCACGCGCTTGTAGCTCTCGCGTCCCAGCGGCTTCAATTCCTGGAGAATTTCTTTTGCGGTCATAGACGTTTCAAATCGCACAATTAATGCTCGATCAGCAGCGAATTCATTTAAATAAAATCGTACGAACATGACAATGCGAATTTCACTCACCATGGAGTTTCTATCCGAAGCGTCATGGTCGTCGAACGTCGGGCAGATTCGTAGCCTCCGATGTCACGAGGCGGACCACCGGCTAACGCGTAAGGTCATCCACTAACACCGCCTTGTCACCTCGGCGGCTACGGGCTCTGGCGCATTTCCGCGGAATCGGTAAAAAACGGCTTATAATCGCCAATTCTTGTCAAGCGCGGCTTATGTGCGAGAGTAAACTGACGATGGATGGATTATGACTCAACCAAAGGATTCGCGCGCTGCCTGGATACAAGGCGGCCAGGCTCAATGTTCGCCGCTGCCGCCGCCGTCTGCGCGACCGTTTCGCCTGGTTTTGCTGGGCGCGCCGGGCGTCGGTAAGGGGACGCAGGCGGAATTGCTCAGCCAGCGCTTGGGCGCGTGCCATCTTTCGACGGGCGACATCTTCCGCGCTGCGAAATCCCTGGGCAAGGAGGAACGATCCCCCGCCTTGAACGAGGCGCTGACCTACATGAGCGCGGGCCGCTTAGTGCCGGACGCCACAGTGCTGGCGGCGGTGCGCGAACGCGACGGTTGCCTGAATTGCCCTTGTGGCTTTTTGCTTGACGGATTTCCGCGCACTGTGACCCAGGCCGAAGCTTTGGAAAAACACTTGAAAGAGGAAGGTCGGCCCCTGACCGGTGTGATTGATTATGAGCTTCCGATCCAGCAACTCGTGGAGCGATTAAGCGGCCGGCGAACCTGCTCCGGCTGCAAGGCGGTTTATCATCTGGTCAGCCATCCCCCTCGCATCGAAAGTGTTTGCGATCGTTGCGGTGCTGCGCTATACCAACGCGAAGATGACCGACCGGAATCGATCCGCGTTCGTATGACGGCCTATCAGGAGAGCACGCTGCCGCTGATCCAGTTTTACCGGCAACGGGGGCTTTTGAAGTCGATCAAGGCGGACGGAACGCCAGCGGAAATTTTCCAGCGCACGCTGGCAGCCTTTGATGGCGCCGCGGCGGCTTGAACCGAACAACACTGATGAATCGAGACAACCTTGGGCCGGCTGGTGCCGCCCATCAATGGAGCATCGTGCTGCATGCACGGCGGCAAGACACCTCGCGGGCGATGGCGGCCCTGGAGTGGTTGTGCCAGGCTTACTGGCAGCCTTTGTACGCCTACGTGCGCCTGCGCGGTCATTCGCCAGCAGAGGCCAGGGAGCTGACGCAGGAGTTTTTTTCGCGCCTGCTGCAAAACAAGACTTTGGCCTACATGAAGAAAGACTGTGGAAAACTGCGATCGTTCTTATTGACTGCCATGAACCATTTCCTGGTCGATGAGGCGCGCAAAGGCCGACTGGCCAAGCCGGAGCCGCTGGAGGATTCGCCGTTGACGGAAAATCTTTTCGAGCAAAATTGGGCGCTGGCCGTGGCCAACGTCGTGTACGATCGACTGAAACGGGAATATGAAGAATTGGGCAAGGGCGAATTATTCGCCGCCTTGAAGCATTGCCTGGCGGGCCGGGACCTGGCCGCGCCTTGCGCCGAGATGGCCGCGCGCCTAAGCCTGGCCGAGAACGCTGTCAAGAGTATGGTGCAGACCCTGCGCCAGCGCTACGGCGAGGTGTTGCGTGAGGAGATGGCCAGACTGGTGGCCACGCCTGGCGAGTTGGAGGAGGAGCTGCGGCGGTTTTTTGGGGCTGCTTCTGCTGCCGGCGCGGTGTGAAATTGAGTTTTCAAACTGTCCGTTTATAGCCTTCCGGCATGCGGTCGAAATCCGGCGATTCGACGTCGGGCGACTCCTTGAGCGCGTCCAGAAACTTTTCCCGGCTGGCGTTTTTGGCGCGCAGAGCGATGTAGCTCTCGTTGCTCCACACACCGACTGATTGAGTGACCGCGAGGCTGATAATCTGATCCAGTGGGATGTGCTCGCGCTCTGCCAGCGCCTGTGCCTGTTTGAGCACCGGCTCCGGGATTTTGGCTTCAATAGTTTTCATGTCATTTCTTGCAGTTTCAACAGCATTTGCGCCGGAGTGATGGCTTCCAAGCCAAAACTCTCCACTCCTGCAAAGTTTCTTAAATTATGCGTCACAATATAGCGTTCATTGGTGGCGACCGCGAACTTATATTTTTTGATTCGCACGAAGCCGATGATTGACTTGGAATCACATGCGCGCTACCTTGGGACGTCTGATGAATGGCACCGAGAGCATTTCTGTCAAGAAGGCAATTTTTGTTGGCCACCTAGTCGTGACCGGCGGCGTCTTCATTGTAATCGGAGTCACCGTGCTCGTCTGTCATGCCTTCGCGCTCTCGAACGTCCCGAGTGCAGCAGGCCTTGGCGCCTTAATTGCATGGCCTTGGTGGTCGATTACGGTGCCTAAATGGAGACGGTGGGCTCTGGAGCGAGGAGCAGATGCCGAGCAACTTCAAAAGGTTGGCGTGCGCACTGGACTGATTTGGCCGAAAGGCTGCATCCTTGAGAAGACAGAGATTCCACCTCGAAAGTGGTGATCGGCTCTAACTCTCTTATCGACAACGAGTGGACGAATGCTTGCGCCGAATGGATAAGGGCATGCAGGCTATATTAATTGAAGAAACTTACTACAAAAATCCACTTTGACGCTGAATTGACTGCTTTGGTCAAACAAGCGGTCCGCCGCACTGGGTTAAGCAAGAGCGAAGTGGTGCGGCGTGGCTTGCGTAAAGGCCTGCCCGAAGTCGCGCGTGTCACGAAAAGGGCGAGCAAAGGAAGAACCCTCGTGGATGCTCTCCTCGGCATGAAGGGACTGGAGATTCCCGAGCGGCGTTGCCCGATGAAGCGACGGTTTTGAATCTTTCTGGGAGCGCGGGCGTCTCGCCCGCGGTGTTTGGCGTTTCGCCAAACACACCTTCACAAAGCCCATCGTAACGCAATGGATCGTCACCCTTTGGCTGAATGCTAAAACCGGGGAGAGCGGCGCGAGACGCACCGCACGGCGACCGGGACGGTCGCGCTACCCAAATCATTGCGGCGACCGTCAACTGCTTCTAAAGGGCGAGCAACTGACATGGGTCCAAGCTGTTGTTGAGGGTTCAGACAATCACCTCAACCGACGAATGAATTAGGTTTTGATCAAGGGTTGCCAGCCTCGCCCCGTGCATGGTTGCAAGATCAGCCAAGTAATGGTCGGTGACTTCTTCGGATTTGCCTGGGTGAGAGTCAAGCGCTGGCAGGTCATCCGCGATCCGGACCGCCTTCCGATCCTTGGCGAACTGGTGGAGCAGATTCCGGGCTTTTTCCATGGGGGCATTGATGACCTTTTTGTTCGTTGAAATGCGCAGGAAGCCTAGTTCGGCCAGAGGACAGAGAATGACGTTCTTGCCCGAGAGCCAGGCAAAGGCTTTGGCATGCTGCGGGTGGTTGGTCCAAATCGCCGCCAGGAGAAGGTTCACGTCCAGCAAATGCCGCGCCGAAGTCGATGCGGCCCGGGACGCTGTCGGGCTAGGGATCACGGAAATTCAGCGATTGCCTCTTTGAGCGCTTCCTCATTGATCGGCTGG
>Ga0209006_10002763_pt1 | contig 15958 bp, 24 predicted proteins | sample JacPin_JW_Ref_O2_FD_188567 | JGI IMG/M metagenome (GOLD analysis project Ga0209006, IMG submission 188567) | Forest soil microbial communities from Algoma, Ontario, Canada - Jack Pine, Ontario site 1_JW_Ref_O2 (SPAdes) (version 2) | ecosystem: Environmental > Terrestrial > Soil > Boreal... | reverse complement strand
TGGCACCCGTCCGCGTTCACGGTCGAGGTCATATTCACTCCTCGCAACGTCAACCCTCCGTAGTGATTGGAGTTCGTCAGGTCCCCTAACACGATGCAACGGTCTCGCGTCGAACATGAAAGTAGAGTCCCATTGCCTTCAATCAATGCCCGGCTGCAGTGCGCAAAGATACTTCCATACACCGGCAATCCATTTGTCGTCCCCGTCGCCGGAAGCACAACCCTTGCGTTCGGATTTCCTCCGCTTCCGTTCGGCACCCCACACGCATCGTTGATCGCTTCCTGAATTCCACTCGAAGCGCTGCCCAATGCATAGGTCGCGGCGTGCGTATTGTTCGGCGTGAACACAATCGTTCCCGAGGTCGCACCGCTGGTGCACGTCCCTCCCGTCACCATCACCGGCTCCGGCGTCCCTTGCCCGCTGACGTATACGAAGTACATCGAATTTCCCGTCGTATCGATTCCCACCGGACATGGCGTAACCGTCACCGTCGCCTGTGTCCCGCCAACCAGACTTCCGCTTGGACTCGCACTCCAACTATTCGTGGGAGTTACATAGCGAATTCCGCTCAAATTGTTGACGTTCATCTGTGTGCCCACGGGCTGCACAATATTTTGGCTCGCTGCCGGCCCAGTCACTACTCCACCCGCTGCCCCACTCGGCGTCGCCGGCGCATACTGTCCAGCGCTCGAAGAGTACGTCAGCACCTGCCCATTCGCAGGCGCAGTCGATCCCACCGGCACGCTCTGTATCGCTGTCGCGTTCGCGCTCGATCCGCACGGTCCCCACGTCCCACTCCCCAGCAGACAATTCAATCCCGAAGCCGTCCCCGTTCCTAACTCGCTCGTCGGCACCAGCCCGCTTATTAGATCAGCCTTCGCGGCAACCGATACGTCAACATATTGCTTCGCCGCCGCCTGCAAGGGCGCGCTCGGATTTCCGCTCAATGTGATCGGCCCCGTCATCGCTCCACCCGCTGTAGGCAGAAAATTTCCTGCTCCAACAGTAGCAATCGCCGAATCCACATAAGCCTTGTTCGTCACATCTCCCGTGCCCAACGGCGTCGGCACACTTGGAGGACTGGCGAATGTCTTCGCCCCGCTGATCGTTTCCGTCCCTGCCAGGTGAACCACCGCATTGTCATTTGCCTTCGCGGCCAGCGCCGTATTCACATACTGCTCGGACGCTCCGGGTGCCGCCACTCCGTTTCCCGGCGTCGTCCTCACCTGCGCCAATGTCGACGGCGAACTCGTCGGCACCACCCAATATTCAGTACGCACCTTCCCTGGTCCCAACTGGTACACGACCGTGTAATAAACTCCCGGAGGATTCGCTCCCGCATTCGCCGCCAGCGCCACATTCAACGCCCCGTTTGTCCCCAGTGTCACATTCAGCGAGCCTTCGCTCACTGCCGACCCGCTCGCTTCCACAAATGCCGGCCACGTAATCACAAGAACTCCCTGCGCCGTTGTCCCGTCGGCCAGGTAAACGGTATCAACCACGCTCGTAAGCGTGGGTCCGCCCTGGGGAGTGGGCGAAGCCGTCCGCGGCATCGCTTTCGCCACCGTCGGCCCCGCCCCGGCGGAAACCGCACTCTTCTCCATCTTTGACCTCGAACCTTCCTCACGTGCCGCCACCCGCAGGCTCAATGCCACCACCAGCACCAAATAAATAAGCCGCCCCGCCGGGCGGCATGTCTGAACCATACTTCCTCCTCACATTCCAATAACGTGGCGCGGGCGCCCTCGCCCGCGAAATGTCTGCACCAACATCGCTCTAAAACCACAGAGCACAACTCAGCGCCGCTAACTCCTTACCCTCGACCGTTCAAAAACCTCTCCACGCTCCTCACATACACCTCAGCGAAATCAGCCGCTGGACGTTTGCCCTCGATCAACTGCATCCCATCCTCCATCGACCACCCCATCACTCCCAGCAGCGCCAGCGTCATCATCGGTGCCCGGTGTACTCCAGCCGCGCAGTGCACCAATAACTTTGTCCCTTCGCTTTCCAGTGCCGCCATCCCAAACTTTACTCCCCGCGAAAACACCTCCGCAGGCTTAGGCTCAAAGTCGTCGTCCACCGGATTCCAGCAAACCGAGATATCGTGCTCCTTCGCTAGCGGCGTGTCATCGAATTCGATTTGCATGTCGATGATGTGCGTAATTCCCGCGCGCGACACCGCCGCCATATTTTCCGCGTTCCATATCCCGCCTCCGACTCCAATTCGGTCGGTCACCCATGTGATGTCCATCCCCACTCTTCGTCGTCTTACCTTTCTATCCGTCCCCGTCTTCCGCGGGGATTCGTGCAATTGTTTTCCCGGAAACGTTTCTCGCACTTTTTGATTGCGCGATTCCAAGCGAGGCGAAACCGATAGTGCGGGCGCAGGTCTCATCTTCCCCGCGTCAAAGCTCCGCTCCATTTTACGGTATCCCTCTAATCCCTCACCATTTCGCAACGATTTCCCTAAATCCCAACCACCGAATCGACCGCTAGTGGCTCGGTCGGCAGCCCCAACTGCTTCAGCAGCGAATAAGCCAGTGAATCCTCTTCAAGAGGATTGCTCTCCTCCTCAGCCGGATGCAGCCCTGCCGCTTCGAATAAATACCTCGCCGGCGCGAGTTCTCCGTTCCTCGCGGCTTCAATTAACACCACAACGATCGCCTCCGCCGAATTTGCCACCATCTTCTTGATGTTCTCCCGCACCATCGCCATATCTACCGGCTTCTTTGAGATCTTCTCTTCACCCTTCGCGGATATCGGCACCGTCACTTTGCTCTTGCCTTGTCCCCGAACCGTGTGTGCGCGCGCAACTCGCCCGCGCAGATTTTCGCGTTTCTTTCCCATGATCAGCTTCCTTTCCGCTTTTCAACCAAAAACACAAACGGCGCACTTTTCAGCGCGCCGCACCAACCATTTCGTTTTCTTGACTCTATATATTCAGAATAGCATTTTGCATAGACCAAATGTGACACGAAAACCAAATTTATATTTCCATCGCTATCAGGCACTTGCGAACTTTTGGCACGTTTTCCCCTCTTGACAACGTTCGGAACGCAAAAAACTCCTGCGACAAACATTCGCACAAAGCGGTTTAACAACCGCAAGAATCCGTTTCTCTTCCGCGATACCATGCTTAAGCTCATCCACTCCGAGGACCTCGAATACAAAGAACTCACAAAAGCGGCCTAAGGCTTAGTCATTGTGATCCACACACTTAAAGCCCTTTCGCTTTGTGAGCGAAAAATACCAACATGAATCTACTACAGGTAACACGCCCAATTTATCTTTGAATCCAGCACGAGTCAGTACGTACCAACCTCTATCGCCGCTGTCGAACTTTCCCCAATCTTGTGGATCGGCTATGCCAAGAGAATCTAGATGGAGCACTTTGGGGACATCACTCGGATACCAATTATGCATCTCGATAAGATTTTGCCATCTCGCCGAGCTTGTTTTGCCGTTCTCTTCCCGCTCCTTCGACAAGGGGGCGGCATAAAACAGACGATTTTCCGCGTCCCTGTCAAGCGGCGGGCTGGTAATTACCGTTCCAAACACGACAGAGGTTGACAATGCCTCGTATCTCCCAACGTTTGCGACATATACATCAATCTGCCCATATCCGCTGTGTTCCAACGTCCCCTGTACGGAGATAACTCGCAACGCTGCGCGTTCGGCGGGTTCGGTGTTGATGGCAGTTTCGAGTTTGTACTGCTTATATAGGGGATTCCATCCCAGCAGCAACAGCGCCAAAACAAAGATGCCACAGATAACCATTTTTAATCGTTCCGATAACTCTACAGTCCAGGGAGAACGCCAAGTCAAATCTCCGACAATGCAAGCTAACAGGCACAACAAAAGCACTCGTATATACCAAGTCACAGGGAACACCACTGTGACAATGGCGACCACAAGAGAGACGTAAGTCTCCACCGTAGATCGTTCGAGCTTATCCAGTTTTGTGTTCTCGGATGATCCCACCCCACTTGGTGGCCGGACTTCCGGGTGTTGTCGCCACCATCGCGGGCTATAACCTTCGGGGTTGCGCATAGATAGCCTTGCTCCCAGCAAGACAGCAACGCCAAGGCATAACAGCCAATCGGCCCAATCTCCGTACCTCTCTGCCATCGCGCACGAGACCTCCGCTCAGCCAAGGTCATAACGCCTCCCTTGACTGTGGAGAATTGTATCCACACCTTGCGTGAACTGAACTTTTTATTTGCCTTCTGGTCAGCCACTTGCAAAGAATCCGCCCCTTCCCCCCTCTTGACAACCCAATTCATCACTGCCTCTCCCTTCTTCTCGGAGGCAACTCAGTTAATAGCCCTACTCTCAAAAACTCTTCACTAATCAAATCGATCACTTCCGGCACCCTGCGTTGAATTGTTCTGCGGCTGCAGTGCAGAATCCGCGCCGTATCGTCCTGCGAGTGCTCTTGCAGAATCACTCGGGCAACTAATTGTTGATCTAAGTACGCTAGCCGATTCAGACAAGCCTCCACATCACGCACAAAGATAATCCGGTCCTCGAACGTCACTGCCCGGTAGAACGTGATCTTCGCCCGAAAGAATTCGCGCCCTACTAGCGAAGGTAATCGTCCGGTTTCCAAAGAAAACCTCATATAGCGCCGCAACAGGCCAACCGTTCGCTCCCTGTAAAGCCACAAGTCCGGATTGCGATCAAGAGTATCTTCTTGCTGCAATGCCGGTTCGCCTTCAACCTGGGCCAGAGAATCGTGCGCCGCTGAGTTTTGCAATGAGTTTGCGCTAGGAAAACATTCATTGGCTTTTGCAGGCTGATTTTCATTTTCTTCTGCACCCCGCGGAGGACCAGCATTGGCGGGCCGCTCTACCTTATCCGCCTCTGCGCCTATCCATTCAACCAGGCTGCTCATGCGACACCTCCCGCCGCGTCTAAATCGTCTTGGTCATCGTTTTCATATCCCTCATAGCAGTCATCGTCCGTACCCCATTGCGGCCCTTGCGACACTCTTGCCGTTTCCGTCACCTTCGAAACCGGCGGAAGTTGCGACATTTGCCGCGCGCAACCTGCACAATAAATCTGCTCTCCTCCCACCGGTCTCAGCCACAACGCCCCACATCGTTCGCAATACTTCAATTCCAATTGCGCCTCGCGCCCTGCCCCGCCATCTTCTTCCTTCCGCATCCATCCTCCTGAACAGACCCCTGCCGCCGGCCTGAATTGGTTATGGTTCGGCATTTCTGCCGTTGAATATGACGGCAGAAAAACAAAGGCCCTGCGCCGGCTTCCGCCTTAAGCGGAAGCCGAACGCAGGGCTCGTTTCTATTACGATGACCTGCTTGAGCTATTTACTTGTGGAACGTAACCACGAAACTGAGAAATGCATCAAAGAACAAATGGCAACTGGCTAACCTTCGATCGCAACTTCCGCCTCCATTCCAGATCCAGACTGGCGATGGCGAAAGAATCCCTCTTCATATCCGGATTTCAGCACCGTGCCATTCTGCACAACCACGCTGATCCGTCCGCTGAAGCGCAATGCCCTCAATAACTGTTCCATCGAAGCGGACAGCACTTCTGCCCCCCGCACTTTCCGGCGAAATTGTACGAAAGCTTTTTCTTCGCTGCCGTTATCCGCACCGTTCATGTAAGAAATCCCCGGGAAAGGATTTGGATCATACAATAGCGCGATCGTATAGCTGCTGATTTTTGTAGTCAAGGTGATGATTATGCATTTGACACAGAGAAAGCGTAAACTGGCCTTCTCCGTCAAGGCTGTCAAGACCTTGATAGAGAAGGAGGTTTCGTGGAACAACCCGTGTCTGCATTTCTCCGCTTCATTGCGACGTGCCTGCTTGGTTCGGGTATAGCGACAATGCTGAGAGAGCATACATATACGAGCGTCCCGGCGTGGATCGTTATTGTTGTTGGTGTTTGTCTGTTCTTTGTCGGTTACTACTGGGAAAAAATCGGACCTCGCATTGGCGAGAAGTTTGCCGCATCCGCTACAAAGATAGCGTCTGATTTTCGCTATTGGCTGGCTGTGATCGCGCTCTTGTGGGCGTATATGGCCGTCCCTGATGTGATCACAGCCGTTCTGGGCACGACAGAGACACAAGCTAGCATTCGTCTATTAAAGACACAAATGGAGCACTACGTTCTGCCGCGCCATCTCACGCAAAAGAAGATGTCACTTATTGCGAATTATCTCAACAGTTTCGATTCCCATGAAGTAGTTATGATTGTGGCGAGCAATGACGGCGAAGCCTCCGATTACTCTGCTGATCTCCGGACAGCCTTGCAAAAGGCAGGATGGCGAATAGCCTCACTTGATTACAAGAACGAAGTACCAGTGGGGCTCTCTCTCAATTTTCAGCAATCCATGGAAAGTTCGGGAAAGCCTCAAGATCCAAGACGCCCGACTCCGATGATGCTGCTCACTCAGGCATTTGGTCAATTTGGCGTCGAGGTGGACAACTCTGGAGGGGGAAGCGGCATTGGTCAAAAAGAAGATGTACTGACAATATCGGTCGGTAAAAGGCCAACCGATATAACGACACAATTTCCCTGATGAAAATTGTCTTAAAATTTCCCTCGCGGGATGCAGAAACCGCTTGTGCCGCTAGATGTGTTTGGTGGTATAACGGACTGCGAAGGTGGCGGAGGCTGGGTGAGTTGAACACCGTTCCTCGCGGGGAACCGCGGATTATAAGTCCGCTCCTGGAACCGACCAGTCAGCCTCCCGCCGCCTGCATAGTAGGGACAATTATTTTCGGCGTGTAGAGATAATGCTTATTTGTTGTGCAGAATCTGTGGATTTCTTGGGATAGCTGTGGATATGAAAGCAAAACTAAGCTCGAAGCCAGTACCGAAGAAAAAGGTCGTCGTGAAGAAGTCCGCATTTGACGCGGTGTTGGAGAAGTTGATTAAGTCAAAACCCATGAAACGCAACCAATCTTAACAGGATAACTAGCTTTCCCTGCGCTATAATGCCTCGTTCCTTCCTCGGGGATGTCTCAAGGAATCGAGGTAATCTCACAACCTTGCCGCCAACTGGAAAGCTTTCCACCGAAGTGAGAACATTTGAAGAAGTTGTTGCGGATATGCGGCATTGCGTTTTTAGTGTCATCAGGGATAGGCCAAGTCCTCCAGGGACACTTCCTCCAGTTCGTTCTGCTGCACTCGGAACGGGATTTTTTGTACGGCCTGAGATTTTCATCACCTGCCATCACGTAATGAACGACAACAAAGACCCCCACCAGACAGGGGATTCTTATCGGCTCATTGCCAATGTCACTGGTTCTAGCCCAACATCACACACTGTAACAACTCCTCAGGTGGGGCAAGAACTGACTCTCTTCCCAAGTTTGGATCTTGCCGTGTTGCGCGTGGACGTAGCGAACGATCAACCCTATGTCGCAATCGCATATGAGGATATTCGCGTTGGCGCAGAAGTTGGAGTAGTTGGTTATCCTCTGGCATCACTCATCACTGATACAAATGGAAACCTTACACTAGAGGGATTGATATACCGCGCGGCGTATGGGCCTGTCACAGGGCGCTACGAAGGCACACTTCCTACCGGAGAGACGGTTCCGGTTGTTGAGGTGAATTTCATGTTTGTTCCGGGAAATAGCGGTGGCCCTGTTTTCAACGTGAACACAGGAAGGGTTTGCGGAATGGTACAAAGTATTCGATGGGCGCGAATCGCAGAGCAGGTAATGCCGACGGGAATTGTTCAACTCCCGCTAGGAGTTGTTAGTCCCTACATTGTTCCCATCATGGCTATCTATTCCTGGGGAATCAAACTTGACTGTGCTCGGACTGCGCTCGAAGGATTCGGAGTTGTCCCGTAAGTTCACTCGATCCGTCACACTGGCGATCTTGCCGGAGTTGGGCACGTAGACGCGGGTCTGCCCATCGTTTAGCGAACACAAACACACGTTCTTGAGGATCACATCAGCCATAAACCACCAGCCTCATGTAATTGTGCTCTAGTGACTCTTGGTTTGACAATAGCAAACTTGACAATAGGGAGTATAATGCTGGCTCATACGGTCATGCCCTAGCGGGCGCTCTTGCCTGTTATTAGAGCCCGCTCGCAAGCCTCTCAGTTTAAAGCCTAAAGTCTCTAATAATCCCCCTTTAAATTTGGCCGCACAAAGGGCGTAAAAGCGTTCTCTTCGACTAGCTTGCTATACGGCATCGGCTTTGCGCCAGCCATCCGCATTACCGTGTTCTCGAACAATTCCGCATCTTCCCGCCGATTGAAGCGATAGGAAAACTCGTTCAGATAGCGTTGCAGATGCTTTATCGAAAGCTGATGGTACGTGCCTATCACGGCCCGCTTGAGGAGCGAGAACGAGTTCTCAACGGTGTTCGTGTGAACTTCGCCTTTCACGTATTCGCCGCGACCGTGGCGAATTGTAGAGTGTGGAATCTTGCGGAATTTGGTTAGCGCGAAATTGTAGGCTCCCGCATCATCCGTCATGATGGCTTTTGTGTTCTTGTGGTCAACGTGCTTCGCAATGGCTTCGTACATCGTGCCTTGCTTATTGTCTACGATCTGGACGAGTCGCAGAGGACCGCCGCGTTGCCGCATTCCGAGCACTACGTCTTTGTTGAGGCGTTTGCGCTTGTTGCCCTTTTGCTTTCCGCCAATGTACGTCTCGTCGATTTCAACCGTGCCAGCCAGCATGAGTCCATCAGGCTCGTTCATGGCTTCGCGGATGCGATGAGCCAAATACCAGGCGGTGCGGTAATTCACTTTCAGGTGACGCTGCAATTGCAGAGCAGACATTCCCTTTTTCGCGTCCACGATCAGCGCAATCGCCATGTACCACTTGTCGAGCGAGAGATGCGACCCGTTAAAGATCGTGCCTGTCGTAGCGGAGAACTGCGCTTTGCAGGTAGGCTCTAGACACTGAAAAATCTGGGCGCGTTTGTTGTCCGTTTTCTTCGTTACCTTGCGATTGATGCGGGAGATTTCTTTAGAGCCGCAAGTGAGGCAGCGCACGCCATCCGGCCATCGCTTAGCTTCAAGATAAGCTAAACATTGCTCTTCGGTTGCGAAAGCCTTTGTAACTTCTATCAGTTTCATGCTAAAACTATACATGCCAACGCATTCTGTGTCAAGTGCATAATCATCGTCAAGGTTGTTATACCAGAGCTGCTGTGGAAATCCGATATTACTTAGCAAAATGCTATACACCACATGATATACTCGCAGCCATGAAATTCCGCGTACTGCAAGAGAAACTCCGCAACACTCTTTTAGATCGCATCGATGAAGGAGATTTGACCGGCCTCCGTCTGGCTCAGCAGACCGGATTCAAACAGGCTCACATCTCCAATTTCTTGAACCGCAAGCGTGGCCTTAGTCTCGAAGGCATGGATCGAGTCTTGGCGGTTCAGCATCTCTCCGTTCTGGATTTGCTCGATCCCACTGAGGTCAACAAGCGCGCCTCCATCGTTCCTCCCAGCAACGACGATTTCCAGAACGTTCTCCTCACCGACGGAACCGTCGCAGCCACTCATCCCCTCATTACGAGCATGAATGTAAGAGAAATCCTGAAATTCAAAAAAAGCTTTCTCAAGAAACTTAAAACGGAAATCGAGGGCGAACGCGAACAGTGGGAGCGCTTCGTGCTCATCAGAGTCGACGGCCGCGAAGGCATGAGCATGTACCCTCGCCTTTTGCCCGGCGCTACCCTTCTCATCGATCGCCATTACAATTCGCTAAAACCTTACCGCAAAGGCGAATTCAATATGTACGCCGTGCTCAAGGACGGCAATTGCACCGTGAAATATGTGGAAACCGCGGATCATCATTTGATTCTCCGCCCCCACAATCAGGCCTTTCCCATCGAAGTCATGACCATGGAAGGCGGCAAATCCGCCTCCGACTACCTCGTCGGTCGCGTCTGCCACGTAGGCATTGAAACCTAGGAGTCCTCGAATCCCCCTAGCGTTCTCGACCTGAGAACTGAACCTCTACTCGCCGCCCAGGCTGTCAAACATCTTGAACAGCTTGTCCCCAGTCGGGCGATAGATTACGTATCCCTTACCCGCATCGCTGGTCTCGCGGAACAATAATTCACCCCGGCCGTCGCCATCCGCATCCACTCCGTCAATCAACTCCAGCTTCGGTGTCACATCCAGATGAAATTTATCCGTCACTCCTGAGTACAACTTGCGTAGACTGCCATAAATATCCGTTCGGCTCACCAGCGTAATACTGTAATCCTCAGGAGCAGACGCCGCACCCGGCTCAGCCGGAAAATGCGCATCTGCGCTCAATATCATCACCGCCTGGTTTGTCCTCCATACATCGAGCGCCCGAAACTGAATATTCTCAAACACGGGCACCGCCAGCTTCACTTCCGTTTTGCGCTTTGCAACTCCAGCCTTGCTGGCCGCAGGCGGCTTCACTCCAATCGCACCTTTGGCCCGCGCATTGATGTAAGCTCGCACCTCATCCCCAGCCAGCGCAATCATCTGTTTCCGCCGCTCGTCTTCTTCTCCTTCTTTCCAGAAAAATTTATAGGATTCAGGTTGCGGTCCCCCCGCATCTGAAATTGCGGTCATCACCTGCACCGGTTTCGCATTGGCCGCCCCCGCCGTGCCGGTTGGCAATCCAGCCGCAACAATTTTTACCGGCGTTTCTTCTTCCACGGGGGACGCTTGTGTCGGCTTACCTCTCCGCAGCGTGGGCCGATAATAGTTCTCTGGCGCCTGCGCCTGTCCCTGGCCTTGTTGCGCTTGAGCCGCCCCACCGGACGTCGGCTGCCCCACCGAGGCTTGCCCGGATGACTGCCCCGCAGAAGTTTGCCCGGACGATTTCTGTTCCCCCGCCGGCGATTCCTTCTTGCCGCTCGCGTCGGCGCTCGGGTCGGAAGCCGATCCCGCTCCCTTGCCTGCATCCCCACCAGAAGTCCCGGCTGCAGAACCCTTCGCCCCAGGCGCACTCGCGCCAGATTTCTCAGTCGACTCTTTCCCTCCACTGCCGGGATCACTCGACCCCGAACTCCCACTCGGCTTCGCTCCCGATTTCCTCGTCAGTCTCGGCGGTTCGTCGCTGCCGCTGCTATCCAATCCCACCGGAACATCCTCCGCCTTCCTCGTAGTTTTCGCCGCTTCGGTTCCATTCGCAAAGTAGGCTCCCGTCCCCATCCACCGAGTCGCACTCACCGCCGACTGGCTGTGCAGCGCTCCCGCCACCGTAAATAATCCCTGGGATTCACCCGCCTGCTCCGCCTCGTACACCGTCCCGCCCTCTAGCGCCATCGGCACCGGCTCCGCCTTATAAATGCTGGCGTCGTAAAACTTCCCCTCCACCAAAATGGCTACTGGAATCAGCGTCGCCTTTCCATCGCTCAGCAGCAAAAGCCCCACTGCACGCGGCCCTTTAACTTTTTTCTTTTTCGGTTCGGCGGGCCGTTGCTCCGAGTTATCCTGGTTCGGACGCTTCAACTGCGGTTTGTCCTGCGCAGCAATTAGCTGAGAAAAAAAGCCGCAAATCATCAAAACCACGATGACGCCGTGCCCCAGTCTCCTGTATAAAAATCCTCTGGACATATATCGGCTCGCCCTCAGCTTTAGAAAAGCCGATAACGCGGCCATCTCCAATCCATTTTTCTCTAGAAACGAGGCGATCATTCCCATGAACATCAATGATAAGGCTCCCGACTTCACCCTGCAGGATGAAAACGGAGAACAGATATCCCTGAAAGCTCTACGCGGCAAAGTCGTTGTCTTGTATTTCTATCCCCGTGCTGACACTCCCGGATGCACCATCGAGGCCTGCGAGTTTCGCGACACCTACAAACAGATGCAGAAAACCGGCGCCGTGTTACTCGGCATCTCCCCCGACACACCCAAGGCGCAGAAAAAATTCCAGGATAAATTCAAGCTTCCTTTCTCCCTTCTAGCCGACGCCGATAAGAAAGTCGCCAATGCCTTTGGCGTTGTGCAGGAAAAAAACATGTACGGCAAGAAAGTCATGGGCGTCGTCCGCACCACTTTCATCATCGGCCCCGACGGCAAGATCCATCACATCTTCCCCAAGGTCAAGCCCGAAGGCCACGCTCTCGAAGTCCTCGCCTACCTGAAAGAATCTGGAAAAGCCGCATAACCATCCACGAACCGCCCTCGAAGGAGGACAGCTCTACAAAACAAGATCGCACTTCGGAAAAAAGTTGTCATCCTGTTTAGCCCGGATCATTCATCCGAAGCGCACTTTTGACTTTTCCCTCCCAACCTCTGCATTCTGATTCCTATCCCATGCCCCCGACCCCCATCCATCCGCTCCCGCGCGCTTTCTACGCCCTCAATCCCCGCCGTGTCGCTCGCGACCTCCTCGGAAAAATCCTGGTGCGCGAAGGCAATCCCCGTCTCTACGCCCGCATCGTTGAGGTCGAGGCCTATCTCGGAGAAAACGATCCCGCCGCCCACGCCGCCGCCGGCAACACCGCCCGCACTTCAGTCCTCTTCGGCCCACCCGGCCATGCCTATGTCTACTTCATTTACGGCAATCATTATTGTCTGAACGTCTCCTGCGAACGCGAAGGCAAAGCTGGATCAGTCCTCTTCCGCGCCCTCGAACCCCTCGAAGGCATCGACGCCATGGCTCGCGCCCGCAAAATCACGCTGCACGGTCCTCGCGATCTTCCCAAACTCACCTGCGGCCCAGGGCGCCTCGCCGAAGCCTTCGGCATCACCAGAACTCGAGACAACGGTGCCGACCTCACCTCGCCCACTTCCAGTCTGTGGATTGGCGAAGACGGCTTCCTCGCAAAAAAAATCCTCATCACTCCTCGCGTCGGCATCACCAAAGCCGCCGACCAGCGGCTCCGTTACTACCTCGCTCAAAACCCCTTCATCTCCGGCCCCAAATCGTTCCCCAGAGCCCGCGCGCCCAAAACTTGACACGCGGGTGTAAACTTCTCTGCGGGTCGAATGGGCTTAAGATCCTCGTCGGTCAGGCCTTCGGAACGACCTGCCGTTTCTTTCTTCAATCTCCCGATCAGCAGTCCGTGATCGCAGGTCCTTGGCCATAAGAACCGGCATTAACGGCAGCGAATCGATCGCCTCTTTTTGCAGCATCCCCCGGACGAGACGATTCATCTCATCCCCTAGGACTTCGCATGCGCCGGATGGCTCCAGTTCGTGTTCTGGCCGTGACCTTCGCGGTTCTCAGTGCAATCGCGCCTCAGCTATCGCGCGCTGTCGACGCCGCCCCGCTTCCCTCCGAAACGTCCGCCCTTCCTTCCAATATTGTTATTGGGTTCGTGGGTGGCTTCGTCGGCCATGACAATCAGCACCATGGCCCAGTTCGCCTCGCGCAAAAAATTCGCCCGGAGTTTCCCAAAGACACGTACGTAAAAGTCTTCGAAAACCGCCGCCGCAAAAGTGCCTACGCGGCCATCCTCCGCCTGCTCGATACCAACCGCGATGGCCTTCTCTCCGCCGAAGAGAAAGCTCGCGCCCGCATCGTCCTCTTCGGTCAAAGCTGGGGAGCCTCGGCGGCCGTGCTCTTGGCTCGCGATCTACGCCGCCAGGGCATTCCGGTTCTGCTCACCGTCCAAGTGGATAGCGTCGCCAAGCTCTGGCAGGAGGATTCCGTCATTCCCGACAACGTCGCCGAGGCCATCAATTTTTATCAGCCTCATGGCGTCATCCACGGCCGCTCGCAGATCAAAGCTGCTGATCCTTCCAAGACAGACATTCTTGGAAACTACCTCATCGACTACAAGAAGAACCCCGTCCAGTGTCCACAAGCTTCCTGGTTCGACCGTGTATTTACGCCCGACCACATGCAGAGCGAATGCGATCCTCACCTCTGGTCACAAATCGAAACCCTAGTCCGCCAGCGTCTTTCTCCCCGTGACGCTTCAGCAACCGCCTCCGCGGCCCCGCCAAATTCGCACCCATAGATCCTGACGTCAATCTGCTACTAACGCTCTCACCGCAAAGAATCTTCTCGTCCCGAGCGCAGCGAGGGATCTTGGTTTTTCTCTCCCCCACTCAACTCCCCGAGCACCAGATTATCGATCAGCCGCGTACTCCCTACATACGCTGCGACCGCTACCAGCGTCCCTCCGCCCGCAACCTCCGCTGTCTCCAGACTGTCTCTATCCACAATTTCGAAATAATCCAGCCGGACCGACTTCTCCTTCTCCACTTTCTCCCGTCCCGCCGCCGCCAACTTGGCCGCCTCCCGCTCTCCGGCTTCCCACAATTCTCTTACCCGCTCCAGCGCTCGATGCAGCACCAGCGCCTGTCTTCTTTCCAGCGGGCTCAAATAAACATTGCGGGAACTCATTGCCAGCCCGTCCGCTTCCCGCACTATCGGACACGCAACCACTTCCACCGCAAAGTTCATGTCGCGCACCATCCGGCGAATAACCGCCACTTGCGCCGCATCCTTCTGTCCAAAGAACGCCGCATCCGGCTCGACAATGTGCAACAGCTTCACCACCACCGTCGCAACTCCGCGAAAGTGTCCCGGCCGCGAACGCCCGTCCAGCCTGTCACTCAGCCCTTCAACCGTCACCCGCGTGACCACTCCGTTCGGATACATCTCCTCAACCGCCGGAGCAAACAACAATGCCACTCCCTCTTTTGCCAACAACCCGGAATCTCTTTCAAAACTCCGCGGATATTTCGCCAGATCCTCCTGCGGGCCAAACTGCAGCGGATTCACAAAAATGGACGCAGCCACCGCGCCGCACGAACTTCTCGCTGCCCTTACTAGCGACAAATGCCCTTCGTGCAATGCGCCCATAGTCGCCACGAATCCCAATCGCTTTCCCCCGCGTTTCAGCGCATGGCATGCCGCGCGCATCTCTTCGATGGTCTTGCAGATTTTCATCGGGATTATCCAGCGTTGGAAATTTTCAGGAGGCAGGGATCCAGCGGATTGCCACGTGCGCGCCCTCCAGCTCGCCTTCGACAATACCGCGATTCCGTCGCAGCTCGATCTTCTCTTGTTCTGTAGCTTTGGGTTTTTGTTCCACCAGAACCGCAACCGCGCGCCCGTACGGCCAAGCCGTAGCCGGCAACCCCGCCAGCGCATTCATCACTTCTTCCGGCTTCAGCATCTGTTCTTCGTTCGCAGCCGCCCCACTCAATAGCCCAACCCGATCGCCGCGAATCACCAGATAAGGATTGCCCCAGTGCTTGCTCGATCCCAACGCTGGATACTTCCCCTGATCCGCTGCGGGGATCCCCTGCAGAATCGTAGCCGCATCCGGCGGCGCCGCGTTAGGCCGCGAGCATGCCGCAAACGCAGCCGTCAGAAAAAATACTAAAGCCGGCCGAACCACACTGCGCGGGCGAACAAAACTCACCGCACCACCGCAGGAACATCCGTCTTCACCGCCCACACCAACGCCACCACCCAGCCAATCATCGTCCAGCCCAGAAAAAAATTCAGCAGCACAATTCCCGCGATATCCCTTTTGCTGCGCGCCAGGGCGACAATCGACGGCAAAAAATACATCACAAATCCGAAACCAAAGAAGGGAAAGAAAAACGCAGGCAAAAAGAAAAACGCCGCCAAGAGGTGAATCATAACTACCTCCCCAACCACTAGCCTAGCACCGCAACCACTCTGGTTTGAAGCCCTTCAGGGTCTATCAGTGGAGATCCGTGAAAATCCGTGGCGAAAGGTCTTCTACCGCTGCATCGCCCGCTTCCTCTCCAGCACCGTATCCAACGCGTCCTTCGCCTCTTTCGGCAGATGGTACGACTGCTCATCCAACGGATACTGCAGCGACTTCACATCCGCACGAAACGCCCGCACCGCCTGCCCGATCAGCCCCGCCCCGTCGCCATACCGCCTCACAAACTTCGCCGACGGTGAAAAAGTCATCGTCATCATGTCATGCAGCACCAGAATCTGCCCATCGCAATCCGGCCCTGCACCAATCCCAATCGTCGGAATCCGCAGCTCATCTGTCACCACCCTCGC